>Ga0065711_1027970_pt1 | contig 44549 bp, 24 predicted proteins | sample Hoacrofraction12_FD_59098 | JGI IMG/M metagenome (GOLD analysis project Ga0065711, IMG submission 59098) | Hoatzin crop microbial communities from Cojedes, Venezuela - Epithelial fraction 12 v2 (version 2) | ecosystem: Host-associated > Birds > Digestive system > Esophagus > Crop | place... | reverse complement strand
GCAGACACCAATGTGGTGGACGGCAAATGGCGTTTATTGATAAATAACACAGCGTTATATAGCCTAGGTTTACAGCATCACTTCCGTCTGCTTACTTCACGGGTTAAATGCTATTGGCTATTAGGACAGGGGAGGGACACTACCTTTCCATACAGCGCGACATCTTCAGACTGCCAAGCTTTAACTACCCACACTTGCTCAACCTGAGAAGATTCAGATTCACAGCTCGGACCAGCGTAAGTTCTCTGGGGCATCTAAAACATCTCAGGGGACTATGACCTGAACACTGATTAAGCTACATAATTTGCTGCACAGTGTGCTAACTTGGATATTATCCCTAACCTCCACTTTGTAACCCATAAGTACATAGGCATGCTTTCTGCCCACATTCAGAAATTACAGGTTCTCAGACTGCCCAGCACCAACCCAAATCTCTCCAGGGGGGATGATGACAGATTTGGTTTGGTAATGGGGCAAAGGATACAAAGGCATAGGATGCATTTCTTTCACATGGACAAGAAGCTGATAAAAACATTTGTAAATCTTCTTCACACCGTCGTTCCTGATACAAAGAACTTCCTGTAATTACACATAAAGTATTTCTTCTTAGAAGCAGAGGAAAAACATAAATCTGAAAAGCAGCTGTTACCTGTTACTATCTAAGATGAGTGTGATTGCTACAGAATTTCTGTTTTAAACCTTCCAGGAGGACATCCACACCTGCTCATACGCAAGGCATGAAACACCCCTGCAAAGCATTGCCTCTGTAGAGGAGCAGGGGCAGATATGATTCTCTCTTTGAGACTCTTAGAAGAAAAGCACTATATACCAATTATATAACTGTGATTTTTACTACTTATTTACCCATTATTCATTTCAGTAATGCCCTCAGCTTGGCTTTCACTATCAGAAAGCATCTAAGACTCCATGTTTAAGATGTGCATTTCTGTTCTTCTAGACACTGAAGGAAAATAATGTTTCTCCAGCTGCCAAATTCATGGAAAATATAGAACTGATTCTGTCTCAAAATGAGCTTCATTCCAAAGAAAGTAAGCAGTGTAATGTCAGAAAAGAGTGAATCCTCAAATTTTATTGTCAGTTATTTACATTAGACCTAGTTAAGAGGTTAATGGCATAATTGCCTACAAGAAGGCAGGCACGCTGCAACATCTTACATTTCTAGAATAGAGTGGGGTGTGTATCCCTCTGTAAGCTACCCATAGCTGAGACATGAGAAGGACTGAGTATTACAACTCTAAGGCTGCACTGCTGTCCTACTGAGGTCCGGCGACACTAATAGATCATTAAGGGCAATGGGAAACCAGACAGACTTTAGCTAAACTCTGGTGACATCAGCCAACGGTTTATCTGCCTAATTTCAGAATATGAAACATTTTCAATGAGCTAGCATTGATGGAAAACTGTCATGTTATTTTAACCTCTGGTTTGTGTTGCATCATTCCCGTGGATGTAAACTCAATAGGTTGTGGTGCAGGACGGCCCATCCTAGGTTTGAACATGGTGGTAACCAGAAGTTTGTCCTGCTGAGGGCTGTCTTCCTCCTGAGGAAAGCTGTGCATTCACCTTCGAAATATAAACGTTATTGGAAAAGTGAAGGAATGGCATCTGATTTAAGAAATTAGGGAGTAATTCTAGTGAGCAATATATTTTTATCAGGACTTTGCTGCATGAAAAATGCAGATTTGTCAACACTGAAGCTTTCCAGGAATGTCTCATTTCACCAACTTATTTTCACATACAAAACTGAGGAGAAATTCCCTAAAAACTAAAATCTTTTGTTGTAACATTTTCAAAATAAAGTATGCGGTGTTTCTTTACAAAACAACTTTTTGTTTTGAGATGCCTTTCAACTTTCTTTGAAATAAAATTGAAAACATTTTTTAAAATCTCAATTTCAAAATAAAACAGTTAATTCTGGGATCAAACAGAATATTTCATTTAAGTGGTCAGAAAGGCTTTTTATTCTTTGGAGCTGCTGATGAATCAGAAAAATTCTTTCTTTCCACGACTCTGATATATGCTGTGCTGAAGCTGCTTTGATATTTGATATTTATTACCTTAATCTTATTTGTGCCTTGGCATTACTGACTATAATGGCTCCATCTTTGCCTGATGTTAGAAGTTTAAATTATGTGGACCTGAACAGCGCTGGGATGGAAGCCCACTCAGGGACCACGAATACTGTTGACATAAACCAAACAGTTATGATGGGACTGCTGACCTGGTAGACAAAAAAAGAATAATCAACTTGGTCACTGACAGCCACAAAACATGGGTGTAAACAGAGGATATAATAACAGTAAATCTTTATTAGAGGAGAGTCTGAATGTAGGAGAAAAATCAACTCAAAAGAAATGGAGAGCTCTTATGGCATTCAGGTTAACTTTGAATCTCTTTAAAACTATATCTGAGAGCTGAAGAACAAGGTGTCATGTTTTCAACAACCAATAAAAGTAGTCTCGAGCAGAACTGATCTGAATTTAGGTATTTGCTTTTAGCAAATAACATATGTTAGTGCTTTGAATATGCTGACTTGTGACTACAGGAAAGCTGCCTGTCTGCATTTTACAAATACATCTCTTTTTTTAAGGCAAACACTAGGGAATGTTGGTCTTTGTGTGGCTGGTTTTTAATGCACTAAGAAAAATACATTTTTTTGGAAAAGAGAATGAACCTTTTGCCACCAGAAGCCCAAAATTATCACATTAGGACCACCCTGGCTGGCTTCTCTGTGGAGTTCTATCTTCAAGTAAGTAGTATGGATACAGAAAGTTAAATTTAAGCTGGGAGGACTGTACAGGTTTGTTCTGGAAAGTTTAGTTTCTCTGTTTGGCTTTGTAATAGCAGGCGTTATCAAAGTAACTGAGTATCATACAGACTCTACTTATTGCTTAGGGAAGTATTGCCTCCCATTTTCAGAGAGAAAACAGAGTTTGACTCGAGGAGAGTGCAACTTCCCGAAATCCAAATGCTAGGAAGGGAACCAAGTTCTTTGGACCTCCAGTGTGCTGTGACAGCCACAAGCCTGCCCTTCCCAGCAAGGGCTATTGCAGGCATCGGTGCTGGAAATCTGCCCGTTTCTTTTGATTTTTGTCTGTGGGCAAATGCAAGGCAACCCACGAGAGTGACCAGCCATGAAGTCCTTATACGATTCTAGGTTTGGAGCCTGAAGTTGCCCTCACTAAACTTCACAGTTTGGATTCCAGCATTTATTTCAGGGCTATTTATACTTACACAACGAAATCTGAACACAAAGCAGCTGAGCCTTTGAACTGTATCCCATCTTCTTAGTGGTCTAGCAGTCTTTCCATGGTAAATACGTTAAGATACAGTGATCACTGTTATAGTGGCTTCAGCCAATTCCACATAGAAAATATCTTAAGTTGAGATATTTAGAAGTGTAACGCCTGACTTCAGCAGGACACTTTTTTGAGAACGGGCTTTAATTCTAGCTGCAAGGACAGCATGAGGCTGTGTTTCAAGCGGTACAAATGGTGGGGTCAGGTCCAAGTGCAGAAACGTCCCACATTGCTCCGTCCAAGCCTGAGCTTTTAGCCCTGCTACAGCATGCTCAGGTGTGTGCTTCAGAACGACCAAACACGTCAGCGAAGAAGAGCTCATGGGTCATCTTGGTCACCTCCTGCCAGCACAGGAGTTTTCCCTGATACAATGTCCCCATAGCGCAGGCAGCTCTGATCAGGAGTGAAGGGGGTCAGATGAAAGACGCCTGATTTGGAAAGCTTGTCAAATTCCTCCCCGTTGCTGTGAATACTGCCTGTTTCAAGTTATCTGGTAAATACTTTTGCCGTCGTGACTAATGACCTGCCAGAAGAAAAGGAAAAAGACGTATAAAACAGAGCTACATTCAGGGGTAGGTGGCCGTGCCCTGCCCCTCCAGTTTCCTCACAGGCAAACTGCGATGGCTGTCCTTTGTGAAGCAGCTCTTTGAAACTTCACATTCAAAATTTGCTGTTTTCTTTACAGTATTGTTTATACAGTGGTCATCTGGAAATGGGCTAAAGCTTTACTTGTGGCCCCCAAATATAACCCAGGCTTTATTTTAAAATGCATCTTTTGATCAAGAAGGCAACCTGTACCATTAGCAGAAAAGCAATTTAGTTAGATGGTAGTTGTTTGAAAACAAAGTTCTGCTCTGATTTTTTTCCTAGACAAAACCAGATCATGCTAATAGGAGTCCCTACACCTGGAACAGCTTTCCCATACAGAGACTTCAAAGTTCTTACAGAGGATGCAGCTACTGGTCTCTTTTACAGAACTAAACCTTGAGACACAGTGGGACTCACCCAAGCTGAAAATGAACCCCAGCTCTTCTGCAAGCCACGCGTCCTTTTTCTCGCCCTCGGAGAATCCATTAATGAGACGGTGTAAGTATATGGGGAATCATTCCGACACTGATGCACTTTGTTTTCCATTCAGTTGTGATGCAGGCCACAGAGCAATCTGCCATCCTTCTCTGCCTCACTTGCAAGAGGGGAGAAGGTAAGGAACTAGTCATTTTCCCTCTGTCTCATCGAAGAATTAAGTTCTGCTCGCTCCGATCTCTGGACATTGCAGTTCATTCATGTCCATGTGGAGTCACTGCTTATCTTCTGCGGGGCCACATGGCCCGTGGTCCTTTTAGAACAGCCCACTTGCACTGAGGCTTTATTACTCACTTTTTAATCTGTCTCTCTTTTCTTTTTCTTCTTGGATTTTGCAGCAATAATTGAGCCCCTTTGGTTTGCCTCTGAAGAGGGGAAACTCAATGACTAATAATTACCTTGCATGCCATTTAATGAAATTGAAGGTGCACAGTAACATCCATAATCGAACTCTCCCAGCTTGTTAAGCCCTAGTTCTGCATACTTCCAAGTGTTAATATTCAGACATAAATGGAAAAAGGTTAAAAGGATTCAGTGAATTTGTAACAAACGTGCTCTTTGTATATATGAATTCTGAGTCGTCTCTACTGCACATGGTGTATTGGTTAATCTTGCTATGAATACCAAAATTACCTCCTTGTTAGCAGGAACCATTGCTGTTATTACTGCAGCCCAGTGGAAAGCGCATTGACTTAGGTGCCAAGAGACTTAGTTTCTCATTGCATCACTGCTACTGTCCTGCCGTTTTTCCTAGGACAAATTCCTGCATCTATTTATTCCTCTGCTTCTTTTCCCACCTCGTGCTGTCTTGAGTATCTAGAGGTGAAACTCTTTGGGATAGAGAACTCCTTATATACTCAGTGTCAGGTACAAGGGAGCCTGATCTCAGCTGATGTCTTCATGAAATAGCAACAAATGCCAACCTGTTAAATGTTAAATGAAAAGAAGTTCCATCCAAAATTAATGAACATACTCAAAACTGAGCATACTCTGTACAAAGTTTAAACCAGCTTTGTCAACTATAGTTTCAGAAGCCTTAGGTTATCTAGTGCAGGAGATGGCACATTCTGCAGCAGCATTTTAAATATGGAGGCCTTTGATAAATAAGCACTGAACATAAGCCAGCACAGCCGATCCCATGCATTTTCAGTTTTACCTTCCTTCCAGTAGTCCTGCTTTCATGCTGTCACTTCTGTGCACAGCAGATTTTTGCACTGAAAATGAAAAATGAAAACTCAAAGAGAGAAGTTATCATTGGGGAAGACTGAGAGGTGATCAGAGGTTGCTTGAAGTGAAGGTATATGAGTTCTGCAACTGTACTGAGAGAAAGAGCGGTCAAAAAGGAAAGAAAAAAGTGGGGAGCAGAGGAGAAGAGAGGCAGCAGTTTATTTATTAGGTGCCATCAATGTTTAAGGCAGAAGGCAGAAATTCCTGAACGAAGCAATTCATAGTTTAAGTGTTAAATTGTACCTTTAAGTGGAAAAAGCCCACACTGAGGCCAAGAAAACACTTACTGAGATTTCTCGGAATGTTTTCCAGCAACGCTGGGTTCTGCCTTCCTCCCACCACTCCGGAGGAAAAGGAAGGTGTCTCCATAAATCACATCTCCCTTAGAGGCCAGTGTCACCCACGCGGATATCCTCGGCTCGCTCCATGACTGCTGCTTCGCCACCAGCACTCTGTCTCTGCAGTACTCCACACTCTCAGGAAAGAGTCAACAGCAAGAGAAATGTGGTGGGGCAAGACACTGCCAACCTAGCAAAGGAGTGAAACCACAAAATCATTTACCCTTCATGAAAAGGACCGCAGCTAGTGGGTAGAAGACAATGTGAGCATAAGGACTATTAAGGAGTTCCCATCACTCCTAGCTAAGCTGTCCTCTCTCCAGATGGATCCCTTATGTTGGTGCAGACCTTTTCATCAGAAGACAGCCACCGTTTTCTGCAATGTTGATGCCTGAAGATGATTACTTTCGGTTGTTTTGGGTTTTTTCGTGTTTGTGTGCCTGTAGCTGAGGAAGTTTGATCACTGCTGGCTGGACCTCAAATATCTACGGCGAATTACAGTGTGCACCTGTCTTGGCTAAAGCAGAGCAATGGCCTTTAGATCATTTGAACCATCTGTGATCCCATCCTAGCATGCTTGGATACCTAAGAGTTTCTCTGACGTGCAACAATTTACATGGTAGGACAAAAGTGTAAGAAAGACCTTGTATTCCTGCCCTAAGGCCTGATCCACCTCACGCAGGTACAGCTTTACCGCGGAGGGCTTAACACACTGCAGGCATCAAGCTGCTCTGTGCTAACACCTTGACATCTACAAAACCAGAAGTGACAACAACAAGCGGGAAAGAGTTATGTGTAACCCTCTCACTAAGGATGTGGGGTGGCAACGTGACATGTAAAACCCTCTGGAGCATTCCTGATGTCATCCTTGAGCGTGGAGCCTGTGTGAGGCACACAACTTCAGCCTCTCCCTCTCTCCCTCCTCAGCACCATTGCATGCTCTGTGGTATATTGCCTGTGTCAGTAATGAAAAACTGACTTTTGTCATCACCTAAAAGCACTATCATGTGTTGGAAACAGAGGGAGAAAAGAAAAGCACCGCCCCGTAAGCTGAGAAAACTGCAGAAAGGTAGTGAGCCCTCCCAACGGAGCTCTTGGAAGCCTGTTCTCCTACCACAGAAAGCAGATAAAACATAGCTGAGGACAATCATATTTGGCCTAATGTGACCCCTACATTTAGAGTAAGATTCAGAAAGAAATATGTGGCCTTGCAAGCACAGAAAGGTATTAAGGCATCCGCCGTAGAAAGGGTCAGTAAGATAAAAAGGCTGCTGATTGGAGGTGTTTGTTTTCTCTACCCATGTTTTTCATACCAGGAAATGTAAGACTTTTTGTTGTCTTTTCAGAAAATACCAAGGTTATAATGTCTACCATGCTAGAGTATGAAACAAAAAGAAAATAAGAATTCGCTTCTGGTTTACAGCTGTTGTCCCAATAGTTGTATATGCACCAATAAAATATTACAATGGTCCAAAGAGACTTATTTGCCAAGCCACAAGCACATCATGCTCCAGAAATAAACAAGGGCCAAAAGAAGAAAAATCAGTCCTGTTGGAACTATGTTAAAAAAGCCTCCCTAGCCTGGTTTGAAACCACGTATGCTATTGCCAATCTTGTGATACCATAAAACGCTAGTCTTCCACCCCCAAACCATGAAATTAAATGTATAGGCACTAGGTATTTTTATTTGCCTGCGACAAGCCCCACAGGTTCAAATGTACGATCTTCGCCCTGCCATCACAAGGGCCTAGTGCGTTTCTTTTTAAACAAAAGCTGAGATTATCATGTAATTAAGTGGCTCTAGGCACTGAGCCTTAAAAAAACAACCTTTAGAGGATCACTTCCAAATGATGAAAGATGGTAGTGCTGTAGTGGGAGAGCCGGCAGAGAAAAGTGTGGCGAGGAGATCCGTGCACAGGCTGAGGTGAGAGTGACTGGGCAGGGCTGGTGACAGTCTCGGCTCACCCACGGCAAGCGGGTTCTGTCCCAGGAGCCCGGGGAAGAGAGTGGCAAATACACAAACCTCCAGCCTCGGCGTTTGGCTGCAGCTCTGCTGCGCCTGATCTGTAATTCCTCTGGGAAATCCCACTGAGATTTTTGGCCGGGGCTTTGGAACAACTGAAGAGGAAACTTCATCGAGCCCTCCGCCTGTTTGGAGAGCACTTTATGATTTTATTCTATGCTGACTGAACACTTCTGCCGTGCAAACACCCACCGGTAGACTTCCAGCTTATAGGCACGGCAGTCAAGGTTTGCAGAAGGGCTGCCGGTAAAAGGCAGGCCGGTGAGCCGGGGTGCAAGGTGGCTCTTCTTGGCACGAGCCTTTGCGGTTCTTATTCTTTCGCTCTGCAGCTGTGAGCCACGGTAGTTCCCCATCGGGTAGATGGAATTTGTTGTTTTCTCTCAAGAGAGTTACTAATCTTTTCAGCCACATAAATACATTTCTATTATTGTCTGAGTAAATTGCCTTAGAAAACTGTTTCTTCAGGAAAATAAGCTGAAATTTCTTAAAAGGAAAATGTCAGTATCTTTTTCATAATTATTCCAGTACTTTTTTCTATCTTTGTTTATGGTAAAATCTCAATAGTTAGGAACTAGCATACAAACTGACATTATGCTACCTGCTTAAGAGTCTGAGCTTACCCAATCCCAAGCAAAAAGTGAGACCTGTGCATCTCAGTCTCCCTTGCTCTTCTGCAAATCTCACCTAGATTTCTTCCCAAATTATCGCCTGCCTATATTTGTTTGTTATTACAATGTTTCTCTTGGACGGCGAAGAGCTCTGAAAAGAAAAAGGTTCTACAACCCCACCGTCGGCATCGCACTTCACTGCTCACATCCAGCCCTTCCCAGAAAGATACCAGTTCAGCAAGATATTTATCCAATTGTTTAATTCTGCACGCAGCAGTCTGCACTTGCTCTGCCCCCTCCAGCATTAAGATGAGGGGTTTGCTCTGGCAGTTGGAGACACAAGGCAATGTTTAACAAATCTGGGTATCAAGTGGTCTGAACTCCTCAAAAATGAGGCCAGAAGCGGGATCTGCTTTTTTTGTATACACAGCATTAGGTGTTTGTAATGACATTTGTAATTATATTACTGGAATTTATAACTCCTTCAGTACTTAAAACTAGGCAGCCTTTTGAATCATTTATTTTATCATAAGAAAAGAAACTGTGAAACAGGCACTATCTAGGTATAATTTCCAAACAAATCTGCACTGTGATTTCACCAGGAGGTCTGTAAATTCAACGCAGACAAGTCCAGAGCAGATTTGTGGAGATGTCTGTGAATGTCTGTCAAATCTGCCTTTATATTATAATAAAAGATTCAGTCAGAAAAGAACCAATGCCTAAGCAGAGTGCACTGGAGAAAATGTAGGCAAATCTGTACCTTATTCATATTATTAATTTTAGTATCTGGACTTGCACCTGAGGGGCATTTAATGAGTACAGTGAGCAGATGCAGTTTGGCTCTATGCTCGATGGGTATCTTGGTTTGTTATCGGAAGGCTAATAACATCCCAACAGCGATTCACATGGAAAATTCCTATCTCTATCTGCAGTTATTAAAATCATAACAGTGGAAGAGACTGTAATAATTTTTGGGTCTGGTCCTGAAATTACCTGCCCAAACAGCAATTTTACATACCAGGTCCCATTTACATCTGTGGGGCCAGGAACTTGCACACAATTCCTAAGAAGCTCATACACTTGCCAAATTGCAGCTGGATGTGAACATTTTGACCGGTCTGTGGGCCTACTTACACTGTGGCCCCAAAATGTACAGAATGTACAGAAATATTCCTAATTTTAAAACTAGGATGGTTTCTAACCCTTCAGATTTTGTCACAAGTCTTGGGAGAGTTTGCCCAGTTAAAATCCCAGCTCCTGGCAGAAGTGGTCTGGCAGAATATCAGCTTTCCTTTGTTTATTTTTTGAGGCCTCAAGACTTCTTGGTTATAGAGCAAAGCTCAGCCATATAATCTTCTAGAGGCTTAAAAATCAGAAATCAGATGAAATAAAGTCCCTATTTCTTAGATCTAAAAATCTCCTGATTTTTAAGCAAAGCTCGTTATTCCAGGGATCTCAGCACTGGTTTTTAAATAGCTGGGACTGTGATACTGATTGAGAGGTTCCCAGCACCATCAGTGCCACATCTCTCCTGTCTTCCGGTGGTAGCAGGTCTGGCCTGATGTCGGATTTATTCATCACAGAGTTCGTCAAAAATACATTTCAGCTGCCAGCGTTAGCAAGAGGCAAGGGGACGAGAAGCAGGTGTTACGTTTTAACAGAGAGGGCTGTGCCTATTTATTTTATAATCTAATGTTTTTACTTTAGAGTTTTAAATTTCACATAAAGCCGTTGCAAAGCTGCTTAGTCAATAATGGTGGGAGCAGCAGTGCTCGGGCAGGCGGCAGCTGCTGCCGCAACAGCAGCTTCTGGCTGGAGGCTGCCGTGCAGAGCCCCACTTCCCCGCAGCTGTGGGGACCTGTCACCCTCTGACCCGCAGCGTGAGGAAACCACTATTGCCCTGCTGAACTAATAAAGGGAAAATGCGAAAAAATGAAGGCCACGTTTACATCCCTCGGTCAGCGTTTCGTTGCAGTAAAAGGTGCCTTGGAGGGCCGGGGGTCTGAGCCTCGGCTGTCCCATGCGCAGCCCTGGTTTTTCCCCAGGCTTTGCTGGGCACCCCGAAGTGCGGCTGGAGGAGCCCAATGCCTTTTCATCGCAAACACTGTGTCCCAGCGGCCAGCAGCCTCCGGCGGCTGCCCACCCACCGTGACCGCGCGAGCTTTTGCCCCATCCCAGACGCGGGGTTCGCAGGGGGGGACAGGGTTTCCCAGCTGGCGCAACCCCCAAGCAGACATCAGCGCAGAGGCGTTGCGAGGGGATGGTGACCCTCCCACGCTCCTTCTGGTCTCGGCACTTTCTGGGTGTTCCCTCCCGCTCCCAAAAGGAAAAGAAAACTTCTGCCATGATCATGAGGATTTCTTCTTCCTGGGCCAATTACTGCAGCTTTTTGGGCAGGGTTTAAGATGGCGAAGTGACTCCAAGGTGCACAGTGCACGCAAGAGGAGGGGGCCCCAGTCCCCTCTGTGGGAAGGGCACGGGCGGCAGGACCAGCAAAAGCAGCGCAAGACTGAGCCCTCCTGACTTTCTTCCAAAAAAAATACTTGCAGAGAAACCTGGAATTATATATAAGTAAAGTTGCCTTTTGATATTACCACGTAATTTCCACTTCTGGCAAAGAGATTTTAGCCCAGGCTAATTTGGAGACATTTTCCTTCACCACATTGGCACCCCTGTGTCATTTTTGATAGAAGTCTCATTCATCAGGAGAGTTGGGGCAACCCGCTTGCCTCTCGCTCCGGCAAACAGGGCTGTTTGTTGAGTCTCTTGAAAGACTGTGCTAACAGATAAACATGCTACACATGAAGTACATTAGGTGGAGGTGAAATACAGATGATTATATTTAAGGGCTTACAATAGTCGTTAAGAGCTTCTAACCACAGGCCCTGGCAGGGCTGGTCCTCGGCTTGCAGTGCATGTCTTGGCTACATCCTCAAGCGACTTTCTGTTTCTCCCCCTTGAAACAGGGCCAATCTTGTCAGTCTGGTGGCAATGAAAAAAAAAAAGAAAAAGAAAAAAATCAACTCTGTTAATAGGATTATAAGATTTGGGGAATATAATGTTGTTGCAGATCATTTATTTTGAAAGCTGATTTCATTTTAGTGAAAACAAGCTCAGCCCTGCACACTGGGGGTTTGCAGCCATTATGCCAAACACAATCATTGCTGGTTTGAAAGATGTGATTGCTTTTTAATGCGGAAATTTCACAAGGTTACAAAAGAGGAAAAAATTAAACTCCTTTCTTACAACAAAGTCACTCTGGGATATGCGCTACAATGCCCTGACAATGTCCAGATACTCTGACCGCATTACACATCAGAAAGGTGGATGAGTGTGATTTACACCATTTTGCAATTGGGCTTTTTTCACACAGCTGAAAAAGGCCGAAGAGTTTTGAGCAAAAATAAAAACAGTGCTTGTAAAATGCATTCGGAATTGCACAAACACAGCCCAGGGGTCAAGGAAGTAGAGGGTGGATGAGGAAAGAGTCCAGAGAGATAAATGAGGGGATAACGTGATCTCCCTCTCCGCACCCACGGTGGCAGCCCACTCGGAGTATTGAAAACTAAGCTTCCCCTCAGCCCGGCAGACAATCTTTATATTTGTTAGACATCAGAATAAAAAACGATAATCAGCATCCCTGGCCTTTTCAATAGCAAGCTCCCAAAGGGCCTAAATATATTCTAGAAATAATGGCTAAGCCCCATTTTCCTGGGTGTTAGAAGACGTTCTGTCACCATCTCAGAAGAACCATTGTTGTGACAAAAGTCTCATGGCACAGCCCGGACGGGGCTGAGCAGGGAAACAGGCACTAGCAGGAACGTCCCAGTCAGAGGAATTCATCGGGAGGGACCAAAAGAATGAATTTTTCCAATGCGCTCTTAAAAGAGCGATGAAGGGGAGGGAAGAAGGCTGCCCCTTTTTGAGGTTTGGGGGGTGCAGTACGGATTCGTGGGCTCCCTTCTCCTTTGTAGTGAAGATGCTGCTTTTGATCTACGGCGCGGGGAGAGCTCTCCCCAAAGGCAGGGGTGAGGGAGAGGCAGATCCGGAGGGAGACACAAAGGATGGAGCTGAAGCACTGCCTTGTAGCCGGGGATTGAAATGACATGTGCGCCTCGGAACCTTTTCCTTTTCAAAGCAATTTGCTATCATTATATTGCCCGTGCATTTCCAATACATGTCAGCCTGTTCTCTTTTAACTTGGCGGGAGGGGAAGGTGCTTTTATTGCGGGGCTCCTACAGAAGCTCGCCAGACATTGCTATTATTACATCTGCCGGGCACAGCACAGAATGATGCGTGTTCATTAAAGGAATGTGGTTAGAGTAAAGCAAATTTGTTCAGTCCCTGTTAGAGAGCGCTTCAGTTGGCTTAAAGGTTTTCATGTACAGAAATATTCCTAATTTTAAAACTAGGATGGTTTCTAACCCTTCAGTTCAGCTTCTGGCTGGCGTTACTGAAATCATTTAGCTTTGTTTGCCAGGATCCTATCAGTGATGAAAAACTGCTAGAACAACCTTTATTAAGCATTTCATAGAGTTGCAAATGACAGGATTCCCATTAGCTGTTTCTATTAGGATTCCTCTTCTGCTTTAACTCGTGTGCTTCTCTAACTGTTAGGGGGTTCCTGTGTGGTTATGTATCTGCATGTGTGGGAGGAGAGGTGAGGCAAGGTTTGAAACACAAATTCTGATTTCACTTCTTCAACCAGCTGCTCTCTCATTCACGTGCCAAGGGATGGAGCTCACAGCCACTCTGGGTGGCAGCGTGCCTGGGCTGAGACACTCTGAGTCTTAACACCGATAGACAGCACGCAGAGGTTAATTCAGTCTCTGTTTCTGCATTTTCAGAAGAGCAGAACAATGTAATTTTGGTTCCCTCATCTATTTTACCCTGTTATTGATTCAGTCCCAAACTGCCTGAGAATGGCCAAGCCTTTCCTCCAAACTTCTTTTCCTTCTGTTCTTGCACTGGAGGTTGGTAGCTGGAAAACCCTTTTTGGTAGGAGAACAGCCAAAAACAGCCATCTCTGGGTGTTTAGCTTTGGAGTCAGGATTCCTGACAGTACAGAGAGGCTCTGCAAATTCTTTGGTTTCTTCTGCAGAATTATGAATATGACATAAGTCACCTACTCCAAAGATGGCAAAGACTACAGCAGAGCAGAGCAGAAGTCCCATCCACTTAGACCCACAACCAGCAAGCAGAGTGAAGCACCAGAAAACTATAAGGGAACTTTGCAATGCAAATTCTTGAAATCGTCCTGCACAACATGGCGAAGGAGCTGGTTTGAGAAAGAAACAGCAACAATAGTGTGCTGCCAATTTATGTCTGCCCTTTCATCACTGACGGAGCGCTCGAAGCAGAGGGTGATGCTGCTGGGTTCCAGGCAGCGATGCCCGCGATGACCCCTCTGTAATGACAGACTCATAAAGCACTTGAGAAGGACTTGTGCAGCCAGGCCAAGGGTTGGGTTTGGGAGACAGAGGACCAGAATTCATCCTGTGGTTTGTCATGGTCTGCTGAAGGAGTGTCGAGCCGTGAGGAGTCTCTCTCTTGCTTGCTCTCTTTTTTTTGCACAGAAGCCCGAATAACAAAATGGAAAGCGCAGCTTGAAACAAGCCCACTGCACACAGGTTTTCTCCTGGCATGACAGGCTATCGCAGCCTTAATGGTAGGCTGCTAGACTAGAAGCAGTCTTTCATTGAGTTTGTCTTACTGAGAGGAAAAACTGCTTTGTGTAATAACTTTATGGTAAATGTTGGCAAAAGATTTGCACTGCATACTGAAAGAGAGACATTTCTGACCACAGCTCATGAACCGCATTTATTTACTCTGGCATTTGTCCATTATTTGTTCATAGGCTTTCTGTCTCTGCGAAATGTGTTCCAATTTTGGGAGCTAAATCATTGCCAGTAGTTTCCAGGACATTCCGCTAGGCTAAGCAAAATTGCCCTAAGCAGTTGTCAGAAACCACTGGAGTAGTATTTTAAATACAGAGTATCTGAAGAAAATAAAAGATACCAAGCGTCGTATCTGTCTCAATCCCGGATCCTGCATGTTGTAAAAAGTTAGGGAACAGTTGCAGAGGGCTTACAGCGGTGCCTGTCTTTCTTGAGCCATTTTCCATCATTTTATGAGCCAAACTGATTTTCAAATGACAACAGTAAATAAAAAATATCTGTATTTATCAGCAGCTCTCCAGATAGAAATCATGCTCAAACTTCAGTCTGGAAAATCCTAGTTATTTACTTCTTGATAAAAATGAATTATAAAATACAGGAGGAAAGTCATGGCTGTTTAAAGTGACACTCAATTGCTATCAGACAGCCTTACGAAGACGTATATTTATAGCTTAGCAGGATAATAATACAGGAATTGCTTTTCTGGACCAGCCCCCTGATCCATCTGCTCACTGTCCTGTATCTGATAAAGTTCACAATAGCCTGAGGTGTTAACTACCCTGACCATGGGCTAATGAAGACTGCAGAACAATCCGTAAGACAGCGAGTGACTGGCTTCAAGTAGGAGTTTCTGTATTTTTGTCTAATGTTTTTTTTCTTGGTAGTAATTATTGTAATTGTAGATAGACTTATTGTCCAAAAGAAAGCTCAGTGCTTATTTGGACTTTGTCGAATTCCTGGCCTGCATGGTATCCTCTGGCAAAGCAGTCCAGAGTCAGCGTGAGCCCTTGCCTGCTAGCGCTGTGGAATTAGCTGCCTTTCATTTTCCTCAAGTGTCCGCTTTTTGCTGTGTAGGAGAGGGTACACTGATTATTTTCTCTACTTTTACCATGTCCCTTTCTTTTTCTCTCCCTTTCAAAAAGAAACAAATCCCAGCTCTCCAATTTCTCCACCAATGAGGCAGAGTCATTTCTGAGCTCATTTCCAAACCCTCTCTACTTCTGCAGACAGAACAACCAGTCCCACCTATGCAGTGCCGGGGGAAGTGGTAGTAGTGATTTACGTAACAGCATTCTGCTGTCATGTTCCTTATCCACCCCCTTAAATTCCATCCAGGGTTTTAATCCACAGCTTCACATTAATAGAGCATCCTTAATGAGCTGCCAGCTAGGATTCCTCTCTACATCAGTATTTGAATTTAGGTGTCTTTGAAAAAACACAGGGGGGGTGAGGTATTTTCTCTCAATATGTATGTATAAATACCATAAATATTTTATCAGCACTGAATTTTAGCTGTCATTTTGTTACTCATTTGTCTGTAATCACATGAACCTCCTCAAAATGCTCTTTTCACACAGTGAAAATAATAATGCTATGTCCTGTTTATTTTTCATCACACTTCCCACTTGTATAGTAAGCGCAGTAGTAATAGTAATATAGTAATAGCAGTATAGTAAGTAATGACACTGATCCTAGTAAATGGAGCATCTCAATGGTAAACCTTTTACTTTGACAAAAGCTAGCCATTTAATCCCTGTGTGAGTAATTGTTTATTCACTAGGTATAAAGCGTACTTTGCTTCCTATGTTCTAGCCAGTTTTGATTGACGGAAATATTCAGCTTATCTTGCGTGATGATTTAGGTTTTTTCCTCAGCTTCGCGTGTGTACTTTGTTAGAGGCTTACTGGAAGTCCAGATGGATGGATGTCTGGTTTGCCCCCGTCCACGCCACTGCGGGCATGGGCAAAGATTCAGAGAGACTAGGGAGGTACAATTTGGCAAAACCTATGACAAGCCTTATCTGCTCACTTATTCCTGTCACGGTTTTATTTTTACTTGCCATTTGATGAAGTTGTTGGATGCAGAGAAGATTTCCACTGCTCCACAAATCCCAGATTATCCCTGTAGGTTTAAACACTGGTAGTCTAAGCAATGTCCTAATGCTTTAAATATTACATCTTGTATCTCCTAGAATTTTTTCTATTCCCATCATTCATAAGGAAATGCAAACATTAATCTATCACTCGGCAGTGGTAGATGTATACAGTGTGGTAAGTCATTTGCTTTTAATTTATCAGTTTGCTTCAGGGACACCTTTGTTTGACATTCTGTACCATTACTACTACTAGAAAAGAGGAGGTGGAGAATATAGATAACTTTCCAAAACCCTATGTAATAAAAATCTTTCTTAGCTCCCCCTTTAATTCCTGTGAGCCCAAGCAATGCTGTGATTCCTTGAAGCCTTCAAGGTTCTGATACATTCAAATAAAGAATTCTTATTCTGTTGAAGACATTCAGCTACTTGGGCCTGTAAGAAACTATCTTGGCTTCCTAATTCTCCTCTTGCTTGTTCTCTGCTAAAAGGCAGCACCTTTATCAGTCACTCGTGCATGAGAGTCTATTTTCTAACAAAAAAAATAGAAGGACTACAGTGGGAAAGCAATGGCATCTGGAAAAATCAAACAATGTGCATTAATACATTCTTTGTGGGCTAAGGGAAGCAATGGAGTCAAGGAAGGCCTTTGGATGTTATGTTTTACAATACCTCTGGAGGCCCAAGACCCACTGTAGGCTGTTTTCTTCCTGCCTTTGGACAAGCTGAAATTAACCGGTAATAACAGACAATTAAAAGCGCATGTGTGTGTCTGTAAGGGTGTGTGTGCCTTTGCTCTAATTCCACTCCTCCTGTGCATTTTAACTTTCAAGCTCAGACAGCAGTGAAGAGGAGACAGACAGGTATACATAGCAGCCACATCAAAATCTTGGTGGGGCAGGGGGAACATTTGACACCTCCTTGTTTCAATGCCCCCTGTCTGTTTTTAATTTCACTAAATCACTCCCGTCTGGGGATTGTATATTTTCAGTGGCCTCTCCCAGCAATGCAGAGGTAGAGCATTAGTGTGCCAAACCCCAGCTATGCTCAAGCGCAGGGCTGCAGCTTTACAGGAGGCAAGAAGGGAGTCAGCTCTCGGGACCAGCCACTCGCCCAACTTAACTCAGGTCTAAAAGCGATGCCAAGAAATCTCACTTGCCCTTTTCCCGTTATAGCCATCTTATGAGGGAAGAGGTAGACAATCTGAGTAACAAAACTGCTAGTAGACTGTTTACATCACTGCTTTGAAGGTATCATCAAGGTCTGCGTGTCTGAAAATTCCCTCATTAGCAAGGGGACACTGTACTGCAGTTGCTGCTCAGGACAACAAGGACGACCTTGTCGGCTTGGGTAGGAGGTTTGCTTGGTTTCAAGAGGCAAGTGGGATCTGGTCCTGAGTACCTCCAGGGAAAGGAATGACTTGGAAAGGCAATTTGAGGAGGATTTCACTGGACAGCTGTAGGCACAGTGGAGCCTGGGCTCCCATCCTTGCCACTGAGGCCAGTGGAGGTTTTGCTCCTAGCTTTGCTGAGAGAAAAGCTCAGGCCCAACACAGAAAGCTTGCATAATCTTGAGAGGAGTCACCTCCTAGCAAGGAAAGTGAGCAACAAGACAACACTAAATACGGAAAAAAGAAGAGCTCCTCAGTCAGCTTCTCTGAGGCTGAACATCGCTGTCATAGGGCATAACTCTGCATCCCTCCTCCTGTGAGCATCTCTCCAGAGCAATCCCCTCACGAGCACTGAATAATGAATAGCAATTTCAGATACTTATGCCTGAACAGAAACCCTTCTTCACATATGGAGACCTGTCAGGTGTAAAGCAAGGCCGTTCCCCCTAGTATTAGTTGGCACAACCCCTGGACACTCACCTGCTTCCACATGGATAGGGGCATGGGACAAGGTCAGCGTGAAGGACTGGGCAGACTCCAGGCATGTGTGGCTGTTGGGGGGTTGCAGAGCTCCACCTCCGGGAGCCAGGGGGCCAAAATAACCCTCAAGATAAAGCCAGCCAAGAGACTCTGCGAATTACTTTGGCTCATTGGAGCTCCTCTTGCGAGAAGCATGATTTGTCCTCAATACAGCAAGGAAACCAAAGTGATAATAGGGGCTTTGAGAAAACACATTGTGCCATTGCGTGGCCCTGAGGATGCAACGAACGACTGACTTACACAATAGGCTAGTGAGAGTATGGAAAGATAAGATACCTGAGCCTATTCCAGTAGAGCTTCGTCAGATGAAAGCACACTTTTTTGAGATCTGAAGGATTTTTTTTTCCGTTCCTGCCCTCACTGAGTTCTCTGTGAATTGAGCATTACAGTGGCTTTGACTGTAACCATTATAATCGTTTTCCAGTGCTAATGTTGTGGTTTTAATGAAAGGAAACAGCAAATGGGGTATCGACTCATATACACAAATCTGCACTTCATTTGCACAAAATAGCTTCTGGATGGCTTTCCTCCATGTTTTTGGTCAGCACCACTCTTTTTGAGAAATGATCAATGTTTACAACTGTTTGCTCTTCCACAGATAAAGCAGATGCTATTCATTACTGCCTCTGCCATGCATAGATTGCTGCTTTCCCCAGAGCAGCCGCAGTGGGTCATGTGTTTATTTTTCTTTAAATCCTTTTGTTCTTAAATCACTCCACTTTTGCTTTCAGGATATGATGAATGATTAATGCTGTAGTAGCAGCATTATTGAATTAGGAAAGTCACTGTCAGCTTCCAAAATCATTGAGACAACCAACAAATAAATACAAACCACTTCTTTAGAGTTAGATATAGTGGAGCAGTGCGATGGTGTTGAGATAAGGAGAGGTGATGCAGATGTGAGCACTTTTAAAGCTGTAGGACAGACTTGCGGTTACTGACATGTAAATCATAGCTCCTATAACAATGCAGATTTTTTGAAAAATCTTGCATTGAAGTAATATAACTGCAGTAAAAACAATGTATAAGGCAAGCTCAGAGCTGGTGTGGGCATTTGGGGAGAATTCTTTTTTCTAAGAATTTATATGATCATGAATTATTCGTGGTTTTACAGTTTGGTTTTATTTGAAGAATAGAGACTTGGAGCTGGATGCTGAAAGGTAGGTGTTCAGCACCTCCCAGGGATTAGCACCAACAGCATGAGCAACAACTCACCAGCAAAGGAGAGAGATTATAGATTTCTAGAGTAACCCTTTGCAGTCACCACTGGAGTATCTGTCTGGTTTGCAAGTAGAGTTAGCCTACTCTTCGTAGTGATACTAGAGAATGTAAAACAGTAAAATTCCAGTTAAAAGGGAGTTTGCATGAAGCAGGAAAGAAGAATGAAGTTCATTTTCCTACATTCATGCACAGAAGGTTCTTTGCTGGCTTCCTAACAAAGCCCATCAGGTTCTTTCGTGGCCCTGTCCCGCATGTTTCATCACAGCACCCTGACAGTGAGCAGGGCTACAGGGGTCGGGCAGCTGCTTGCACCACTGAGCCGTTACAGGTCCTCTATGCAGAAGTAAAGGACTGGAAAGTCTATGAGATGGTGAGGAATTAGCCCTAGCGTCTCCAGTTCTCTGGGTTTGCAGTCTGAAGGGAGGAACCTCTGCGTGTTGTTTGACAGCAGTAATAATCATGGCTTTCCTCACCCGGGGCTGCCCCCAAGCACACTGCAGAACTTTCTCCCTGACTAATTCTTCTCCTTGCGGCTCTGTCTAGCATTTCTATAGATATCAAGAGACTCCGATTCATTACTTCAGCATACTCCTGAAAATAAAGGGCCCCTTTATTGAGTGCTACAGTGCTATATACTTTCCTGGCTTTAAAATCTTTTTTTTTTTATTTTTCAATTACTTGTTCTTTGTTAGAACTGGGTAGGAAAAATGGTTTCCCTGCAGAGTGAAAGATCTTGCAGTTTCAAGAAGGTCCCTGCTGATGTTCTACTTCAGATGCTACCAAGGCCTTTCAAATAGGGACTGCTCAGAGCAGTGAACAGCCAGGGATTAAGACTCTCGCTGGAGCTGTTGGAGAACTCAGTAAAAACCGTTTCATCATAGAAATAAGAATGAAATTTGCTGTAGTCCAAGATCAGCTCAGTATGCTGGAGGAGGGTGGGGTGCTTTTGCTCGTTTCCCTGGCTGAAGCTTTTTCACATTGTACAAGCAATGACACGTCAATCTGGGAAGAGACCTGGGCATCCATCTGCCCCTCCCAGTGTGGTGATCTAATTCCTGGACTATCAGCTCAGGTTCTTTCATCCTTTTGCCTAATGACTGTCTCATTATCTATGCAAACTGGAGCATCTCCAACAGGAGAAATTCCCATTTTGAAGCAGTCAGCAGACCAGAACGTAGCCAGGCTGCGGGGTGCTGAATTTCATGTCCCTGTGTCAACATAAAGAGACCACAGCCCTACATGTGGTCTCCTGGTTTGGACCTGAGTATCCTACCCAGGAACTTCTGGCTGCCCTGAGGCACCAAACGAAGGTCTCTTATTTCGACCAAAAACTCATTGAACTAGCAAACATCTCCCCATTGAAAGTTCTGGGTCTGACAAATAAGCATTTAAGGACATTATTTCAGAAAGCTCCCAGCCATCTTTGCTCCCTGTCACCTTTACCTGTAAATCTTCAGTAGGTTCCTCCACTTGCAAATCTCCTTTTTTCTAAAAAGTTTTCATTAAGTTGATTCAAGGAAAGATATTGGAGACTACTTCATCAGCCTTTCCACAGCATAGGCTCTGCCTTTTTTTTTCACCATGCTTTCAGTCAACTTGTAGCTATGCTCACTCAGGTGCAACCCTAGAGAGAAGTTCTCTCTCTTCACCCCCGCCCCCCCCCCCAGTAGGAAGCAAATTGGTGAAATTCTTGGCAGGTGTTATACATGTTACACCTCAGGAGCTGAGCAGGGGTACCTGAGGTACTACGGGGAAAAGCTGGATGTCCCTTCTGTCTGACTGAGTCCTAGATGTGGGCAGAGAGTGAGGACTGTCATGGCCAGAGGTGAAGAATGACCCTGCCCCCTTGAAAACCACAAAACCCATATCAGAATCAATCAAAACCTTGCCCCACAGCAGACCTGTCCGCCTCTCCTTTATTTCCTCCCCTCACATGGCACAGCTTGCGCTTGGAGGCCTCCGCTCTGCTCACGTTTGCATCAAGAAATAGGAGGGCAGGGGATGCTGGAGGAGGCAGAGTTCAACAGCGTTTCCCCCCCTCCCTGCGCAGCCTCACTGCTGTTTTGATGCTCCAGATAAAGAAAATCTCTGCAGATTTTTTTGTGCTCGGGATAAAGCTTCCCACTGCTAGCCTTGGGAGACAGAACATCCCGGCTGGGCAAGAGCTCTTTATGGATATTTCTAGTGCTCAGAGGGAGAAAGGGAAAAAAAAAGCAACAAACTACAGCGAGTTTACGGTAATTGCTTTAATGAGGCAAAGCCCTTTAGAATGCAAACACGCTCAACAATACACAAAGAAACAATCAAAAAAAAGTGTTTTATACAGGCTGTTTTATAAGAAGGTAATAAAAACAATTGTACAGCACACTCAGTTGCATAAACAGGCTCACCATGGAAGGTGTTTGTGTGAGAGCAGGACTATGAATACTTAATTGCTTCTATTATTCTTATCTTCAGTACAAAATACTGCAATCAAAACTTAATCTTCAGCTTGATTTTTAAATAAAAAGGTTATATTCTGGTTCCATTGTTGTAAGTATAATAAAACACAGTCTTTCTGCTAAACGCTGTTTCATTTCTTACTGCTTGTAAGGAGGTATAGCAAAGATTAATATGTACATCCCTGGCAATTTCAAAACCTTTTTCAAAGGCAGGATCATTATTTCTCTTCATATGGAAGGTAGTAAGACCAAAATGTTCAAAAGGTCTTCATTAATGATGTGACTAGAAGTCATGGAAGCCTCTGATGAGATCCTTGTATGGCTGCCAGTCCTCTCTGAACCAAGCCCCAAAAGCAACGCAGAATTCAGATCTATTTTCATTCACACATCTCTTCTGACAAACCCAGTGAATACAAAGGAACAATGTAAGGAAACGTGAATTTGGAGACCTCGATAAGTTGCAAAGTACAAAACTGAAAAAATGCCACCCGTTTTACCCATACCTCTCAGGAGGGTTAAACGACTCGGACAAAAGGCTCGTATGAATTTGAATACCATCTGTCTGGAATGTTGTATTCTACACCTAGTGGTTATTTTTTTTAAATACATACTGTCACACCTGTGCTTTAGTGGCATCTAGACCCAAGTAATTTTCTAATCCTTAGACATAAGAACTCTTTTTTTTTTTTTCCTCTGACTTTTTGCTTTAGGAAAAGATACAGAACTGTCAAACACCTGTTGTGCACATAAACCGAGTGATAGGCCTAAAAAAAATTTAGGGAAGAAAATTGTCTTATACAAGAAAATGAATACCTAGATGAAAAAAAAATAATTCATTAATGGTATGTACTTTACAGGCTGAGCACATTGGTGTAAAATAACGTAACAGTGTAATAGCAGAAAGACAGAGTCACTCTCACTGCAAATGGATGTGACTAGGAAAGCAGTGATAATTTCTGGTTTTGAACTAATAGCAAAATATGACTTTAAGCTTGATACTTGTTGCTCATACACAGCTTAATTTATATATTTAATTGAAAGAATGTTCTGCTATAGTAAACAGTAAAAAATGGCACTTTTTCTGTTCACTAGGCCTATAAGAATTTCTAGCCTTGAAATCGTCTGACTGTTGGATTTTCTCTTAGTGCTACAAAGCATCTGCCAAATAGGAAATGTCATTTTTATTTTCAATTTTCTCATCATTACAGATAGCATAACGCTGTCAAGAATCAAGCAGGTACTATTAAATGTTTCCTGCTCACAATTTCATCATCATATTTAGTGCATTGCACCACTAATGCCCAAAAACAGTTCACACGAAGGAAAAAAAAAATGTTAAGGCAGAAGTTCTCATTCCCGCTATCCCAGGAAAAAGAATTAATTTTAACACCTTCCGTCTCACTATAGTAGAAATACTGCCCAGGAGAACAAAGGACACGTAACTAAGTTGATGTAGAATATTTTAAACTGTGACTTGCATGAAGAGTATAGACCTTCCTACAGCCAAACTCTGATGGGCTCACAAGCCTTATGGCAAGATCAGCCTTTCCAGGCACTTATTTTCAGGGTGTCAAGGGGGGCAAGAACTCCCAAACACCAACTGTTGACCTTTCAGCAATGTATCTTACCCTCTTATTAAATGCCAGAACCAGACTGCTGGCATCAATCAGTCTTCAACAATTGAAGGCAAGATAACATATTGAGGACAAATGTGTATATCTATGTGGATGTTCATATAAGAAGGAATTTTACATATTTATAAGGAAGAATGATGTACAAATTATATTCAAATAATATAGATAAGGATTGCACATATATTAGGATGAATGTCTATACGTATTTTGAGAATAGATATCTGAGTGTGTGTATGCACATCTGCTGGCCAAAACAGCTTTGGTGATTTAAAGCAAATATCTTGACACAATGAACAGTTTCTTTTAAGTCAGGCAAATTATGGTTTCTAACCTTCCAGTATATGTATCTTCTTAATTTAATCATGAAAACAACCAATTGCCAAACACAGATTATAAGCGTACCATGGTCCCATTAATCTCATTTCTCCTAGCAAACAACTTAACGATGGTATTCAAGACCAGAATTTTGCTTGCAAAGTAAATGGGTGTCTAGGTTTGGATTACATATTATGCAAAAAGATCTAGCACATTAATCTGACATTTTCAGAGGGAATCCAGACCGTGCTTTCCTCTTAGTGTCAAATTCTTCAAGGTTCAGAAAGCAAGTCTGCAATCAGAAATCCAAACACGCCAAGACAATCTATAATATGCTATGAAAGTGGAATTGAAAAGAGAAGTCATTCAGTCTGATGAGGCAGATGGGTGTCTGGAAGCATGCTGAATGTCATCTGCTAACAACAGCCATCAAGATCAAGGAGTTTAGCAGGGGCAGACTGAATTGATTTCAAAGTTACTCACGAGCTAACATCTGCTTACAAGGATGTGTGAGGAACAGCCAGGAACTAGTAGTGAGGAACTTTCAGTGAAGTGGTGAGATATTAACCGGCCCCCAGAACTAATCAGAGAGGCTTGGTGAGATGCCACCATATGATTATCTGACTGATCCTGAATGTGTTGGCTCTAAGGTCCTAATGTAGAACTTTGCCAATGTATGTTTTGTTATCATGAAGGAGTTGTCAAGTTTTCCTCCTTAATCCCTTGCCAGACTTCCCTTGTTATAGAAATCAGGCTACAGTGAAGGTAGTCTATACACTGCTCCTTTGATCCCCTCCTCCTTTGTTTTCCCCTTCTCTAAGAGGAAGGTCTCTGTATTTGGAGCTCAGTTGAGTTCCTCCACTGACCTGTCCACATCTGCAGGCTATCCCCGTAAGTCACCGAACAAGGCTTCGTTATTACCTTGGGGAGGCCTCCATCTCTCCAGGCCAGCAGACACCTTCACAGTGGCACTCACCAGTGGCAGCTCCCTCTGCCACCACAGCACATCCACCTGCTGCGGAGACGAGCACTGGAAGAAATGCAAGTGACTGCCACAGGCAAGCGTACTGATCTGGGTACTGACTGCAGGCAGCAGCCTGCAGTGATGATGAGCAAGAAAGCAAACAGAGATGCTAATGCATGGAGTTTGGGCTTGGTTTGCATTGCTGGTTATGTATGTTAGATAGTGGGTGAAATAGTGCTTTCTGGAAGCGAGCCTGCAGTCAAAGGAGGATGCTTGATCTGGCCCTGTGTGATGGAGCATGTTAACTACATCTCGATCACATGTAATAACTCTCATCCTTACTCAAAAAGTCCGCACACTGATAAAATCCATAACAAGGGCCTTGCAAAGCACATTGGTCCAAGTCTTTGGAAGGTGTAAATGGGCACAGTAGCTATGGTCAGTCCTCATTTCCAACCACTCTGCCTCTCTACCTCTCTTTTTATCACACTTGCGTTCGTAAAGCTGCCTACCGAGGGAAAAAAGTCTGCTTCCTTAGAAGAAATGTTGCTCAAGAGCAGTTTACATCACATGCTATCTGGAAGCTATTCTGTGAAACATCTTAATAATTGCTTTTCCTGGACTGAGACACTTATTAGTAGCAGCTAAAGTTAACAGATTGGAAGACTGCCTGAAGATGATGGATGGGTTTTCTCAGATTGTAGATTTCTGGTCATTTTCCACGGCAGCTGTAAATTTAAAAATAATATAAAGTTAAGCAGTGGTAGAATAGAATTCACAAATATTACACAGGTACTGACTTGATCATTAATCATCCTAAATAAATGTTAACATGTTACATATGATGAGCCAGATTTTGCCCTGGGGTGTATACAGAAGTTTCTCATTGATTACAAACGGGAAATGGCACATGAATGTGAATGCTGAATTTAGCCAACTGCTTGTTTGTTTTGCTAGATTTTTTTAATTACTATTTAAGGGAGGTGGAAACATTTCTTTTTTATGAATCCGCTTTCATGCTAGTGATCCAGAAGAAAATGATCGAGAGCCGTCATCGGGTTTGTAGTCAATATCCCAAGTTGCCACAACAATATACCTACTTATTTTCAAAGCTGAAGAGCATCAATGCCTTCCAGAGTTCAGGAGTCGTTTGATCTGCCTGATGTCCGCTTTTGAGGTGGCTGCACTCAGAAAAGGATTTGTTATTAGACAGAATGAGGACTTTTTGTCTGCAACTGAAATTCCTTCTAGATTAAACCACCATTTTCCTAGACTTTCTCCTAATTCACCCCGTTATTGTTTGATGAAATCACATATCTAAGTGTCTTCTTCAGGTGAGTAACTAGAGAGGAGCTGCCAGAAACAGACATGTAAAAAGAAAAAAAACAACCAAAACAATCCCCCTCTCCTTGCCCAGCAAACCAAATCTGATGCAAATGAGGAAGTCTTGCACTCAGAGATATGATAATCATTCCTCACTTTCTCTGCAGAATCTGGAGGTCAGAAAACCTGTAATAGCTTCAGCAAGGTCATGAAGATACACGGACCTTTGCCTTGTGAACATTTAACTCCTCGCAGCTCCGTTTGCACTTACCTAACACTGTTATACTAATTATATATTAGTTACACTGCTTTTAGGCATATTTATGTTATACATGCTGTTAGTATTAATACATATTAGCTACAAGACCGAGTTTTTGAGCATTGCTAACTTAGTCTTGTATTTAATGTCTTTCCGACTCTAGGTACAATGCTCTACAGTAGCTGCACTGAAAATAACTGATTTGAATGCCAGCTACAGAATACTGTTATCAGCAGGTTTTGTCGGGGCCGACTTACTTCTGTTTATCCACGGGGTTTGGTAATAAATACATGTATTTTGGGGCTTTAGGTACATTAAACATACTGAATAGTCAATGCTTGTAGAAGCTAATTTCCTTGTCATTGCATTATAGTTAAATTGGTTACACACGTCTCATTCGGTTATGTAACTTCAAGAATACCAGCAACATAGGTTCCTGATTTCAATAGGACATGTGCTGGTTTTAGCACTTACAATGGATCAGCTTTTAGCATGAGACACTAAACTCACCAAGCTTTGAAAATCAGAGCCACAATTTCAAATGTAATATTGTATTTGTTTGTTTGTGTCATTAATGGCTTTTCTTTTTATACTTCCTGGATGTATGCTGTAATATTTTGTTCACGTCAAAGTAAAGACTGGAAGACAACTCACAATTAATATATCCAGTTAAGCATTTACACCATCAGATCCTCTACTGATATCAGCTTAGTCAAGTAGGTATTCAACCAGTAACAAAATGTGCACAATACTCAAACAAACTATTTGCTGTTAAATCCTGATATAGGGAAAGTGCCAGGCATATGGCAAAGTCCCTTCGATGGGACTTCTTAATGGTATTAGTTCTATGTGGAAGGCACTCAGCTACTGCAGTAGTGCAGAAGGAACAAGTAGAAAGGAAGGGTTAAATTAATATCCACAGAAAGTGCCATACTGTTATGATTTTAGCATTGTGCAATAGAAATAAAGCACATATCAAACAGATTAAAACCTGGCTGACAGATCTCAAAAAGTAAGCATCATCTCAGATTTCAGATTCAATGAATGTTCCCAAAGTTCCCTTGGGTTCTGTGCAAGGCCTCATATTCTTTAGCAATTCCACCAATGGTCATGTAAACATATCCCTAAATACAATCTGTGAATGACATGAGTATAGCAAGATGATATACAATGATGAAGAATGGGCAGTCAAACAGAAATCGGGAATGGTACAGGAAAGAACTATAAAATTATTCAAAGGAGAATTCTTTGCAGTAAAAAAATAAAAATTAAAATTAAAGAGTTCCATCTGTTTAGTTTATCAGAAAGAAGATGGGACAAGGTGAGTTGTACACAGAAGTAATTCACAGAGGGGGAAATACCAAGTAAGAAATTACTCTTCCATCTAGCAGAAGAACCATGGGCTGGAAACTCAAGCCAGACAGAGTGCAAGTAAGGTGCCTTTTTAACAATAAAGATGCTTATCTGTTGGAAAAAAACTTTCCAGGCATATACCATACCAGGTACATTTTATGATCTCTTAAGGCCAAGAGGAAAACATGATTTAGCCAAAATCAGAGGTTTCTGTTTAACATAAGAATAACTGGAGACAGTGTAAAGACATATAAGCAGACAAATTGATCACGTTCTAGGAGTATGAATGTCGGCAAATTTACCAGAGCCAACATTTCCTCATCTGCCTGTGGTATGTCTTGTTAAGACAATTGCTTATTAAGAGCTATCTTCTAAGGAGGTGGATTATCATTGTTTAATCATACCTTAAGGGATATTATGAAAGAAACAGTTTATCAAACATTTAGAAAGTGTAATAAAGTCTACAATACAACTTGTCTTGCACCACAACAGTTTGCTGGAGAAAACAGCCCTTATTTGTGAGATAGAAACCTGAGGTAAAATACAGTGAAGAAATGGAACTGAGTTTAGCAAATATTAGTAGACTAATCCTGAAAATATTGCCACCACAGATGCTTTGAACTACATGGTGGCATTGAAGGGAGCCTTGGTGTTATTTTGAAAATCATTAGAATCACAATATATCTTCAGGTACTCTCTGCTTCTATCAGATAACAATAATTAATAACTGTTAGCATCCTCCCCCCTCTTCCGTTTTGTAGCGTATTACATCCCCCAGAAATTTGCTGAGCCAGTTACATTAGCAAAATCAGAGAGTAAATCTATTCAAAACAATGACTAAAAGCAAGATCTGCCTATTTGCTTTTGCATGGTCAGAACAAAAGGTTCCATTGCTGCTTTGCAGCTAAATAGCATTTTATAATGAGCTCTGAAATTTTTGGGAAAGACAGATTACAATGTTGGTTTAACATCAGACACTCTATTGTTTAGATGTAGGACCACTGCGATGTCCCATCTCTGAAAAATTTAGCTTTTCTTTTGATATTAAAAAGACCACTGAAGTAATCCACAAAGAGCTTGGGCCTCAGGAAAGAAGTCTGAAAAACAAACACTGTTAAAGATTGGTCAGACACGATTATGTGGCTGACAATTACATATGATAACAATTAAAATGATCTGATTCCAACCACATGGCATCTTCATACAGCAGATCTCCAAGCAAATAATGTGTCACATAATAGGTTTTGAATGATGTTGTCAGCAGCCTTTTGAATGTTACAGATACCTTCCCAAAAATGCCTCAGAAATCAGTGGAGACTACTGACCTCATCCTAAACTGATACCATTTGCATGTACCTAAATACTCTGGTTCTAACTGCTCAGTAACCTCAAACTCTTGTTTTACTAGATGATTAGATAAACACATACACAGTGTCCAGCTGCTTACTTCCAGTTGTAAAGAACTTAGGCAATATATGCATTAGTGGTATGAATGAAAACCCTAGATGTTTTCTGAGACATCTTTCAATTACCTGCCAGTACAGCCGTGCGAAGATATGTCTGATTAGAAGCCAGCTGAAGCACTCCAAACAGTTGCTGAAGTCTATGTGTTGGTTGGCATAGGGGACCTAACCAGAGAGTATAAAGGAGCTGCCACGGAGCTGCCACTGAGCAGCATGAGCCTACTCTCCTGCCGACATTAATTTGCATCAAAAAAAAATAGGGATGAGTTAATGATTGCTAAACCAACAAATCATCCTGCTATTGGAGGAGCCCCAGAGGACATTCTGTCTCCAGTGCTGAGATAACCAGTAAGCAAACACATTGTCACATTGCCTAGAATGGGAATACAAAAAGTGGTGGGGATCACACCAGGGATTCGAAGTATTTTCACCGTGCCAGTCTCCACACATGTTCCCGGCTTAGCCTGCTGCTCCTTACTTTCCTCTAGACCAGCATGAGAGCACAGCCCAAAAACTACTCTTCAGATCTGTGATGCAAGTTTTATTGTTTCCTTCTGTATACTGTTAAGTAGGAAGAGAAACATACTGTCTTAAAACGAATTGAGGAATACCATACGTTTGTTAGAAGGACAGTTTTTGCTACCATTGTTGTTTTAAAAAAGCAACTTTTTCTGCTTTGGCATCCAAATGATGATTGCAACATCGCAGCTGGAAAAACAGCTGTCTCTTCTAACTGTGGCTGCCATGAACACAGTCCTCCCACTGTAGGCTGTGGAGTCAGGAGCGCATGGAGAATGCAAGTTCAGTTAAGATATTGCAACAGTTTTGTCAGGGTTGTTGAAGGTGAGCAAAAAATCTTACGTGTTATTCACATTGGTTTCACTAGTCTGACAGAGTACGTTATCCAGACACAATGGAAGATTTTGCCCAAGTTATAAATTTTGGGGGTTTATAACAAATGCACTGTATTTTTTCCCATTCTTTAGAACAAATCACACTAAAGATCAAGAAAAATATGAGGCAATAAAACACATGAACAGCCAGTGCAACTCATCAGTTATTCTGGACACCTCGGTCATAATTGTGTTTCTGTCCTAAGTTAACAGTTCTACAATGCATGCCGTTGCTTTATCTAAACGCCCTTTCCAGTAAGCAATGGTCTTTGATTGCACAATGGATGTCACCTTACTGTGAAGGAAATATATTGTTTTTCGAATAACAATATGAAGAGGAATTATCTAGAGGGTCCCTGTTAAATTCAAATCACATATTGCTCCTCTGCAAGAAAAACTATGTTTGTTGTGTTTGTGCACCAAGGAGAGCAGGTTCTCCAGAAGGACAGCGAAGCATCAGCTCGTTGCAGTACACCACGCAGGACGGAAGCTCTCCACATCCACACAGCACTCAACTTTCAGCACCAATCAGCCGACCACAGCCCTTGTCCTGAACTGCAGAGAACTCTCTCCAAATAATCACTGATGTCAATCAAATCACATAATACTTCGACTTTACAGAGATGAGAGCTCAATGTTGTGCAAGAACACATTAGACAAGGTGTCCAAGTCATTAAAGAGCTTTCAGTAGAGCAATCAATAGTGTATGTAAACAAGTCAAATTATACGAACACAGAGTAGCTATGCTTCCACAAAGATGCAGCCATATTCTCCGAAGAACTGGGTGAACAGTACGACAGAGCTCATTCAGCTAAGATGTATTTTCCATCCCTGATGTCCAACACTGTACATTCAGAGGCTACTTCATCAGTAAAATGCTTGTGAGGCTGACGCATGAGCAGAGGTGATTAGCATGGGAGCAGGGCCTCTCGTCTTCTTCACGCAGACTCTAATACGAAGGGACTTTGATCTTTAGGGGGATCTCTACCACAGTGCAAAATAATAATGATGATAACACAACAGTAATAATAGGTACAGATAGCAATGCTGAACCTTGAACGTGTGTCCATTATAAACACATAAATATTCAGTTGTCTACTATAAGAGCACAGATCATAGGCTCTTTAGCTTCGTTTCCCTCCTACGCATCCAAAAGTAGGAACGAAAATTATCGAAATATATTTATTAGCTAGTAAGAAGTGTCTTTTCAAACTGGCAGGAATTTGGGGAGCTGAGCTCCTAATGTGTATCTGAGGATTTATATAATTTTCAAAGCAAACAGAATATTTGAGCTGTGGAAGAATCTACAAAAATCACCAAAACATCAGAGACTTTCTTTCAAAACAGGAGAGGAGATGTGACACACATCTAAATTCCCTGCAGTATTTTGAAAAACATCTACCTACAAATCTACTAGAGGCTTCACTTTATTATTCTATTCATTCTATAAATGACTTTTTTTTTTCAGAATAAAGGAAAAATATGCAGCTTATGGCCTCCAGGCCAGATTCCAAAGGCCAGAATAACTTATCCAACAACTAGCCATGCTTTGCCACACACACTGAGGCCCTCAGTCACAGGGGGAGGCAGTGAATTGCAAGCTGCCAAATCAGCAAAATGGCGGCCGGAAACTTGATCTCAGCATCATTTTTGCCCAGGGCCCTGTGGCGTCTATGCCACTACAAACCAGGAATTACATCCATCCTAATTCAGGCACGTCCCCACCACACGGTGAATAGGTGCTGTGAACAGCCCCATGATAAAAGTATGAGTGAATCTCAGCCTGGAGACAGGCACTACTTGAACCTCCTCACCTATCGCCAAAATGGGCATTTTCTGAAGGAAGCATTTGCATTTTGGTTTTCTAATGGATATACCTCTCATCAAGTCAGAGGTCAGAGCATATGAATTCTTCCTTAAAAATCACACAGTCTTCCAGAACAAAAGGCTGAGATTGTCACAAGGTATGTGGAGTAGATATTTATAAACACAACTAGCATTTTTTGCCAGATCTAATGCACCAGAACTTGGTTTTGGATGTACGTAGCAACAGTCTAGTGTTTTCCTGAAGTCCTTCTGGCACAATGATTCATCCATGACAGTGAAAGCATATCTGTGTTTCAGATCTATGCAGAAAAAGAGCATCCGTGCCTTGGGAAATCAACACTCCAAGAACAGAGGGGCAAAAAAAGGTCCAGACAGTAAAACATTCAGAAGGTCATCTACAGTGAGATTTCCTGCAGACATCATAGGAAGGGAATAGGTAGATTGAAAGTGGAGAAGGTAGTGGTCTGGTGAAAGAATTCAGGGATGCTCAATAACACCAGTGGGTCTGCATGGAACAAGCCAAATGCCTCTTACTTTCTGATCAAAAGGAATCTGTTGAACTCCGAACTCACTGAGAAGTGATGAGCTAGTGCTTCAGAGAAGGGTTGAAACAGGGAGGTGGGGCTGCTTGCACAGTTTTGCTTGGCATCTTCACAAAAATGAAGAGAAAAAACAATATTCCAAAACTCTTCCTGGGCGGTTATTCATTATTTTTCTCCACTGGATTACAACACTCACAAACATAAACAACCCTCTTGGTTATGTTGGTCTGGAGTCCCTTCCAGGCTTTCCACATGGAGCTCGTAAGGAGCTGTCCCACTCCGTGTGTGTTGTTGAAAGCCTCTCCCCTCGGAAATGCGTTTGGGCCGGTGTCTTGAAGTGACATCTGAAACCTGCCCATGCTGCTGTGCTTTTTTTCCCCTTCTTGTTGTCAGGCTCGTCATGCTGAGTCATATCTGCAGCTTGATCATAATGATTATCCTGAAATGTCAGCAGCTGCTCTTTTCACCCCCATATGGTGCCAGATTTAGGATGAGGTTTCCCTAATACATAAACAATGACTGTAATTGTGGTTTTTGACAACCAAGGTATCACAGAGATGTTATTCCATTGTAAAAAAAGCTGCATTTCCACAGCTGTAATGAAAGGGTGGGTCATACTGACCCATATGTTTCTTTGTATTTTTACCCAAAGAAAGTCTATGACATAAGTGAATCCCTGTCAGCGTGGCTGTTGGACATCGGATGTTGTTTGACAGGGGAAACAGCTAAAAGCTTTAGCAGTTAATATCTTCCTAACCGTTAGAACATTATTTGCCTAATACCAGAGGTGATTGTTCGATAGACAAAAACCTGGCTTTAACTTCTATTTTCTTAATTCAGCTGTAATTTCCTTGCCGTTCTCAGATATCTCTGTCTGCTCCCTTAGCGCTGCTTAAAGTTACCAGCTCTCTATAAAAATCAACTAAATAGCAGTTGAGGTATAGAGAAATAAAAAATAAACCAAAACCAAAACCATTCAAAACTAATTAGCAGGAGCTGACAAAAGTAATGAAGAACCAAGGCTCTATCTCTTCTTTTATTTATAGATGAGCTTCAAACGTATCTCTACTATCTACTATCTGTGGAGACAGAAGATAGTGGAACTGTGTTGGTGAGGGGAGAATCTAGCCCCAGAACCTCCATTCTGTATTTTAATGCCAAATAAAGCAATACTCAGATAAATGAAAGATAAGCAAGTAGAAAATCCTGTAAGGACAAAGGCAGGGTGAACATGATGTATTATTGTTGAAGACTGGGAGAAGAGTCATTGAAGCTGATGGAAGTAACCACCACACTTCAATTGAGATAACAGAGCCAAGTAAGTTCTTTGATGAGGTAATACAGGTTTCCAAGACAAGGCAAAAGTACACTCTAAATCTTTAATAATGTGGGCAGATGGTACTGCCGGTTATTGCTTTGGGTGAGGGTGTATTTGTGTGTATGCATGTACAAGAAAACAAGCTACCTGAAACAGAGAAAGAAATAAGCTCTAAACACAAAAGCTAAAAGGAAACTATCTAGGCATAAATGCCTAAAGGGAGAGCTTATTGGGAGTACTGAACAAAAAGGATCTGATGCTATAAGAAAAGATACTGTCTTTGGTGGTTTCATTGCATCTGCAGTCAGAGAAAGGGGAGTTTGCATGTTCTTTGTGAATAGGTAGAACGGCATCCAAGAAAGGCCTGACTCCATCAATGGTTCAGCTTCCTAACCAGAACAAGCTCTGATTTGTGGCCATCTGTGTCAGAGGGAAGCGTATCACCGGTAACAAAACAGACTGAAGGGAAGAATACAGGCAAGTCTACACTGTCCTGAGAAAGCTACGGATGTTGTAATGAATTAAATCTTGTTGTAATGAATTAAATTCATTACATTGTAATGAATCAAAAGCCACATGTACAGAAATTATTGGAAGTGCAAAATGCTTTAACAGATAGCAACACTGACACTAGCCATTTTTCACTGAAACAAACTCTCATGAAGCTTAAACTTGCCCTCAGGAATGAGCCTGAGAAGGTACTAGCGCTCTGCAGGACAAGAAGTTCAGAGTCGGTGAGAACAAAGTGGGAGGTGGGTTCCAGAGCAGTGTCCTTCTGTTAGAACAAAGTCCCTCCACGATCAACAAGTAGGTGCTTAGGCCTCATCCTCAAAGCTGGCTTAGGCAGCTAAGCCCTAATTGGGTGCCTAAGTTCTCATCCCCTCCTTGCCCTGAAACAATCAATGACACCGGAATTTATGTACCAAACAGTACATAAAATGGCAGAGAAGAGTCTACCTACTTTGCTGGTTTCAATCCTGCCTGCACAAGCCTTTCTGCTGAAGACATCAGATGAGATGAAAACTAATTGGAGAGATGACCACAGGGATGATGTCATGGTTTAACCCGGCAGCCAGCAACTAAGGACCAGACAGTCACTCGCTCACCCCTTCCCTCCCCCACCCCCCGCAGGATGGGGAGGAGAGATGGATAAAAGGGAAAGCTTGTGGGTTGAGATAAAGACAGTTTAATAAAATAACCAAGGAAATACTGACACTACTAGTAACAGTGATAATAACGGATATGCAAAACAAACTATGTACAATACATTTTTCTCACCACCCGATGACCAATTCACAGCCAGTCCCTGAGAAGCGATCACAGAACCCAGAAATAGCAAATTTCACAAAATTCCCAAAAAAGACTGAACTCCTGGAAAAAAATGGACTCCTGGACAAGAGAGGATTCGAACTCACAGCAGCAAGCAAAGGAGAAGAACGGATTCTTGCCCCCCAGCTAACCCCCCTTCATAAACTGAGCACGACATCTATCATATGGAATATTTCCATTGGCCAGCTTGGGCTATCTGTCTGGCTGTGCTCCCTCCCAGCTCCTGCACACCTGCTCATGAGCTGAACATGGGAGACTGGAAAAAAGTCCTTGATTTCATAGCAACAACTAAAAATATCAGCATTATCAACATTCTTCTTGTACTAAATCCAAAACACAGCAGCTACTGGGAGGAAAATTAACTCTATCCCAGATGAAATCAGGACAGATGACCTCTGCTCTAACCTGAAGCGTACGTGTTCTTCTCTTCCTATGGCATCAAGCAGTACATGTCACCTTCCTGATTAGCAGTTAATTTTCATCTGTAGTGCTCAAACAGTATTGCACTTCCACAGCTGTTACTGAAAAGCAAAACTGGCTGATTGGAAGCTATTCTGATCCTTCATAAACTAGGTAGAGAAGAAAATCTGTAGGATGCCAAACATCCAGTCACAGCTGGATTTTTTTACACATCTTTACTTCCCTATGTAGCTGTTCTCTGGGCATCTTGTTTCATTCACTTAGATGAGATCCATCACTAGATTTAGCTGTCTAAGAGCTGTGCATCTAGAATAGCTCAGTTGTCTATGCCTCTTTTATAGTTATGGAGGTAGATGTTCACTTCCAGAAACACGTTACCATACCCTAACAAAGAAATCTAAGTTATATATATCTCTGAAAAATCATAGAATCATAGGTTGGAAAAGAACTCTAAGATCATTGAGTACAACCCATCACCACCATGCCTACTCAACCATGTCCCAAAGTGCCACATCTACACATTTTTTGAACACCTCCAGGGATGGTGACTCCATCACTTTCCTGCGTAGCCTGTTCCAATGTCTGACCACTCTTTCAGTACAGAAATTTTTCCTAATATCTAATCTAAACCTCCCCTGATTCAGCTTGAGGCCATTGCCTCTCGTCCTATTGCTACTTAGTTGGGAGAAGAGACCAACACCCGCCTCACTACAACCTCCTTTCAGGTAGTTGTAGCGAGCGATAAGTGCGGTCCATCTTTCTCCATTGACTGAAGTGGGAGTCTAGACAATGAGTCAGTCTAAACACACTACTTTGGGACAGCAGAAGTCAAGTGACACAAACACAAGTTCTCGTGTATTGGGACACGGTGCATTCTCAGATCTTTCTCAAGGGCATCTGTGGTTACTCACAGAACTTTTCTTGGTTGTGTCAAAAATGACGCTGTGGAAAGGAGTGAGCTTACGAGAACAGAAGATCTGATAAGAGCTCTCAGAGAAGAGAGTCACTGGGCAGGCTGCTTGGGTGTCTCACCTGACGAACAAACCTCACGTGGCTTCTTTCCATGAAAGAGCACTACTTGTCATTTAGTATTCCTTCCTCCTAAAAAGTTGTGTGTAGTGGGGGGAAAAAAAAAGAGTACTTGTGTTGTCTTAGAAAGGTGTGGCTTGTTTAGGAGGTTGGACTTGAGCACCATGGTTGTCTGAAGGAGGAGCAGTAAGAAATGAGAGCATTTTGATCTGTCTGCCACTCAGTAAGGGGTGATGGGAGGTTATTTCATTGTTCCCCCAGCATAATGTACGAGGATGATTGGTAGTGAGGCAGAATCTAGGGTGAATAGCTCTTGCTACACTACTTTGCCTTCAGATATCTTAAGAGGCAACCTGCAGTGGGTATGCTTGCTGTAAATCAGAGGCTATGTCTTTGCGTTTGGAAGTCACTATTATTATGTTAAAGGGTGTATGCTTACATAGTTCAAGCATGGCATTTGGAAAGAAGTAATTTCACCTCAGAGTGGAAGTTTCCCTGGGGCCCAAATCTTCAACACTGAAATTTTGTATGTGTACTTTGACAAATGCATGCCCAGTGGGCATGTGCCAAATTATGCCTTTGAAGCCATGGAAGCCTGGCTGTGGGAACCTAGAACCTTGCAGAGTTTCTCAAGGGAGAGGAAGCAGAGCCAGCTGGACTCATTTTCTGCAGACAGAAATTTAATTGTTAGCCAGTAGCTACTACATTAGAAGAGAAATCATTTCAGAGACCTGGAACACACTGGTGTGAAGCCCTTGTTAGGGGAGTTGGGTAGCAGCCTGTCTGTGACCCGTTCAGATCCCTCTCTTTGCACATTCTTTTCAACTCCAATATTTACTGTCACAGTAAAATGTTGTCATAATTATAAGAACCAACACATAGTTGTTGTTAGCACCTAAGAACAAACTGTAAATACTCTGCATTTGAGTGCAAACCAGCTCAGCAAAGAACAATTTTCAGCAGACTTACAGACACGAAATTAAATCTGTGTAGTAAAATTGATGTACAGCCTCTTCTGCAAGCAGCGATTTATTCTCACAACCCAGTGGTGGCTGGAGTCTGTCTTCCTCATTCTCCGAGACACAACCTTGCAGCCCCTGAGAGGCAGGCTCCTCTTTCTGGTAACAGACACCTGTCTTCTGCTCCATGAGGTCTTTTTTTGCTTCATCCTTCTTCAGTGCTCTCAGGTAGGTCCTAGGTCATCCTTAGCTCACACAAATACACGTGTTATTTTGCCTGTCCACCAAAAGAGGTAGAAAACTGGACTAAAACATTGCCCTAACAGCAGGAAGTGTGTGTGTAGCGTATTCCTGCAGAGTGACCTGCACTGGCGAACTGGTGAAGGTTAAAAATAATCCAGAAAAAAAGCAAAACAAACGAACAAACAAAAAACACCCTCCCATGTTTTAAACCAGATTAGTCGCATTCGCAGGGGTACAATCTCACGGCAGCAGAGTCAGTTGCACTAGCTTGATTTGCTCATGTAACTCCACACATGAGCCTGTGTTTGCCCTGGGTAAGAGTGCACACAAGGACAGTCACTGCTGTTCAACTGAGACACAATAGCTTGTTAAATTGTCATAAACTTATCATAAGTCTGAGTCCCAAATGGCTTACCCAGGGTCACCCAGCAGTTTGAGACACACCCAGTGACTGAACAACATCTCCAGAGTCCAGCCGAGTGTCAAATACAATGGCATTTGGCCTCTCTAATTGCGACCAATTGTCACTGTCTTCGGGTGGGTGTAACCAGGAGAAAACGGACATGGGAATGAACTGGGACCGTCCAGTGAGGCCTTCCAGCTTCACCTGAGACATGCTGGCAGGGCCTCGTCAGGAAAACTCCACAGTTCCACCAGGTCCTGTCTCTCTCAAGCGGTTAGACACTTTTGAGTAACTCAGAGAGAAGTTCTTGTGATGCGTACAGGTGTTGCTGCCAGACAACACATTTCAGGGAAAGTGGGCATCAGCTGCAGAAATAAAAAGCATTTTTCACCCTAGAGAAGCTTGTTCAATTCAATGCCTTCCTTTCCTACACAGCAGAGTGGGGGAGTGCTATGGTTAGCGCTACGCAGTGCATAGTTTATTAGCATTATATTGATCTGAAAAGTGACTCACATGGGAAATGTAAAAACGAAATAGCGGGGCAGAAGCATCCAGTGTTAGAGGAACACTGCTTTCCATGAGCCATGTAAACCCTAATTAATAGACAAAGGGCTCTGTTCTTCGCCTGTGTTAACTCCCCCCCCTCTTGCTTCTCTTCCCTTTAACCGTACTCCTTTTTCCCCTCCAGTCTGCAGTAGCGTATACAGGGCCTGACGAAAGCCCACACAAATCAATGGCAACACTCCCATTGACTTCAATGGGCTTTGTTACAAGCAAAGAGAGAAGAGAATAGGTGATTATTTTTCCTTTCCAAATGACGAGCCCCCCCCAGTAAAACAATCCACATAGTAGTCATAAGTGCTTTATATTGTGCAGTGCATGGGCATAATTACTCCAACCCTCTAAACAGCTAGCAGCAGTTGGTCTCTCTAATGCTTGGAAAATTATTTTAAATAGACTTCATATCTACAAAGAAAGATTTTTTTTAGATTTTAAATACCTAGGGTCAGATCTCAGCAGTTGTTACCAGCATATCTGCACTGACTTGAAAAAGGACGAGCAGTTTACACATACAGAAGAACTGGCCCAAACCAGCACTTGCTGCACAGTCAAAATTATTTTGGTACCCAAGAGCTGTTCTCTCAAAGCCACAAATGTAAGGTCAACCCTGCTGTTGCCCTGCAGCCAATTATCTAGGCATGATCTTGATTAATGACTCACCTGGCTCTTCTTTGAATTCAAGCTGACTATCATTCTTTGTCTCTACACCTCCATCTTCCCTACTCTACAACAGAGCACAAACAGATTCCTTCACCTCTTCCTCTTGTTTCATCAACATAAGGACTTCACTATGAAGAGTAAAAATCACAGGCATATTTAAAAAGTTATTTTCTTTTCCCTCATAGCTGTCTGCAAATTTATCTGTTTAATAAAGATCTATGATTACGGGGGGGTGGGGGTGGGGGGGTGGAATCTGTCACTAGTTTAGCGTGCTAGCACGGTCTGGACATCTAAAATACCTTTGTTCTAAAAAGCTGTATACTTTTTTTGGCAGCACTTGGACAAAAATGATCCAGCTGTATTGAAGTTTAGGCCATATGCACATTGCTCTTATTCAAAATGGTGTATGGAACACTATCTTTCTAACCCTTCCACTAAAATATGATTTGTGGCTGTTCTGCAGAAGGTCTGCCTGATTAAACATCCTTGAAAAAAACCATGCATGGGATTGTAATAAAGAAAAATAAAAAGATTTCTTTTAATCAGTAATTAAGTAGCAATTAAGCATAATTATTACAATTTGTATCTAATTTATAATATCTGTAGAACGAACAGATGTAATTTACCCTCCAACAGTCAACAGAGTTTGGCTTAAGCAAAGCCACCTCACACTTCGCTTCACATTTGCAACCCAAAAGGACACTGTGAACAGGGTGGGAACGTTCAGCTGTGGGGCAGGAACTGCTCACTCCTCTGGCAGCATGTGAAAATACCTGTAGAGACAAACATAAGGTTTTCCTACTGTCTTCAGGAGAGGAATCTTCCCTTTAGGTCAAGTGACAAAAATCTTCAGGGTTTTAACCCGAAGACTTAGGAGGTCTCACTTTTGTGTAGCTGGTACAATAACTCTGTTCCATGTTGCAATTGACCTTTGCAGAAGGTACCCATATGCTCGCTTCCGTAAAATCTGACTAAAATTGGTCATTTTCACATGGTGTTTGGGGGGAGTTCTTTATTAACAGGCTACTGAGTAACTCAGGAAAAATAAAAGTTTTCATTACAAACTCTTGGTTAATTTTCTTTAAATCCACAGTTTTTAAATACTTCGGAAACACAGGCTGTCTGGAGGCAGCCAATCTGACTACTTTCTGCCATGGGTGCTTTCAGGTAAAACCATTATGAGATTTTCTTTGTTGTCTGACCTTCTTTAAGGTCCATCCAAGCCATACATGACTTGGTTGTAAAAAATTAGTCTTTGCATACAGCTGATTACCGCAGAGCTGCATTCAGAAAGTTCGGTGATGGGTGGCTACGAAAGCACCTTAGAAAGTTCTCTGGAGTCCCTCAGTATAAAGCAGGTACATTTACAGACCAGAAGCTTTACCATTTGCGTAACAACAGCAAATTCTTACAGCAGGCCTCCTGCAAACGTGACCTTACAGATCTGGTTCCAGGAGGAGTAACAACTGTACGTTTGATGGATCCAGAATGTCCTTTAAGCTCACAAGGCTGAACGCACATGTGCTGCCCTTACCCTGGTGCCGTACCAGGCTAAGGGTTGACCCCCCAAGCATTCCTGCCGCTTGAGGAAGAAGATGCCCAAAGGGAGCTGTGAACATACCCAGAAGGAGTTGCAATGAATTAGTGTACTAGTATTAGATCTGGCCAGCCTGAATCTAGAATCTCTTGGAACTTGAAAAGGCAAAAGAACCTCCTGGTGTTTTAAAATCTAGGTTGTTCAAGCCAGCGTCACTTTGGAGAACCAAACAGGTCTGTAGTTTTCCCAGTGACAGAAGCCACAAGCAATGTGTGGCATCTGTGAAGTGAAGATGATTTCGTGGATTTCTCACCCCTTGCAGGACCAATGTAAGTCTGTTAAAAAGATTGTCAATACATCAAAACCTTTATGGTTTTAAAAGGAAGTCGATGGTTTCCTGATGGAATGTACCATTAAAACCTAGCCATTTGAAAGTGGTAATAAGCAGACAGATGCATATTCAAATGTTTATCTCTTTAATTTTCCAACACCTAATCTCTTAACTGAGCGTAATCAGAAAAGAGGCATTCTAATTCTCCTGTGGGGAAGAGAAGACGCCAGAGATCAAGTGATATCCAGGCTGCGTCTCAAGCCATTCTCACGAGACTGGCTGCATTTGAACCCAAGCTGGAGAGAAGAGACTTTTCAGGTACTGGGTCTCCCAGAATTCAAACAGCAGACACACTTCCGCTCTCATGGCACAAATCCAGACTATGGACAACGTCAGTTTCAAAAAAGCTTTATAAAAAAGTCACGCTTGCTTATTTTGCTTTGGTTTACATAAAGATCTTTGTCACACACATATACCTCGAAGCTAAAAGAACAGTAAAATTGTGAAGTTTGTCACTCAAAAGGTAGAAGGTGCCAGATGTGAGGTTACATACGCAACTGAAATTCTGTTCCATGTGTGAGCTCATGATTATATATACTTTAATTATACGGTCACATACACTGCTTCCACAGGACAAAGTTAGTGTGAGCTTGACCTATTAGCAGAATAACAAGCAACATAATGTGCTGTGCTGGGCAGTCCTGAGGAAAGACAGGATTACAAGGTCCGCACGGCAAGAAATGAGTCCAGCGACCCGGCTCTGCCCTGCACAGGGGAGGTGGGAGGCTGTGAAATGCCCTGATGCCATGTCAATGGGTTCCTTCCCTCCGCCGTAACCTCCTGCCCAGACCTGTGAGGGGAAAGGGAGGCAGCCGGCTCGGGCTGCGGCAGCCTGGCACACCACACGTCGCCAAGGGAATGGCTGACAATGCGGGCCGGGCTGCAGCTGAGGTCACTGCCTGGCCTGTGACCCGTTTTGTTTTCCGTGGCAATCTGGTTCACATTACAAGTACAGTACTGACAAAGTTGGGGTGGCTTTTTAAAATTTTTTTCGGCTGTTCTGGCATTTGCTGGCAGTTCCGCGGCTTTTGTCACCTCTTCTCTAAATATTTCTTTGTTCAGCCTTGCGCCTTTGAAACTTTATACCCAGGTCTAGTCATCTTTGCTTTTCCAGCCCTCCGAACAAAGCAGTCGCTACCTTGTAAGCGGCTTGGGCTCATCTAGGCCTGAAGTCTTCTTAAATGGAAGATTTTCTTAAACAGAAGGCTCCCAAATAATTGTTACGACTCTAACCCAAGGGAGAATACACAATTGCAGTGGGTATTAGAGATATTCGGCCTGAGTTCTATAACCGCTTCAATGCACAAGCATTGGCTTCCTTGAGCCCCGAGTCAATTTAAGATGCCGGGGGGGGCGGGGAGCAGAGAGAGGAAGCCCAAGAGGCTCCCATCTCCCAGATAACAGAGGTAATCAGGCCGAGCTGTTGGCCGAGGCCCAGTAGATCGATCCTCCTTTTTTTCTTGCTCTGCCCTGTCCGTTTCCCTTCCAGCCGCCAGATTTTTCTGCCTTGCAGAAGGGAACCGCGCCTAGCAATGAAATGCATCCTGCTTGAAGCCAGCGTGCTAATTATAGATTAATAAGAGGTAAAACTCGGCTGAAGTGACATAGTAGGGAAAAAAAAAAAAACAAAAAGAAACAAAAACAAAACAAGCTGATCAAATCTAGAAAGTCATCAAATACATCACGGTCGCTTAAAATCCTGCCTTTAAGAGGACGCTGCATAATTTTGAAGAATGGGGGTGAGGAAGGCGAGAAAAGGGTTAGAATTCAGGCAAAGCTGCTTTGTGGCAACCGGTCTCCTGGACCTTTGAGAGTTCGTACAGCCCAGCGGCGGTACGCCCAGTATTCCCAGCCCGGCCCAGCACCAGCCTGCAGGCGGGACAGCTGGGTGGGATGGAAGTGTTGGAGAGGCTTCACACGCTCTGGTGATTTGGGTTTGAACCGAGGAGCTGAGCCTGGAATCACCGGCGAAGAAAGAGCGCAACAGCTCGTCGTTATTCCGCTTTATAAATAATCTTTCTGGCTTTATTGTATTCAGTGCTTAACTTAAAAACAACGATTAAGAATTAGCCCTTGGGCTACGCGCTGGGTTATGGCCTCGTGCTTCTCCTTGGGACTCCGAAAACAGCTACAGCGGGCTGGGGGGGAAGGTGAAGGCTGCCCACCTCGGGTGGTTACGGCGGAAGGACGGTGCGGCGGCTTCGGATTTCGATCGCCCTGCGGCGTTTCACCGCCACCAACCCGCACAAACGTCGGCGGGGGGGAACCGCGCTGTCGGTGGGTGCCTGCGGGCCCCCTCCCCGCCCGCACCCCGCCGCGGGGTCTCTGCGGATGTGCACCTACGCGTGAGGGGGTCGCAGGCGGCCCCACGCAGGCGGAGGTTCCCCCGATGCGTTTGTGCGTTCAGCGGCTGGAACGAGCGGCGAAAGCGGCGTTCCCTGGGTCGGAGCGCTTCCCGGGTGCTGCAAACACCGGTGAGCCGAAATCCTTGCGGAGAAAATGAATCGCTCCCTCACACATACACACCCCCAAAAAACGGGAAGGGAAGGACGAGAGAGAGAGAAAGAAAGGAGAGGAAAGGGGAACTCGATTTATTCTCATTTGTTTATCTCTAGATTCCCCCCCCCTCCTTTCTGCAAATTCATTTGAATAGCTTTCAAGCTGCAAAATGGAAATGTGGCTCCTGCCCTCTATTTCAGCAGCAGCGTCCTGGCAACAGAGCAATTTTCTATCATCAAGGATAAATGGCATCGAACAGAACATTCTGATAAAAAAGAAAAAAAAAAAAAGCTTTAGCCCAAGAAGCCCATGATTGCTGCCCTTCCTGTCTGTCATCCCTTTACAAAATCCTCTCCTCCAAACCTGAGCTGCATGCTGTCAGAGCTAATAACGTCTTCTAAAGAAAAGGGGAAGAAACAGCATTCATGCACAATGTTCCCATTTATTACATAGGGTGCTTATTTAAAAATTGCAAATATCTTTGTTTGGCTCGCCGCGAATTAGAGCCGAGACGTAGGAAGTTGCACGACGCGCCAATTACCGGTGCCCCAGCAGAGCCTCAAGCCCTCACGCCGCGCTGCTCTGTCGGCGGGTGCGTGTCGGGGTGCGTGTAACGCGGGGAGCATCCCGCCTTGTGAAAATAAAAAACACTCCGGGTGAGTCTG
>Ga0065711_1001540_pt1 | contig 44549 bp, 25 predicted proteins | sample Hoacrofraction12_FD_59098 | JGI IMG/M metagenome (GOLD analysis project Ga0065711, IMG submission 59098) | Hoatzin crop microbial communities from Cojedes, Venezuela - Epithelial fraction 12 v2 (version 2) | ecosystem: Host-associated > Birds > Digestive system > Esophagus > Crop | place... | reverse complement strand
CGGGGGGTGGCTGCGCCGCACCGTCCCGTCCCGGCCTGTCCCCTCCGGGAGTGGGGAGGAGCCGAGCGGGGAGCCCCGGGGAGGCGGGCGGTGCAGCCCGGCCCGGCCCGGCCCGGCGGGGAGGGGAGGGGAGAGGAGGGGAGGATTGGGGGTGGCGAAACCCGGGGCGCGGCGGGTCCGCCTCTTCCATTGATGAAATTTAAATTCCTCGGGGTTCGCCTCCCGCCCGCCGGCCCGGGAGGGACTGCTCGGCTGAGGGGCCAGCGCGGCGGGCGGGCGGGCTGTTCCCGGCGGGGCTGCGGCCGCCGTCTCTCCCGCGTCGCGGGCGCCGGCGGGCAGGATCCGCGGGAGGCAGCCAGCCAGCCTGCCCTCCGGCCTCGGGGCAACCCCCCACCCGCCCCCCAGACCCCAGTTCGGTCTGTGTTTATAGAGCAAAGTATTTATTTTGTTAAAGAGCGAAAATGTCGTCCTTTGCGAAAGGTAAGCTGGCGTGTCTTGCTATTTTTTTTCTTGACTCTTCAGCTGTATACGTAGATCTCTGCTCTTTTTTATTATTATTGTTATTATTTTATTTTTCCCTTGTTCCCCCTCCGCAGCCCGGCGGAGCGCGGGCGGCCGGCGGCCGAGCTGCGGTGTGCCGAGGGCTCCTCCCTCCGAACGTTCCCCGCTCCCCGGCAGCGGAGCCGCCGCCGGTTCTGCTCCGCTCGGTTTTCGCTCGCCTCGGCGGCTGCGTGGCTCTCCCGCGCCGTGCGGGGCTCCCGGCCACGGCCACCGGGCAGGCGGGGGGACCTGACCGAGTGCAGAGCTTCCCTCCTTCGCCAAGAGGTCTGGTAAAGTTGGGGGAGAAACAGCACCGAGAGCAGGCGTCTGCGCTGCTTTTTTTTCTCTCCAGAGGCTTGAGTGTATTTTGGCGTTTTCTGATCCCGACAGGCTCCGGCGCTCTCCTTCTGCTCTCCGCGTGCGTACGTGGTCTGAGTTTCAGATTCCTCTATTGCAAAACAGGGAACCAGCCCACAAGAGGTCATTTTGGGAAGAAAAATGACTTTGGTGCATTGCTGTGGCAGTTTTCTTTTCCTCCTTTCCGGTATTCCTAGTGGTGCGTGTGTGCGTTTTGTAACGAAATCCGTGCCCGCAGGTTTCCTTGATCAAAATCCGCGCAGGCCTGTCAACAAACTTAACGCTGCCCATAGAAAGAACACGAGTAGGTCTTTTGCTGCACGAATTTGGAAGTTGCAGGCGACCGAGAGCCTTGGCAGGCCTTGGGGAATCGCTGTCGCTCACCGGTGGGTGTGCAGGACTGTGCAATGCTCGCTGTGTAAACTTGTCTGCAAATGTCCCGTGGCACCTGGGCAAAACGCAGAGAGCCCAAGGCGGGGAAGCGTTGTGGCCGTGTTGCTCAACCGGCCGCTCTGAAAGCTACCAGGAGAAGCCCCTTCTTGCTGTGAAATACATTACAAAAATATGTTCTGAATTGATCTTTTTAGATGGAATTGGCTTATTTCAGCCTAATGCTAAGGGTAGCCATCTTGCAGGCAAGTGATATTATTTATGAAACTGAAAGCCGGATAAACCTATGTAAAGTTCATAACCAAGTTTTACACTGTTACCAAGGATTTGACAATCCTAAAAGCTTTTAAAAAAAGTATCCATCATTTAAGTACTTTTATCGAACCAATAGTACTAAAACATGTTGCCAACATCAAGTGATACTTTTAGCATGAGGATCAGCTGCTAGACTGAGAAATCCAGCTGTGTATGACCATAACACCTATACTCTTGGTGCACGCAGCTGGCAAGAACAGCTCCTGAGGTGGCAAAATTCTGAGTTAGCTCAGGCTGATGTGCTCATCTGTTAAGGAGAGAGCGAGCGTGTAGGTTTCACTTCATGTATGCTTCAGTCCAACGTACGTTGACAAATTTTGCCTCTAGTAGTAGGAAAAGAAAAATGTTCGTAAAGGCTGAGTGGGTGTGTTCAGTTCTAAAAAAATCAAACGAAATAGTATTTATTAGCATTGTGCATTATAGTGTGGGTATTTAAAGAGCTTTTTATCCTCCTCCGGGATAAAAATTGCCTTGAACTTTTCAGCAGAGTTGGTGGAAGTTAAGGCATTCGCTCTGTACCCTCGGCACAGAGTTCAAGGATAGAGCATTTAAAGTTCAACTGCTTGTTTCAACTTACTGACCACCCTTTCTTGATTTTTATGTAAGTAGTTTGGCTCCAAGGAGACCTAAATTTTCTGCTGTAGGTCTTTCTGTATACTTACTTGGATTGCAAAAGTAATTACAATTCATAGCCCTCAGCCCAAAAGATTCCAGATTTTTTCATGAGAGAAGGGACTTCTTGCTTCACTTGTCCCATTACTCCCTCCTGTAATGGGCTCTTGTATACAGAGTACCAAGGCAGTGAGTTTCTCTTCTGAGTGAATTAATGAACAGAACTAATCAATCCTAACACATTCTCCGCTTTTAATGTAGAATAAGAGGAGGGATGGCAGAAAGGAAATGCATGCAAACCCCTGGTGTAAGGGGTCACCACTGTTCTGTACTTGTGCAGTTTTCCTGAGGACATCTATCCCTTTGCTTCTGATAGTGTATGAAGACCTCCTTTTATTCATTAGCTTGGTCTGATTTATGCTATGTTGTTTTTTCATATGTTAGTTATAAAGTTACGTATCATAAACCTGCAAACACATTGCCATATGCTGTAGTTCATGCTGTGAGGGCAGGGGGCAGGTTAGCAGTGAGAGCAGAGCACAGAAGTGTGCTAGAAATAACAGTGGGGGCAGGAGGGTTTGAGTGAAACTCTCCACGCGTCAGAGACTACCACGAACTCGATTAAGAGCTCTCCTTTCTCTGCTGCTTGAGGAAGCACTTTCTACTGAAGCCATTGAAATAAGATATCCTGGGTGGTCATTTTTGCAAAGCCCAGTGTTTTCTGAAGCCTCAACTATTTAGTCATGCTCTTCTGTTCTGTGCTAATTTCCTGCGTGGGCCGGTCCCCCGAGAGTCTTCCACTGCCTCATCCCACCCTTTTCTTCCTTCAGATGAGTGGTCAAGAGTATGATCCCATGAAAGTGGGCTTAGGCTGAAATCTGAGGCATTGGTTGCGAAATAGCTTGGAAGAGGCATTTTTTCTGAAAAATAATCTGGGAGTTTAAGGCCACATGTACCTTTGGAAGTCTCTTCCTGCAGTTATCCAGCACCCCTGCCTCCCATCTGATTTTTAGAGGCGCAGTAACTACTTTTCATTATAGCCTTCGGAAATTGTGCTTGCCTGTAGGAAATAACTGCTTTCAGATATGCAATTGCACGGGCCTTTCTACATCCTCATTGCTGCTAGGGTGAAAAGGGAAGTAGACCTTCACCTGGGCTGTTAAATTTAACAGTAGCTCATGTTAAAGGACTGCAGTTGTGTTTCTGCTGGTGGTAGGCACGCTGGGGCATAAATACTAGCTTCTTCCCCAAAACTCTAAGGGGCAGCAACGTGGGAACAACTAGTGCCGCGTTCATTTGCTTGGAGCGGATGCACCGATGCTGCGGTTGTGGTCTTGCTTTGGGGAGTCTTTAGAGTGCCATAGATGCCCCTACGGTCTAAATCCTGGTGGGCATCTCTTCAAAATAAATGCTTAAAAGCCTCTGCCTTGCAGTGGCACATTAAAAGCAGAAAAGCTTTGAGCTGCCGTTTCTCTTGGCTGCTTAGTTACAGTATTCAACCTCTCACGTATGCAGAATAGATACTTTTCCTGCAGGGCAAACACATGTTTTTATGGACTCCAGCCATGTCCTTCCTCTCTCTTTCCCCCAAATAAGAACAATAATAATGCTCTCACCAAGCAACCATGCCCTGTCCTGTTGAAGCTGGGTGAGACCGAGTGGTTGCAGTAGTTGTTAAATGGTCATTGTAAAGCCTAAATATTCTCTGTTGCCCGTGAAGGGTGCAGCTGACAGCACTGGTAGCTTTGGCGGTCTGGGTTTTGGTAAGGAATGTCCCATCTAGCTGGCTGGTCTGCGTGCTTGACACTTGGTGTTTGGAAAAAGTGATAGGTTTGCTTTTCTTCTTTGCGAAGGTGTAGATGATCAAATGTGTTTAGCATTTGCTCATTAAGTTATGGAGAATTTGTAATATTGTAAAAAAACTCCCAAACCCTAGGACATTATCATGCATTTACTTCTTTGATGCCTTTTTCTTTTGATTTGTTTGTGATGTTACTTAATCTCTGAATGCTTTTATCTGGTAGATAGATACATGTCTTTTGGCTAATATGAGCGAACAAGATTTTCCTACTTACATGGCAGCCTGAGCAAACTTGCTAGCTGGCTCTGCCTTGCTTAGCCTCAGTGCGTTTAACAGCACGGATGACGGTCTCTGTTGAATGCTTGGCATTTGCAGAGTTTCTTCTGAGATGCATTGCATCACATTGGGAGGTTCAGATGCTTTACAGCCTGATGAACTGTGAGAAATGGCCACTGTTGTTGCTGTAACATCAGTCCTATATTACAACATGTTGCAGGGAGGATTACAAATGTATGAAAGTATCTCCTAGCAGTTGTTTCTCTGGAAGTTTAAATGCTGTTTTGGTACACATCAACCCAAAATGTGTGAATGAAAAGGCAGTACTTGTACCAGTTTGGTATGAAAGTATTAAGGTGGTATAGACCTCCTCGGTTTTCTGTAGGAGAAACTGCTTCCTAATGAAGAGCTGTTCGTGTTTTTACATATTTGACCTGGAAAGATATGCGTAACAAGCTTTCAACCGTTACCTGTTTTTACTACTAAATGAAGCATTTGATTTAAAAAAGAACCTATTGTGCCTTGTACTGTTCATCTTGAGCTGGCGTTTCCCCTGTGTTGCACCACACACAGTATGTGCGCTGCAGCACTTGTCTGTTTTTTTTCTTTTTTCCCTCCCCTACCTGCAAAACAGTGCAGTCAGGAAAATGGCTTCTGTGGGCTTCAAAGCAAGGATTAGATACTGTCACTGAGTCTGAGGCTGTGGAATACTTTGCTTAAAAAAATAAAATGAATACTGTATTAAAATGAACTGCCTCTGGCTTTCTTAGACATTCTGAATAGAATAGCCTCTTAATGCATGTTCTAAATAAGTAAACTTTAAACACAGGTTCATCTTCTAGCAGTGTTTTCTGGCAGTATCACTGTTCACTTGCGAAGTTTCCTTCCGTCCCTTTTTGCACTAGTATTCAGGGTGTTTCTAAAATCCAGCTATATTTGGCAATACATCACTCTGTGAGTTACAGAGAAGTGATTACTCAAGGGATTTGGCAGAAACTGAAGTAACTGAGGTCTTTAGAGAACATACTCAGAATGTCTTTTGAGAACGCACTCGCTTCAAATGCTTTCTGTTGGAAAATAAAGTCATGTTATCTCCCATTTCTTTCTGTGATGTGGACTTCACAATACGGAACATTTGTGTATTTACTTTTTTTCACATTTATGGAGCTTATCACTTTCAAAAGCAAAACAAATGCTGAAGTGACAGATAGACAAATTTTCTAGGTTGCTTAGTAACTGAAATGCATGCTGTAGTGTGAAAATAGTCATAAGATAAAGTCAGGGAATATTTACTGGAACAAAATTAAGATCGTGTGAAAGTGCACTGTATAAATAATTAAAGCATATGTTTTTATTTGCTTCTGTGAACAGAAGGATACCCTCGATCAAGATGCTCTACATAAAGGAATTTTTTAGTTAAAAGCTTTTTCGTGCTGTTGCTTGCTAAAGTGTGTTGATGTGGTAGGATGTGAATTCTTTGGCTGTCTAGCAAGAAAGTGTACTGCTGTGGATTTTCCGACATCTCTGGAGATGGGTCATTGGCCTTTTGAGACTTTATTGAGTTTTAAGAGAAGGGTTGATGTTCTGTGGCCCCAGTTTAAGGTCTGCTCTCCAAGTTACTAAGAACAAAAACTAGATTGCTGGAGTGCTAGCACAGTAATAAAATGAGACTAGGTTATATGAGTTTATTAATTTTTAAAAGAAAATTGAAGGCTATTTGTAGTCTAAATAAGCTAGTTTTCTTATTTTTCCTTTAACCTGTGTTTTTATTTTTATTTAAGATTTCAGCAAAGCAATGTCTCAAGCTGGCACTTCACAGTTTCAGGAAGCCATTCGACAAGAACTGGAGTATTCAATGAAAGTAGAACTTGATAAAATACTTTCGACTGCACCTTCAAATGAGCTACAGGTAAGGAGCGTGATGTCACGCTCTCATGCTTTTGACGCAAGTCAAAGCATGAGAGATTAGATGCAGGAAACTTAGGCAAATTTTATAGAGGGAGACAAGTGACACAATGCCATGATCCTTATTTTTAGGATGTGCTCTAATCTTATGTGGAAGAACAGCCTCGGTACAATGTCAGTAAGAGACTTTCAGTTCCATATAAACTGGGTGAGAGTGTTAAGTGTTTAATCATCTTTAGTTATTAAAGGTTCTGTGTAATCTTTAATGGATTAAAGACAGGGAGGGTAAAGCTGTTATCCTAAAGATTGGGCCAAAGTCTAATGGTTATGGTTTTGACTAAAAACTTGTCTTTTAGGTATCCAAGATGGTTTTGTACCTTGAGTTTTAGTGGAAATGAGCTTGTGGTACCTTTTAGAATTTTACTTAAATTTTAGCATGTCTCTACTTCAGTGCTGATAAAATTACTCTTATGAATAGATTGTACATCAGTTTCATAGAAATGCTTCTGTGATTGAATAGGTGTGCATTAAATACCAGCATTAACTAATGCATTTCTTTGTTGTAGCACACTAAAAAGGACCTGGAAGGATTTAAGAAGCTCTTTCATAGATTCCTACAAGAAAAGGGACCATCTGTGGACTGGGGGAAGATTCAGAGACCTCCAGAAGATTCTGTAAGTTGGAATGAACTGGCAGTCTGTAAGGAACATAGAACTGATAATTGCTACTTCTAGCAAATGATGTAGTCGCCCATAGAATGGGTACAACTGCCGTGGTTCTGTAAAATCAGGTAGGACAGCACTTTAGGTTCTAACTGAAAAATAATTATTTATTGACATATGTTGTATGTGTTCCTGAGCATCAGGTCCTGCTGAACATATGTGTCAAGTTCTTTGGTGTTCTATTTGTTAGCTGTTCTTTGAGCGGAGAAAAAAAAATGGGACAGATGCCATCTTACCGTTTGGTGCTTTCTCTGGAGGAAATGGTAACTTGTGGTAGACGGGAAGTAGGTAGGGCCCTTGGTGTTCCCCTTTCCCTCTTGCCCATGAAAGAAGGTTATGCATCTCAGATGAGACTGTGTCCAGCAATCCGTTATGCTAAATAATTTGGAAGGGACATATGGCAGGTGGGCTGGGTTATATAGCTCATTTAGCAACTTCTGTAATCTGCAGCAGCTCAGTAAAAGTGAAGAATCTGAAACAAGTAGTTGACTGTGGGGTTTTTTGAGTGTAATTTTCTAATGTCAGCTATGTTGTTATAACTTACAACCTGCCACTTGAGCTGCTGCTGAAAAAGCACTAAATATTTTTTTCAGCTCTGTTTAGTACTGAAATAAATGCTTCCTATTAAGCCTAACCTCATTTTATTGATTCATCTGTGGCCCTAGGCTGTCTTTTGACTCTTGCATTAACTAATGGTATAGTTGTGCTACGAATTTTTGCTTTTCCTGGTGTAGTGATCTTGGCATATTGTGGGAGTTCTGTGTCCTCGCACATCTGAGGTTTCTCTTAGCCTCTCTGTGGCGATTTCAATCGAGGCTCTGTTTCCAACTGAAAGGCAGGCTGTCCAGTTACTTCCAGAACAGATGCAGTGCCGCTCTCTAAAGCGTTGAAGAATGGTGCTTTTAGAGCAAGTCTAGGGTTTTTCCAAGGTTGAGTGTTTTCTTTTAACTTCAAAAACATGTGATGTCTCTCTCTTCTGTTCTGTAACACTGAATGAAGTGTTACTTTGGGGAGAAAAACGCACCGTGACTAAAGAGGCCAAAGTGAGAAACTGGAGTTCTAGATAATGTGACTTACAAGGAAGGCTGAAGAAAAGAAGGTTGCTTTTTGTCTAGAGGGGGTGAGACTCTGAGGAGTGATAAGTCTTTCAAATATGTAAAAAGGTAATTACAACAATGAAAGGAATAAACTGTTCTCCGTATCAAGATGAGGCCTGGGATTAAATGACAGCAATTTGATGCGATTGAACGGGCTGCTTTGTGACAAGGGAGTGCTATTGTCTATTTTAAAGTTTTGCACACCTTCAGTGGAAAACTTTCAACTTCTGTAAAGGGCTGAAAATTACTGGGTAGGACATTGGGAGAAAATGTCAGACAGGAGCGTTACGATAAGATACTGAAACAGAGTGATGGGAGATTCCCACACAAGGCAAGCTGTTTAAAAAAAGAAGTTAGAGGTCTAACTTAAGGTCAGAGGGCTGAAAGGAGGGCAAGATTAGAAAGAGTATCTCTCTTCTTCCTTATGGCCTGCACTGCCCCATCTCTGTCCCTTAGCTATGTAGCAACTTTTGAACAGAAAGGAAAACCCAACCAGTAAGACTCATGCAAAATTGTCACTTTGGCTCAGGTGAGATGCATGCATGATCTTGGAGGACATTTTGCTTTGCTAGCCAAATCAAATAATCATACTTCATAAATGTCACAGAAGAAAGCTAGGGAAAAATACCTGCAAACAAATGGCCTTCCATCCCTCCTTCATAATAAGTATCTCTTGCTTTAGGATTCCTTGGATCAGGTGATAATTAGAGACTTCCTGATCTGACAGGAGGCAGGTTGAGTGCTCTTAAAAACTGACAGCAAACTTAACTTTCTTGAGTATTCTTTTCTTTTTTTGCTGGCCATAAGAGTTCCATTTTCCTGCCAACCTCAAACCCTGCTTGTAGTTGTCCTGCCTCCACCACCTTTTAAATATGTCAGTCATGTAGAGGGATATACTGTGGAAAGTGAAAGGTGTCTTACGTGAAACATTTTTTAGGTGACCCGCAGTGCAACTTCTCAATTATTCTTTGTTGGGAGGGTATGAATTGTGGAATTATTAGATAAAAATTGATTTACTCAAGATCAGAATTCCAGAAATATCAGTGTAACTAGTATAGGTAAGAACAGTAGGAGCTTGTAGAAGGGGTAAATAGTGATTATTTTAGAAGAGCTTCAGAGTAAAGGTTGCAGTATTGAGTTCTTTGGGACCGGTATCCATCTGTGAATATATGCAGCTTTTCTCTTGAGTGCTTTTGTTCAGCTCTAGCTGAGTTTTTTCCTAGCTATAAAAACTCATAGTGTCCTCTGCTCCTGGTCTTGTTAGAACAGCACAGAGGATGGTGCAGGCGAGGCTCGTTTGGAAAGTTGGTTGGTAGTCTTGCAGGTGGTTTGTAATTGTCCGTCCAGATGACCTTGCTTTATGAGGTGATGGTGACAGTGATGGGGTGCTCAGCTGCTTTTGAGAATCTCTCACTACAAGTATCATGGCCTAGAATGCAATGGCCTGCTCTCCCCAGTGTTAATTCACTTGCCTGGGATTGTTTTGGAGAATTGGTTTGCTGCTTGATCAGTCCAAAGCATTTGAGAATTCTGGCACATGTAATCTTCAGCTAATACCTAGTAGAGCTCAGAGTATGTGTTTTGGTATGTATGTGCATGTATATATACATACAGACATATACACGTGTGTGTTTATATATGTATATAAAGAAATTAAGGCACCCAAAAGATGTGCCAAAGTTGGTTGTGGGTTTGTTTTTTTTTCCCGAAGCAGCTTAAAGTTAATGAATAGTATATTGCATTTATAGGCTTTGTCTTTTAATTTTCTGTTTTACGTAAGTCACTTCTGAGTTTCAGGTTAGGTGGTACAGGTTTTTCGGGCTTTTGCCCAATGCCATGGGACTGTGCTATGGAGGAGCAGAATTTCTTATCAGACTTCCACGGGTCATCTAATGTGTTACCCATTGTATTTGTTCTTTGAATTTTTTCTTAGTTTTCTTTCGGAAGTGTCTATTGACAAGTAAAGGCTCCCATCAGTAAATTGAAACAGACGTGATTGTCTTGTAATATTCCTCTGTTTTTCTCTGCAATGGGAGATTTCATCTCTGACCTCCATGTTTTCAGTGTAACAACTAATACCGATGGGCGAGTAAATTGTAAGCTCAAGACAGCAATAACAGAAAATTGAACGCATTTCACACGATATTGGTAAATCTCTGGCTTGTTTTTTTTCCTTCCAGATGCTTTGCTTCTGTATGTCCAAAAGCTTACAATGGTAGTTGGCATAGTTAGGACCCATTACTGTTACAGTCTTCAGAGAAGAAAGTATGCTTAGTGTGTGAGTGCTGGTTAACAAGGAGACAAGGTAAAGAATGTGGACATGGCAAGTGTAATTTAATCCTGTTGATGTAGATTGCAGTGATCTGCTTGTTAAAGTTGGAAGCAATCACAAAGTCCTGCTGGGAGGCCTCCGCGGGAACCGCAGTCATCAAATTAACCTCAGAATAGCGATGCAAAATCTCATCTAGGGTGCAGAGAGAGCATCCGAAGCAGTGTGAGTGTGAAAGCAGCTTGTGTATTAGAGGTTTTTTTCCCCTACTGGTTGGATTCTTGTCTACGGCTCAAGCTGTCATATCAATGAACTATATCATGAAGGCAAATAAATAATGTCATGCTCTTCCTCAAAAGCAAGATATCTTCCTAATCCTCAACTCTTGAAGAAGGTTGTAAAGGGTTCCCTTGGTGCTGAGTAAATATTTCCTTGTTGTTCCGTAAGTACATTTTGACTAATATGGATGTATTCCTTTCCAGTCTACCCGTGATGACAGCCTCGATGCTCATTTTGTCTGTCTCTGGCAAACTCTTCCAAACCTCCTTGCAGTAGGAGTATGCTTCTGAAATCTGTTAGTCAAAATCCCAATGTTGCCTCATGCAAACTGTTCTGAAAATCGCTTCTGTGACATTGTCTGCAAAACCAAAAGAAGCTAGATATGTCATCTTAGAACAATCCCAAACCACGGTTTTGAGACATGTCTCAAATGAGTAACACTGTAGTCATGCATCTGTAAGCGATGCCATTCCTGCCTGTTTTTGTTGCTGAAGTATTTCCCCATCAAAGGCCACTGTTCCAAACCCTTAGAGCAAGAATTGATTTTTATTGCTGTGAAGCACTTCTTATGCTTGTGTGTATGCTCGTAGGTGATGAGGTAGTTCTGCATATTAGTGGCTGCACATGACTGGAACTGCTAGATGATAGCACTGGCATCTAGTAGTTCTGGTACTGCAAGGATCCTCCTTGAATTTGAGTTCTTGACGTTTGCTATTCTCTGAATTAAAGACCCTTGAAGATCCAGGGCCTCACTGCCAAGTTGTCATTTCCAATGTCTATGCCAAAAGAAACTGAAATATTTAGTGAGGCTGAATTATAAATCTTGTGTTGTAGCTGATGCAACATCCAGTGAACTAAATCCTTGATGGAGGGCCTGGATGGCACCGTTAACTTCATCAGGATTTTACTCTGAGCTTTTTGCATAAGCTAGTTTCAGACGTGATAGGGAAGGCATAAAATGGTAGTTGGCACTTTAGCAAGAGCAAATGATTTTGAGACAGTCTGGCCCTGAACTGAGTGGTAGACTTTCTTATTTTTGGAGAGCTCTGTTGTGAGTGATGCAAGAAGAACGTAGTGAGACTTGAAAGGTGAAATAATTTTTTTGGCTCTTCAGACAGCGTCTGAACATTGTGGGTGTGACGCGCAACCCACCCGGCTAAAGCTCATACCTAGATGTTTTAAATCCATTTGCAGTCTTATATGGAGTGGCATTGACCTTAAAGTGGATGGAAAGCGATGGCAGGGAGTGAGGATCTAGTCACATTTCTCTCCTTAACTGTGCCCAGCACCAAGCGTAAATTGCTCTTGATCCTGTTGTTGGTGAATTGTTTGTTAAGCTTCCTGATGTACCTTCAGTACATTAAAACCAATGTTTATTATCTCTTTGTTAATGAGAAGAACAGTCATTTTTAAGCATGTCTGCCCAGCCTGAACACAATCTCTGCTGTTGGCAAAACACAGTGGGATTCTGCTTTTTGCACACTTCTGCTCCTGAAAGTTCTAGGAGCTTTGGAAAGACATTCCTATGTGTCCTCTGTGAAATGGCAGCACTGTGTGGTTTTTTGGGGGAGCAATCTTATACTGACAGCATGTAGCTACCCTGACCCTTGAGTAACTAATTTCGGTGTTGACCTTTGGGAGGTAAGGATCTGTGGGTACAGGGATCGTAAGAGTCAGTGTAGTTACAGAGTGAAAAAGAGCTTAGCAGTTTGGGCAACAGTCTCTTTAGATAAGAACTGAGAGAATGGAGGCGTGTGTGTCTTAATTCTTCTCGGTGTGCACTTGGAATTGGATATCTGCTGTCAGTTCCTACACTCATGACCCCTTGTGCTGCATCAGCTGTCCCTGCCTTTCTGACAAATCCATGCTGGTAACCTTCAGGATCTTTTACCTTCTATAGTTTGTTCAGATGCATCCTGAAACACTGAAATGCTGTATCCATGTCCTGCCTCTCTCATTTATTCTGCATGTTTCCTTTTGAAAATACAGCAGAATAAATGAACTGTGGATAGAATAAACTAACTATGAACAGATGGTATTCCTAAACGGATATGCATTTGGAATAAGAGAGGGATTGCACTAGATCAAAAAGCTCCACTTCTGTTTGATTTTTGCACATTAACATTCTGCAAACCTGCTTATATCAAAGATCCTTGCATAGCATCTAGAAGATTGCTAAAGGATTTTCTTGTATGTAGTCGTCTTCTTGATGGAAAGGAAGGGTAAAAGGAAGGAAAGGGATGCATGAGATGCAAAGGATTTTGTTCTCCTGCATTAAAATCATTTTACCTTAAGCTTATAGAATGTGCCTCTGTTATTCTTGTTTTGGCATTGCCAGAGGTGTTGTACGGTAATGCATAAGGTCTGAACTCTCTTTGTGAGAGCTTGGCACGACGGGTGTAAATGGTGCGGTTTCCAGTTGGAACTGGAATAGTGCAATTCTTTGTATCCTTCCTGTCTCCATCCTTCCCTAGCTTCCACTTAGCAATAAATCTGACGTGAAAAAAGTCCCGTTCTGTTAAAGGTTCCTTTGACTTCTTCTGTCTTCTGGATCTGCAATGAGCAGCTGGCCAGATCCGACATGCAAACCTGTTGCTACAGCTCACCCCGAAACTGTGTTTTTGATCCAGGCGTTACTGGCCTCCATGACCTCCACATTCTCTCCCTCGCACCTGGTTCATTCCCAATAGCCTCAGAAAACGTGGCAGCGAGTGCGCGTGGCAGTGTAATGCCAATGCAGCAGCCACCGTGCTCTGGACTGCCTGAGGCGGTGATCTGTGGGAACAGATGAAGTCGTCTTATTTGCCACATGCTCCTGTTAGGGAGCGCTGAAGTCTTCACACACGAAGTGCAGTGGATGCTGTTTTATTAAGATGACTTTCTGATAGATAGCGCCAGTGCTGCTGCCCTAGCTTTGGTGTGTGTTACTTCAGTCGTGCTGATGTGCTCTGTTGCGTGAACAGGGACAGCTGGGGATGCCAAGGCATCGCTGATGCAAGACCCGTCTAGCGTGTGCCTCTGTGGTTGCAGAGCTTTGTGGTTGCTGATAACTAATTGCTAGAGCTGTTGTTGCTGCTGTCTTTGTGCAGTGTTTTGCTTAGGTCAGTTGCTTCAGTTTTATGGAGGGCATGCCATGCAGGAGCTTGGGGTTTTACTGGTGACAAGCTACATAAACCTGCAGTGTTTTGTGATATTTTCAGGTCAGCTGTAGCTGATTGGCAATCCCTTGAGGCACAGTTACATGAGTGATAAAGTTTGGATTTGTTTATCGTGAAGATTGCCACACAAGCTTCCCTTTGAGTAGACTTCATAATCTGGCCTTTTGGTCCAACTGAGGAAAGGTACTGTATGTGTAATCTGTGTCCCCACTTCCTCATACGCAAAGCAGCTGACTTTTCTAGTCCTTATTTACTGTCATCTCTTAATATTTTCAATGGAGCCTTCTCTATGCAAAGAGTATGCCTGTGTGCGTACACAAAACACATGCGTATGTGATAAGCTGTGTACATATGTATTTTGTTGGTTTTCTTTTTCTTGCTAAGTATTAGTCTCCTAGTTCTCTGCATCTCAGTTCCTGGAAGAAATGTGCTTCTCAGTGAAGTTATAAATAAAACAACTCTGCAGACTTGAAAGCTTTCCCTGTCTTAATTTAGCTGAATAACTCTATTGCCAGCCATAAGTTTTCTGATGAAGGGCTGTAGTGTTCCTCTGTAACATAAAGTGCTTGTGTGGGCAATCTGAAATGGTCCTTTTTGAGATCAATAGATGTGAGTATGTAGGAAGTGGCTTCAACACCATGTTTGTCTAGATGCCTATGGCTGCCCCAAGGTAGTAACCTTCTCATCCTGGTATTCTTTTGACAGTTGTTTATGCATGTGACAGAATTATGCTGGAAACCAGCATAGATGCAAGTGACAAGTATTAGTAGCTTGGTAAACTTTGGATGACACGAACACAGCTCAGGGCCATTGAGAACAAACTTCACTTGCAGAGGAGGAAGAACAGTATTGGAGAGTATCTAGAGAAGTGTAGATCCCTGCCATCGCTGAATGGAGGAGAGCTGGGGGGGGTATTTTCTTCAGACCGCACAGGGGGATAGGTCAAATTTCTCACCTTACAGCTAGCCTGCCTTATTAGGCTGCTGTTGGTGATTTGACTTTTCCAGTCGTCCTCTTCCACCACTTCTGGTGGGAAGGAATGAAAAATACAAGCCCTGTAGAAATAGTGTAGCCATTGCTAGGTTGGTCCTGATTCTATTCCCTCTTGACCCCTTTAAGGAACAGGAAACATCAAGGCCCGTGTGTTGTGCATCTTTGATGTGGAGAACATGTAACTTCAAAAATAAGCGAATCAACAGTTACTGGTTTGTTTCAAGATCTTTGACACCTTCCCCATGTAACATTACAACTCCTATGAGTGCAGATGTTGCTATTTATTTACCAAAAGTCTGAATGCCATTAAACCTTTAAAAAATATTTTGTGGGTTGTTTGGACTTTATGAATGAATCTTCTGCATTAAAAAGAGGCACAACAACAGATTGCTGCCTTAACACCCGAACAAACTCATTTTGTAAATCTCCTAGGATGCTGAGCTCACAACTTTATAGGCACAAACCCAAATAAAAAATAAATCTCTTAAGAGCCTTACCTCAGAGAGACCTAAGGGCAGGTGCTGCAGGAGGAGCTTGTGGTGGCACGGGGCAGACCCGGGTGTAGTGCCGGATCCCACGACAGTGCTCCTGGGAGCTGCTGCCAGGCTGTTCCCTTCCAGGGAGGTCAGGCGTTTGGGCTGCACCCTGATGGGGCTTTTATCCCACGTCTCGCACCTGAACTGCTCTGGAGCCACATTTGGCTGCTCCCAATTTTGCGTATCCCGAGTTGCGCATTTTTTGTACCTTTGCCGAAATAGGACTGTGAAGATGCTTCCAAAATGCTGCTGTTAAATTTAAAATGCAGAGAGGAATGTTTTTGTAAGAGGTACTAGTTTTACATTTATGTTAGTAGGCATCACTGTTATCTTCTGCAAAGTCTCATGCCCGAGCCCCATAATAGAGTTCTGTACTGACGGTTTGCTTGGCATTTTATTTCCTGTTACTTCAGGTCTGCTTTAGGGTCTCTTGCCCCTCTGCCCTGGGACTCCATTCATTTCTAGCTGTCACTTTATCTTCTACCTTCCTCCCTCTTATCAACCTCAGTTGTCTCTTTCCTTTCTTATTTCAACCTTCTGTCATCCTCAGATGATGCAATTGAGCAGAATTTATGACCTGGAGGCAGGAAGCTGTGCCAGGGTTTGGGGTAGAAAAGGCAGAGTGGCTGCAGTTGGCCAGAGATTGTAACCAGCAAATCTGAGGGAGGCCATGGAGAGAAGAAAACAAAGCAAAGCAAAAAAGGATTAATGTTTCCCTTCTGATGACACTATTTCATACCTTGCCTGTGTTTCTTGGAGTAATATATGGCGCAATCCTGTTATCTCTAGGCGCTGTGTGACTAATTGCGAAGACGTGTTTGTGACTTGAACAGTTGTTTAACTTCTTGATACTGCTAGATAAAGAACCTTTTTTCCTAAAATGAATGCTGTCACACCCTCACATGAGAAAGCTGGAATGAGAAGACCCTACTGTATTGCTTCCCTAGCAAAGCGGTCCAACTAAGAAGCCTTTCAGTAACGTATTTGGTCTATAGTAGGAATTTGCATAAATTATTCATAACGAGTTGTGAAGTTATCAGTTAAGCCACACATTTAAAGCTGTCAGCCTTTTTAATGAAGGGATCTTGGAGAGCTGTTTTTAACCAGCTAGTTAACAAGGAAGGACACTGTTTATAATTCTCAGTTCAAGGTAGCAGAAAACCAGAGCAACCATTTTGATTTGGTATACTTTTTGTGTGGGTCAGTTGAGTAATGCACTATTGTCTAAGTGTTGTGTTTTATTTCATAATCTTATGACACAAAGTCGAAACTGAGGCACTGTCTGTCAAAATGCTGGGATCCCCCAAAATCTTGTTTGGAAACTCTCTCTTGGATGTGTGAATCAAATTGTGGTGATGTAGGTAAATTTCCAGGGTTCAAAGTTCTGGGTGTCCAAAGCTTAGCATTCAAGTCTTGGCTGGCAAATTTCCACTCCCTTGTCCTTTATTGATCCGTGCGGATTTTACTGACAACTCTGTGTACTTGTCAATGATTAAAATGGCTCGTCGTTTCTATGGCTAGCATTCTCTGCACCTTAAATGGGAAATGGCATGCCAACATCACGTGCTTTGTTTAATCAGTTAATTTCTTTCTCTAAGGAGAACTTAGTATTAGCAGATGACTGCAGCAGTGATTGTGTTACTGCTTGCTGCCTGAGCCATGATAACTCCACGTTTACCTTCTAGCCTGCTGTGAAAGAGTGAAATAAAAAGTGTTTAACTACCATGTCTGTGACTGTGACTTAGCTGGAAAGTGGTAGCTTAAATACAGAATATTTTCCTTTTCATTCTTACTCTTACAAGCTACATTGTATTTGTTGTGAATGCGACAATAACTTTACACTTAGGATACTCAGCACATTACTCCTAAAGCCTCCTACCTGCATATACTGTCTCAGGATTTTTTGGCATAGGGAACATCTACTGCTTTTAAAGCATGAAGAAGTACAGTTAAGTCTGAACTTACTTGGTAGGCAGGAACGCAAGACCTTTGTTAAGAGCATGTAGATGGAAATACTTCTGTCTTTAGTGTGTTGGTTAAATCTTAGTGTAGAGTTACAAGTGAGTCTGGATGTCACCTCTTCTCCTGGGAACAGTATAGTCTGGGGGTATCTGTACTCCCTCGACCTGCTAGAAACAAGCAGCAAAGTTCCTGGCATTTTTGCAGAGTGTAGCTTTAAAAAATTGCATTAAAAGAAAGTAATTACTAGGCCTACTCATCAAGCCTCATCATTTTAGTTGCATATCTTTGTTTTGATGGGTACATATCAAAAAATTATTGAAATTTGTCTTGTTCCCCAGTAACACTGCCCACTGAGCCAAAAATTAAGTCACAACATTGACATATATTTTTAATGTTCAACAGCTAGAGTGTTTCAACAAAGAATCTCGTGCTATTCTTATATTTAATGTTTTCATATTAGCTATAAATATTTTAGTGAGAAAGTAGGGCTTTCAAGTTAGGTTAATCGCTTGTTGTTTTTTTTTTTTTTTTAGTACGTATCGTACGCATTGGGAAATTTTTCTAAATGGAATGAGTTTAAGCAGTTGCACCGAGATGTTCCTCCTGGGCCAGTTTCCACTGTTTGAGTCATGAGGGCTTAGTTAGTCATTATGCTGTAACTTGTGGAGTGATCTTATCTTTAATTGTATACCATAAGGTTTCCAGATCCCGCGTGAGGCAGAATTTCCCTAATGTGAGGGATCTGCTCTGATCTGCTGCCTGTGGTGTACTGGAATGCTGGAATTGCACAAACTCTCCTCTCTACCCCTACACATCTGAGTAAGAAATATGACTTGTTCCAGTGCAATGTGAATTTCCATTTGCACCGCAGCCTGACTTGCCCAAAGCAAACACAGTTCTGAAAACTGCTCTGTATGTATTTGTTTTTGGAAATCAGCTGTGGATCTTACACACCCCTTATCGGAACTAAAATAATTTTCTTGCTGCTAGAATACACACAGCATTGAAACACTAAGACTTTTCTTCAAAAGAAAATCTCGAGAAGGGCAGGCTAAAGGATAATTGTATTGATTTTGCTCTAACAGTTTTGGCATGATACTTATCATTGCATTGTTACCTTTGTTTCTTTGACTTAGGTGCTTTGGATTAGGGGACAAGCAATGCCTAATGCAAAGCACACTGTCATTACAAGCCTGATTTTGCTCTCCATCACTAGCCCCAAATCTGGCCCATACTGTGTTTTTAAACCTGTAGGATATAGCTGTCAGCAAGGTAGAAGACTTTCTTCAAGTTTTAATGGGACCTGGATGAACACATCCTGAAAATAGAAGGATAAGAACTAGGAACTCTCTTCTACTTTGTAGCTTGCTATTGGGAGAGACTAATTATGATATTGGACTTGTGGCTAGGATAAAAATTGGTTTAGACTGACTCAAAGAACCAACCTTTTGCCAAGAATGTTGTCTCTGACAACCTCACTGCAAAGTATCAAAAAAAAAAAATGAGTTTAAGCTGCTCAGGGAAGGAGAGTTTTATGTCCTGCATGTGGGGCCTGTGTCCTTAAATTGTGGTCTGGCCGAAGCTGGGCAAGTGCTTGTTCACAGGGGGAAGTGAGTTAGATGGCTCACAAGGAGACCCCCTTTTCTCCTGCAAGGCAAGAGGAAGATGATAAGTGGCATAACTGGCCTGACTTCGTCCTTACTATTGAGTAAGTTTCCCTTTACCTGGAAGAGCAGACAGAGACATTTTTTCATTTGGATGAAGCTGGTTATGACTGGTGTCACCAAGTCACAGAACTTTTCAAGAGAAGAGGTTATTGTAGTAGCAAATCAAGTTTGTATTGTAACAAGTCAGGTTATGGTAGACTCATTTTGCAAATGTTCTTTAATGTCATAAATCATATAAATAAAAGTGGGTGTTATTGCCAAATTTTAAGTTTTGAAGGTTTTTAGGAGAAAGCAGTTTCCTTCCAAATATCTGATTGGGGTTTTTTTGTTTGTTTGTTTTTACAGATCCAGCCCTATGAGAAGATAAAGGCCAGAGGACTGCCCGATAACATTGCTTCTGTCTTGAACAAGCTGGTGGTCGTGAAACTCAATGGCGGCTTGGGCACAAGCATGGGTTGTAAAGGCCCCAAAAGTCTTATTGGAGTGCGGAACGAGAATACCTTCTTGGATCTGACAGTGCAGCAGATTGAGGTAACTCTTCATGGGCTTTTCTTTCTATGTTGGAGAAAGCAAGACACACTGAGCTTCTCCTGTATGACCCTTTAAGACAGATCACAGTGCAGGTTTGCCAGAAGGAAGAGGAGAGGGAAATGAGGGCTGGTCACAGTTCTAGTGGTGAAGTGGAGAATTGCTTTGGAAAGAATAGGCATGAAAGGGACAGAGCAATCGGGGATTGCACTCTGTCCCCTCCATGCTTGTTAGCACAAGCGTAACTCAACATGTGCACGCCAGCCCGGCCGGGGATGGTTGTGTCCAGAAATACAAACAATCCAACTGTAGAGCTGGCCTGGCGTGGCTAACTCATGGGCTTGTTTCCGACTCCTCCAGGTGCAAGTCTTAAGCTTAGCTTTTTAAAAGCCTTTTTTATGTGCATTAGAACAAAGCTCTTCACAGCAGCTCCGAGTTCCTTGTTGAATTAGAACTCTCATGCTGGAAGTGATTTCTGGCATTTTCCTCTGAAGAAAGAAAAGTAAAAGAAAATAACAGCTGTTGGTGTTGAGAGGACATTTCAGCTTATGTTTTTAATGAAGAATATTCCTCTTGCAGCAGATAATTAAGATAGTTTAATTAGAGTAGGAAATTGGGTGTGCCTGTTGCATAGTTTCTGGAGCTCCAACAATTTTTTGCCTCAGTGTGGTGTTTGTTTGGAGTGACTCTCTCATGTATGTTAGACAGTTGTATACCAGACTTAAATTTATAGCCAACTAATGCAGTCCTAATCCTTTGGTGTTGTGGGCACTTCTCAAAAGGGCTATTGCAGAAGTCTCCGACGCCACCAGAGGTTAATGATCCCAGACATTCCCCAGCAGATGAGGGCAATCTGATACACAAAGCTTTGAACTCACTGAAGTATCTTTTTTTTTTTTTTTTCTGCACACTCTATTGTTGATGGAACGCTGTCATGTTTTCCGATTTTTGCTTTTGCTGTCCATGTGAAAATGCTCTTGTGTATTTCGGCTCCACTTTACAGTTGTCCAAATAATTAACATTGTGACATTTCATGATGTGCTCATGATACTGTTGTCCGTCTCACAGCACGCCAAAAAGGCTCAAAAGTGCTTACTGTGTAGTGTGTGTAAGGTTTTGAAACCTTACTCTGACAGACTTTAGTAATTTGGGGAAAAACTTGGCTTTTGTAATCAACAGTAGCCTAAAATTTGAAATAATCATTTTGTGGTGTCGTGCTTTTTGAATTTGGAACCTCAATGTGGACTTAAAAACAAAGATTAATTATATATTAATTAATGTGGGCCTTATCTTTACTACTTACAAGGATTTGTTTTCCTTTACATTATTTATTATCCACTCCGTTAGCATAAGCATTTCTCTATTTTATCTCATGCATTTATAGTTTCTAGTCTGTTTTATCTAGTAATTTCTTTCTCCCAAAATCTTAGGTGTCAGAGTTAAGGCTAATAATACATGCTGAGTTAAAGCTAATAATACATGCTGAATTTACCATTTCTTTCCTATGTCAGCATTTAAACAAATCCTACAACACTGATGTTCCTCTTGTTCTCATGAATTCCTTCAACACTGATGACGACACAAAGAAAATCTTGCAGAAGTACAGTCACAGCCGTGTGAAGATATATACTTTTAATCAAAGCAGGTATGAAAAAAAACTTCACCTGGGGTGAAAGTCAAAACTAGCTTGCATTTCTCCATATTCCAAATGGTGTGGGTTGTTAGTTTGAGATGCTGAGGTAGCATTAGTGTCTTCTGTACCCATGTTCAGTCTCTGTTTTGGGCCTCTGAAAGACTGAAATGTCAGGGTGTTAAGCAGAGTCAAAGGCAATGTATTAAAATTGGGGGGGGTGGAATAGGACGGGACGGGATGACACAGTTTCTAAGAAATGTCTGAATAATGGTGTACTGGATGGTGGCCACTTGATGCCTGCGTTTGCTTTTAGCGGTGGCTTTAAGTTCTTGAATGAGAGATTGTGTTCTGCAGCTTCTCAGTGATAGTCCATATTTGGATGGGTCTTTCAATTCGGAGTACTTCCACTAACCTAGAAAGCAGAGCTTCAAAAGGTGTAGGAAAAAGCCCATGTAGTTGCACCTTTACTGTTGTATTTTGTTTTTCTTTACGCTTGTCTGATGTTGGTGAGAACTTAACAAAACCCATTGTCTTCCCAGGTATCCTAGAATTAACAAGGAAACACTGCTGCCGATAGCCAAGGATGTGTCTTACTCAGGAGAGAACACAGAGTGCTGGTATCCTCCGGGCCATGGAGACATCTACGCCAGTTTCTATAACTCGGGTCTGCTGGATACCCTGATCGGAGAGGGGAAGGAATATATTTTTGTATCCAATATAGATAACTTGGGTGCCACTGTGGACCTTTACATTCTTAATCACCTGATGAACCCACCCAATGGAAAACGCTGTGAATTTGTCATGGAAGTCACAAACAAAACCAGGGCGGATGTGAAGGTAAAGAGAAACCGTTGTGCGAGCCTGTCTGAATGCCTGGCGTGTTGGTGAAAATCTCAGCCTCGTCTCTTCCGTACGCATGAATTCAGACATACATGAAATCTTCTGACAGCTATTTCGGGCATTTAACACATCAGCTGTGATCTAATTTGAGAGGCATAAAATCAGCAAGTTTATGAAGTTCTAATTCATGGAACAAATTGGATCTAGGTTCTGGGCAACAGCAGACAAGGACAGCCTGGACTTGACCGAGCGCTGAAAATGCATGTGATTGCTGCAGGGTGCGGGTCACAGCCTTCTCCAAACTGTCACGCGGGGCAGAAGCTTGGGGATGGTAAAAGCAGAGCACTGAGGGGTGGGATGCAGCAGTTGTAGCTCTGCTGACTGAAAACTGCCTTGGCTGCTTCTGCAGCTGTCAAGGTGTGCATCGCACACTCAGCTTGGCACGGCTGCCAGTCTGCTCCTGCCCTGGCTGCTTGGCTTTGTACAGGGCCCAGGCCTGACAACTGTCAGATGTTTATGGCATGTATCAAATGTATCTAGCGTGTGGCAGTTTGTCACGTAACTGCACTTGGACTCTACTTTAAATATGAGGATGGGGAGGAAATGCAATTTTCTCTGTATTCGTTAGATATTAAGACAGCTCTGGCTTAGTCCTATAAAACCACAGAAATGCACTGTAAGAATACAGTTCAGGTTCCTGAAGGTACCACTTGTTTCTCCAGTGTGTGCCACAAATACAGAACTACTAGATGTAATTTAGATCTTGCTCTGTAATCGAGCGAAGTACTGCTGAAGGTGATTTTTTGACAACAGCATCCCTTGCAAAAGATTCTCAACAACTTCCATTAAAAGAATTAACTGTCTTGGAGTGCTGAAACATGATCATTTGACAGTTCTGACTGTACTTTAAACATGCTCTATAATTAGTAACCTGGTAGCTGAACACATGCAACATGTTTTCACTGAGGTTGAACTTTAAATGCCAAGAAAACAGTGCGTCTGTTTGGGGTGAGGGGAGGGTTTCTCTGGCATCTCACGAACAGGACTTAAAATGTCTTCTTTGACCCTTGCAGGGTGGCACGCTGACACAATACGAAAACAAGCTGAGGCTGGTGGAGATTGCTCAGGTCCCAAGAGCACACGTAGATGAATTCAAGTCTGTGTCAAAATTCAAAATATTTAATACCAACAATTTGTGGATTGCTCTGTCTGCCATTAAAAGGCTGCAAGAGAAAAACGCTATTGACATGGAGATCATCGTTAACCCAAAGGTAATCAGCTAGGAAGATTTTAGAGGAAACATACTCTAAAGAACTGTTGGTTTCTAGGTAACTGAACGGACTGCTGCCTTCCAAAAGGAGCCAGTCTGTCGGTAAAGGCAGAGCTCTGACTGACGCGCGCCTCTAGTTTTGAGTGCCGTTACCTGCTGGTTGTGTTTATGTGAGTTTTCTCTTCCAGACTCTGGATGGAGGCTTGAACGTTATCCAGTTGGAGACTGCAGTTGGTGCTGCTATTAAGAGTTTTGAAAACTCTCTGGGAATAAATGTACCTCGTAGTCGTTTTCTGCCTGTTAAGACCACGTCAGATCTCTTGCTTGTGATGTCTAATTTGTACAGCCTTAATGCTGGATCTTTAACGATGAGCGAGAAGCGTGAATTTCCAACAGTGCCGCTTGTCAAACTGGGAAGTTCTTTCACAAAGGTAAACTCCTATAATTATACTTTGTTTTTGTCTATTTGAATAAAAATGCAGTCTATAGCAATAAATTAAAAGTGACATTTCCTTTATCCATCTCTGCCCGTCTGGGCATTCCCTTTTGCTCTTTGTAAAGAACTGTTAGGCCTTTAGAATACAAACCGCTCATATGACATTATGCACACATGCGGCTGCTGGGTGCTCCTTCACCCTGCCAGCTGAGGAAACGGAAGGGTGAATTGGGTTGTGTGCGCTCTCCAGAGCTCGCCCAGCTTTGGTGGGATACTGCCCTCACTGCTTCTGAGAGTCGCCGCGGACAGAAATGACACCACCACGTTGCTTTCAGAGCTCTTATGTTTGTCAGATGTGGATTCCAGAAAGATCCCCAAAAGGAGTTTTCAGGAAGCTCACACTCGTCTTATTCCACAGATGGATTTAAAGCTGCCTCTATTGTTTTCTCTCTCTCCAAAAGGTTCAAGATTACTTGCGGAGGTTTGAAAGTATTCCAGATATGCTGGAGCTGGATCATCTCACGGTTTCAGGTGACGTTACATTTGGGAAGAATGTTTCTTTAAAGGTGAGTGGGTAATTGGGGCGCTCCTGCAATAAACGTGACTGATCTCTGCTCCTTGGTAATTGATCCTGCCTAAGTCAGCGCCCTCACGCACAGTCTGTGGAAGCACTCCTAGGAACTGAGTACCTGGCCCGAGGGCTGCGGAGGCCAAGGCTGAACAGTGACCCTTATGAATGAGCGCAAGTTGTGACCTTGCAGCAGGGATAGCTGCTTCTTGGTATAGTCCCAGTGGGAGTTGAGGTTTGTCTATGAATCTTGAAAACACCACAGACCTCATGAGTCTGTGGTCAAAACAGCGCTTACATCTTTGTCCTTTAGCTCGACAAGCCAGGTACCACCTCATCTCCCAGGCTGGCTTTACAGCCACAGGCCCCTTCTCATCAGCGTGGGGCTCCTGATTCATCAGTAAACACTGAAGCCGAGCAAGTTAGTTTCTCTCTCAAATTCTTCCTCAGGATCTGGCCCATCCTAGCAGAACATTGTCATGGTCCTGTGACAGTCTAGGCCAGTTTAGCTGCTGACACAGACTGGTGCCAGGTGGGGCTGCAACAACTAGCACTGGAACGGGTGTGGGCTGTTACCAGACTGCACGCTCACACACATGTGGCTGTTCCCAGCTCCTTCTGTGTTATTTGCCTTACAGCTTTAATGGTGAGCGGTGCCGTGACCTACTGATGTGGGTAATGTTTTTCCACCTAAAAGCAAGCAGACATGATAAGAGTGCTTACAGCAAGCGCGTATCTTCAAAGAAGGCATCAGCTCTGCCTGTAAGCTGATACCTAGCATGCTGGTAATTACAGCGTTTCCAGTATTGCTTGTTTAAAACTTCTATTGTGGAGGCAAGGAAAAAAAAAAGTCTATGCAGCAATAATTCAGTCTGAATGCATCCAGGATGCGGCTGTGTTACAGCTGACACCCAACTGGTCTGCCAGACGCCACCACTCTTCCTTATTCTGAGTCAACAGGTACTATAAGGTTTCTAAGTACTGGTTTTCTTTTCCGTAAATCCAGGGAACAGTTATCATCATTGCAAATCATGGCGACAGAATTGACATCCCGGCTGGAGCTCTGCTAGAGAACAAAATCGTATCTGGCAATCTTCGGATCCTGGACCACTGAGTCAGTGAAAGGGCACGGTGGGACTACAGACCGCTGTGCTAAGCCGGCCTCGTAAGGGGGGAACGTTTTAAGCATTAGAACGATCAGTACACAGAGGGCCTATGCTTTGTCATCTTCACAGTACCCTGCAGTATTAATTTAAAATTGATTTCTCTTGCTTATCTTTTTAAGCAGACACATAGCGCGGTGGATGTGCGTACGTAATGCTTCAGTCCTTAAAGAGGTTCTGTAACTCAGTTAATATAACCTTGAAGTGCAATACTGTTTGTCTTGTGGTAAGATGGACAGATCTTCTTTGATAAGAAGTTAAGAGGCTCGCCTCTAGCATTTAGTAGTTTTGAATTGCTTGTAACTGCAGAAAAAAAGCTGTGAAGCAATACGCGTGGGACAACACTGTAAGCTACTCATATGACTTTTTATGGAGTATAAGTGGCAGGCACAGTTGAAAACCAAAAGTTTCACTACTGCTAAATGGGCTGTTCAAAACTCTGTATTTCGTGTGCTCACAGCTCTCCCACCCTATATAGCCCTCTTCACCCCCGCAAGCTACCCGTGGGATGTCCTATCCCAGCTGTGCATCGGGATACTGGGGTCAGGGTGTCCGTACCTCCATTTCTGTATTGTGAGACGGGGAAGCGTTGCTGTTCCAAACTCACCCAAAGAATCTAATACTTGAGGAAAATGCCTCAGTATCCATGTGTGGTGTTTGCTTTTTCACATCCCATTTAGGACTGGATCTCCTGTTAATATCTCAGTCCTTGATCTGCCCTCTTCTTTTCAGTAAATGGATCATGTTGACTGCACCCATGTTCATATTGTCACAGCCATGTACGTTAATTTATCTTCTCTTGAGTACTTTCTGAATTTGTACAGGAATTGGAATCCCTGTCCTGATCACTATTGATTTCTTAATGTTTCTCTTGTATTTACATGCAGACAACTTTATTTTATAAGCTTAGTATAACACTGGTATGTATCATTAAAGAAGTTGGTCTTTAAAAACAACCGTGATTTTAGAGCTTTATTTTGACTGACAATTAGTGACATCTGTTGTGCTAACAGATAAGCATGCCTGTCTGAAGAAACCATAGGCACACACACACTGTAGACCATTCCATCGTACATAATCGTCACAAGGTTAGGCACTCGGACTATGGTTAGGTAAAGAGGTGTAAGCTGAAATACACAGGCACTTCTACTTAGTAGTGGCAGCATCCAGTCTTAAAAGGTAGTATTAAAAAACTCTTCAATAAATTAATTTCAGTTGCACCTTCCTTAATGGTGTAACCTTTTATAAGCAGCCTAAAAACTTTAGAATTCTTCCTGCCCTGTTGCCTCTGTCCTCCTCTGTCTTTATATGCACAGCTTGGTGTCTGTAAAGTGGTGGAGCAACCAGCAAAGTCCTGAAACACTCCCTGTCCTTACCCTGCTGCCCCTGGCCATGCCTAGTCCGGGGCTGGGTGGCACAGCCACCTTTTTCCTACCTTCAAATTCCACCAGAAGCTCACTGTCAGGTTGTCGCTGCTAACGATGATCATTTCACAGCCCTATCCTGTACAGTAATGGCTTCAGCGACCCCACAATTTATTAGAAAAGTTGTATCTTCGGAGGGCACTTTCAGAGCCCAGCTGTGAGAAATCCCCTGAAACAGGACTGCTCCCTAACAAATCTGAATCCTATATGCAAGCAATCAAAAGACATTTATTTATATAAAGTTCTGTAAAAAAATAAATTTTAGAACAGCATAGTTTCATAGAGAAAAACATTTTCTACAGAGTTCCAACTGCAAGATTTTTATATCGTACCATCATTAAATAAGGTGGGACACCATGTGAATTTCATTGCACTAGAAGAAATGCAAAGCATCTTTTTAATATAAAGATATACAGAGCATTCTAGACAACTACAGCTGTGTTACAGCTATGTGTTCTTTTGGATTTGGTCCAAAGAAACCTGAGTCTGTTTCCAGAGAGAATGAAAAAACATTGCACAGACAGCTGATCACTTGTTTCTTGCCGAAGGACACTGGAAAGATCGCTCCCTGCAGCTCACTCTGAGTCGCGTTTCCCCAACTATCAATAGTGTCCTTTCTCCGGCGCCGGTCTTAAGTATTCACCTCACAGTCGTCAGGCTGCTTAGAAGAAAGTCGGTCTGTTGTCAGCGCCAAGTGACTGCTCCCAGTGGATTATCACCTCTTCTGCTCCCAAATTTCAGCCATGTTTAGGTCTAAGTTGTTAAGGCCTTTCAGAGCTTGAAGGTTTCCAGTGTAAAAAGCTACATCTGAAGTAACCAGTCTGCAGCAAAACATGCAACAAGGTTAGTGTCTGACCCTACCGCATCCACCTGGAGTACTCGGGAAAGCAGCCAGGGTTTGCTTACGACTCGGGCACACAATTACAGCAACGCAACTGCTGTGCCTGGATTAGATGTTTTAAGTATCAGTCCAAAACCGAGTGCTACGGAGGTGGGTTATTTTACAGGAGTGACAGCACGTGATTACTGCTAGGTAGAAAACCAGTTACGGGGAAGGGGGATCAAACCACAAGTTCACAAAACTCAGCAGGAATTGGGCATCTAAAACTCCTCTTCTGTTGCTGTAATCCCAGGCTTATCGATTTAAACCCCTGATTCCGTGGCAATTTAGAACATTAATTATTGCCACATTAGCTTCTGTATTCTGGAAGGTTAATGTAAAAGCAACCAAACAGCAATATTGTTTATAACACTTCACACAGACTTCAAATCCCTCATACACTTTTGAAACATATCAGGGGATGACAGAAACGTGATCATGGTATATCCAGTTAGAAAGCAGCAAGATGTAGGTGCAGAAGTTGTGTTTTCATAGTAAAAATGTAACCAGGATTCACAGACCTGGATTTTTCCTATCATTACAGAAACAAGCAGTTTAAAATAGGCTCAGAAAAGCACGTTAAAAACCAGGTCCATGAAGACTGCTGGAACAGCAGCAAGTGAAATTGTAAGCATTTGATGCCTCCCTTCCCAAAAGGCCGCGACAACAGACTCCTGGAGAGCTGTGTGCTGAAGTGAGCAACCACGGCCATGGCAGAAACATGCTCTGGGCATGGCACGATGGCTTCTGGCTGCAGCTGAGCAACCCTTCTGACCGTGAGGATGACTGGTGGGAAACCCACCACCAGTACAGAACCTCACAGGGAAGAGCCGCCCCGACCCTCTGATGAAGGAGGGATCCATTTAGGCCGTCCAGCCACACGCATCAGACACAACCAAAAGGGCGGGATGAAGACAGCACAGCACGCTGGTCAGGACTAGAAACCCAGGTGTGAGACACTGCCGAACACACTCCGGGTGCTCCCATTTCAGCTGGGGCTGCTGCGGCCTCGCCCCTGCTCAGTGCGCTTGGTGGCTTACAAACGCCCTCGTCGGTACCAAAGGCAACTGGATGTTACCTTGCGAATACACCACAAGTGCAGAAAACCATTTCAGATAAACTTACCTGTCCTTGTACTCTGTGAAAGAGTTTAAGCAGGACAAGTAACAATAAATCGGACAGGAACAACAAACTCGTCTTCATTCCAGCAGCATTTGAAACATTTATAAACTTCCTTCTCTGGCTTCTTCAACCTAAGACAATGCTTTCTTGCATGTGGGTAGGCTGACTGAATTTCGCCCTTACTACACTGCAAACACACACACCCAGGCCGTTAAGAACGACCATAAACCCCACCATTTTAGGGGACAACCCAACTTACAACAAGATTCCACCCACAAGTGGCTGTACGCCTTCCTAGGAGGGGTGGGACGCCAGGCACGGCCAGTCACAGCCTCTCAGGAGAGGAACCACTGACCTGCTGCGGTGGTGGAGGCTTGGGCTGGGGCAGGACAGCTCCGTTTCAAATCTAGATCTGCTGTAAAAATGAATTCTGTATAGAAGCTGCCCATTGCACAGATGAAATGCCACTTTTTCCTATTTTTACTCTGCTGGCGCCATGAGTCATCATCCACGTTTCAAAACTGCTTCATGAATCATGGAATTCCTGCAAATTAAACTGTGGCTACTGCTGTCACACAACAGGAGAAAAAGCAATCCACAAGCTGAGGAAACCTACAGCAGGTTCCCAGTAGGACAATGCCCAACTCGCAATCTATTACCAAGCTGATTGCTTTCCTAGTTCCTATGCAAAGGCACAAGTGATGTCCTTCACTGTAAGAAAGCTCCAAACGGGACATACTAAAACATGGAGCATGGCGGCATTCTGCAATCAGCACTTTCTTGCAGAAGACAAAGCCTGCTTACTTAAACAGTAAAAAAACCCACCAAAAACACCCCAAAAAGTGCCCAAACATACCCATTCAGAGGTCCTCCATCATTGACTACGTTTAGGTGGGCCAGCTGCCTCTTCAGGTGAAGTTTGTAGCTTGCGTTAATTCGTAAAAACAACATCTAGATGAAAGCACAGAACCAGAGTAAGGAACCATCCCCATGCTCGCATCACTGCCTACAGCGAGGAAACACATTGTGAACACGTTAAATCATGAACCTTCGGTTTTGTTTTTGTAGTTCATGTGATCTTCCCTTCTGCCAGTCCTTCAGCCTCCTAATCTTTCTGGCCATATACAATTTCTAACACACAGGACAGTATACACCCTCACTTATTTGCTACGTGTTGCACTCAGAGGACACATTCTTTGGAGCATGAATTTTTCCTCCCCGCTGTCTGAAGCATCTAGCAACTTGTATAAAGGCTAGAAGATAACAAATCTCTCTCCTGTACTATAACCACTTGAAGTCTTTTTTCCAAGAGAAAGCGTGAAAAAGAGTTTGAAGGGACCATTTAATTTAGTGCAAAAGAGAAACTACAACTTAGTGCATTCAGTGACTCTCTCAGTCCTTCCTGTCCTTAGATTTACAACTCTGCAGTAGCAATAACTGCAGCAAAATACTGAAAAAGCCCATCTGGTACAATGTGGCTGCATAATAATTGAGCGACCTTCAGAAGCCACTAAGTTTGAGCAGCATTACAGAAGGATTCCCTAAAAGGGCTGTACTCGAGCCCCAAAGTGTTGCCATTTTCTGGAGAATTTCAGCACTAATTCCTGAACTGGGGATTCACCTCTCTAGACATTAAAATGCAGCTCAAACGCTGGAATCAGTCAGTTCTTGCATGTCTCATCGTTCTCCCTGCACACCCAAACACTTATGTTAGTTCAGATCGAGCTGTCTGTGTGACTGCTGCCAACCCCTTTCATGCGTGGGCTTCGCAGAGACTCAAAACAAGAATTTTTTCACCCTTAGATAAAGCAGAAGTCTCTCTCGTTACCGAGTTCATGTGCATTGGCAAGGGAGGCATTACATGAATCTCAAAAATAACATTCACCTGAGTTTGCTCCTCAGGAAGGAGATCATATATAGCTTCATGCATCTTTGCCATTTGCTTGCAGATATTCCTGAAGCATGCTGAAGGAACAGGAGCTTTCACTTCATACTGGAAATAAAACCACAACCAGTTACTCCTTTCTACCACTTTGAAACAGTTTATATCCGAGAGTTTCCAACAGCCACCTGAAGCCCTGCACTGCTCATGATATCACGAATCAAGGTTCATTCAGCATACCACAAATCAACACTGTCACTGGGCATGATCTGATTCAGCCAAGGACTCACATCATATGATCTTTTCCCACTTTTTCCTTTATTAGCAAACAGTAACATTCAAAGCAGTATGACATCTGACGATTTCCCAACTTCATCTTTTCATCTTTGTTAGTCTGAATTGCTTCTGTTTGCTCATTACTGTTTGTTGGTTTCCATTACCCTATGAATTACAGATGCAGAGAGAATAATCACTGTGCCAGCTACCCAGATGCACGCCATGTCGCCTGCTAGCTGGCCCTCTCCTTCAGATTTGTACGAGTCAATGACAGACAAGCAATTCTACCTCTGATGAATACGCCCCTTAAGTACTTTGTGAGAGAAAATTGCTTCTCTAAGGTCCTATATGTCTAAATTTCTGAAGAAACAAGGAAAGGAAAGCATAAAGAAATGGAAGCTCCTGAAAACTCAATACTGGCCATAAAAAAAACCCCGAACAAACAAACAAAAAAACCACCCACAAAACCGTTGCAGAAATACCTTGGAAAAAGTAGAAAATGTCCCTTCTCCCAGTGACTGAAATCCAAGAAACAAGACACTGGAAACCACCAGATGGCAAGAGATTTGCTACAAAGGCAACAGAATTCTTACATCCCCACCTGGGATAGGGAAGATCTGAATGTGATTTCAGAAGCACTTCGAAAAGCTGTCCCAGGAACAGTGAAGCCAGCTCTTCAGTTCCTGGTGCAGAGGCTGTGCTAGCACAGGCCTGGGTTAAAGGCTGGCACGTCGCCTTTGGCAGGGCGACACTTCGCCACAGAGCCTTGCACAATTCAGTGGAAGAGCTGAATCGTTATAACTAAATTATTTACAAACACATTGGAGGAGATGCTCTCTCTTATGGTAGCCTGAATTGCGAAAGTGAACAAAGCTTGCCTGAGTGAGAGAAAAAAAAGAAATGGGGAATTTTGAGAAAGTCTTTATGGAAAAGTCAAACCCATGACCTAATTTTGACAGAAGAAGTAGCAGAAAAATAGTGCCTTCTGCTCCAGGAGCCCTGCTCCCTGCGTGGGACAACCGCACAGTGTACAGGATTGTGCCTGAAGACATGAGGGTTAGGCAACAAATGATTTACAATTCACCAGTATGCTGTAAAGCCAAAGGGAACTCGCAAGCTGCAGTGACGGCTCTTGTACGACTACAGACAAATCAAACTCTTCATCGTGACAGGGGGAAAGCAACAGCACCAGAAAGAAAGATGAGCTCCAGCCCTGCAAGGTGCTGGCCATTTTTATCTCCAGCTAAGGGATCAGACAAAAATTTACTGGTCGTCCGTCCAAACAGTCACAAGACAGCAAGCTCCAAGAGAAGCTAAGAACTTGCACTGGATTTTTTCCACGAACTATTTATCTCTTTTTAAAATCCTACGCCTTTTTCACTTGTTAATTATAGCTGTTGAATACCCCTGTTCCTGTTTTATCTCCCTGCCAAAGTGAACAGACAGATGCTGGGAACTGTCCGTGCTGTTGCGAAACGCCTCGCTGTGTGCGCAGCCTCAGCACGGTGGCACTGCGAGAAGTCAGCTCCCGCTCCACAGAGCTCCCGGAAGGAAGCAGAGCCTGGAAACGCAGAACTAACTTGCCTAGGTGACTCAAGTGCCAGGTCAGTGTCCCCTCTACTGGGCCAAACTGTCTGTCTTCTACAAAGCAGGCTTCTAGACCCTGTAATGTTTGTTTTTAAAGCATCCTGGATGTGCACTGCTATGAAACTTGCTTGCTTACTCATTCAGTTTTACGCACTTTAAAGCAGGTGACCACTTTATCCACAAGGCACTGAAATATTTGGACTCTCACAAACCCATATAAAACAAAGAACATGCTGACACGGTTGCACTGACATGCCCACTTGGAAATTTCCTGTTTTTACGTTCTTCACAGCCTTCAGTGCCAAGATTTCATTATTTCAGGAACAAGATGAGCCAAATTATAGGGGATGTTAGGAACGGAGGCAAACCAACACACAGTCTCCTTTTCTCCTGTACTCTGTGGGTTGCATTCATGTGAGCCAGGCACTGTCACTCAAGCCTTTAAGACATCTAAAGGACAGGAATATTCTCAGTTTCCATCTCGTGCCAGCTCACAAGGGGAGAATGGGCTGTAAAGGTGGAAGGACAGTAAGGGATGGATACTTATTACCAGCAGGAACACAAATTGTGTTACTGGTTTTTTGTGGGCTAATTTGTTTAGTATCAACAATCTAAAGCCTTGGATTTGTCTTTTATTCTCAGGCAATAAGAGGCAAAGTGACCAAAAAGCCACGTCACTTCATAGAACAGGTATTTTTATGTGGGGGGAAAAAACCCCCAAAAGCAGCAGACCACTAATTTGAATCTTTAGAAAAGAGCACAAGCACGTTTTAAAAAGTGTAAACACAACAGAGGGTGGGGAATCCCAATATAAATGCTTTGGCTTCTTTTCCCCCCTAAGTTTAGGTAACACTATTTGATAGCCCAAAGAAACAGATGAAAAGAAAAAGCATACCATAAAATAAACAACAAAATAATAGAAACAGCAAGGAAGACAGAAATACTGCCTGTTACAGCTGCCTCACTGCAGTCCCCATCAGCCTGTGCTCGGCCAGGGAGATGCTGTGCTTCTCATGAAAAGGCTGGCCCAGGCCAATCAGCCAAATCAGTCAGTAAATAATTAATTTTTTTCTCTCACGAAACAGCTTCTTTCCCCCCCCCCTCCTTTGTTTCAAGAGCACAAGATCCAAAGCAAAACTCTGAGCTTTAAAAGCTCATGTACTTTACCTATCCTATCATGTACTTTATCTATCCTATCTGTGGGCCCAGGAGGCCCCACCTCAGGGCAGTCTCAGTGCATTCCGCCTTGAGACAGTCATGGTGACCGGATCCAGCCCAGGACCAACCTGTTCCACAGACAAGTGTTCAAAAACCAAAGAACACTAATAGCACTTCATGGGACAGCTATTTACGCTGCCACACAGCAGGAACTGCTAAGTGCAGACCTCTAGTCCCCAGGCCTGCAGCCCAGTAGATGGGCTGGTCCTTCCCCTCCAAGAACTCTTCCTCCTCAGCAGTTTTTTGCCGTTTCCTCAGCTGCAGGAAATTACACGCTCCCCCCTTCCAAAGAGGCACCGTCAGGAAAAGCAAGAAACGGGAACTGGTTCAGTCTGACTGCAGACAAGAGCTGTCAGTGGATAAAACTGCTGATGGGAGGAGAGCACTTCAGTTTCTAAACACTTTCTGAACACAAATACATCTGTGCCAGGCAAGGCACTTCTGTTACTGCTGAAGGAGTAAACAAATACTTATTTTGTGGGGGTGAAGGGAAATGACGCCCAGGTGGCAAATGTTAAGATGAAACATATTCAGAAGTACAGCACAGAGCTTTGTGTTTATACAGCTCCAAGAAATTCAAACAATTCCTGATTAGGAAAGTTTAAGACTCCATTTGAAACATCTAGGCTGCATACAGTGAGACCTCCAACTGCAATTTAGGGAGTGGGTAATTACTTCCATAAATCATTACCTTGGATAATAGTTTGTCAAATAAGCTATCCATTATGGCAACGAGCTTTGCCGAAATTTCAGCTATGTGGTCGTGATAATCCTGTAATGGAAGAAAGCAGGTTTTATTTACTATCTAATGGCATTCATATTCTTCAGAGCACAGCTGAAAAGCAGAACTTTGTGTTTAATTAGGAAAGGCCACAAGAATTACCTTCGTAATGTGGTCAAAATGCCTGAGCATGCTGAACTGCTTCGGTTGCAGTCGAGCTTCAAAATGAGCCCTGATAATAGGAATGTAGTGTACGATTAGCTGTAGGCAACGTGAAGAAAGGGCTGTAAATCCAGAAGCAAGAGAGGGAAAGAAAAATAACTTAATTATTACACAGGAAGAGTCATTTTGTATAGACTGTATCCCTTTCAACATAAATAACAGATCTGACACAATTTAACATGCTTTTTAAAACAAACAAACAAACATACAAAACCCCAGGGAAGGAAGCATTTGTTTCCACTGGGAAACCCCACCCAGTGAAGATGCCAGACTAGTACCTGGCTATTCACACCCAGCTTCTGTAATATATGGGATAAGGCACTAATTTTACAAGAGGCTTTAAGTGTCTACTTGACATTTTGAGCCCTGAGCACATGCAGACATCGGAGAGATCTCAAAAGACCTGACTCATCAGCTACCTAACCTCAGCAGCCACGTTCTCAAGGCATCAGTATTTCTGCTGCAGCAGGTGTACTTAAATGCCCTGCCAGTGCGGAGCTGCCCAAAGCCTGCTCCTGCCTGCAGTGCCGGCAGGATTCCCAAAACCGAGCTTCTCCCGTGACCATCAGGGCCTGAGCCGGCAGCAGGACACACGGTGGTGCCAGAGCGGTCACCACATTCTGGAGCAAAGACCTGACCCCAGCTTCTCTGTGCTCACTTGTGTCTGCTCCTGTGGCCCCTTGGGGGAAAGCCTCTCAATCCACCCTCCTCAAGCTGCTCTCTTTTAAAAAGGGAAATGCAGACTGATAATCAGGACACCCTGAAATATGGAAACTGCAAGTTCAAGTATCTGTTTCAACCCATCAAACAAAGGCTCTTAATTTCAGTAGACAGTTTAAAACTGGGGGTCTCGAGTAGCATGTCAGACTTTTCTGTAGCATGGAACTGGGCACCTAGCTCTCCCCAGCTTTTCAGAGCCGCAAAAGCAGTCCAGGCAGGCAACCTGGGGCTGGCAACTCAGCTAAATAGCTGCACACTGAAAACGAGAAACTCTAACGCCAGATGACAGTTTGTATTCAGCACACAGAGCCCTAAGTTACCTGACTGTGCCGGGACACTCAGCCACATAAAGACAAACTATTTGATTCGAAGCCGTCCACAGAAATATGTGCGTTACTGACATGTGGTTATAACCTGCAGGCGCTGTATGTGGACACGGCCTTACAGAATACAGCAGCACGGGCCAGACGGGACAGCACAGCTCAGCGAAATGCACAGGGAGACAGGGGTTTGGCTGCGTCCCTCCACCTACCTACCTACCTCCAAGTCTCAAGATCTGAACACAAAGCAGCTCCCAAGCCTGTCAAAGGCACCACTGAAAAAGTAACTACACCTTCCCGCAGTCAAAAAATTTTCACGGAAAACTTGCTAGCCCGTATATTTGTTCTTACGTTTCCTTCATGTAACACCGTGAAGCTTTACATTTAAAGCAATCCAGCAGACAGCAAAGGAATTTGAAGGATTTTAGTGCACCCCTTAATCATATAATTCACTAGCTTTCAGATGCGTTTTACCCCCTAACCAGCACTGTCTTACCACCCTCTGTGTTCCATGCATGGCACCGCAACACAAACACAGCTTATCATAAATGTTTAGGGGTTTTTTGTGTTTGTTGTGGTTTGGTTTGTTGTTTTTTTTTTTAACAGGCAGGAGAACAAGCTTTGACATTCTATAGAAATCCATACCTAGGTTTTTTGTAGTGATTGTTTTCAAACCAACAACTTGTAACGCACCAGCTCCCAGCACTAGTTGGCAGCTTCTAGAGTTGAAATACTGTGAGAAAGAAAAAGACAGCAACAATTCATGCTGGCTCTTTTAACAGCTACTCAAAACCACAGTTTAGAAATACCACCAATAGAATTTTGCAAGATTAAACAGATTCTTATGAAGGCCAGTACCAGAGTTTCACATACCCCTTACTACAGAGGAGCCCACAACTGTTAACTACTAAGATAAAAAGAACTTTTTCACCACTCTCCATAGCTATTGGCCCGTTGTATTTTTTTGACTCAGTTTATGCTAAAGCACTTAAGGCAGTGTTTCAGCAAAGGGAAGTAGAAATACTGTTATTAAAAATACAGTTAGCTACTCGGTGATTTAAATTCCGGGACTAATTTCTGCTTCTCTCCGAGACCTTTGGGTGAGACTTCTTTCAGTGTGAGAGGAAAGGCAGTAAGTCAGACTTGCTGCAGACTAGCTGTATTCAGCCTTACTTTGAAAGCCATACACAAGAACAGCTTTGTACTAGAAATCTGTAAAATGTACTTAGCAAATCAGGGCCTTGGACGGACTGAAGGATAAGGATCTCACTAGTTTTGTAAAGTAGAGTAGGTAAGTGTAGTATGAGAATGGAAAATATCAAAAGAACAACTTTCTGCTCTGGCTCTAGACCTTCCCCACTGCTGATGTTAAACAAAACTTGAAACTACTGAAACTGCTGCTGAGGTGGCTGAATCTGTGTTTGTAACACTGTAAAACAGCAAGATTAAGAAATGATGCACAAAAGATGTTCAGCCATGTCAAAACCAATTCTGTAAGAATTGCAGGTATAGTGGACAACTCATGACTTGATCTTCCCAACTTAGTTCTAGCAAAAAAGAAGTTATCATTAAATGCACCCAGGCCAGCAAGGTCTCTGGACAGCAAGACAGTTCCTGTTAGCATATTCTGTCTTATTCTGGAATCCTGCTCCACCATCCAGCTTGAGACAGCAGATACTCTACACTGGCTTGGATGATGCAGTAGAGATGGAGGAGCCGCTGCTGTCCCCGATTCCTGCACTGACTTTTAAAAACATGCTCTACAAAGGATGATAGACACTCGCAGTCTCCCCCTGCCTTTCATGGATATTACTCCGTTATCGGACAGCCTGTTGCAGACAAAGCAGCGAGGAAGCAGCATGCCTGAAACATCAAAAAGAGCAATACCCCCTCCTTGTGACTGCTTGGAGGAAAGCACGTCTGCGTTCTGGTACCATGGCTGCAAGCCTTCTCTGGTCTGCACCAACTAAACAGCTCCAGTAAGTATGATCGTGTTTTTGTCCATACACAGGTGACATTTCACTCTGGTTGCAGCGACAGTTCAAAATGGCCTGGAATTTTATTACCTGGGAACACTCTGCAGTTTCCGTCACAATAAAGACTAGCTCTTGCTACCTTCAAAGCTTGCTAGCTCTGACAGTTGTCAAACAAAAAGTGTAGTGACCTGCAAGGACACCTTGAGTGGCTCTTATTTTGTGCAAAGTGTAATAAATGAGCTTTTGTTGTTGCTAGCTGTTCTTGGCATCTCTCCAATTGATGGCACCTTGCTGCCAGATAGGAAATACAATAATTCAACTGCACATGACGTTTGAATACCATGGAATAAAACACAAATGACACAGAGCTAGAACAAGGTATGGTAGGGAGACAGAAGTAACACAGATGCAAATCTGGTCAAGTTTGAGGCATCTGCTGCTATTCTGCCTGCCGCAAAAAGGTGCTGCAAGACCTGAGTGAAGCAGCAGCTGGAGAATGAGAGGTGAAGAGGGGCATCCAGCCCCAGACTGACTGATCTGCCTTGGATACTGCTTTCAGAGGGGAAGGTTTGTGGGTGAATTTGAATGACGACTGCAGGGAGGAGTGTTCCTGCATCCGGTTATTCAGACAAAACTACCAACAGGAAGATTATTTAAAAGTCCACCTCCTAGGGTATGTTTCCCCTCCCCCAGCCCCACCTTAAGTAAAATGTACTTTTGGAGAATAGAATCTGTTCATCTTTTATTGATTATGCTTACGTTCAGAACTCTAATAACTGACATAACCTTTGTGGGCAAAGACACAAGTGAAAACCTTGAAATAAATTAACTGTCAGGCTTTAGAGCCGACATATATATATATGACAGGTTTAAGGTGCATTCATGTGCTCCTTTTATTATTGTTTACTTATATTACCTCATAGTATCTGTGCTTTACCAACTTTCCTCTTCTCTAGTGAGAAATAAATAACAAAAAGGTCTTGGTCTTTCATCATCTTTACATTTTACAACAGAAGCTTCATCCCATATTATTTTTCATGTTTCTACTGACTATACCACTACTGACTTGTAAAAACCAAGGGACTCATTTCCTTCCTGAATATAGATATGTCTCTGTGGCATCTGGGATCAAATTACTTTTTCTTCAGCAGCATTAATCCTACACCCAGCCTGAAGGACAGGCAGCTATAACAAACACTACTAGATGGGATTTCCAATACACCAGGTGAAGAAGAGGAAAGACAGCCTTCTCAAAGTTAATTCACACAACCAATTGCATCTTTAATGCCCTTAGTTTAAAAGGCTACTTTCTGGCAGAGTAACAAACGCAGTCATTTCTAGACAATTCACCTCATTTATATGGAATCATAAAAGCACGTGAAGCATTACAGAGAGTAAGACACATTCTCTGCCCTGAATACCCCTGATTAGCACAGACGGTACATTTGGAGTCATACCTTCAGTAAATCAGACAGGCGGGTAAGCATGTCAGTGGTGATGGAGGGAATGTTATCCACACACTGACAGTACTCAAGAATTATTCTTATTAACAGCAATACCGTCCTACAAGAGAGAAAACAGCCAAATATGTCATCTCAGTGCACAGAAGATGTTGAGAAATCAAACACAGGCCAGTCATGTTGATAGAAAGCTACCTAATGGTAGAGATTATAGCATTGAATAAACCCACTAACTGATCTGAAGCAGAAGTAAAACATCAAAGATGTACATAACGATGGTAATAAAGAATATCCATTCCACAGGGTAGCGTGTGAAAAAAGTACTTAACATGTTATGAGAGAAAATCTCTAAGGTTTATTCCTGTAACTTCTTGATCTCCAAAAAAAGCTACTTACTACTGTGTAACCCTGGCCAATCTGAGCAAGTATAAAAATCCACAGAATGTAGACAACAACAACCACTGAAAAGAATGTAGTGAATATGCTAAGGAGTCACAAAGACTGAAGGCAGTGGTGAAGAAACAGCACCAAATATTCAAAGATGCTCAACATCCGCAATTTCCTCTGAATTCAGCAGGGACCGGCGAATTTGGGAGCTACTGGATGGAATTAGGAAAGCTCCACAAAGAGCAGTTACACCTCTTTGAATTCAAATACACAGAAGGCAAGAAACCTAAGGCAAGATCAAATGTTCAGAATAGGTATTCTAATATTTCAAAAAATAAAATCTTCCTTTAGGCAGTGGAGTGCAGAAAGATGATGAACAATCAACTGAAAATAAACACCTGGAGAATTTTTGGAGAACATCTTGGCTTTTTTTGGTGAATGCATTTTATTTGACTAAATACAATGTAACTGCATGTAGAAGTGTGTAAACTAAAACAAATACTTGCACCAATATGACGCTGACAATTGCTTCACAGAGCTAAATGTAACAAGTTTCAAATGAGCAGAGATGGATTATCAAACACACCGTCTATTAAGTAAACTTTATCCTTTAAAGTATGTTCAAATGCTCCTACTCGACCTGAAATGCTCTTTTGCAGTGATACCAGTTGGCTGGCACAGAAGTTTTGAGCCATCAGCTTCTGTTTCTAATTGAACAATGACACATAATCATAAAGCAACTCATAAATTGACAGCTGGTCAAAGACATTATGGAAATCAGAACTTTTAAGTTTGGGGTAAAATTGATGTTAGGACACTGGGGACTGAGATCTCCAGGTTTTACTCCCTCCCTAAAACCACTCTCATGCATATTTAATACTTAAGTCTCACGGTCTTTGGAAACACAGCATGCTTTTAAATGAAAGAAGTATGTGAGTATGATATATTTTAAAATGTCTTTGATATAACCAGCTTTAAGAAACTACTTTCCAATCCAAAGCAATCAGGATACCAAGAAACAGCATATGCAGCTTCTGAAATACCCCATATCCTACTTCCTATTCCAAATAACATAAGCAGTAATTCAGTAGTGGACTCCTGTATTTTGCCAGAGAGAACCTATAGTACAAGAACTAACAACAGTGTGCTATGAAGACAAACCTCTATTTTCATGACTATGTGTTTTCATGAAATAACTGGAAATAAACACATTCAAATGAAACTATAGATTTCAGCCTAGTCACTCAGAGAAGAAACAGCTTTTTAATGTACAGAAGAGCTTGCAATGTTTTACAACTGTTGGGGAACTAAAGAAAAAACAGTCTGTGGAATGAGAGGGGTTTTTTATTTAAATAACATTGCTAAAGCTGTTAGTATTCATCACAATTCTACTTAAAAGTTCTTGCCACTGCTAATAGATAAGAATGCATCTTACCCAACTGTTGCATATTTTTGTCCTTCAACAATAAGGAACTCAGCTGGCTTTCTTTCTTCAGTAGCTAGGCATTTTAGCAAGAAAGGAAAAGGGATGAGTGGAACTAAAAACAAGCACAAAAAATACTAGTTTCTAAAAACTTAGTGTTCACTTGCTAAGGCTTGAAAAAAACCACAATCAATCTTGGAGCACTGCTCTCTCTTACAATAGTTATTACACAGTTGGTCACCCATCATAATTATTGCAACCCATAAAGTTATTTTACTGTCTGCTGGGATTTTAGATCAAAAATCCCCGAAAGTCCCACAGTCATCATGGGCTCAGACACTTCAAATACAACAGATTACAAATAGAAGAAGAAAGCAGAAAAAGTCACTAGATTTTCTACTGTACATTCTCAAATGATTTGCTGTGTATATTAATACTTTATCTTCAAACCACTTCTTCCTCAGGCTTCACAGTAGAAGCTCTCATTGAGGCAGATTTTCACCACAAATTTGATGCCACCAGTTTTCTGTCTTCTTGAAGGAAGCTGCAAGAGCTTATTTTAAGACCAGTGCTCAATGAGCATATTTCAGTGCCGCGTTCCATAACTGGAGTGATTATTGCCTAATGCGCCCTCTGTCTCTACTATATTCCTCTTGGGAGAGTCGGGGTTTCTCCACCATGACACTACTGTATTTTCTTCCTTCTCCTCTACCGCCAGTTTCTTTCCCCTCTATGTATGATTTCTTCCTGTTCCAGCTGTTCACACACATTCATCATTGCAATATTGGATGAGAATCCTCACAAGGTAAGAACGCATCAATGCATTCCCATTTTGGTCATGGGGAAATAGGGCACAAGGAGAAAGAAGTGACTTGTCTGAGGTCAAATGAGGTTTCTGTGGGAAGGTAAATAATTGAATGTACATGAATTTTCACTTCCATGAGCAGCCACATAGCATGCTTTTCATTTGAGCAACTGGCAGATGAAGTAGTGGGAAAGAACAAGCATTATTTAACACAAGGAAGGCTGAGCACACACACGTGCTCCTTGGTCCCTTGCAACACTTCAGCGTTATGTTGTGGGGAAAGACTGAATTTGTGCAAAGACTGCGAGACTCTACACTGGGAATACTTGTATAAAACAGTAGCTCCCTCCCTGTGCTAACACTTCAAAGAGTTTTCAACAAATACATAAATCACCTTTTAAGATTAGTACAGGAAGTTTCAACACTAGTAACAGAGGGGAAAAAAGGAAGGGGGGNGAAAAAGGAAGGGGGGAAAAAAGGAAGGAAAAAGGTATNAACNTCCTTCCAGTCCCCCCAGAAGAGAGCAAGCAAACAAACACAGATGATCAAGAATGACATGGGAATATGCCCGTCAACATTCAATAGCAGCATTTGCAGGTAATAAATACAGTTAGCAGTAGGACTGCAAGATACACACCTGCTGGTTTTTTTTCAATGAGAGAAATTCTGCCATCTGACACTGAATCGACAAGGTCTTGAAACTCGGCAGGAACTTCAGCTTGCTTCCAGCGTTCATTGTCCAAAAGTAGGCTAGTTATAAACACAAAAGAGATGAGGCTGTGAAAATGAAATACCTTGTCTCAACACTTCTCCTGCCTGTAATGCCGTGGAATCAAAACTATAGTAATTTTTTAAAAAATCCAGTGGCCCAAAATGTTATGTTATTCATCTTCATCAGAAATAAGTGCCCAACAACTGGCAGTAGCAAAACAGAAAAACTGTGTTGGCCTAGAGTTCTCACAATTTCATTCAGTCTATCACAGATGACAAAAGACTACTCTAGGCAATAAAGATCCTTATGAGATCACTGCCACTGAAACAATGTGTAAATACTGGAATTTTAAGAGCTTTTGATGGATGAGAGCAAAGAGACTTACTTATGTTACTGGGAAGGCTGTTCCCCAAGTGGTTTGGATTTTATCAAGTGTTTCTGTTAGAGGTTTCTTGAGTTGTGAGGTTTTTTGTTTTGTTTTGGGTTTGTTTTTGTTTGTTTGTTTTCAAAAACAGTTGGAAGTGAATTATCCTGAAGTTACTTAACCCCTGACACAGAGCAATCCTGCCCTTCAATCTCAGTCTTGAGTACTCCTGTAGCTATTACTGTCCTTATTTAGGCAACTGTAGAATAATCCAGTTTGAAGAAATTAAGTTATGAAAACCATAGAAGTCTAAACCAATTGAAAATAACTGGGTTTTAACACCACTTTTTCCCCACTGCTTGTAAGTACAACTGGCTTACTAGTGTTCTAGGCAACAAAAGACTGTGTTTGCCTGGCATATGATGGACAAAATTATTCATGTAAGAGCACAAAGATCTTCTACCCAGAGATACCTTAGTTTCGTCTTCCTCTCCTCATGGAATCTATTCACAAATCTGTTGGCTTGACTCTGAAGTGCTCCTCGCAAGGACATACTTTTCCTGCCGCAGATCTGCTCAGTATCTAAGATAAAGCCTTCCATCAACCGAGAAAGAGCAACAAACTCGTTGGAATTCAGCTTCTCTAGGAAGCCATCCTACATGCAAAGGAAACAATTGTAACGAGACATAACACCACAAATATCAGCGATGTAAAGAAATAACTAGTTACTGTGTCTGAGGGCCACTAGTATTTTCAAAGGCATGTTATTTAACCCTACATGGGACAGCGAAGGCAGGCTGCAGTCCAAGCAGCCATGTTGTCATAGGTATGCATTCTCTGCATGGAGCTGCAAAGACAGCAAGTCAGAATATTAAAAAGGGGGGAAAAAAAAAACAAGTAGCAGAAACCCACACTGCCTTACAATGACATAGTATGTTCACGCTTGCATGCTCTGGGCATTAACAACAAGCACCTGTGGTGGCAGGAACAGTTACTTCATTTCATTTGAGAACGCCTTTCCAGAACTATCACTCATTAAATTAGTAATTTGGGAATAAATTCTCATTAAGGATGAGACACTAACTGCAGTCTGACCCAAGCTCCTTACCTTTGCTCTTGCCATGAGGAACTTGACTGACCGATCATGGCAGATATCAGAGGCATTGTAAAGTAACTCTTGAATATTGTTTGCCAGCCTGACCAGTTCCAGGTCAGTCAGCTTCATGTCATCACTGATCCTACAAATGACAGAACCAGTTGGTTGAGCACAAATTTACAAAACAACCAGTATTTCTGCTCACAAGTTAAAGGAGGAAAGAGCCTTGCAGCAACTGTCAAGTGCCAGTTAATCACCAAAGTCACTTTGTACAGATGGGACCTTCTAAGCTGCTGTCAATGTCATGTCAGTCCCTGTAACAAGGAAACGCACAACTGCACCTAATAACATTTTGTTTTAAATGTTCTAATTGCTATTAATGGTCTAAGAAAAAACACGATATAGCCATTACTAATACCACAAACATTACTAACATTTACTGAGCTAAAATTCACCCAGTTTCTGTAACACTTGAGCATCACAAGCGTATGACAGACAAAACACAGCATCACAGCATTTGTCTTCCAACGCACGTGTAGGGCCTCAAATACTCTGCACTCCCCACCGCCTTAATCTATAGGCTGTCATTCTATTAGCTCTTTAGACTTCAGGCTCCTAAGTTGGTGCTTTTTAAAAA
>Ga0065711_1001698_pt1 | contig 44555 bp, 21 predicted proteins | sample Hoacrofraction12_FD_59098 | JGI IMG/M metagenome (GOLD analysis project Ga0065711, IMG submission 59098) | Hoatzin crop microbial communities from Cojedes, Venezuela - Epithelial fraction 12 v2 (version 2) | ecosystem: Host-associated > Birds > Digestive system > Esophagus > Crop | place... | reverse complement strand
AAAAAAAAAAAAAAAAAAAAGCACAACACTGATTCTCCAGCCAGCAAAGAACTCATCAGAGACATATAAATACAACTTCACACACTTTACTGTGTAAACCACTCAACAAAATAAATTATGCTACACTGGAAAGGTGGTAAAAGGCCTTGAGAAAATTGAAAAAGCTTATAATACTGAAAGATTATTCCCAGTGCAATAGAAGAAATGTGTATGATGCTAAGTGACAGTATTTTGTCAACTTTGTGTGTGAAAATAAGCAAAATGAGCAAGCAGCAAGGCAAAGAGGGTAGGCAGAAGTGGTGGCTGGACACAGTATTTACCTCGGCTTGCTACAGTCAGCAACAGGCTGATGGTTACACTTAAAGTAAGACCTATCTCCATATCTCCCTATTATCACTGCTCACTTCGGAGTGATTTTTTTTAAATTTTTTTTTTTTGTTAAATATGCTACTGTACAGCTCCAGGACTGGAAACTGATTCACTCCCAACAGGCAAAAGGGCCTCCTAAAGAGCAGAGCAGAGCAGTGCAGGTGGCTGTGGGGATCTCAGTACAAAGAGCTGAATCTAACACACTACTTAGGTACTCAGTTAGGGTGAAATCATTCAAGGCGTTTTAAAATCCCTGACAGACACTGTATTCATGCTGTGTATTCTCATGTGAATTAGCATAATCCAGAACAATGACCAGCATTTGCTGTGGACCGTGAGGCCAGATTTCATCATTCAGTACATCGGCCAGTTCTAGCCGATCTTACTCCCAGGAGATGGTACCTGGGTCTAACTCCTGTGCTCAGAGGCGCTTGTGTTTTGCAGTCTTTTTGTCTGTAGACACAACCATGTCAGAGCTCTGACCTCTTCTAAAAGACTCATCCTTTGCACAGAACAACGTGGGAACACTATAATCCTCCAGGAATGGATGAAGGCTGAATTCCTCTGCTTTCCCTCCTCTCCCTTCATAGGCTGAGCCTGTACTTGCCAACAGGTAAGTGATGAGCTCTTGAACTGACACCAGATAGAAGATCAATCTGTTCCAATACAAGGGCTCTGCCTGCAGCACTGGGAGAGAAAGAGCAGACTTGGGTATTTCTGCAGTGAAGTAGGAGTGTCCTTTCTGAGGGTCAGAGGAACAGCCACAAGCAGATCTCCAAAGGTCTGCTCAGCCCCAAATCCTGCCCCTGATGGGCCAACAGCAGACGCTGTGGGAAACATAAAGCAAAGGTAAGGATGAAATGGTATTCGGTGATATACTTGCAACTTTCAGTGCCTTGGGCTTAAGCCCCTGAAGCAGAGGTGATGATCACGTATTGGACAGCCTTCGTCCCGAAAGGTTTCTTTTGGGAGCTGTGTGAGCTTCCAGCCAGTGTTCTCTGGCAAGAAATTTTGCAGCTCAGATAACACTGGTATGGAGAGATGCTTTTGGTTGTGAACCTGCCATGTCCTAGTTACATTTGATGCCATTCAACTCATACTACAGGAGTGCTTAGTTACTCCGTGCTAGCCTTTCCACCTTCCGTGAGTTTGGGCTTCTCCAGTTCCTGTCCTCCTCCCCAGCTGAACGCAGCCCTTAATGTAATACAGATATCTGCTTTCTTAGCAGGCTAGAAGGGCTAACTCTTCCTGAAAAGCCTTTTGGTTCCCTAGACTATGCCACTCCCTACGAATGTGCAGACAACTCAGCACATACACAGTGATTGTGCCAGCCTGCCCCCGCTATGCCCAATTATAGCCTGTATCAAAGAATGAGGATGCTCATGAAATGTCAAGTGCTCATAGCAAATGGTTTTGACTTGATTAGCGCTTCACTCAAACACTGCCAAATCAGAAGATGACAGTGTAGCTGACTGCTGACAGGACAAGGGGAAAATGTTGTGGCTGCATTTTTCTCATTAGGTATTGCAATGAAGACCAAAAGGGAATTAAAAAATAAGATTTGTCTTGCACTGATGGGTCCCTGAAAGAAAATGGCAGTGGAAGAAACAATGAAAGAGTAAATTAGTTCAAGCTGTAGTAGCTTACACCGGACAGTTCATTCGAGAATTGATTATGATTAGCTGTGCACCTAAAGCAGAGAGATTGGGGCAGGTCTTGATCACTTGCATGACCCTGGCAAAACCACTTCTGTTTCAGCTCCACTGAAGAATAAACATAACAATGCAGAGCCAGTACGGTACAGCTTTTGGATAAACATCCAAGAGATGTAAGGTGCGCTGGAGCGGCTATGGACTCTTGCGGATGGTGAACAGCCTGCCAAGATGTGGTTTAGTGAACGGGCAATAATCCCATTAAGGGCAGGCTGTAATGGCACAGTGAAGTGCTGCATGTTAACCTGCAAAAAGCACAGGTGACTGGTTTTCTTTTTAAGCATCCTACCATTAACGCCACTTGGATTTATTATTAGCCTTAGAGCAGCAGCATTAAAGCATCATGAGAACTTCCAATAATAGAAGGCGACCAGCAAAACACCATGGAAAGAACCCTATTAGACAGTCCATTGCAAAGGAGCGCATGGATAGATGGGAAAAGCTGCCCCCTGCACTGAATCCTTCGTCCCCACATTTTTGGAGCATAGAGATCAGCAGTGCTGGGTCAGACCAAGGACTCATCTGGCCCTTACGCTGTCTCTAACAGCGGCCGAAGCCTGATGCTCAAACAACAAACAAAGAACAGCGTGGCCAGTTAGCGATACCTCTCCTGAAAACTCTCAGCTATTTCTTTGACTTCAGAAATTGCTCAGTGAGGCATACTTTCCATGTATTTATTAACTCCCAGTAAACTCCTCATCCATGAACCTTTCCAGATTAACCTGGGAACTCATGCAAGCTCTTCACATCCCCAGTGTCACTTGGCAAGTTCTACATCTCAGCTGCTCTGTGTGGGCAGCCTGCCTGACAAGGACTGAAAAACAGCTTAGAAGGAACAGAAGTGCAATGGGCAGAACTGCTGGATTTCTCTTTGGTGTCTGTGTAGCCAGGTTTAAGAAAACCAGCTTTTGAAACTTGAGAGGAGAATGTAGTTCTAAGAAGTTACCTCCCTGGTCCACATGTCACCCTGTGTTAATGGGCTGGGAGAGTGAGGAATGTCTCCGTGGTATCTTTTCCTAGAGAAAAACAACAGCTCTGGAGCTAGAAGAGAACAGCAAGGTCATCAAATGCTGTCCCTACAGTTGCAGCTTATGCAGTGTCTGCCCTTTCCACAGGTGCATGCCATGCGTGCTCCATTCTGTGCAGACCACAGAACCCTTCCTGGAGCTCTACAGCAAGCTCAGGTCAACACCACCTACTGCAGTGTCTAGCCAATAGGTAGCAGAAAGATTGAAGGTGAATTTTTTTATGGCTTCTAACAAACTCTGAGGCACCAGCTACAGAGAACCAATCAGTTCTATTAAGTTGAAAAAACTCTGTCCAGCCACCCCTGCACTGACCTTCAGTCCCCTCCTTACCTTCAGACATAATGGAGAGGCCTAAAAAGAAAGGAAAGCAAGTCTTTAAATTAATTAACCAATTATCTTTTGATAATCACCCAATTATCTTTTGATGCAGCCATTTTTATTTCTTTTTCCTCCTATCCTCGTAACAAATTAGCTTCCACAAAACAAACCTTGCTGTGACTACAGCAAACAATCAAACACACTCCCCTCCCCAGCAAATAAAAACCCCTTTTAAGTGCAGAGGACAGCTCGTTACCACTGTTCCCTTTCTAGCCTTGGAAACCTGAGAAAGGGAAGGCTGTGCAGCTGTGGGAACTGCAGTCCTCCACTGACTGCAGCACCTGCCAGAGATGCACTCTGTCCTACAGGCCAGAAATCACTTCAGTGTGCTCAAACTTTATTGCCCTTGGCCAGCCAAAATGAAGGGCGAACGAAGCTGGGCAGGACCTGCCCCAGCAGACCAGCCTGAGGAAGGCAGGAAAAGCTCCGTGCACCTCTCAGACAGCTATGAAGTAGAGACAAATCTTAGTCTCCGAAGATGAGTAGTAAGTGTGTGAGTACTTACACTTGATGGAGGTTGTTTTACAGAGAGCTGTCGGATGTCGTACAGACCGCAGGACTAGCGACACTCGATCACATCCCTGGCAAGCCAATGCGGCTCTTCCTGCGGACGCTGCTGTGCAGGAACAGGGGTGACCCACAGAGTTTCCTTGGCCCTGGAGAGTCTCTGGGAGCTCCTTAGAAACACCCCTTTCTTTATATCCTTTTGGGAAAAGGCTTTATCATCTAGCAGACTTTCATCACATGATGAGGTCTGTTAATTATTTAAAAACTAACCCCAGACACTCTACAATTGAAAACGTAGGTGTGATATAATCAGCACAGGGTTCCACAAAACTTTGCAAGCAGGCTGTAAATCTAATTGAGGACACAGGAGAGAAATCTAAAGAAATTTCTTTGTAATATGTAGTGCACAACTAATATTTATAATAGCTAGGAGACAGGGGCAATCACATCTCATCATCCAGTGAGAATGACTGGCTCATATTTAATGACTAAGATGCAAATTTAATCATATACTCAAACTGCTGCTACCTGTAGGGATTTTTTTTAACCTGCAAGGATAATTTGACTACTCAGGACTAATACCTGGAATGCCACGTAATGCTTATTACACAGTCATAACTTTAAAAAAAATTAATCCACACGGGAAATAAAGAATCCTTTTTTAAAAATGTTAAAGACAAGAATATTTCTTAAGCAAATCCTCCCTGTGAAGTGTCATCACCTAGCTGCTTATCTAAAACTTCAGAGCAGCCAGAATGGGGTAGGGGGAAGAGACAGTCCTCCCGTGTGGCTGCTCAGACCTGTGCAATACGGAGGGATGGCACCCAGCTCGCTAATTTTATCTAATGGTCAAGGCTGCTTTTCTTTAAAGCTGAAAACGAGAGCTGTTATCTATAGGGAGTCTACCCCTCCCCAATTTGGCATCTTTAAATGGTACCTGAAATAATGCTGTCCAGGCTGTCACGCAGCTGGTCCCTGTGTGTTCTGTGACTCGGTCTCTGACTTTCTGAGTGTTTTTTGAAAGTTGTTTATTTTATATTTTTCATCTTTAAATCTCTAGTCAGGCCAATTACCTGGCTGCCACAGAGCTTTGTTCTTTCACTTATGTGCTGTCCCAGCAAAGGAGACTGGCTGGAGGACCTTCATACGTTGGGGTAAGGTCCTTGCTGTTCTGAAATATCCTTCAACATGAGACAAAAATAGATATACCATGTTCAGCAGGTGGTACTGGGCTCCTCTGCAGGCCAAAGGATAGATTGTGGGATATCAGTGCTATACAGGAAAGGACCTGAGATGAATCAGCAATATGATGTTTTTACAGCAACCCATGTCCCACCACTCTGTGGAGGGGGGATATAGGACCTGCATGATGAGAACAGCTGCTGCTGCAGAACAGCCCAGTGCGACGTTGTAGCTATATGGCCTGCTTACAAATGACACAATAAGGCTGAACAATTACACAGCAGCCATTACAATTCTGTTGTCCCATGCTAACTACTCTTTGTGAATCACATCTTTATCTCAGTTTGACTTTCTCTAGAGCTGGGATACATTAGCATAATCATTCTCGCATCCTCTGATGTTCAAATTCTCTTCTTGGTCTCCTGCAGCATTGATCCAAAAGCTTTTCATATTTCTACCACAAATCAAGATTTCTATGTAAGCAGCAGTGAGGGATTTAGTTTGCAAATATAAATATACAACAGTCTCACTACTCCGGCTGCTAGTGCAAAATGAATCCATGACATGGGTTATATTCTCTTAGCTAAAGGCAAAGGCATACATTAACTGACAATGAATTATCCTACTGTAGAGTCCGCAGGATGGGGATTATTGCTGCTAACACACTGTCTTATCCTGCACGCAGTACACAGAACAAACTTCCGTCAGCAGATCTGGAACACAGGCAAGCGATAATGTGTAAATTCATTAGCTGGCACTTCAAAGCCCAAAGGGGTGGGGGGTGGGGGGTATCATATCCATTTCAATAGGAATCTTGCCTGCAGGAGTAGACTCATACTATTAGATCATTTTAAAAGACCAAAAATCTAAGGGGATTCAGGAGTGACAAGCAGCCACCTTAAAGACACCTCAGAGTAAAAAAAATGCTGGCCTGTCCAGTGACAAGAGTATAAAGACTGTCATCTAGGAAAAAAGGGACAGAATAGGGACAAAGCTCTAGTTTCATCTGACAAAGCAAATCTCTTCACCAGACTGTAATCTTAAGTCTGGAAGAACTGAAATATTTCACTATCCTGGAGTTTAGGTACCAAAAGTAATCCCATTTAGTTCGTTAGATTTTTACCTAAATCTCTTTGTACAGAAGATGGAAGACCTGGCCCTCAGAGCAGGATTTCCCAGGTGCCTTCAGCTGGTCTCCTAGTTCTTGTTACTGAAACATGGAAAAAAATCCATGATTTTACAAATCAACCACTTCTAGGCATCAGTTATTCTTGAGGGATATCTGTGCGTAAGTTGCCAAAGAATTAGGGCAATAAAGCACTGTGCTGCTCTTGCCTTACTTGCTCTGGTACAATCGTGCTTTCAGTTCTCAGAAGGGATGTCCAGATTAGTCTCTTCTACTAGATAACCCTTCTTAATGTACCCACTGTTTAGTGCTATCTAGTTTATTACCTTTGCACACTTTGAGGCCTGATCTGACTAAAAGACAGTGATGAGTAGGTCTTCAGTGAATGAGATCAGTGAGTTGTGGCTGAAGTTTGGCCAATCCCATCTTACAAAACACTTCTGTTTCTGGCTTTGGTGTGTTACTTGTGCATGGGAAGCCACAGAAACTGGTTGGTGTTGTGATGCAGAGGAACTTGCTTGTAGAAATTCTATATTAAAGAACAAATAGAAAAACACTCCTTCTAAGAAACAAGCTGAATGAGACTCCCCAGAAACAAAGGACATAGAACTTATTCTAAATGGTCATAATATTTAAAAAAAAGAATGCCCTGAAGAACAATGCTTCTGAAAACTCCTTCCTTCCATGCTACTGGTTTTATCATAATCAATCAAGAGAAACATTTTTACATCTGTTGAGCCCATTAAGTTTTCAAATGGTAAGATCAAAGAAATAAAATATTGCTTCCAAAAATAAATCACTGAGATATGTAAAATTCTCATAAATCAGCATGTTAAAAAAATGTACACTGTGTGCTGAATGTGCTTACTTTCAATGTCCTTGGCATTGCTTAAGAGTTTTTAAAAAAAATCACAAACATGGCATTCTTAGCATGACATCTTGCAAAAATCCTCTAGAAAAGCACCAGCTTTCTATCTCTATCAATTAAACATCCTATATTCAAGGGAAGTAGTTGCTGAGAGTCCACTAACAGGTACTGAGAGATTCTGCATAATGGTTGACAACTAAGGCAGTGAGAAAGCAGGGAAAACCGTGTCTGTACAAAGTTCATAGCATAGTAAAACACTACGGACTTCCTGCTGTTTACCTGCATTTTTCCTCTCCATGTCTGTCATGACTAATTAGTTTCATGTCCCTTGGGTAATATCATCATAATTAAGTATCAGAAGCCCTGGGAAAAGTGGCAAGAGATTTTTTTGTTATGCAGTTTAACAGTAAGTAACAAGCACAAACCTTCCACCATCATATACAAACACTGTAGGATTTCCTTGTGACATTCCCAACCATAAACCCCAATGGCATAAAGCCATGCAAGTATCAGTTCAGTAAAATCCAATCAATGATACCACGACTGAATGCTTACAAGCAGCACTAAAAAGGTCGACACCTAACAAAAAATTTAGGAAGCTTCTTCAAAGAGCTGGGAGACAATTTGTAACTAAACAGTTTTATTGACTTTTTTCAAAATAAAAAACACAAAATAACCACCAAGATTAAAGGCCATAGACAGCATTAACCAAATGAACCAGCCACTTGGTTACAGTAGCTGATAACTAGCACAACTGGATATTATTGCATATACCTCAGGGTCATTTATATATCCATTACAGTTTGGCAAGATTACAATCATACAGTAGCTTTGGTTGTGTAAAACCTAGTAGCAATACTTACTTAAAATGTGACTGGTTAACATTTTATGACAACAGGTATTTATCTCATCTTAATCTTGACATGTCTTATTCATTCTTCTCCTCCACAACATACATTACCACTAACCGAGAACTTAGGAGACATATCTGCAACCATCATTTATAGCCCTTCTTTATCACCATACAGTGATGAATCTTTCAGGGGTAGGAATCTGTCACTTGCTTTCCTTATAAAAGTTTGTAGAGCAGCATCTTTTTCCATGCCGGGTGGCTTCTACCATCCTGTGGTAGCATCTGCCAAGAATTAGTCCATTCAGAATGCAAATACATAGAGGTGTATATGGCTTTCAGTCCAAAGCCTTTCCTGACCTACAGTACTGGGGTTTGACTGTACTGCCTTGCCTTTAAACACAGAAAAAAACACAAACAGCTTTTCACATTGGTATGCTGAGCTGCCAGCACAAAACAATATTAATGAACCTAACACAATACTACCTTGGTTACAGAATTGTGCCTGAGACACTGTACAGGATTTCATGTGTACGTTCTACAGTCTATGTATTTTAGTTTTGGTCTTTTAAAAAACACTCTCATCTGTATGTAATCTAGTGTAACACTGCAGCTTTAGAGTAATGGCTGATAAAAAGTCATAAACGCACAGGCTATTTGAAAAGGCTGGAGGTTTGGTTTTTTTTCCCCTTGCACCACTCGTGCAGAATTCCTGCCTGTCTGCCCTCATTTTGTCCCCAGCTTTGTGGGAATCCCTACCTCCAGGGGAAATATAAGATCTACCTAAAAATAATCTAACATTTCGAGTTCTACCTGGGAAAAGCTATAAAACAATTGGGATGAAACTGAAGTGATTTTGTGTGTAAAGACCCTTCTTCATTTACAAGACGCTGTAACACTAGATAACTCCTACTTGTTTTTGCAGCCCTTTCATCTGCTTGCACTGAAGCAAAAAGGAATTCGGCATGAGGAATGGCTGCATGGTTAAGATCCCACAGAACAAGGTAACTGCCATGCAGTAATTCAAATGCAAGCAGTGTAACTGGTTCTTGTATTCAGATCCATACTTGTATAAGGATATAAATTAATAAGCCCTTCTAAATGATTTTAGAAATATTCTCTTTGATCTTGACATATAAAACCTCTGAATACTTAGAATCACTAGATTTCACATGGCCCACATAGTCATAATTATTTGCACTTACATGGCAAATATTAGAAATACATTTGCCTGCAGTTGAACAGGTAATTATTCTGCCTATTATTCAGCTAAGCAAAGATCAAGCACTCTATATCTTGCAGTTATTGGATCTTATTCTAACCCTTTACTTTAAAATAGGAAATAACCATCTAATTATATTACCAGTGCACGGTACTTAGTTTAAAAAAGACAACTTATACTAGACAACGAGATCTTTTCCTAAGATGACTTTTTACGAGATACTCTAAAAGTGGTCTCTTATGACTGAAGATTGTCTATTTCACTGTACTCGCATAGTAAAAATAGTTAAAATCTAATTACAAAGCTGCTACATGGTTATTTTGTGGTCTGTAAAATAAAACAGTATCCAGAATTTTATCTGAACAAAATACACCAGAGAGTATAAAAATATTTCCCAATTGGAGATTGAAATATTAACGCTGGATTTTTTTTGTATAAAAAGAAATGTAATAATGCTTGACATTATCTGTTTACTAGCCAAAAATATACATATGACTTCAAGGAGCTGTTCCAGGCTCACTTTCAGTGAGCTTGTGCTTTTGACCCTAGCAATAATAAATGCACACGTGGAACAAAGTTTCCTGAAAACCTGAACTACATCTTATTTCTAACAATAAGACTAACTTCTGACACTGGCTATAGATTTCCACTTATATGCTTTGTTCAGGCAACTACAGCAGAGGAATTCCAGAAGCACCACTTCCGCTTTGAATGATGTTTATTCAGTGCAACGTCTTCCTTTTCTCTTTCTTTTTTAACTCGCTGGTAGTGATCTTCTTCCTTTAAATACCACACAGGTGGCCAGCGATGCCTCTCAAAATATTCTTGATTATCTGATTAAAAAGAAACAATCAAAAAGCCCCCAAACAAGTCAATAAGATACACAAATCCCAGAAATGTCTGCAAAAACTATGCCGCTAACCATTTATCCAGCCTCTATGTTGGCTGGCTTATCAGGGATTCCTCTAGTTTCCTCATACGCCTTAGTTACAGGGTGAAGAGACTTTGAAAGCAATTGCACTCACGAAGCCTTAATCCACCAAAGAGCGTAAAAAAACAATACACCCTTTACAGAGTGTATTTTTCATTGTGGAGCCTGAAAATAGCTCTGTTCCTTTTAGCACCACTGAAATAGGTATAGAACATAACGCTTGCCCAGAAATCAGGCTAATGACTATGATCTTTACAGATAAGAATTTATGAATGCTACTCAAGGTAGCACAGAGGTTCAGACTCACAGCTTAGCTATCTAAGCTTCATGTCTCATCAGCTGGGTGGGGAGAAAGAAGGGGAAACCTCATGAAAACTGCGGAGGAAAGTTGCCCATACCTGAAGATTTAGCTTTGATTTCCTTGCGGAATTTGGAGCAAACACTGTTGTAATTGGTGCAGATGTAGTGCAAGCACCAAGCTGCCAGCTGGTTAGCATTGTGAAACTGTAAAGAAAAACAAAGAGCTTATTCCATTTCCTGAGGTTATCATTCATTTTGCAGCCCCAATTAACAACTAAAGCTCGAATGGTCCCCAGTAGATTGTGTCTGGCAGCACTCTCCCAAGCACACAGGGGAGCTTTTGAGGCTGAAGTGGCTTCCAGATGCCGTACACCTTGTTGCTCAATTCTCCTCGAACAACCAGTGGCCCAAAAGGCTCATGAATAGGACTTAGCCTGCACAGCATCTGGCAAACTGCATTCAGTCCCACATGGGATCCGAACCCAAGCCATGCTGGACCTGAATTTTCTGGTATGATTGTATCAGTCATACATCCCTATCAGTTACTGCAAACCCTGCTCTGAAGTAACTCCCTGGAAAACTATGCTCGTTGACAGGAATCAAGTATTACTGAAAGCTCAATACAAAAGTCTTGATCAAGCTTCCTCTGGTTGTAAGGAAGCACAGCTATAATGCAAGTCAGATTGCACAGCACGTGTATCTCTTTTGGCTTTTTGACTGTCTGCTATGATCTTCTCAGGTTATAAACACAACATATTGCTGTAAGTACTGGGCATAGAGGATATCCTAACAGTAGTTAAACATATTACTTCTGTCTTTAACCAGGAGAAAAAAAAACAAAAAAACCAAAAAACCACCCTTCACAAAATCGAAATTAAGTGAAGCAAGATGGCTTTTCTTGGAAAGGGTTCAGTCCTGATTTTGCAACAACATTATATGTATTGCAAGAGAGGCACTTGAAAGCAGCTGCAAGAAGTCTTGTGTGATGGACAGCTTGTGCTGTATATCAGTGCTACTTAAACTCCAGAGTTCATGCCCAGCTGCAGCCAGACTCATCACTAGTGTGAAATCTAGAATAATAAAATTTTAAAATATTTTAGCTTGTACTACTGTATCTGGGAGACTGCTGTAGCACTTCTTTTGGAAAACACAGATGTACAGTTTAACTGTGAGATGGGGGTTCTCTCTTTTCGTGGTTTCCGGGACTCAACAAACATTGAAACGTGTTTGAACACCAAGCAGTATGATTTGCACTCACTCTGAACTATCAGATGATTGGCTGAGTAGCCAGTCCAAGAGTCAAGTCTAAATATACAAAAAAATGTTGCCCTTGCAACACAGGTCTAAATATATCTACAAGAACTGAATTGAAAGGAACCCAGGAATAATTCACCATTGCAAGTATGAACAGCTTCATGACATTGCATTTCATGTTACCGATGCATGACCATGAGAACATGGAGTTTGGAAGCTCCACAATCAAGAAAAACTAAAATGTAAATTTGAAAGATTACTCCTCCAAGATTACTTAAATAGATGTTTCACCTTCAAACTAACAGTAAAATCTTCTTTAAAATAGAAGACAAACCTAAGTTTTATCATCACTCACTCTCAGAACTGCAGACTTTGTGCCACTTACAAGCAATGCTCAAAACCAGTAAGGTGCTAAAAAAAATTCCCGCAGTTGGCCAGAATACTTTTAAAAAACAGTGCACACTAACCTGTGCCAATTCCAAATAGGATAGTACTTCTCCATCTATTGCAATGCCGCTCATGGAGGCTTTTGTCAGCTCTTGTACTGCATGCTGTTCTGTTAGAGAAGAAAACTCATCACTCTCATGGGAAACAGTCACATTTCAAGGTCAGATCATCCACAAGCAACAAAGAACCAAGAAGGCCTGTTCTTCCTCCTCCTAGTGTTAACTTCAGCATTATGCAAGTGGCACATCCACTCAGCTATCCTGAGCAACTTCAGATTTGGGCAAAGTCAAACTCTGGCCTTTAGAGTTGTGGCTGGAGATTCTGCATCACAGGTATAAACTGTCTTGCTCCAGTGGAGCACAGTTCACGTGAGGATGTGCCCCTTTGCCTCAAGCCAAACTATTTATTTCTGGTTTCACACACAATTCTTATCTCTTTCTTACAGAAAGCAAGCCTGCAATTAATAATCACTTACAGAAGGACAAAGTTCAGCAGCCACTAGTCTCTTTCAGGCAGAATGGATGGGTGCAATATAAATTAGAAATATGTATCAGCTGTCTCTTTTGGGTAATACAAAAGCAACAGACAAGTGTTTAGGCAACAGTGCACTTGCCATTGCATTGTGGATTTATTAATAAGTATATCCACAGCACTGATAAAGAAAAATTCACTTAAGGCCCTCTTCAGGCTCTCAGATTAGTCACTCCTAGGGATCCAGATGAAGGCTGACCAGCTCCTCCATAGGTCACTTCTGTTCAAGCATCTCCTTAACCCTTTCCTAGAACTATTTCCTAGAATCTTCGAGGTTTGAGTGGTTTTCGGAAATATTGTCAGCTGATTTGATCCTACTGGGTTCAGTTGCTGGCAGTAGCCTTTGGACTCAAAATTATTTCATCAAGAATTAAATGGAATGAAATAGTCTTAAAACTATACATATGTTTATGCTGCAACTATTTAAAAAAATATCCAAGACTTCAGTTAAAATCTGAGTATAAAATCAGGCAATAATGATTTGGTCTGTCAGAACCAGTGAAGACAAGGTACACAGTCCTGACACACAACTGAAGGAGACCTAGGATTTGGTACATGATTAAATTTTGCCTAATGTTATCCTGTAAATATGTGTAGCTTTGCTTCATCTGTTTCTGAGTTTTGGCCTTGGTCATGTCTCCAGAACAATGCCAAGTTACATACAACAGAGAGAAACAAATAAACAAAAAAAAACCCACCCCAGAGATGTGGTGTGTGCATGGATTTAATTTTAAAACTAAGTAGTATCCTATACCGTAATTTTTCTTTAAATATACAATAGAACGTTTTTCTTCCTGAAATGAGGGTTGCATCTCATGTATATACCAAAATATCCAATTCCCATCTAGGCAGTGAAAAGGAATCCAGACAGCATTTCTAAAAAACATGATCATCTAGATCAGTTTCGGATCAGCTCAGTTGTTTTCTTTGAAATAAAATGCATAATGGAGCACTTCATAATGTAATGGAAAGCCTGGGACCCAGCCTACTTTCAGGTAAACTAACAACAACAGCATGGATATTACAAACCACAGACATTATTTCAATGCTAAAGAGAACGTTTACTCTTTCTGTTTTTAAAGCACAGAATACTTCAATGTTCTGAGCTGGTTTAGCACAAAACTGAAAAAGGCAGGAGAAAGGCAAATACATTTTTCTAAGTGAAAATATCAATTCATATTACAATATCCCTCTCAGGAAAAAAAAATTAATTTCCTTGACACTTGAGAAAAATCCTGTGTGTTCCAAAATCATTAAAACATTGTTTCAGCTACTGCAGAAGACACTGCATTGGACAAGGCCACAAATTCTTACCTGCTAGTGCAACCAGGTGGGGAAGGCAAAACCTATTTGCCAATGCGATTAACTCAAGTGTGTCCAGTTCCTGACTGGAGGACAGCTGCTTGGTATACAAGTAATCTAAAACCGCTTGCATGGAAGTCTTGTTTATGTTGGGAAGAACTACCTGGAAAAGATATTTAAGAAAAGAGTCTCTAATAATTAAGGAATTTTCACATAAAGGCCATATTTCACTTCTGCAACTTTGCTGCACTGTCTTTTTGTCTCTTTAGGTCATGTTAGAAATGCAGGGAAAATATTTTTCAAAAAAGAAATTTCCCGTTAAAGTTCAAGAAGCTGCCAACGGGTAGGCATACCTCTGGAATCAGATCCTTTGCCAGTTTACATACAAGCAACCCTACCAAGTTACTCGAATTGGATCCACATCAAGCAGTAAATGTTCAATGCTTTCTAGCCTATGAATGGACAGCCTTATGGGATACCTCAAGCCACAGAGGACTTCCCATGCCAAACTTCCCTTGGTAGACTTCTCGAGGAATATAATGTATCTACTCCTGCCAAGTGATATTCTGGGGATTCGGAGAATAACAGAAACCAAAGCATAACGGAAAACCCCACCCCTCTCACTCTGTTTATAAATAACCAAATTATCCAAGTAAATGATGGTTGGGAAGGGACTAAGAATTGAAGAAATGAGGCAATGAAAATGTAAACCATTTCTGCCACACACATGTAATTAAGTGTAACCACCGTGTAATGAAACTACTAATATTAGGACAAAAGCTATCTAATTTCTCACCAGCACAACCCTAACTCCACTTCTTTGCAGGGAAGCCTAAAAGAAGAGGAAGGAGAGTTAGAAAGCCTCACTGTAACTATTGCTGTAGCATCTCAACTACAGTCTGCACACACAATCACTCCCCCAAAAACAGGGTAAAACTGATTCTTGCGGGCCTCGAGGCTGTGGCGGATAAGTCTGCTTCGAATACACAGGCTGGTCGACCCCATTAATCAGCAGTTTGTAATGTACATCTTCATAACTTAAGAGGTGCTGGCACTGAAGAATGCACTGTGGTATTCTGAAGAACTTGCAGTAAAAAAAGAGTAGAAAAATGATAATAAAACTATGAGGAGGAATTAAAATACATGCAACTTAATCTGACTGCTTGGAAGCAGTCAGTACATACTTCGTGCTAGATGGGGGTTAATCGTTGTTACATAGCTGGTTGTTAACCATTTGGGGCTCGTGAATTTTTCTTTCAGCTCTGCCTGGATGGGTGGGGTTCAAACCCAGACCTGTTAGTGCTAAAGCATGAACTTCTTATGCATATCAGCCACTCTGGGAAGCAGCTCAGTTCTCCAAGTAAGAGGAGCTAGCTGTGAAACTCATTCATTATTAATATATTTTTGTTAGTGCAGAGAACAGTAAATTCAGTGAATGAGTTCATAGAATATTGTGTCCTAAATACAGAAAAGTAATAAGTAAAAAGTAGATGGTTTTATTTTTCATAAACCAGTCAAAGGAAAGTTCAATTCATATCTACCTATATTTTAAAACTTGCCAAAGCATTACCAAATGCTTTAAACTCTACAAAATGGAAGCCACATATTTTAAATTGGAAAGCTAAGACTGTTAAGTGAATAATTAAAAATAGGCTGGTAGAAAATAAATGGATATTCTTCATTGCCAAATGTTGCTTGCTAGAATCAGACTATGTATTTTTAATGAACCACTTGTCGAGCATGCCTGTGGGAAAGGGATTATGTTTACAGCTGTATTAGAAGCAAGAAAAATCTAAGTAGAGCACAATCTTCCAGAATATTAAACACCAAAAAACCACAACTCTTTATATGAACAAGACCTGTAAGTATGGACAGGAACAAGAAAATCAAAACAAAAATCAAAACCTGGGTATAGATAAGACACAAGAAAAAAATATTAGCAGAGTGTTTAGAATTTGAAAAACAGATGATGAAGGCACCTGAAAATACAAGGCTTCTGCTGCAAAACCTTAATTCAAAGCATTGAGATCTTTTATACTGTACTTTATACCTGCTTTACTCAAGAGGACAAGCTGATGCACTACAGAATTTGAGCTTAGTTTCTACTGAAGTACTGTGAAGCCAGCCCCCTTTTGCAGATTAACACTCCGTGTTCTTAGCCCTGTTTTCCCTTTAATTCCTTACTCAATGCCCCTGCTTCAAGTATTCCTTGTAATCCTTCTGATTGTGTAAATACATATTCACATAACTTCAAAACTTCTTTTAGAGAAATTCACAAATCCCTATTTAAATCCCCCTCACACTTAATATTTTAAAGGATTTCAGGTTTAAACACATGCTGCAGCACTGGAAGAAGTCTTATGCCTTGCAGAAAATACGTTATCTTCCTGATTTAATGCCTTAAGAAGAAAAGCATCCCAGGTCTGCAAGGGAAGAATAAAGAATCATTCCATGGACCATTGCAACCCTTCAAATAGATACAAAATGATGCTTCCATCACCCTAAAGCCACAGACATTATAAGCAAAACGGACAAAAATGGACAAATACCTCACTGTTTGAGCTTTCAATAAATGATCCTCCAAACATAGCAGACATCCATTCACAGCTACAGATCAGCAGTGGCTTGTGGGCATTTATGCCCCCATCATCCAATTTAAATGTCACATCTGCCATGGGAACAAAGAAACAGGCATGCTGCAAGTCTGTATTTAAAGGGAAACTGTGTCTCAAGAATGTCTGTTTCACTTGCACTTTGTTAACCAAGGACTTCTTTCACTTCCCACAACTCCCACTCTGAAGAAAACTCTATTGTTTTAGATAGTTCAATAAAAAGCCTCACTTAAAAGGAGTATGTTGGATGTTCAACACTTTGGAAAATTGGGTCACTTTTCTAAAAGCTTGTGTGTAGATTTGGAGAAATTTTGGAGAAAATTTGGAGGCAGAATCCTAGGTTGGAACAGTTGGCCCTGAGTAACACCATAATTTTGGGCTTATCCCTCCTCTCAGAACAACGTAAGCTGTCACAGTTTTTGAAGTCTGTGAAGTGACAGTAATATGACTGAGAAAAGAATTCGTGCTTTTTCTGTTAAAGCATGTATTCGCTTACCAGAAAATGTCCCTTTGCAAAGGCACTCTTTTATCCGATTAGCTTTTCTGACATGAAATGCTTTAGTAATCTCTTGATTCATGAAGGCTTCTTTATTCATAATATTCTCCACCATCATTCGCAAATCAAATACTTCCAAGATTTCAGCAATCTGAGCCAGTCTTGTGAGATCTTTTTCATTTTCATCCAGTTGCCCTGTGTATAAAAACTGCAAAACAGTTTTAAAAGGTCCAGCCTGCACAGATGAATCCATTTTTACCACAGTTACAGGACACGTCCTATTCGAGACAGGATTCACTTGCATTTCCTTATGCACACTAACAAACCCCTTGCCCCAGGAGGACAGAGATCTTGCTGCAGAATTTGTTTCACCAGGTTCAGGTTCTAGCATGTTTAAAGAGTCAGTACTTTCTGGTGGGGGAATTTTAACATCAGCAGATTTCAAGGATGTCTCATCACTGTCACCGCTTGTCTCAAGGTGACTTGTCAGAACATCCTTATTTGTATTTTCTTTATTACACTGTGCTTCATCCATGTCTGGACTTTCCTCACAATCCATTAAGAAAAGGTCATAAAACTTTGAAGAGGAGGTAGCTAGGTAAATCTTGTGAGCAAAAATGTAGTCCTGCTCCTGGAGAACAAACATAACATCTGCACACAGTGGGTTGTCCAATAAATATCCAGCTTCATTCATGCTTGGTATGGGACACTCAGGAATTTTGATAACCGGAGGAGGGGCTTTTGGAGGTAGGAAGGGAGCCTGAAGCAATGGTTTTTGGACCTTCTTCAAATGAGATTTCCAGAACTGTAGGTGTCTTCTGGAGATCAGGGCAGCTCTAATTGCATTGTCAAACACATCTTTAATCCCAAACTGGTCAAATACACTGGTTTCATAGTACGGTATCCCAAGTTCCTTGGCAACCTCTCTGCCTCTTTCTGGTGGCAAAATGTCTCCTCTTCTTATCGGCCTAGGGTTAAACAAAAAATAAACCTTCTCACACACAACAATCATCACAGAGTTACTCCAGAAAGCACGGTATTTTGCAGAATGTCTCAGCACCAATTCTGAGATAACTATCATTCAAATGAAACAAAATATAAAATTAAGCCCACAAAGCCCTTTGGAAATCTACAACCATGATTCCAGAGAGTTTTTGAATAGCACATGCTTGTAATTCTGTTGAAGTTTGGCAGTGTGTTTGCAACGTTACTAAAAATATGTAGAAATCATTTGCACAAAATGGAGCAAGACTTCTCTCTGCTAAAGGGAAATTTACGGTAAAAAAAATTACAAGATGCTTGAGAACTTTCATTATTTAAAAACCCTCCTAACATTCCTTTCTACTCAGATATTCTGTCAGTATCTTTCTTTGTATCCATCATTTAAACTCCAGTGGAAATTCTTATGACATAGAAATTCCACAAATATAGCTATATATGAAATGAGAAATATTTCTTAGGCTTATGCTTTTTAAAGAAAATCATAGTAGCCTACAACAAAAGTGTAACTGAACACACACTTCAAGAGACAGGCCTCTTGTGGCTGTAGAATTATTACGTGGGAACTCCTGAATCTCCAGAGATGCTCTAGTACACGACATAGGGTAAACAAACCAGAAAAAAGCCTGGGTGAGGATCCATTTTCCCAACAAAAAATCATCTCACCAGAAGACATGACCCGACAGTGTGTTCTCTGAGCATACCATATTGGGCAGACACAAGCTGGCACAGACTTAACAGGCTCCAGACAACGGCTTGTTTTAGCTGCCAGCTAATAACCAGTTCAGGTGGCAGCAGTCCGTGCTAGACATGCAGAGTACTGATTCAAACTTTATTAATAGTGAAATCCGAAGGGAGGATTAGGGCAGAAGAAGAATTTTGAGTTTTGAAAAATCGTTTCCTTTTAAGAGTCAACCAAAAAGCCCACCCCACCCACACAATGAAGAAATGTTTAATAAACAATCCAACCTATGAAAATGATATTGCTGTGCCAAGAATTTGAATGCAATGAAAAGTTTTTTAAGAGCCCAAGAAATATTAATTCAATACCTTTACAGAAACTTCTTACAATACAGTCTTTAGTTACACAATCATGGATATTATTTCCATGAATCTGGTCTCATTCTAATTCACATAAAAGGAGGAAAACAGAAGTGAGCAGATAATTGTGGGACTGTTTTGCCCAAACCTGTAAACGCTTGTCTTTTGAATCTGGAAAAAACAAAGCTTCTCCAGAAGGACCCCAAATCCTCTTTTAATCTCAGAGCGTTAAAAAAATTAAATTGCAACTATGTCATTTTCTGCCATGATCTAAGACTACATTTACAAAAAAAAATAATAATTGAGAATTAAGAAAACTTGAGTAGAATGAGTCAGTTTAAAACAGTACCTGACAGTAGAGACAGGGTAGGACATGATACACGTGAGACATCTATGAAAACCTCCAGTAATCATTATTATCTCTATATTATTGTAGTGTTCAGGCACCCAAACAAGTTTAGATGTCCAATGTGCAAAAATATTGTGGGAAACATATAATAACTGTGTGTGTTAAAGAACTAACAAACTCAGACAACAGGATTAAAAAGAAGAAAGCACAGATGCTCTTATTTCACAAAAAAAGGAACTAGGCTCTATCGTTTCTCCTTTGAAAGGTGATTTTTTTTAATCCTTATTTTTGATTAACCTTTACCTTGCCAAAGGCCGTCTGGCTCTGTTAACAGCTTCAAGATCTGCATAGCGGAGATCTAGTTGGCAGCCTACCAGAATGACAGGTGTGCGAGGACAGAAGTGCTTGATTTCTTGATACCACATCGTTTTCACATGATTCAGGGAATTAGGATTAGCAATTGAAAAGCACAGAACAACTACATCAGACCTAGAAAGGCAACAAGAAAATATCCAGTTAAAACACAACAAACATGCCTTCCGCTGCCACTTCACCTATTTTCATTGCTCCAGCTTAAAGCTCCTCCACTCTACACTTTGAAAAATGCGCTAACACACAGATGTCAGAATACGTGTTGTTTGTGCAGAGGCTTGATAGAAGCTACACATTCCACCACAAAAGCATGGAAGCACAAATCCACATACCTAGCAAGCACTGCCCCTCTACGCCAAAAGATGATCCCTGCACATATGAACAGAGCACTAAGAGAGGCAGGGCTTGCCATTCTCTCCTTTTACACTAGTTATTCACAGGCTGTCACTGATCAAGAAATATTTCTGCTGACCAGACATCTAAATTGCAATTCAAAGATCACTGGCACTTAGGAATTAGAAATGAGTTATGCAAAACTTCAGAACAGCCACACAGGCAGACACAGGTCACTTCTGAACTTGTCATGGAGAAATATCTTTACTGCACTGTTTTAGATACTGAGGTGGTCTCCTTTGCAATGCACTTTGCACAGAAATTCTCTAACACCATTAATAAATAACGTGTTAGATGGGTGAATTACTGCAGAATGATTACTTCTACAATATAAGCAAAAATAAACATTGCAATGAAAATAAGGTCAGTAAAGTGTAGAATAGGACAGTGGCTTAAATTGGAGTAAGCGTGACAATACTTGCAGGCTTTCAAAGGTTTTAAGCAAACAAAAAGTACTTCACTAAATAAATTTGCTTTATAAATTGTAAATATGAGGATGAAGGTTGACAGTTCATCCACTAAACCACCACCTAACTCTTGTCAGAGCTAGCACCCTAAGGCAGAGAAATGCTTGAATATTTGTCACAGGGCATTCCTAACTTGGGGCAATTTCATTATTTATAAACTGGGATGGGATGTTACAAAGCAGTTCTCAAGCGCTTGGGTCTCTCACGGGAAAAAGAAGAAGAAAAGAAATTCAATTGAAACTCTTAGGAAAATTTGAAGGGAAGGGATTTTTTGGGGAGGCAACTTATTGCTACTGAATGTCAGCAGGATAAGCTCAGCAATACCACGTCTACCTCACTTTTATTATTTAATTTAGCACAAATGTGTTGTGTCTGCAGTTTGTGTAATGTATAGAGCAGCAACAGTGAACCTTAACATTCACCTTTTAAATAATGGAATACCTCCTCAGTACTGCTGTTTTCTAGATTTCACTGAGGGCACAGATATTATCCAGCAAGACCGTTTCTAAAGATAGCTGCAATACAGGTACTGCTGCGAGCATAAATTTAATGCAAGAGAAACACTCCTGCTCCAAGCTTGTGTCTTATACAAACTGGAACACATCTGTCATATCTAGAAACAAGGCCTTTTCAAACTGGACAGGTACCTACTAAATAGCAAAGTGGTAAGCAACTAATACACTGGTCTATATAACTGAGGCAAATGCCTTTTAAACTCAAACTTGTTCTATTCAAGGTCACTTACGAGTAAAACCTAGGCCCCAGCAGACATTTGCTTAGCTCCCAGAAAGAAGAAATCAAGGTACAGCTAAGATAAAAAAAAATAGTGTTACACATATTGTAATCTGGTCAACTGTTGTTTAATTCAAGATCACCAGGACTGGCAGAGAGGCAAGCCTTGCCTGTCTGGCTGGTCCTAGCTATGACTAAGCACCTTAGGGAGGCAGACGGCCTTGTGTCCTTCAGAAATTAATACTTAAGCCAAGTAATTGCAGTCACGAGTCTCCAACCCTCCTGACTCTACAAACCACAAGACACACACCACATCTCTCAGAAAACCCAAAGGAAACCGAGCTCCAGCGGGAGTTCGCAGGCAGAAGGAGATGACAACAGCTCCCCCACGGCACTGCTGCTGACCAATGCTGGGCTGGCCACGTGTCTGGGCTCCTGAGAAGAGCCAGAGATGACCTGTTTCCTCGGACAGGACAGGCCCAGACTATCCAGCAGTCTGACCCCAGAACAGCCCTGCATGTGTTACCATCCTTGCCAAGGGAGTCTCACGATTTTGCTGCAGAGGTGCATGTGGTTCTTGAGCAACTCATCACCTCTGACCTTCCCTGAGCAACCACAAAACTGAGCTGAGGACAACTGGTTTCTTTACCCATAACTCACAACACACAGAGTGTTGCACTAATGACATAATTCCATCTTCTTGCCCTCCAATGAAGTGAAAAAAAAAAAAAGGTAAAAAAATGTGATTTGCCTATTATTTATCCTGTGTTAAAACTGGGACTTCCTGATAAAATGAATATCCTGAGAGTTCTGTACTGCACAGGGAGAAATGAATGGCCCTGTGCCATGAACAGGACAGATGGGAACTCACTGGGTAGTGACAAGCTAGCTCACAAAATTCATCCGCCTTACCGTAATAAATTAATTTTTCACTCAAGTCATAAGCATGATTTGCACTACTAGTATAAACTTGAAATAGTAATATATGAGGAAGATGAACTGTCTACATAGGACAGTGAACATTTGGGGAAAACTGTCCTTTGGAAACTTTTAATTAAATACTTACAATTCCTTTTAATGTCAAAGGCACATTTACAACTCGCTAACGCCTCAGTATAAAGTTTGGTGTGACATTTGTTCATAAAAGCCAGAACCTGTCAGGTTAAAATAATGCATTAATATTTCCCAAACATTAAAAATTTACCAATGTTATTTTAATATTCTCAGGGAACATAAAAGGATAGGATTTTAAAAACATATCTAATTTATCACCATTTTTATGCAGTTTTATTACTAGGAGAATGAGAAAGGATGAATCAGGTTTACTTCTGCTTTCTTCTTTCTCACTGCAGCAATATATTCACAAACACAAGCTGCTTTTTTCTAAAAAGAAATTTCATAACCATTTCCCAGTAAAATTCAGGAATAGTTCGAGAAATATTTCTACAGACTTGAAAACAAAAAAGTGCTTTAGAACTTCTCCATCACATTCCTCCTAGAGCACCATCCAACTGAGACGGGCAATAGATAAGGCACAGTGTGCATCCACCTTTGTTAAATACAACAAAAGTGTATGATCACTCTTACTGCATATACTGATGTTTGATCCTGAAGTACCACAAGAAACAAAGATAAGTGTTACAAATAACTCAGCAAAGAGAAATGGTAGCTTGGATATCCAACACATTGCCTTGTAGATTCAGTGGTACAAGACAGAAATGCATAACTCGTTTATTCTTACATTCTGCTTTTCATAGGTCCATCAGAAGAGATTGTGAATCATCTACTCTTGCTATTTGAAACATCTGAACATACTTCAGTACCACCAAAACTCGTAACTTGTGTGTGACTTGCTCTAGCATGTGATCAACCACCAGTGAAACTCTCTGTATCACCAATGTAAGAACACGGGTGTCTTTCTGCTCACTGGGGCTCCACAAATAGAGGAGAACACAATGTAGATGTGTGGGGCTTGGCAGGTGGAAAAGGGGAGCAGATTCTCTCAGCTGTAGGCAAATGAACCACCACTCACAAGCTGTTGCTTCCTGGCTGACCAGACTCCTGCATTGGAGTCTCACATTAAAGTCTAAGTGTAGTGGAAGGGCACTTCAGATGCTCCCCTTGGAGTCACAGAAGTAATTCTTAATGCAAAACATTCACATCTGAAGTCAGCCCAGCTTGGTCTAAACACAGCTATGGACTTCCTATAGGAGGCTCCTGTGGGCAAAGAAAGAACCTTGACACCCTTTCAAGAAGCAACTCATCTACCTAACATAGGTATTACCTCAATGCATTCAGCGATATTTTCCCAAACTTGGGTAAGAAGAACTTTGGATGGCAGCACCTACCCCTTTCTAGACTTCAAAGAATTAAAAGAAACTTTCCAGACAACCACATAGTGTGCTGCCATCCTGTGAGTTCCTAGTGTGCGAGTTATGAACTGTATCAGAAGTAGAGAGTGGTCCAAGTCACTGCTGAAAAGCAAGTAGCATAGCACTGACAAAGACAAAACAACTTGAAATTATCAACCTCAGGCTTCAGCAGTAGTCAAGCTACAGGTAACTACTGTAACCATCTGGAAGTTACTCTGCAATTACTACAATGAGAAACTCGTGAGGTAGGGGAGAAAAAGCGGTATATTAGCTATGTAACAAGCCTTTCTGATGGAGTTGTTAGAAGCAGCAGAGAAGCTGATGTTTTCTAATTAGAGCTGCTTTGTGTAACTGAGCACGCCACTCGTTTGGGACAGAGTTTGAAAGACTCATCTGCTTTACATGCTACATGTGTTCCAGAGCTGGTGTAATGAGCTGCACTGCAGATGTACCTACACACGACATTGCTGATCCATCTCTCAACAACATACATATTTTCCATCTTCACTAATACTCTTATTTTAGACAGAACTTCAAGGAAACAGCAATATTAAACTGTATCTCATCTGTTCTGTGGCAAGAGTGTTTAAAAGTTTAATGTTTCATAGTCTGAATCTAGAGTTACAAACTGTAGTGCTGGCTGCAGATACCCTAACATGGGTTTATGTCTCATTAAAGAAACTGGCTGCCTTCTGAAATGTACACGCTGCACTACCTAGGAAGAAGTTGTTCCCTGTAGTTTGTCATTTACAAGTTACTGTGAAACACTGCTGTATGCAAGAATTGCTGGTCATGTGTAAGGGGTATCATCTGCCATATAGTCATGGAATAATACTGTTGGGCTTGGAAAGGGGAAGAAAAAAAAGCTGTGAGGAATACAGAATGTGAAGAGACGTCTCTGATCTGGAAATCAATACAGGGAGTGGGAAAGAGAAAAAGAAGGAAGACTGAGCTATATTGCCATGCTATCTTCTCACCTTTCTACAGGACAAGTCAAAAGCACATATTTTGTGTTTTAGAGAGCTTAATGAGACCCAAGAGCTAAATCTGACAGAATCAGTTTAAGGACAGACAAATTATATTTTGGTTGACAAGTAGTCTGTTGCACATATTTAATCAAATAAAACTTTAAGAATAGACTTGGGAGGGATGGAAAAAAAACCCAGTGGATTTCTCCTATTATAATCTTTATTTTTGCCTATTTTTAGATATCAGCTTTCTCCAAGAAGCAAGGTTGAAGTGAGGGAGTCTATTAGAATTTTACAGAGCAAACAATTTGGTAGAGGTTCATCCGAATTTTTAGACTCTCTTGACATTACCAGAACAGGTTATCATTAGACACTTATTCATCGATACAAAGTTGTTTTCCTTTTACTCCTTCTGCCCTAATTTTTTCCCCCTACACACTTCCCATAATTTTCCCAAGGTTCCTCAGAGACCTGCATCACAGCTGAACTTATCCCACTTGAGACCACAACTTGACAAGAGCTATCTCCAGTGTCCACCTGCATAGTCCTTCAGCCATCTGAAAAGAAAGACTGCGTAGGGCTGCAGCCTGAGTGCAAATACCAGCTCCCAAGTTCACAAACACAGCAGGTTCAGGCAATAGAAGGACATCTACAAATTAAATTGAGAACCTCGTTTATGGCTGAACAAAACCCTGCTACACCTCCAAGTCAATCCAGATACATTTTGAAGGGAGAGATTCACTCAATTATACAATATTTTTCATGCATGCATCTCACGGAGCTGAAAAAAAAATTGTGCAGATAAGCAATGTTTGAAGTGGACTCAGTTTTTAGTAAATGCAGTTGCAGCCATCACATGAAATGAGAAGAAATTCAGTAAGTGACTGGTGAGCACAACAAAATGACCTGAAGACGCAAGACTTATGTGCACACACTCAAAACAGATGAGAGGCTAGGAAATCTAAAACGCAGGGAGTGCCTGGCATGTCAAGAACTGAAGATATCCAGGTAAGGCAGGGCAAGACCATGCAGTGCCCTGGACGTGAGCAGGAGAATCAATTAGTTCTATACTTTACCGACAGCAGTGAAGCTTCTTAAGTACTGGTGTAATGTGCGAAACTGTCAAAATGCCCTGAAATATATTCAGATTTTGTGGTGAGTAGCATGCAGATCTATTTCTAAAATTTCTGTAATGTCATTTTTAGTAGGAAACAACAGTAATCAGAAGATAAAGCTACCTTTAAGAAAATTGCATATTTCAAGACTGTGCTTCAAAAGTGGAAAGGGTTTTCCCATACATTCCTTCCAAACAACACATCATTCTTAAATGTTAAGCATTTTAAAATCTCTTCTATTTCCTTTGAAGTACTCATGAGAACACAGTGGTGCATTTACTGAGAATGACAAAAAATGTTTTGATATCACGAAGAATGATTAAAATATCTCATTTTCCATTGCAGAAATGTGTAAGAGCTACTCTTAAGGTACAAATGCCTGACCAGCAATAGCGCTAAAAAGAATGGCGAAGTCGTGTGGAACAATGTAACAAGAGGAAAACAATTTTATTTTTAATTTAAAGGACTGCTTACACAGCCTTGGAATTTGGTTCATTTTATTGCTGGATATAAGAAGTAAATTCACCCATAATCCTGGTTCAGTATTTACATGTGACAAATTCCATCTCAGTGCTAAATAGAACCTTGCAGTTGAACCAGGCTGCCTGCAAGGTACCCTAGCGTGATTCAGGGCCAAGTTTTACCGGTAGACTCAGTAAAACTCTCTTTGCAATCAGGTATGCTTGCAGTATACACATCCACCATAACATATCAATACATGCCTTTTTCCCTTCCCTGGAGCAGAGATCTTGATTACTGCATTTCTAAAGCAGGGACAAAAATTCTGTGATAAATAGAATTCTAGAGATAGTTAATGGAGGCTGAAATACTGAAATATTCTGTGTATCACATGCAAAGTCAGGGTTTATAAAAGTAAGACACAAAGCCTGAACACCAAATCAGTGAAGAAGGCTGAAAGTCAGAGACCAAGAGAAGTTCACAATATCATACAAAGGGACTGATAAGAATATAGCTAAAAATGCTTCTGTGAGACATATCAGCTGTCTAAAGACAGCAGTCAGAAAATAAAATAATGAGAAATAAATTCACAAAACAATGGAGAAACCATAAAAAGAGGAAAAGGTGGGCTTTTCAATCTTATTTTCTGTTATTGTAAAGAGGCAGCGTACAGATGAGAACTACATGCTATCTTTCTACAGAGAACCAATTAACTTTCAAAGATACTGCTGAAGAATAAATGAAAGAAGAAATGAACCCTTTCTTTACTCCCAGCTCCATCCTCCAAAAAAATCCAGTAATCAACGATCAACCAGAAAAACATTGAGTTTAAAAGAAGGAAGAAGAGATTTAGTTAAAACATTATTTGAAGCAACATGTTTAGAACAAAACAAATTTTTCAAGGTAGGATAGGGATGTAAGGATGGAAAAGAAAAAAAGAAATAAGAAAAATGAAGATCTAAAGCTAGGTCCAAATATTCAGTAAAAGCATAACTCCTTATAAGCACCGATGAAGAACACAGACAGGAAGCCAGGGACAAGATAAAGACGGAGGTAAAAATCCAGAGAATATGAAAGAATGATAGGGTCTGGTTTGCATCCAGTATGAGAGTGACTTCTGAAGTCACAGAAGACATAAAAACTGAACATTAACACATGCTAGCTGCATCTCTTGCTCTGGGGAAAAATTATGGACTTTTCTATATTCTGCTTTCTTTGGGTTATCACCAAAACCAGCCTTCTCTTTTCTTTAAGAAAAAACTGTCAAGAAATTTTTACCATCAAGTTGATGTCATAAAGTTGATAAGAACTCAGTTTAAAACAGTTACATCTGGTTGTGTAGAGTGGTTTCCATATTCTGACATACGTATGAGGAAATCCATCCTGAGATGCTGAGACCCTTGTTGTAGAAAACAGCTCAAGAAATCCACCTAGCACCTATGCACAAAGAAATAATTCACTAAGATCAAGATTCCGATGGGAAGTCACTTCCTAGGTTTAACATTTCCAAAAGATTTTGATGTTGTCTTGCAGTCTTTTAAGATAGAGGTCAAATTCCCTCTTTCCACTCAGTCAATCAGCCACTGACTTAGGAGAGCAAGGAACAATGGAAAATTATGTAATACCACAAATAACATTCGATGCATACTTATTCACTCCAGTCAAGGAAGGCTTAAAGCATTAAAGGTGTCCCTCTACTATAGATCGACTACACCTACATCAAGTCGAGCCTCAGACCCCAGCAACAGTCCTTTGGCACATGTCTTTTTAAAGTAAGGAAGGATTCCTAACAGCAACTCCATAGCAACCTCCTTCTACTCACAATAAGGAACGTGGTGAGATGCAGAGAAGAAAAGTAGTAGATCTCCATTAATTTCACTGGTTTAAGAATATAAATCACATACTTACCCATCGACTAAGTGAAAAAGCCTCAAATGTTAATGTAGAAAACAAAAGAAGAAAAAAATAGTGCATACACACACCATACCAGAATAAAATTATGCGAGAAAGCCACCTCTCTGTGAACCCCTCTGCTTATTCAAGTCTTTCTTGGGTCTGATCTGAGTAAAACTCTAAGAGAAAAAAAATCATGACAAAAAAAAAAAATTTTACAGGAGTTCTTCAGGATTGCTTGATGAAGAACCTGAACAGCTTATAAACCACTGTAAAGTAAATGGGGAGGCTCACAAATTTTGGTTTTGAAGATGATTTGAAGATACCGCATGTCATTTTTTTGTGGCAGTGAAACATAGCCAAAGGAAGCGGCCAAGGTGAGAGGCATCTGAAAAAAGCTGGATTTCCCATCAGCTGACCCCTTGCTAACAATGCAAAAGACTTTCTTGTGTCTAAGTACTAATTCCATGAAGACACATATCTGATGATCCCCTCCAACCCACACCAGTAAATGCCTTGTAAGGCATGTAGAAGGTGGAGAATTATTGTAACATTAAACAGAAAGGATAGCAAGACTGCAGAGGAAAGTATGGTTTTCCATTCAAAGCACTCCTGAAACCTTGCACCTTCTCTGAAGAAAGGACAGGAACTGCTGTCCCACGCTCAGCTTAGGCACAGGCGGTGAGTGACAGAGGGCACTGATCTAACTAAAGGCAAACGAAATAACTCTGTGAAGACACCCACCTGGCCCTAATTTCACTGAATTTGCTGAATGCAAATACCATTTTACTTCAAAGCTACCTGGATTTTGCTTTTTATACAGATATCATCATCACTGTCCTTTAAGAAACAGAAAACAAAACAATCCTAAAGAGATCAGTGGAAGTCTTCAAATATCAGTGATAAACCCCTATTCTCACAGACCCTTTTCCTCAGCGTTCAGAAGGTATATTTCTGTGGGTTCAATTACACTGCAGTAACTGGTTAAGGGAACTGTAATCACATAGAAAAAGACGAATGCATGTGTTCATCTGTGTACATACAATACCCACAAGGCTTATGAAATCCATTCACAACAGAGGAAATACTCTAAACATATTTTAAGAGGCTCCGTCAGCAGTCTCACAGCAAGGCTCATTCACATTTGTAAGTCACGAGGAAAAAGCTGTTTTCTGTCCATGCTGTATGAACAGATTTTGTTTGGTCTACAGCTCATATTTCATTTGCAAGTAAATAAATCATCCTGGCTGAATTAACTGACAAACCACAGCTATAGTATTGAGAATAAGTATTTGATTGGGACTGAATTAACTCTTTGCAGATTTGTGCTCCTGTTTACTCATAGTAGAGCTGCATGTATCAAAAAAACGGATATGTAGGATATTAATCAAATTGTAGTCAAACACGTTTACCTGAAAAAAAATGAAAAAAGAAAAGGATGCAAAAGGAAAAAAAGAAGTGCAAGCCAGTCTTTTTCCCATTTTGCTTTTAGAATTAGTCTGAACACAATGACATCTTGACACTCATTCAAAACCAGATCGGACAGGAGGATAGAGGATAGCGAATCCTGACAAGCTGAAATGTAAATTAAGATGCTTTCAGGTCTTTACATAAGCAGTTTTGTGCCTCTCAGGGAAACTGGTACATAACAACAACTTGAGCTTTATATGAAGTTCCCAGCTTATTTGCAGGCTTAGAGAACACAATAGCACTGGGACTAGATTGTTACTAAACAATGAGGTGACTAGGAGCTGGAATCAATAAGATAATTGTAACAGATATTGTCATTTTACAACATTTTGGAGTGATTCTACATCAAGCAAAGCCCTGTGGGACAATACCAAGAAATGACTATTAGGCATCACATAGTGCCTAAGCTGAACTGAACAGGATACTTCCAAAACTAAAGTGCACACTCTAGTTTAAGGAAAAAAAAAGCATGTCATGGTATAAACCTGCAGCAAGTATTTCCACAGTTCTCTCCAGACACATCCCCCTCCCTTCCTTAAGCTGTCAGGAACTGTTTCCCAAAGCTCCCCGACGACTGTGATTATTAAACTAAACACCACACAGTAGAAAGCAAGCTGGATCTCACTCTGCACACTCCTATTTTAAAGGACGGCAGCAGCAACATTAACATCCTCAGTGGCATTAAAATATGTCTCTCCTTCTGTAGTGGAAAACAAATTTGTTTCGTCATTCTGCTTTCATGTTTCTATCTATGAAAAAAGAAGAATTAAGAAGGACTTTGCTGCAAGTCCTATTAAGTGTTCACCCTGTCATCTATAGTATAATCTATTTACGTAACATTTTGTAAAACTGTATGGAACAATCTTTTCCAATGAGCAGCAGTTGAATTAATGATCTGCTGGTTCTTGTTACACCACGTTTCGAACAATTAAGAGGCCTTGGCTGAGTGGCTGAAATAAGTCTTCCCCTGCACAAGGGGCACATGGATAAAAAAAATTTGAAGGGAATCAAAGGGTTATATACTATTATATGATCCTTCAGGCAATCAGAAACATCGGGCACTCGCCAGCATAAAATACGCATTTCATTGTACTGCAAGATTTGACTCAGCTACGAGTAGACTGTAGTTCAATGTACAGAGGTAATTTAAAATCAGTTCCTATAGATGTGAACATTCAATATCGGAAATCTCTTTTTAAAATGCTAAAATAGATAAAATACTAAACTGTTTCATATGAAACAACAATAGTTTTCAAAACAATGAGGTACCTCATCAGTGCTTACTATTCAGAAATTTTACAATTGAAATTCTATTTATAAAATAAGTTTCTTTAAAGTTTGCAGTTACTTTCTGCATTAACAGACTTGCAGAAAAAATACTAACAGAACAGCAGTTTTCCAGAACAGCCTTTTTAAATTGATCAGGGTATAGCAAACCTGATTCTGCACAGGTTCAGTTCTGCTAACATCACAAGTGGATCACTGTGTTCACATGCTTAATCCCACGACATCTCAAGTTATTCATGTCCTCCTTGGCGTTTGCAGGATTAGAATCTAAGTATGTTGTTTCCCCTGTCTCCCATCCTGTCAGTAAATGTGGGATCAGAGTTCAGAATGCGCCTGATTCTGTTCTCCTAATCTCTAGTAATCTTCTCAGTGACACTGTATCTGTTTCAGAATATCAGGAGGCTATATCAAAGGGGAACAGTTAGTGGAAACGTTAAGTTACTTCCATATTTATCAAAGCAGGCTCCATATGCTGCCGAGTGTTAAAACAATATCTATCACATACTTAAGTAGCACTAAATATTAAGGTCAATGTCACCTTAAAGTCAGGAACTTTTCTCACTCACAAAGCTTATTTGAAAATCATATAGGTTGTGTAGCCCAGGTGTGTTACTACTTTAGCTCCAGACGTGAAATTCAAGTTAATTCATGACTCGGAAAACACAACTACCACAGTGCTGCATACAAAGGTGGGTTTGTACAAAATTCCATACAGTTTTACAGTGTGAAAATTTAACTGGTAGATTCAACCAACAGAACCTTCTCCAGTGATTCTAAGGGGTGGGGAATAGAAGAGACTGTCATCCTTCTGTCATTTGTTTCATCAGGTAGCACAGAGCGAAGGAAAACAGTAAGACAGTTCATTTTGGCAGCACGGAATCCAAAACTGGGGCAGACACTCTACAAAGGGCGTTCCCAGTTGGAAACAAAATAATATCTGTCTATGGAAGTTTGATCATCTGCAGTGAATGAAACAGATACGAAAAGGATATGAAAAAGTTCAAGAAGGTGAAAAAACGTGCAAGCACTGAGACCTCGTTCAAATGTCAGTCATGCAAATATCTGTCCAAAGCCCATCTTCAGCTCAGAATTTGCGCAATACAGGTAATCTGCTCTCTTTATATGCGTATTCAAATGCCTGTTACTCAGCTGTTCTGCTGTCTGTACTGCCACAAGGCCAGATCTAATTACCATTAAACAAACCAGAAAGACTATCACTGGCTTCGGTCCTTGTTGAAATAATGCTGAAGTTATATTATACATGCTGGAAAAATCCAGATTACATTCAATTAATTTTTTTTTTTTTTTAATTCACAGGGTTGAGTCACTAGCAGACACTTGATATTTATAGAAGAAAAACCTTTCCTTTCCTCAGCTTTAATTAAGAAATTAATTAAGAAAAGCCTCACCCTTCATGCAATTGGCTCTGCTCTCAAGAGGTTAGCTGCCCATTCAATATCACAGGTTTAAATAAAATATTTCATTGAGTAAGAGTGATGTTTCCCAAAATCTCTCCTTGTTAGTTGCTTGTTAGGCAATTATATCATACACTTATACAGGCAGGGAATGCTGATGTTTAATTTTGGAAAACTACAATCTTATTTTGGGGAAAGTTCTTTAAAATTCAAAATAGGACAACAGTTGTTGACAGAGCTTAGCAGGCTGTTCAAGGAAATGTAGCAGAATAGAACTATGCTGCTTTTTAAATATTTATATCTTTTTAATCCTTGGAGCAGATAATCCTCTTTGCAGTAGGCAGGAATATGAATACCCTTGATTGTTTTTAAGTCCTTGCTTTTCAAAACTAAAATTGCAATCTTTTTTTGTGCCCTAAAATTTTACTGCAAATATTACTTAAAATTTTGCTTGGATCAATTTACCTTCCATAAGCAAAGCGTCTGTCTTTGTGGTGGTCCCCAAATGTATCCCACAGCCTGAGAGAAACACTCACTTCATCCACAACATCTCTTGAGCGTTCAAGGACCTAGAACAGAACACACATAAATAATATTCTCTTTCCCTTCATCAAACAAGTACATTTCTAATTCGCCCCCTAAGAAGGTCCAAAGCATACTAGACCAAGAGTTTATCACACACAGTTTTCAGTGAATGCTGTGTTTTATAAAACAGGTAGAATATGCATCTTCTTAAAAACAGGTTTCATAGAAAAGGAACATGTTGGAATGAAAGACTTGGGGAGGTGCGTGTCAGACGTGCAGCAGACACAGACCATGCATGAAATACTTCTGAGCTCATTGCTGCAGCCTGACAAAGAAAGGCTTGCCAGTAAAAAACAGTACAACATCATAGCATGTGGTCCGTAATTTGTACGCCTGCAGTCCTTACCTCTTGGCAGACACGGTACTGATCAATGGCCCAGACAGTTGGTACGTGAGTTGCCAGCAGCTGATACTGAGTCAAGGTTGTATTGCACGCTCTTGCACAAATTAGACGAGTCTTTCCCACTGCATTATCTCCAACCACCACACACTTGATAGTTTCAACGTTGGGTCTTTCGTAGTCCATGTCAGTGTCCATTTATCAAAAACTGTAACAACACAGTTAAACTTGTTATCTACTACTGTCCAAAACCAATGCCACTTATAATCAGAGCCTTCTGCTTCCACTTCTTGAGAGATGCCTGAAGAGGACAAACTCTTAAGGAAAAGCTTGCAGTAAACCATACCAAAGTAAGCTAGCAATTCCTTTAAATACCACACAGTTATGCAAATGCACAACTATTATGACCAGAGTCAGTTTATGCTGTTCACATGCTATTTTTACTTTGATTTCTGTAAACACAAGCCTGTTTGCAGAAGATGGATCTTGGTGAAACAAGGATAGCTTGCACAAACTTACCTCTTGCTAATACTTTTTGTGCCACGAAGGAGAAAAGACTGGACATCGGTGGGTTTAACCCAAAGGATTCCAGTACAAACCTGTCTTCTCTAATCTCGCCCATTCAGGATTTGATTTAGGGCTGTCCAAACAATATTGCTAACAGCAAGTCACACAGATGGCTTTAGTTATATGCACACAATAAAACTGACTTGTAAGATGACTCCAGAGGCTTTTCCCTACAAACCACAACTCCCATTATATCCTGCATGTATCATACACTCTTCATTTTCCAAGGAGAAGTTTGTACAGATTACAGATCATAGACTAAAATGAAACCAAACAGCCCAGTAGGAACTTGCAAATATTCTTATCTGTATCTACAAAATTCTTTTTCACATGACAATGGAAAGCAAAGTGAAGGAAATCTTTGAAGATACTGTCCTCATGGAACTTTATTATTGAAAATATTTACTTAAATAGGCTACGGCAGTATATTGAACAAATGCTTGGATACGAATATAGGCTGGAAAAAATGGATATTTGAAAAACTAAAAACAGTCTGTCATTTTCATATAAAGGAGTGTGGGATCATAGTTTGATATATTTGATTTTGGTTTTCTAACATCTAGTAGTCTGCTGAGCAATCTGGGCTCTGCCAGGGAATTGTAATCCAGGAGGGAGAAACAGGAAAATGTAAAGCACAAACATGTTCAGGAAGACTTGCCTAGTAATTATTTCAGTGAGGAAACCTACAGCAATTTAATTGACAAAACACAGTCATCATCTGGAGTGATGGTGTCCTTTTTCCTGAGAAGAAAGCACTACAGATAAAGACACAAAATGATATGTTTTAATAACTTTTTTAATTCACATCTCATTCGCACATAAATACAGAATATATATTAACTGTCAGGCTGTTTAAAATAGTAGATACAAGCTGTTCTGGTGTCCATTTTTCACTGTCAGAGGCACTATGTTCTGATTTAAGAAAAAGCATGTTTAGTAATTACTAGCCAAACACTAATTTTAACGGCATTCTTTCACTATTTAAAGTGACGTAAACCAAGAAACAAAAGTCAGTGTTAGAACTAAATGTTACCCATTTATTTAAAATTTTAAGCATGGACTGCATATTAATAGCTATAATGGTTAAGGCAGAGTTACAATCTTTATTCACCTGTGGACCGGAGGAGTTAGGGACCACACAGGCAGCAAGGTGCAAGGGTGAGTTTATGACATTACTGCGTCACACTGATATGTTCTGACAAACATTGAATGTTTCTGGAAATTTTATAGCACAGACTAGTGTGTAAGAATACATTTTAGAGAGTTGTCCTACACTAGACTGAAACATGGGCTGAGAAACTCCTCATCCTGGCATAAGTACATGGTTGCACAACTAGAGTTTTGCAATCTGTTACCTGTCTGCGATCCAACGACAGCTGCTCGTTGGATGCAAGCTCCCATGAGGCTGATACCTGGGATGGCCCACGGGCTCTGTACCATCTCCATGCATCCAAATACAAGATGAGAAATGAGAGCTAACTCCTCTTTCCTCCTCTGCATCCTTTCCAAGAATACAGTCATGATATAAACAAAAGTACAAAACCAATATGGTTTTTTTCCACATCAGAGAGAATGAGACATTCGTACGTCACGGCCTCAGAGGCAGGGCCCTGAATGAGTAGCAAAAACCCAAGAGGTTTCAGTAAATGGTCTAAAAAAGTTTCATTCCAAGCCTGAGAATAAACAGCAACCTCCTGACATAATATGTGTTATTAAATTACTTCATATTTTATTCATGCATGGACTAGACATCACAGATGGAAAGTGGAAATGTTTACAAGGCTGGAAAACAAAATGAAACAGCACGGCTAGCCAGTGTGTCTGCTTGGTTTTAAACTACCAAGCAGAGAGATGCCAAACCAATTTTTCTTCCAAACCAATATTTCACTAAAATGCTGTCACACAGATTAGCTGAGGTTTTACATAACAATCTGATTTCAAAATTCTTCAAAAGTTCTCAAATGCTAGTTCTGCAAAAATGCACTTCAGTCAGTCACAAAATACGTATTAAGTACAGAGTCTGTAATCTTAAAAAAATTTCCAAGAGGATGACAAAATGACTTTAAAATTAATAAGCAAATCTAAATAAAAGTAACAAGACAAATCAATACAATTGTTTGAGAATCCTAGAAAAAGAACACATGAAAGTAAAATTTTAAAATTATTATTTTAAAAATCTCTAACCTACTTACTAACTTAATTAAAGCAGAGTTATCACAGAAATCAGACACAGCATGCTCGAATGCCCTGTTGTAGATCAATGGCAGTCTAACGAAGACACTTTTAGCATGACTCAACACTGCACAGGACAGATAAATACAAACTGGAAATAAAACTAGAGCTTTGTGATTATGTTAAAGAAAGTTCTTAAATCCATTCCAGTGAATATATAAAGCATCTATGTATTAAAAATGCAGATCGTTTTAAAATTGTTCACTAATTTTCAGAAAGCGAGTAAAACAGAAATACCTCCTGAAGAAACTGACAGACAGAAGCCTGGACAGATATTTAGACACCTCAAACAAAAACCGATGCTAAGAACAAATTCCAGTAAAAACAATTAGCAAAACGTGTGGACTAAATGCTTACAAAAGTAGCCAGCAGCCTTCTGGCCAAAATTATTAAAGCCACGAATACGTACAAGATCTTAAAAATACAGCCAAGGTCAGTTTTTTTAAGGTAGCCTCTAGGTTAAGCTTCTGCTAAACCTATTATATAATCACACTGATCAAAAATGCTAAAAATGTATTCACAAAACTTAAACAAAAAAAAAGAAAGATCTAGATTTGAGCTCTGAAAGTCTGGTAACATCTGGGAAGAGGAACTGGAACTGAAACAAAATTGGTTAGACAAGGGTAAACCAGTGTATATAAAGCTTCATTTAAAAAATCAGCATAAACTTCCAAGACCAATGAAAAACTTGCTAAAACCAACTTACAGCCTGCAACAGTTTGCCAACAAAACAAAATAAGGTAAAGTAAGAGGAAAGTTACTGGAAGTGTGACTAGTCTCAGAGAGGACACTGCCAAAAAAGCCAGTCAGAAAGGCCATCAAATGAGCAGCAGCAAGAAACCTACTAGGGGAAAGAGCTGATCAATTATGGCTGTTCCCAGAAGAATGCAGTGAAAGATTCACCTGCCTAATCCAATTCTAAAGAAAAATGAGCAGGAGGATGGAAATGAAAAAAAAGATAACTGCAAGAATAACACAGGATCTCAAAAATCTCTAGGATGTTTCTATTTTTACATTGTGACCTGTGATTGTTCACAGATGCAGAGACAGAGGCAGCCAAAAATCAGAAGACGTGAGTAGACTCAAGATCTAAGACAAAGCCATTTAATTAATTCACTTGATTAGCAGAACAGAACTACTCCAAACAAAGCTGACTTGTTTCCAAAGAAGTATAAGGTTATTGTTCTGAACTATGGCTTGCAGATGGTTATGGTCACTGATTGCTTTCTCTGTCGCTTCACCTCAAATTGCTGTAGGGTGCTTGGTTTTTTGTTTAGTTTTTCCTCATTGCTGAATGAGTTGTTATTATTATCACTAAAAACAGTTGTGGTTGCCATAGCATGCAGATCCTTCTAGCTAGGCAGCCTCAGTAATGAAATACTGCCTTTCTCGAGAAATTTTCCAAAAGATCTGTACATGAAGCATATCATTGGATTATCTAGCCCACTGGTACACAGATTAAACACAATAGATACACAAAATCTCTCTCTCTCTCTATGTTTTAATGTAGGTGTATTTATATACAAAAGGTAAGAAGATCCTAACCATGAACTTGCCTTGTTTTAAGAATGCAGTTTAATATATTTAAAGCTATAATTGCATTTAACTCTGCTGGAAAGAAAGTGGATGAAGATACAAACACAACAGTGAGTTCCCTGTGCAGGATCAGGAATCCAGCCCTATGGATCTCGCTGCCTATGCAGGTAATTGCCCATTTTGATTATTTCCAGATATTTTAAATCATCTCTTAGCATATACAAAACATAATCAAGATTTTTTTCAAAGCACAGTAGCTAATTATCAACCCTTTTCTCTTCAGCAAAACACCACAAACAAATCACTAAGAGTGTCTACATTAATCAGTGATTATAGAGTGATCCTGCAGGCAGTTACTTCTTAGCTCAGTACTTAAACACGTCCTGTAAGATTGAGATAGCACCTCTCAGCATGAAAACAAGCAAGCACGTTACTTCGCTCTTGTGTTAAGAGCAAACTCTTCAGCTGAATGTTCAGAGAGACACCATGTAAGAGCCTTGCCTGCTCAATGAAGTTTAAGGTATGCCATAGAAAAAAATATAATAATTCCAACCTGTCTCAAGTAATCTGACCAAACATATAAACCAGGAAGTCCTTCAGACAAACAGGCTGCCAAACACAACTACAACATCATCATTTTATTCAAGGAATTTAACAGAAAGAGACATCAAAAATCTACCACCACCTAATATGAATGGTGCAAGTGGGAACTATTTGAAAAACTCAGGGCACCAGTAAGGTAGTAAGACCATCAACAATTATCCCTGAAAAACACACTCTTTGGAAACTATATGAAAGAGCATTTGTAGGTACTCCATATTTAAATTCATTCTGGAGATGTATTTTTGAGTACAGTTTTGGAGTGACTCCTTCAGAGAGCCATTACACAGCAACATAGCACAAGGAGTATACAAAAATTTACAAGGTTACACAGTGTTCTTGCCTCCATCCCCAAGTTTCAAAATTACTGTTTGCAGCCATGGAAACTGGAAAAGGAGATGCAAAACGCCAGGTTCTTCAGGCACTGAAGTCACTACCTTACACTGCAGAATCCCAAGGCATCAGCACGCTGGCAAGGACCAAAGAGCACACGAGCCAGAACAAGCGTGTCAAATATTCACTCTCAATATATAACCTGCCATGTGTTGTTTCAGAATCTTAATGGATTAACATATACATGCCAGCTGAAAAAGCAGGGAGACTTACTGTTATTTGTGCATGAGCAAAGAATTCACAGACAGCTCTGCTTTGGGAACGGTTAAGGGTCAAAAGGCTGCTTTGTGGTTTGGCTCAATTTAATCAATAATTTTACGGCCCCGCTAAGTATATTTGTGAAATAAATCACAACATGGTATCAACTAACATATAAACTATACCAGATGCTGAAAGACTATCACAAAACTTTTTCATGATGTATAAATTAATATTAGTATTTCTTTAAATTGCAGGAGGACCAATGGGGAGATTGCTTTAAAAAGAAACACCGTTCCTTGTCAGCATCAAAGAACCAGCTGGTGAGAAAGGGTAATAAGACTCCGGGTGAGATCAGATCACCAGGTCACCAGGAGACTAAGATAGGTGTGATGCTGATATCAGGCTGAATTCTCATTCAGGATGAAGAGACATTGCCCTACTGCCATCATTTAAAGTTCTGGCAGTTTACACAGAAAGACTGAAAACGAAGAGACTGAAACAAGAGGAAGAAATTAAAGATTAACTCTGGAATTTATTAACTACTTGCCCTACCTGGCCCATCAACAGAGGACAACAACAGATACAGCCAACGACTGGCAATGGAGAAAATCCCTTATATTCTAAAGGTAACCTGATCTCAAACATGAGACCTGTGAATCTACCATGGGTAGAAAGAGAAGGGTAGCTGACTGAAATGTTGCCTCACTGCATGAGGTGATAAATGAGATAACCCTTGGTGTTGATGCCAACGAAAGGAGAGTGCATGTCAGCAGGAATGCCTTAATCTCCTGGTTCTACCCTTTGTCAGCTGTTCTGGCATAGATGGGGTGTTTCAGCTTAGGCCAGTATCAACAAAGAAATAAATCGCACAGAACGCTGCTAAAATTTGCTACAGCTGAGAAGGTAAGTGCTGAGTTTGTCATCAAAACAGAATCCACTTGGCCCGCTTAAAGCTCCTTTCATGACCTCTTTTGGCCAACAAGTATCAGATTTAATCCTGGATGTTACCCTTAACTTTGTGTTACCTGCTGGAAGAAAGAAGTTCTCGGAAGCCTCCATTTGGCTGCTGTAATCTCTGCTCTATCCCTCAAGTTTAAAAGACGACAGCAATAAAGTGACCATGGCCACACACAGAAATAAAAAGTACAGCCTCTAAGGAAGATGTAAAGTTGAAGACAGAACAGATGTCTCTGTGTTTACCTAGAAAACTTCTCAATCAAATCGCTGCCACAACCTCTTTGTAGAAACTGTAGAGACAGGTAATAATAAATCATGGCTTGTACTGTCAGAAGTCCGTCAGCCCGCTCGTTCTCAGCATGCTTGACTCCACATTACTTTGTTTCTAAAGGCTAGTCATCAGGCCCCTTCGTCAAGGTTGACCTACCCCTGTGATGACTTAACACCTTCTGATCAGTAAGAACGAGCACTTCCTTAGATGACCAAAGATCAGCGATACTAGCAAAATACAAATTCTTCCCCACGTTACTGTATAAAGCAGACTGCCCTGAAGCTCAGTAGTTGAGCATGAAAACATCCAACCTTCAGTACAACAATTGATTCTCTTGAGCCTCCTGAGATGGGCAGTCCACAAGGACCTGTATGTTACACAGACTCACAGTTTATCACATCAGATAGAGATCCAAATGCAAAGGTCAGCATTACACTTGAACTGTGACAATTTTCTGACAAGTTCTAGAAGAACTGAAGGGCAGAAATGAACAAGCTGATTGCACTGAGCAGCTTACTTATTATTTTGACCCGTGACATATGTTGTGATATCCTTTGCGATGAGATCATCTTTCTAGAAATTAATCCACACAGCAGGTGAAGGACATTCAACTGTTTCAGAACCTCGTGTCTGAGAATCTGGGATGAGTGTATTCTATACAGTGGGAGGGCCTGCAACACTGCCACCCCGCCCTTCACCAATTCTTCAAAGTCTACCTCAAGAATAGGCCACAACACAGAGCAGGCCCTTGCAGCTCCGTTCACTTCTCCTTTCTTGCTGTGCAGAGAGATGTGGGGAAGGGTGAACACACTGGACCGGCCTCTGGAAAGAGGGAAATAATCCGTAGCTGGTACATGACTGATATAAGGCTCGCACTTTGGCTTTGTAGATGCATTTTGTTAGGATTCCAGATACACCTGGCTATGACTGCTCTTTCCGTTCACCAGAGATGACCACAGCAGACACAGGGGACGAGGCAGTGACCAAGGCCTGGCACTGTTGTGGGTCATAATCTGGCATATCATCACAAACTGAAATTAACTGTGGCTGGCATTGATAAAAGTGGCTGAGACCCAAAGTAACTGAAGAACAAACAATACCCATTGACGGTGATAACCATCACCAAACAGCTGGTACTTTAGAAAGCAGCCACCCATAAAATGCCATTGTGCACTGAGTCCTTAGATTAATCCTCCTTCTGCAACAAAGATTACCCTGGAGGAGCAGATCAAGGGTGCACCTCTACGAGCATTTTAGTTCAGATCAAGAACACATTTTTGAAGCAAACATCTCAGTCACCACCACTTTCCATGCTTTGGTTCACATGAGGTGCAGCCACAGTACGCACAAACTGAATTTCTTTCAGATGAATCTGAAGATGTGCCGCGCACCACTAATAAGCAAGCATTCAGTCCACAGGACCACATTAAAGGTAATCTGAAGCAACACCCTTTGTCCCTGAAACACATGCAGTGTGGACACCAGGTCCTCAGCACCAACTTTTTCAGCCCCAGATCCCCTGCATCACACGACCCACTAATGTCGATAGAGCACCAGATGCTCTGGCTCCTGGGTTGTTATCTGGATCAGTCTACCCAGGGCAAAGCTGCAGCTGAATCCTTACTGACTGCAGTGCTCAAGAGTATCTTGGATAACATATAAAACTCGAGATTCAAGGGAGAAGGATCACTGGAAAATTCAACCAACCCAATTCAACACTACTGGTTTTCATGGTAATAAACTCCATGAAATCCTTAACTTTACTCTTTTATAATTAAGAGCATCAGAAGCTTGTACAGCATTAAACTACTGATACTGTAGCATAGGTTATTACTGATTTCACCCATTTATAAAGACAGGTGTTGACATTGTATGCTCTGTTTGGCAAGGACATTATTCTGAGCAGCATTCCCAACAGGACAGAAGGAAAAAGAAAGAAAAACAATCACCATACAAGGTGTTCTCCCAACTTTGGTGCATTTCTGTGGGGAAAATATTTATCAAGTTTTGGTAGAGCTACAAACAAAGAAAAATATTCCAGAGATACTGGTGACCTTCTAGCACAGAGAGCTGTTGAATTCACTTTCTGTGCTTGTTTTCCTTCCAAAAGACAGAACCAGGCTCTTGCTTCTTGAACTTTATGTGACATTTCTCTTGCATTCTCCTCTTTGTTAATCGGTGATGTTAGAAAGATACTTGTGATTTTGCTCACTCCAACATGTAATTGCTACAAGGAAACGACACCAGGAGAGTGAGACCTCATGACGACAGCAGGTAAACCCCCCACCAAAGACCTAAACACTGACTAGAATAGTAAAGACTTCAGGATGGCAGACTTCAGATAAACGCTATTTTCAGATCTTAGGTCAAGTTCTGCATTTATGTCTCAAATGCAAATCCAGTGACATTAACTGAATTGTGCAGGAGGCAAATATACATGCAGTTTACTTGTAATGTCCAGTGCCACAAAGAAACTCATTTGCAAAGAAAAAAAAAATTTTAAAAAGCAAGAAATTGCCATCTTGTGTCTTTTCTGTCAGACAGAAAGGAGAGGAAAACAGAAAAGTAGAATAGTGTCGGATGGGAACCAAAGGGAATTAATACTTTTATTTCCTAGTAACAAAGGGCCCAGCTATCACCAGACATACTGCAGGCTGCACCAATTCTAGCTTGCGCACGGTGCCACCATTCACTTCTTCAGCACAAGGTTTTCAGCTCTTTCATGGAAACCTAATCAATGGTCCAAAGGTACCTTCACACCAGTCTGAGTAGTCTTGCTATGAGCTGCTTTACAAGTCTGCTGTACACAGCAAGGACTGCTCAGCCTTTCTTCCCCCAAACACGTACTTCGTCCTAAAACATTGGTGTTCTCTTCTGGCAGGGCTGATGGGAGCAAGAGAGGAGCATGTCACACACCTGTTGCTCCTTTGCTTCTCCTCCTTCAAGGATTCTCTGTACCTTCATCTCCTTCAGCACAGGGTAACATCTGGATGCAGGACTTAAGCATTTCTCCAGTGAACAAAATGTGTTAGCAAAGAATCAAACATCGGGATTTACTGGTCAAGCGATCAGCTCGTCCTCTTAGCCTAATGCTCTACAGTATTTGTGAAGCTTGTAGTTTTAAAAGCACAGGAGTTTTAGAAAGCGCCCCAGAGCTAAAATTCATGTTCTTTTCTTCTTGGATAAACATACTTCTATACATCTGAGCGTGCCCCAGACCTTCTGTTCCCTAAGTGTCACTTAGACAAAGAACCCTAGTACAAATATTGACCTCACAAAGCGGAGTTTTTTTTCCTGTTAATAGTGTATAGATACATCGTATAACTGAGACATAGAATCAGGCATACAAATCCAATGTGCGTACAAAGGCAAGCACAACCTAATGAGAGAAGATGTCAAAAAAATACTGAAATCAAGCTGTTCTGTTTCCATGCACTGCGACTCCCAATCCTGAAACACAGCCTGCACAGGGACATGTGCCATTCAGCTGCTACTAACATTGAGCAGTCATACGGCAACTCTTTAATGTAGTCCTTAACAACGGTGTATTTCTCCCCATGTTTTATTTTTGCCTAGAAAGATTGGTAGCTTAAGAACTCCCCTCAAGCACACTGAAAAAACCTTATTTCCACCTCAGCTTCTGTTACAGCTTAAGCTGAACATTTTGGCTTTGAGTCAGCTGTGTGTCCTGAAATAGTACACAAACTGAGGATGAACAAAGTCATTGAGAATATTCTGGCAACACTTCCTTGCTCCTGCTGTGACCACATGCAGAGCTTCAAGGGCTTTCTTTTATTATTATCAGTTTTTAAAAAATTATATTGCTGCCTTCAGAAGCCTGAGTAGTGCCTTGACCAATACAAGGCAGCTTGGAGCTCTCTGACCAGCCCGCCTCTGCCTCAGCCTGTCCAGTGACTAATTTTGCTCTAGATGTTGGATGCCACAATACCCACTACAGGTTGACTCTAACAAATCAAAGTCTACTACGGTTTGTCTCTACAGCCCCTTTCCAACGGCCCACAGGCAGGTCCCGACACAGACACCTGACAATCTGTGCGCTGCGAGACCCCACAGCAGCCTCCTGCTGTTGTCACAGCAACCCACAACAGACTCCACAGACACAGCAGGGGGAAAGCAGGGGGGGAAAAAGCGCGAGACAGAGAAAACCTTCAGGTTTTTAGTAAGCGACACTCGGCAGCACCGAGCGCCGGGAGGCGTCCGCTTCCCGCAGACCTCGCACCCCTCCGCCTCTGCCCGGCACCTGGCGGCCCGGCTGGAAGACGAAGCCGAGCACAGCTGCTCCGCCGAGCACCCAGCCCTCTGGCCTCGGGGGAGGGGAGGATGCCTCCCCCAGCCGCCTCCCTCTGTCTCTCCCCCGCCGAGGCGGGAGCGCGCCTGCGGGGAGAGGGGCCCGCCCCGCGGCGCC
>Ga0065711_1002291_pt1 | contig 44559 bp, 21 predicted proteins | sample Hoacrofraction12_FD_59098 | JGI IMG/M metagenome (GOLD analysis project Ga0065711, IMG submission 59098) | Hoatzin crop microbial communities from Cojedes, Venezuela - Epithelial fraction 12 v2 (version 2) | ecosystem: Host-associated > Birds > Digestive system > Esophagus > Crop | place... | reverse complement strand
CAAGGTCCTGTGCAGCCTGCTGTAGGTGACCCTGCTTCAGCAGGAGGGTTGGACTAGATGACCCACAGAGGTCCCTTCCAACCCCTACTATTCTGTGATTCTGTGATTCTGTTTTCTGAGAGCATGTCACCTAGTTTTCCAAAGCTAGTGGCAGAAAGCAATTTGCATTACTGCTGTAATGTCACTTTGTATGGTTTGTCTTTGCAGCAGTCATTGAGTTGCCTGTGATTTAACTGCTCCTGGGTAAGCCTAGGGACAACCACATTATCACTGAAGTCCCTGCAGTGTCTTACCTGCTTGGAGTGAGCAAACTTTTGTTATAGGAAAGCAAATCATCCTACCTTCACATGTATTAATTAACAGTACTTCTTCAGAATGCTTATTTGATCCTGGGCTAGCTTTGCTGAAGATCAAGGGAGGGTTTCTGCTCTTACTATCTCCGTATTTGATGGAATTTTAGGCCCTCTTTCACAAAGGACATAAGCTGATGTTTTGCATTATAGGAGTTATACTGTTTATGTTTTCATTTCATGTTGTGGTTTTGCAGGGGCGTACTCTTTAATGAACATCAAGAGAACCAAACTCCAAAAAGCATTTCTGATGAAAGCAGTAAGACTTATCTTTCCCTCTCCCCTCCCTCCATGTTGATGGTGTGCTTTAAGCAAAAGAACTAGCAGTGTACTTCTCTCTAATACCTGCAAAAGGTGAAGATGTATGCTACAAATGAGGTGGACAGCTTTCTTCCGTCAGGGGAAAATAATTTTTTTTCTCTTCATCCATGTGTATGCTTCCTCTTAATTCCAGCAGCATGGTCCTGTGTCTCTTGGGCATTCACTCTTGTGCTGTCAAGCTGGTTGCAGAGTCTGCTCAGCTCATTGACCTGGCAGAAAACACTGTGCTTTTTGGTGGTGGTGGTTTTGCAAGAGCAGTGTTCTGCTGTGTTACCGCACTCAGCAGTTGGACAAAGGTTCTGACACGTGCACAGAGCGGCGTGAGGAGGGCTTGGCACAGGAACAGGGTGCGTGGCTGGGATTAACGGGCAACCTCCTTTTGCTGCCAGCAAGCTACACTGCATCTGAGCTGTAGTTCTGTTTGCCACAGCAAAGTCAGCAAAGATTAACAGCTCCTGGATTGTCACCTTAGTAAGGCTTGAAATTAGAGTAAGCCAGGAAGTCAATTTTAAACAGCGAACAAACTTTTTGGGCTTTTTAGGATTGCATGTGAAGAAGACAAATTCTTTGAGAAGCTGACACCAGTGATAATGTGGCCTATATTGCTGCATACTTAGCTTAATATTTTTTTAAGTACATATTACATAATTACATTAATCCATCTTGTCTGCTGTGATTCTAAAATCAGTCAGTTACTACTGATTGATTTTTAAAAAGAAGTAAACTGATAAATACAAGGTAAGGCTGAAATCTAAATGACCTTTTTGGCTTAAGCCATTTGCTGTTCCTGCTGTAGTGTGTATGGATAACTGCAAAGTTATGGCTCTTCCTTTTCAGCCTTTATACACAGTCCCCCTCCCCAAGAGGGGAAAAAAAAAAGCTCTTTGGAAGTAACTAACACAAAATGTTTGCCTGTCTTTTGGTTGATGATGGAAGAATAGTTGAAACTTGCAAGGCATGTTTTTCAGCTTGTAAAGATTAATGGAAGAAGGATACCGATTCCCCTTACAAAGAACTCTTTTGCCCAAGGGTTTAGTCCAGCTTTCAAGTTGAAATGCTGTAACCAGGTGACGTATAAACCAGTTAACATTTTTTTCTCCAGGGATTATCAGGCAATAGTATTGGGATAGCTTGGAAAATAAAATTGTGTTTTCAAGGAGATCATGGCTAGTTTTGGCCCTTATTTGGCCTCCCAGTATTTTTCGGTTTATCTTCTTGCAGTAGTGTATGGGTTGAAGAAACCACCAGACCGAACTTCTGTAGATCGGGAGCATTCTTAACAGCTCTTAGAAATATGATACTCTGAGGTTGTGTTTTGGTGTGGGGTGTTTTTTGGTTTTTGGTGATATCGGTACACAGAGTAAATCCTATGCTTTTGCTTTGTTTCCAGTAAAAATTCACAAGACGTCAAAAACAATTTTGAGGAGAAGTTACCTTGAAGCTTGAGCTTGGTGGTGGGCTGGCAGTTGAAACAGCTTCTGCAGTGATGTGCTAAATGTGTTCTGGAGGAGATTCTTGGGTTCAGGGGTCTGCTTGAAGGCTTTAATTTACATGGCTTTATGTGGGAGCAGTTTAGTTTAAAACAGAATAGCAAACCAAGTAGAACCTTTGGGTATATTTGCTGTCTGAGGAGTAGTGGGTTTTCACACAGGTTTTGGAATTCTTAAAAAAAAAAATAGTCAAAGCATGCACAATGTTTTATATTTTTCCTTCCCTATTAAGATTGTTTTGCATGTTTTATTAGTGGGGAAATAAGAGCAGACACAGACATGAAAGTATAGGCATGTGCGTAGCTGCAATAATAAAAAATACTGAAGATGAAGAAATGTTGACGTAAGCATCAAATGTTTGTAAAGCTGTAACTCTAATCTCCAGGGTTGTTTAACTCAAACACAGCCCCTGCAGACTGTACGAAGTTAAAACTACTTGTGTATAAAACAAGCAGGTTGCAGTTGGGGTTGAATTTTTCTGTTGTCCTGTCCTGGAAAATAGCCATTCATATTACTTGCATAGAAAATACTTGAATTTTGTAACTCTAGGTGGCTCTTAGGGATTTGAGACAAAGGAAGATGCACTGTGCGTGTTCATAATGTGAAATTCCTTCGAAGACAGGGTTCTTAATCCAGGGCTTGGATTGTGTTCCAAGCTTCTAACTCAAACCTGATTTTGCTCCTCTGGACTTCTTCAAAGTGGATTCATGGTTGTTACTGGTCCACACACATCATTTTTAGTTTACAGACAGTGTTTCAATTCAACTGTTCTAAAACTGTGTTCTGCACTTCTTCAGGTGAAACTTCATCATTTAGATCCAGCTAGGTAGCAGCACAAAAATCACCTTTTTTTCCCCTCCTAGATGCTGATTCAGCTTCCAAGTGTAAAATGTTTGCTGACTTAATTATTTGTCTTACCTGTCTCTCTCTAATGGTAGTTCATTTTTTTCCTGTGCTGTGCTTTCTTCACCAAGTCATTATATAACTTCAATATGTAGTCAAAACACTAGGCTTCTAACATGAAAAATGCAGTAAATGTTAGTCACTTGTCATCATCTGCTTGAACAGGTTTTTATGGGAATGGGAGGTTTCTTATCAAGAAAAACGCAACAGTAATATGTAGCCAGAATTTGATTCTGACCATCTGAACAAGATACCGTTATTTAGATAAAGTATTTTTTGTTTACTTGTTTAAAATTAAAGAAAATTTATCAGAGCATTTCTTTAAAGTAGTGCTTAACTGGCTTAAAAAGAAAAATTAAAACGGTGGATGCTTACAGATGAAAGTGCTTGGCTTTCTGTGCCTGTCAGAACAAACAGCAGACCTTACCCCTCTTCGACAGCGAGCCCTGAGCTCAGCAGGTATGTCTCCTGTTTTCTTGACCATGCAATGCCAAGCCACAGACTGTTGCTTTTTTTGTCAACATCATGCAGGGATCCTCTAAAAACCAAAGCCTTTCTTGAAATGGAGGGGATATTTTTGTTGTACAGTGGTGCAGTCAATGCAAAGATACTTTCATAAACTCTAAATCAAGAACCCGATGAGGAAGTTCAGAATTAGCCCATGTAGCTATGCTAATTACAGTCTGAACATGTGCCTGTCGTCTTGTCATGGGCAGAGATGCACCCTTAGCATGAGAAGGTTCTTTTTCTTACTATTTAAAAAACTCAATGCAAAGAAACAAACTTTGATTTACCACTGTATTTTAACCTAATTAACTCCGTGTCGTTACAGAGAGCACGGCATTTTCAGCAAGGCCAGTAATCTCCGTCTCAGTTTTGTTCTTTTATGGATCGCTTTTGGATTATATTTACTATGACCTTCCATTCTGCTCTCGTATCTGCTTCTAGAGTTGGGCTTTGTGTGGACAGAATGTAGATACAGTATATACTGAAACTAGGAATATGCATAAACAGCATGTGGCATGGTTGGTGTGATGTGGATTGTTGGAATAGCTCTGTGCCAATTCATCAACAATAATTTGTGCATATTAATATATTTGGATGCATTTAATTTCATTGGCAGTTAGCCTACTCTTTAAGTTATTAATTTGTGAAATCTGTTTTGGGGAAGGGCAAAAACTTGTAGGCAGCATATGGTGTGATATTGGGGGGAAAGGACGGCTGTGGGTGTGAATTTTATTTTGTCAGTTTGGTGGGAGTACCTCTTGTTCTTTAAAGATGCCATCTGCACAGAATTCTCACTGTAAGTCTTATGCTTCTGTGCAGATCATCCAAGATTGCACTGAGCTTTTAAGTTTGGCTGCTTTGGGGGAGGGCAAAGGGAATATTTTATTCTGTGCCACCTTTTGAAGTATTTTATTTTGTATAAAGTCTGTTTTTCTTTGCCATCAGGTTGCCATATAAAAATACCTTGAAGGGTCTACAGTTGAGCTAGCTTTTAAAGGCTAGTTGACGTAATGCCCCAACTCGATCGTTCAGTCATTTTGGCAAACAGAGTTCCTGTTCTTTACCTGCTACAGTTCTTCTTTGACATTGGGTGTCATCTGTCTGTTCTCCCTGACCTTCTGCAATTATCAGATTAATCATTATTTTCATGCGCTGGTTCACAGGACTTCAATGTCTTGAACTTTGCTCTGTAGGGTGCGTGAGATGGGGCAGCTCCTATTTTGGTTATGGGGTTGCTTTAGGAGCTTCTCAATGCCTTTATTCAGCTTTTGAAAATTCATTCAGCTCTATATCTGAGCATACTACGAGCACCACAGTTGTGAGGGGTCTGGCTTCATTGTTAAACTAAGGCATTTTGTACGACGCCCATACCTATATGCGGCATTTCATGTCCTGTTTTCTGCTGTGCAGAAACAGGCACCTTTCTCTTTGCTCTGGCTCTTGGTGTGACGTGTCCTTGGAATGCGTTGTGTTTCATCTTTCTCCTCCAGCTGATTGATCTTCATGTGTTGCAGGGATCAGATAATCAAGTCTATTACTAAGTATCAAAGCATTATGTGATGATTTCCAGTGCCATATATGAAAAATGTTTTCTTCCATTGCGTGTTCTGAAAATTTGAGATCCAGATTGTATGTATGCATTCCTCAATGTGTTCACTCTCTGCTAAGAGATCCTGACAGAGACTGGATCAGGTTGAAGCATGACAGACAGAATTTGTTCAGTGGGTCTTGATATGCCAAGATAGGAATTCAGAGAAGTTTGGGACAAGTTCTGCTGCAGAACTTAATGCCGTTTTCAGTCTTACTCATTTCAGCTGAGAGAATCCAATAGAGAGAAATGATTGCCATGGATAATTACATGCTGCGTAGCTTTCTGTTTTTGAGAACATGGTGCATTGGCTTCTTCTTGAGACACCTGAGAGATGCAGATGGTCAGTAAAAATGCTGAAGATAAGAAATTACAGGTACAAAAACTGACATTTTCTATACTCTTGTAAAAAACCAGAAAGGCCTTTGTTTGCAGAGTGCTCATGGGTCCTCCTCCTGCTAGGTGACTTACCAAAAGGTTCAAAACTAACCTTGCATGTTGCAGAGATCCTTCACTTTAGGCCCCCTTTCCCCTCCTGCCCCACACTTATTTTAAACTTAAGCTTGGCTATGGGAGTCAATAAATTCATATAGATTTCTATTACATTTATAAATATTTTAAAATCAGTTTTTAGGTGTAGATTCAACTTTGTCACCTTAGTTTCCTGGTGCTTTTACTTTTTTTTTTTTTTTTTAATTCAGGTTATTCTTTACACTTTTATAATACAAGCCAGTCATTGCTTTAACAGGAGGAACAATTCAGCTTCACATCCTGACCAGGAGAAATGGCTCCTGGAAAATTTTTTTTATACTACCTAGATGAAAACCTAACCCTTGTGGACTTGTCACATGAAACTTTTTGTGCTTGTATCAGGATTGTTGTCCTACTCTGCAGCTACAAGACAGCAAAATATTTACTCTAAAGTGAAGTATTTTTACTTGTATTCTGAGCTGTTCCTTTTTACTGTAATTGTGACCAATCAGGGGACACATTGGCTAGATTCGGCCCACAGAAGGCTTCTGTCTAGCTGTTATTTTTTCTTCCTTGTGGGGAAGCATATGGGGAAATAAAATGGCTCATGCCATACCCAGTCAGGTGTACAGAAATTTCTAGTGGAGAAAACCAGTGATACCACAGTAGCTTGGACAATTGTCTCCTTCCTCGTTTTTGGAGCTGTTGTAAAGCTATTGCTATTTGAAGTATTAAAAAAAAAAAATTATTCTAATTCAGAAGTTTTAATGCTACTAGTAGAGGAGCTTATCTGTAGATTTCATAGTGTATCTTCCATATTAATGTTGTTGCAGTTCTTACACTCTACATTAATGTATTTACCGAGGTGACACTGGAACACTTCAGAATACAATTGCATCAGGGGATATTGCAGGATCTCTTCACTGAAGAGTTTTAAGAACAATTCAGGGAAACATTTGTCAGGAATAATGTAGGTAGCATTAATTCTGCTTTGAGGTAGAGGGATAGACCGAGTAACTTCTCTAGATCTGCTGCAGCTATGTTTCCTGTGATTTTAGTGGAACATTCAATGTACTTTTCAGTGGTTTGGTCAAAAACACTCACTTTGTTTTGTTCCGGAAGCATGTTTCTTAATTTAAATTCACAGGGAAGAAATACTTACAGTCCCTTGTTTGGCTTTAAATAGGTTCTCTATTTACATGGGCTATGTAAAAAAATTAAGAGGTTTGTTTGTTTGTATTGCCAGATACTTTAGGAATGCTGACTCATTTTACCAGGCCAAGAGTGTGCACACATGAGCCAATTGCCATCAAATCAGAAGGGTGAGAGCTTAAAGGACATGAAGTGCTCCTAACTCATCTGTGTGCTTGGTCTTAATCCAAGAATACAGTTACTGCAAAGTAAATGACAGGCCATAACCTCACAGCCTGGCTTACCATGCCCACACCATTAAAAGAAGTCACTTGCATTGTTTGAAGTGCTTTACGCCTGGAGAATCAGAAATAAAAATAAGTGTAATTGGTTAATACTCTGCTGGAGATTCAGGCACGCAGTGCTTGCACACCACTGCACTTGCAGAGTATCTCCAGGTAAACGAAATCATAGGCAGTGTGCCCTAAGGCAAAGACTGGAAACTCCTCTGGGCTGTGAAATCGTTCCTGATTTGGCATCAGGAGTTTGTGAGTGTTCAAAGATGTACATACTGTAAGTATAGTATGGAGGGTACTCTGTGTCTGGCACACTGTGCACTTGGGAATCATTGTCTGGTTGCGGGTTTTGTTTCATCTGTGCAATAATAATCTAAAACGCTAGACTTTGTTTGCTTGGTCATGCTCAGGGTAACTTGTTTGATCTGTTTGCTCCAAGGATGTGACTTGCCCTTAGGTTCGTCCAACAGTACATGGCCAAATAGCATGTGTGGAAAGGCCAATCTGTTCCGAGGAAGAACCTGTAGTAAAGCTGTCTTTGGTAGTCATTGCTTAGAGATGTGCATTCTTCTCCCAAATCTGGGAAGGTTAAGGGTAACCTTTCTTGAATCTTTGCTCATTTTCTTGCTGTTACTTCCATACCATTACGAGAAATTCTTTATTTAAATAAGCTACAAACACGTATCTCCTATGCTGAGCCTTTAGTCCAATGTTGTTAAAATGTTATGTGATTGCTTTTACTTGAAGGTACAGCACGATGCATGGACACTGAAGAGCTCCTCTAGAACTGATATATAGCACTGCCAGTAGCTACAAACGTAAATTTTTTTTGGACCACGCTAGCAGGTATGACACAAAGGAAGTGAACTGGAATACCAGATCCAGTGAATCTCTTTGCATTATCCTGTGACTCTCTCTTTTTTTAAAAATTATTAATGTGAATGAGTGATGTATTGAGCTGCAAATGCAAAAGCGCATATGCAAAATATCTGTGTAGTCTAAAAATGAAGATAGTTAGCAGCCCTGGTTTGTGTTACCTGTTCTCCATCCCTGCCCGAGTGGCAGCGGGGCAGCTAATTTTGGTTTCAAGAGCCATGTGATAGGAGTAGGGATAGAGGCATTAGGGCTATGGCTGTTCTGCTGCCCAGCCTGTGGCTTTTAGACAACTGCTTGTGCTGGAAGCTTGTTACAGCGGGGGGGATACAAGGGCTGGCTGGCTGAGAGACACCAACAGGTCCTGCATCCCTCCCTCATTCTGGATGGGGCCTTTTGTCCTGAGCTGTGGTGAGCTGTGTGAACCTGCTTAGAGGGGTCAAAGACTCATCATTATTTGCAAGTGACAAGTTCACCCTCTCAAGGTGAGACTATTTTTTTGCTGTCAGATGGGCAAGGTGAACCATTTCACCGTGGAGTCAAGCAGATGCCAGCTCAGTGCAAGGGGAACATCCCTTTTGGCATCAGTGAGCTGTTAGATGGGTTTAGCTGTCGTGTGAAAATGCCCTCACCTTTCCTCTCCCTGTCAAAGCTGGTTCCGGTGTTTTGTATCACGCTGTAATATTAATCTGGATGTGTGAACAGTCATGGGGTGAAAAAGCAGAGGGGGTGTTACACACCTCTTCTGAGCCAGGGTCAATGGACTGGGCCATTCCTGATGGCTGGCAGAGCTGCTTTTGGAACTGCTCCAACAACTGGGAGTCCCAGACTCCCTTGTTGCAATGTTTTCTAACTGTGAGACAATTATTTTTTAATATCTAATTAGATTTCATTTTTTGTGAGCTCAGTCTTTTTTTTTTGGTAGGCCACAAGAGTTAATTACAGTCCTCTTTACAGTGGCCTCGAACATACTTGAGAATTGTCAGCCTGGCTGTTCCTCCATCAGCACTATCTTTTTTAATTAACTGACTCAACCAGTGGGTTCTTCAGCTGTTTCTCCAGTTTCAAATATTAATTTCATGCAAATTTTCACTCATGTTCTTGACTTCTTTACAGTTTGCATAGATCTCTTTAAAAAGGGTGCTCAATTCCAGACATCATCCAGCTGAGGTTTTCCTGTCACCAGAGCAGAATAATTACCTCCCAGGCCTTCTCATGTTCCTGTGAAGTTTCAAAATGCTGTTTGTCTCAGAACTACAGCACAGTATGAAGTCATTTAGGTTGAGTTGCTGTAGCCATTGCTCCTTATTTTGTGTTTGTCCACTTAATTTTTCTTGTTTCCTACTTCACAATTGTTTTTATTGAATTTAATTGATTTCAGATAGTTTCTCCAATCTAACAAGTTGCTCTGGAGTTATTGTTCTTCGAGTTACATTTGCACTGTCTTGATGTAGTTTGCCCCTTGTGTAAGAAGATATTATGTGATGTCACTGAATGAAGGTATTGAATAAAAATTGTGAATGCAATCAATTCCCCCTTAACTAAGAGGGGTGGGGACAAACTGAAGGCTGGAAAAACATTATTGGTTTTGACACCAAGTCAATGCAAATTGAGCTTAGACTCAGAGCAGCAGGAGTGTGCGTGGTGCCAGTGTGGGTCTGCAAACGGCGTGAATGTGCTCGCATGGCGCTGTGCCCAAGGTATCGATAGCAAGTGTGGTGCAGAGGCACTAAATCTGGTTGCATATAGAATGTAACCACATATACTTGGTCTGGGCTACTTGATCTTGCCTGTACAGAACCAGTGCTGTTGTTTCTTACATTGTGGTGTGGATGAACTAGATGGTCCGCATAGACATGCTAGGAAGTAGGTTCACCTCAACTGCTGAACACACGCTGCAAACATCACCATCCCTATATTTTCTGATAATTTAATGTAGGTAGGTTGCTACCTATTGGTAACTTTTCACGGATTTTTGGATATTTTAAGGGAGAGAAAGAGTAAAACCAATTACTTTTGAATGGCAGTCCTAGCACAACACAGAGAGGGATAAATCTAGAAAGTCTCCTGTGAATGTTGAGGTGACTCCAGAACTGCAGTTGCACACAGATATGCCAGAAATTACAAAACAAAAAAAAACAGACTTAAAGACTTTGAGTTGTCATGTGAACCTGAGTAAAGTACTTGAGCATTCATTTGAGTGTTGCATTTTAGTGATAATACTTAAAGCGAGATTTTTCTTAGGGACAGCAAAATTGGGAAATATGAACTGACATGTTGGTTTGGTCTTTTTGAACCACTTGGTAATCTGAAAGGTGGGGAATTGACTCTCTTTTCTAAAAGCAAAACCACCGTTGGCCAGTAATGAGTACCTTAAGTAAAAGGCAGAGCATCTAGTTAGCAGAACTTGCATTCAGTGCATGGAATATATTTCCCATTCTTTTTGTTAGTTACTCAGATATTGAGCAAATTGTGTGTGGCTAATTTCTTTAAATGGACTGACCAATCCATCTTTGCCTCTGGGTAAAGTTGTGTTAATAGGTAAACAGATTAGTAATGAGAATTAATTCCACTTACTCCATATAGCAGTGACACTCTGCAACTGAGAACTGTCTGGGCTTGTGCGATTTGTCCATCTAAATAGTCTTTGTCTTCTGCTGCTGGTGATAGGTGCAAGGAGGAATACTTACTATATTCTTTTTCTTTCAACAATTGATGATTTTGTCATACATCTGCCATTCATGGCATATACTTCTTCCCTCTGGTGTGCCATCTTTTGTAGCTGGACTCCAGGATTTTCAAAAGGAAACAAACTCCAGGACAGTTTCCTTTTTGTACACATAAGCAAACTTTTTTTCTATTGAGCAATCTGTTGTTTCAATAGTAGTGGAAAAAATGCAGTGATCCAGAATCCTTTTGCCAGAAATTGGGAGGTTAAAGATGGGTTTTCATTTAGAATGCAAATATTTATTTTTCCTGAGATACTTTTTTTTTTTTTTTCCTTCCGAAAAGCCTCTTCTGATGCAATTGCCTTTCTGTCTGTGTAGGCGTGGATAAACTTGTCATTTACGGTGCAGCGTATAATGCAGTGTATCTAAAATAGTCCTATAATTTTCTCTCTCTTAGCAGGAGATATCCTTCATAGTCTTGTACTGACTGGTTCTGTTTTCAGTGTCTTCCATGTTTTAAATTAGTTTCCTTATGCACCTTGATTCTTATGATAAGAGTTCCCAGAAGGGGTCGGGTGGGGAGGAAACATGCCAATGTTACGTTAGTATGTGTCAGGAAAAAACCCCACCTCGTTCTTCTTGTGTGTTTGGATAGGGTAAGCAGTGGCAATACAGATAAACTTATTTTCTGTTCTAATCCCAGTATTCTACAGAATGGACCTAATTTACGGTTCCCCCAAATGATGTGTGTGCAGGTCAGGTGTTTAAACTAAAGAATGTATCCTTCAGCTGCACCAGAGTGCGTGTTCTGTGTGTCTGTTGGGGCTTCGGGATGGAAAGGGCTGGCTTTTTATTTGACTCCTGTCAGTGCCAAATGAAAATTTCTGTTTGTAGTCAGAACAGGAAAAGGAAACCTGAATTTGTATAACAACATTAGCTAAATACAATGTACTCTCTCATTCTCCCAAAACTGCAGGATTCCACATGGCCTGTGAATCTTGATGCACACACGTATATACATGATATTTAATAGGTATTTTTAGACAATGGAATAATGGAATACAGGAATATATTTATATAGTCAGGTAGAGCAGAAGAGTGAGTGAAGTTCTCCAGGTTGTGCCTCTTGGTGGTTGAATAGCTTGAGGGGCCTGGGAGAGCGGGTGGGTGGTGGTAGTGGTATAGCTCAGGAAAATGGTTTGTTCGGAAGGGATTTACAAGGATTCAAAAAGAGCGATGACTAACCGGGCAGCCTTGGATAACTGGAGAAGAGGAGCCGAGTCAGAAAAACAAACACAGGGGAACTCAAGCACATCTTCACCTGGTTCAGCAGTAACCAGGAAGAAAGATTATTGCCCAAAGTGTTCATCTTAATTTATTTGACTTGTCATATAATCATTTGCAAACTGCTTCCATGAAAGATACTCTGTTAAAAAAGATTTACTGATTAACCAGTCTGAATCGGTTTGGAGAGCACTTCCTCAAGCAGTTGCTGCAATTTACCTGCTGGGTATCTGTTATTGCTGAGGACAAGGGCAGTAATAAGCAGTCTGGTTTGTAACCTGCTGTGCCCATCAGCTGTGGGATGGAGCAGGATGCGTCTGGTTGGAAGAGCCATGGTGACTTGGGAAGGGCTTTCAGCGGGAAGTCGAGGGGAGAAGTCTGCTAGGTGAGAGAGGGTCGGGGCAAAGAGGAGATGCAGTGACAAGAGCCCCATCGCTGCAGCCATGGTGTCCTTGATTTTGCTGCTCAGCACTGCTCAAAGAGGGTGGTCTCATCACCGGTGTGATGTTCTTTAATGTTACTGGGTTTGCTCTTGCTGTGAGAGCTCCTGGAACGTATTTGTGGTTTGTTCATTATTCTAAGGTGGCTGGATCTTGCTACATGTTTTTCATTCATTTAACTGAATTGTTTTAGACTAGTCTGCCAAAGCGACATGTCCATTTTCCCTTCCTACCACCTTCTCTGCTTAGTGAGGGTGTTTTTTGTACCTTGATGATTATATAAAACCGAGAAAGTTTCAGTATAGGGATGCACAGTGTTTTCAAGGTTAGCCTCTTGCAAATGTCTATTGTCTTGCTTACAACTCAGCAGTTTATAACTGCTCAGCTTCTTGAGTGGTTCATATTATTTTAGCATTATGCGTTTTCTTTGAGTTTCTTCTTCCTTTTGTATCTATCTCCTAAATTTTTACCCTTTTTGGAAACCCTTTTGGATTGACAGAATAGTTTTGCTGTTGGCCCAGGCTGTTTCTTGAACATAGACTATGTTAACTAGCACTGCAGTAGCTTAAACCTGTTGTGGGTATTTGGCAGGCCCACGAGTAACTGATTTTCTGGGGTGAGGGGGTGTCAAAAGTGTATCATAAAAAAACTTTCACATCTGACAAGGATGGTTATCGACTTATTGAAGGAACTGTGTTCAGGATTTAGTGTCAGCGTCTGCTGAAGTGTCCTCTCACCAGCAGTAAAACTGCAAGTCCACCTATGGCCGCCTCAGAGGCTCACCACAAAGTAAAAAGTTTTTCTGCACTGCTGTTGCTGGACTGTATGGTCTTGGGCCTAGGGTCATGAGAGACCACCTTCATTCTGCTGGAACAGCAAACTGTGTGCAAGTAGGTAACTTGCTGCAATATCATTGCTCTGCAGATATAGCCTTTAACTTGCTTCTGGGCAGAGGGTATTCATTTTGCGGTTATTTGTAGTAGGTTTTGTAGTAGGTTTTGACGATACTCTGAATTTTGTAGTTGTTCTAAAGTTTGTACTTGCAAAACTTTTTTGCTTAAATTCTTTTCTCAAACTCACTACATATTCCAGAAGGAGTACTGCTGGTGTGGCCTAAAAACCAACAGAATATTGTGGGGGCATTTTTATTAACTCTTGAAATGTACGTGAAAGGGCTCGGGGAAATCCCCAAACATTTCATACACGTCTGTTCTGTATATGCTCCTCTGACAGGCACTGGAACCAAAGCCCATAGCAAAGCCCTCCTGGTTGCTGCAGGCTTCCTCCTAGCAAAGCGTCACAGCATAGGTGCTGCCAGATGTTTCAGTTCAGCCATGTACCAGGTCACGCAAGTGTTTGCTATCCTTCTGTGTTCTTCATCAAAGCTGTTTGGGGTCTGTGTTATTTTTGGATATTATTTTTACAGTGTTTAAAAATCAGCCAAACAAAACCCCCAGTTTCTGTCTTCATAATGTTCTGCAATATAAAGAAGGCATAATACCGAAATACAGTGGCTTATTACTGAAGGAATATGTTCATGCTTTTGCCTTCTATCTTAGAAGTGGTAGAAAAAGTACAAGACGTGGTTGGCAGAACTCAGGTGAATTTCAAGGCAACTTTTGAGAATTTTATGTCAGAATTTTCCTATTAAAATATGAACTTAACGTGGTCAAACTGTTTGCTGGTACCGTTTAGGAATAAAAAAAGGAAAATAAATTAGTTCTTTACAAATTCTAAAGCAAAGCTATAACACTGAATGTAAAGAGTACAGCTTACATTTTTGGAAACTCACATTGTACTCAAACACTTTTTTTCTTTTATGGTAGATTTAATTCTGTGTGTTTGGTGGTAGAGACAGTGAATTGTTAAGTTAATTTTTAAGATCATATGGATGCAATTTTTTAATTTAACTTGGCTGCAGCAAGAGTTTATGTAGCTTTTTCTTAAACTGTTGTCAAAATAATTTAACACCCGAGTGTGTCATCGGTAAGTTGGTAAAAAATGTCGTGTAAAAAACTTTGGAAAAAAAAAACCCCTTTCCAATACATTTGAATCAATGTTTCTGCTCAAGCAGTTACATGTGGGTTTCATTCAGCCACTGAGAAAGGATGCTTCAGCTGAAGAAGTGTGGAATAAATTCACCAAAACTGCATGGTTCTCTGTTTTGGTAACTCAGATGATAACTAGTGTCACAGAATGTCATGCTGTTTCCTGCATAGACTTGTAATTTCATGTATCTGCATACTGTTGCTTTCTGAAATGAGTAGATCTTTTTCTTTCTCTCAAAAAGGACTATCTTTTGAGAGTAATAGCTGTCACTAACCCCATTAGCAAAAACTATTCCGCTTCTGGTGTGCAAGCAGAACAGTAATTTACTGGCCTAGATGGGGCCAGTGTTTGTAAATAATATGTTTTGGTAATGTACGGTATGGTCAGCACCGAAAACTTGAGAGAGAATTTGATTTTAGTTTTAGGTGCTAAGAAGCAGGGCGGTTCTCCCTTGAAATACATTTTCTCAAAGATGCTCTTAAATGATGTTGCAGTTTCTCTTGATGAACATAAGATGAAAACCTGAAATTGTTCTAGAAGTCTTCATTGCTGTGCTACGCTGTTTCCCAAGGGTTATGTTGAATTCTGTGTAAATATTTGGGTGAGCACTTCCCCAGCTTGCACTGACTTCTGATACTGTCTGATGGAGCTTCAGGGAAACAACAGTGCCAGATGGGGAACTGGGAGGGCTGGGAGCAGGGGACAAGAAATTGCTCGAAGGTGTTGCCAACCTGTGTTTAATGTAGAAAGGATCTCAAGCTGGCTGTGCTTTACTGCATCTGCATCATGTCCTGATGGTCTCACAAAGTTGTGTTGTGTAGTGACCTATGTTCTTACTTCCAGAGCCTTCATTCAAATGAATCACAGTTTTTGTGGTTATATTTGTGCAGACTGGTTTGTCTGCTGTCTTTCCTGTCCCAGCATGAAGCCTAGAGACAAACAGCACCTCTTCCAGGAGAGCGAGATAGGCTCCTGATTGGTTTTTCTGTATTTTGTATTCATGTGTGGTCCCCTCACTTCTCTGCTTCCCCACCTTTAAGAGCTGTAGAGTTGCATTTCACAGAGAAGTGGAATTTCCTTATCTTGTTTTGGTTTTTTCATCTCGCATGCGTGGGTGGACTTGCAGAACCAGTGTTCTCGATCTCCCTGCATCACAACAAGCGTTGTTGTCCAGTATTGCAGATCTATTACTCTGAGCACTCGAAAAAACAAAACCCGTTACTGGAAGAAGACTGAAGAGCTCAAGCTGACAAAGGTAAGCCAGCTGCTTAGAACCTTGTTTTGAGACAGAATGTAAAAAGAATTTCCCAGACAGGTTCACCTGTGCTTAGGCCATTGCAGGAGTAGATGTCTTGCTTTTTTGTTTACACCGTGCCAGTCCAGCATGTGCCAGCATGAGAGTAGTGGTCGTACACCATGCATGGTAATTACAGGATATTTTCTTTTTTATGATTATACCATACATGACAATTTTGTCTTGACAGCAATATTAATTTGTTCCAATATTTACATCAGCAAGGTTCAGAAGTACAACAGTGCTTTTCTGCTAACTACACTTACCACAAGAGCATACGTCTGTGTATATAATACATTATCTCACTGGTTGCTATTGCTCACTTCGTAAGCAGTTCATAAGAAACAGAAATAAAGATAACGCTGTGAAGCACAGCAGAAGTCTGTAAAGTGCCACAGCTTTATTACTGGAGGGTGGATCCTATTGGCAGTCCCTAGACAGTTAGCCCCCTCCCCTGTACACGTACTGTCCACTGATTAGACACTAGTGGAGACAACTGTTGATGCTAGCAAAAGTGGACTGCTGCATTTGAGGTTTTGGCCCATTATTTTTCTGTTAATTTGACCCACATGTTGCAATGTTTGGTTCTTCCAGCTAAATATTGCCAGGCTCTATTGATGGGGAGGGAGTACGTGTGGCAGACGCAAGTCTTTTACATTCTTAATGTCTTATTGACCAGAGTACACTATGGGCATTAAATTTTAGCTATTTTTCTTTCCAGCAAAACTCATTTTGTCCCATAAAAGTTAAGCCCAAGAGGGATGTGTTGCTCTGAGTTCTGCCGGCACTTTAGTTTGTGTACGTCAAATTTTGATGTTTTCTGAGATGCTGCAATTAGGTGCGCAGTGTCTTAACTGTAGTTCAGTGCGTCGTACCTGTTTCATTTCAAACGTCAGTGTAAGAGACAGTATAGCAGCTGCAGTTGTTCTTACCTCAAGGAGAAGACTGGTGTATGCTTCTTTACATTTTTCCCCTTTCAGCCAAGTAAGTTCTCTTGTTTTGCTACATTCGCCATTTTCTTATTTTTATTAGGGGTTGGAGTATTCACGTTTCAGCCTTGTCTGTTTTGCAGGTTGCTTTCTCTCGGTTCATTCGAGTGAAGTCATAGCATGTGAAGCACTCCATTTAGACCTGTGAAAGACTGACACCGAAAGACCAAGCAAATAGCATAAACCAGGAGCCTTCTGAGCCTGATGCCTGTAACTAGTCTTCTGGTGGCAACTTTGAGGAAGATTTGATTCTTGTGGTCACAGGGAAAGAAGGTCCAGCCACAGGCATGTAATAAATGATGCTTTAATAAATGATTCCAAAAAGCTGCCTTTATGTGTTTGCTTTTACTTGTGATTGCTCCATGAGATATCGGAAAGTGATAGGGCGAGTCTGTAGGTGTACTGCTGGTTTTCCACTAGTCTTCAGCTGAGTGTGAATTCTGGCGCTAACCAGAGGGACCAAGTTTTCCAGAGAGAAGTAGGGAGAGACTCTTTACTTCTCTGAATCCCCTGGTGCATCTCAGGCATTTCCAGGAAGCCTTACAGGCTTCTGTTTGGACAATCTGTGATTTTAACTAAACCCAGTAAGTTTTAAATGGAAAATACAGGTGAGAGGTAGGCAAGAGGTACCAACCAAGCATTTCTCCACTTGCGCAGCCTGGACACCTTTCTGTTGTGACATTGTTTGCAGAGACACGTAGACTGGGGATTGAAACAGGACTGTGTACAAAGTTGAAGCATCACACTGTATTTCAAGCTGCTACAACAGATTAACTATTTAACACTTTGCTAATGTTGTGCGTACACTTGTTGCCTTGAAATAAAGCAAATAGTTGTAATGAGCTTTCTGCCCAGTAGAAGATATTAGAATATAATGAGAAACTGTGCCCTGCACATTGAGTAAACAGAAGCAAGAGGAAGCTGTTGGAAGGAGGACGGTGTTGCATTAGATACAGGAAAGAAAATTTAAGAGGGCTCTGTGTCCATCGCCTGCAGCTCGGTACGCAGTTCAAGCTGATGTAGTGCCGTTTCTCTCTGGTAACGTAGCAACCGGACCACACCTCCTCCCGCTTAAAGATGCGAAAGAGCCCTTTGAGCACTATCTGGTGTACTGCAAGGGAACTGCACCATTTCTGATTACCACAGCACTGCCAGCTGATACTTTTTTTTTTTTCTCATGGAATGGCGAGGAAATTCTTCATTCTCTGTCAAGTAATCCTTTTTTTTTTTCGTTCACCATTTGTGTAGTAATTCCATTTATATTGCAGCAGAGGACTGTTAAATTAATGCCAGAATTGTATCTTATCAGTGTGTTTTATCTTGTTTCTAAATAAGTTTTTGATTAAAAATAAGCATTCTTGTCCACCTGATGCTCTTCTTGTTTAGCACTCCTGTATGGTGGTATTATGTTAACATTTTGGAAGAATACTCAAGGATTTGAGCTTGTTTTTCTTCTCGCTTAGACTTTGCAAATGACTGAAAAGCTTTCCCCACTCCTAACCTCTCTTCTGTTGTGCAACAAAAGAGCTTTCCTTTAAGCATCTTGGTTTCCAAGCGCAAGAAATCGTCTCTGGGCATTACTGAACATTTGACTTAAGGTGTGATGAATCCTCTTATGCCAAGTTGAATTTTTTGGTGTATACTGTAGAGTAATGTTGAACTTAGCTAAAACAAGTGTGGAATTAGTATTGTTCAGAGTTTTTCTTTAAGGTTGTCTTGTTTGGATCTCGAGTTTTGTACGAAGGAAGGATATGCTAAGTCTGCACTGGATGTCACAGCCTGACTTTGTTTTGTCAAGGCTGTTTCCTTTGCTGCCTGTCTTAGATGATTGTTGCACTATAACAGTACAAAAACGTTATTCTGGCTTCGTGACCTGCTTGGGGGAAAGCCTTTTAAACGATCTGAAAACTTACTTGTTGATTTATTTAAATGTATTGGTTCATACTATAGTGACTTAACCAGTTGTTGTCATTGCACTTTGGGGAGGGGGCATGTTTTGGTGATGTATGACAAAACAGCCATTGCAAAATAGGCTGTTGGTGTTGCTGTACTTCGAGGTTCCCTTCCTTCTGAGAATTAAAAAATAAATAAAATCCTAGTGTGGGTCAAAGCTTGTGGCATCTTGTGCCTTGAAGACAGCAAAACCAATAGCCTACCTAAAACAATATAAAACTCTACTTGGAGCTGTGCATATACTGGAAATCTGTGGCAATATTGTGAAAACTATATAAAAATGCAAACACACTATTTTGTTAACTTGATAATGCTTATGCCTCCCCTCCCCCTTCTGTCTTTATAGGTCTACGAGGGCTAATCAATCTTGGGAACACATGTTTTATGAACTGTATTGTCCAGGCACTTACCCACACTCCACTGCTGCGAGATTTCTTCCTCTCCGACAGGCACAAATGTGAAATGCAAAGCCCCAGCTCATGTCTGGTCTGTGAAATGTCTACGCTTTTTCAGGAGGTGAGTGCTGTTTGCTGCGATAGCATTGCCTTTCCACAGGTGCTGGCCATTTCTTACCCCAAAAGGGATTGTGTTCTATTTGCAAATATAAAGGGAATGTCAGTTATGTTTCCTCTCAAGGTGTGGCAAAACACAGCGGTAAAGGTAGAGTGAGACCCTACTGTCAAAAATACCTGACTGCTGAAAAGGAAGCTATTGGCCTTTTAAGTCCTGTTAAGTCACCCTTCTTTAGGCAAAACTGGTATTGGAAATAATTACAGTGCTGCCTGCTCTTCTGAGACTGATCTGCAAGTCTTTAGTCTTAAAGCTGAATGTGTGCTTTTATTAAAGGTGCAGGTTGTAGCTGGAAAATATGTCACAGGCTCTTTGGGTAATATTGCAAGTAAGAATAAAGCAGTAGTATATAGCCTTGTGATTTAAGGCACTGGTTCATGTAGGTCTGTGTAAATATTTTAAAGATCTTGATTCAGTGCTTCCTAACAGGGAGAAACATCTTTGTTACCATCTCTAACGTGGAAACTCATTAATGACCCGGGGGATGTAAAAAAGTGAATGTGTTGGTACAGTTTGTACCTTCCATGTACCAGTTACTCTTCTTTCCCTTTCTCACTCGGGTGACTGGCTTTGCAGTGCACCTTTCACTGTAGGTCTAGTCTGTGCTGTATGAAACAGGCATGGTCTTTTCCTTAATAATAGTCAAGAACTTTATTAACTATCTTGATTCCGCATCAGTATCATAAGGACTATGGCTAGATGTGGGCTTCTGGTTTTAAGATGAGTCTTTAAAAGCAAAAAAACAAATCCAGTCCTGTGCCATTTCTTCAGTGATAGATCTGCTTGCTTGGTAAGTTTGTTTTTTTTAAAAAAAAAAACCAAACAGCCACCCCCCCACTCCCCCCAAAAAAGCTATAGTATATACTGTCATAGAGTATGTAAGATAGCTGCAGATGTCTGTACGCTGGGCATGTCTTTTGTGTATATGCTGTCATGGAAGTTCGTTCAAACTGAGACCAACCTAAAATAGCTTTCCCTTTATCTTGTGATTTTCAGTTTGATTTTACTTCTGTGCCTTTTTCACCAGAGGTGATTATTTTCGGTCGTTGCAGGCAAGTTAAACATGTGTGGAAGGTAAAGTCCCCCTTAGCCATTGCAGTACAAAGTTGTTTTCTGTTCATACTCGGCACTCATGTGAATTTGCAACTTTTCATGCTGCTTATGAGTCATTAGTTGTATATTATACTTCTTTTATTTTTCAGTTATTCCTGAGTCTGTCAGGAAAGGAGGTAGAAACAAAAGGCAGGCATACCAGTAGGTAGCAGCTGCAGGATTATTGAAACCAGATGTGCAGTTAAATGGGGAAATATCACTCTGCCTAGATTAAAAAAATCAGTCATGGCATAGAAATAACTGTTTGTGTACACTGTTAATATAGAAACCTATTTGCTTATTTAAAAAAAAAGGTACTATTATAATCTTGATATCCTTTCATCAGACTGTGGTATAAAGTCTCATTCTGATGGATATCACCGCGTTCTGTTTGCACATGTGCATTTTTAAAAAAATCCCTTGGGAAAGGGGAAAGGAGTGTTACATTACAGATTGAGGGGCTGGAGGAAAGATCAAGACTGTCTAGGTACTGATTTTTATTTCCATTTTTGTACATGGAGACCTGCTGATAGCCTAGGATGCCTTTTGCCAGGCTACATACAAGCATGTAACAAAGAAAAGGCTGTTACCCAAATTGGGGCTTAAATGCAGCACTTGCATTAGTTTCAGTTGTAATCAAGTTTAATTTCACATGCAACTTTGGGAATCTCAGCCTTCATTTTCCCCAATCAAAATTCATGCCTATGCTTGCATTAGTTCTAATAATTAATGTTCTGCAACATGAGGGTCTGTGAATGAGGGAAGAGCTGTATCTGTGATACCAGACTGTGAAGATAATAGTACAGTAGTCTCTGTCTTTATTTCACATTGAAATACTGCAGCTATGTGCTGTGGGAGGATGACAAAATGTGACTCAACCACCTTGAAGTTAAGCTACAGCTTAGTCCTCCACCAGCAAAACTGTAGTGCCTGTAACCAGCTCAGTCTCTTTTAACTTGCAAGCAGTAAATACCGTGTTATGTTTATAGCTCTGTCAGCAGTCATTGTAAAGGTCTGTTTCCCAGTGAGTTTTAATTTCTCTACATTCAGAATTAAAACCAAAATCTTGCCTTTTTGGAGAAGACTGGTTATCTTTCATGTCCCAACTATATGCAGTGGTTATGATGAAGATTCCTGGACTGTCTTTGCAGAGATGAAGTCTGAATGAAGGAAAGCTAACCAGCGGAGATTTCAGTGCTACGGTTAAGAATTCCTTTGTAATTGAATTACTGGGGAAACTTTGGTTCAGGTTCTGTCTTGTTCTTATGTAGCTTTCCCACCGGGATTAACTGATGTAGTTATCCCAAGGCATTTTACCCAGTGACAAACGATCAGGGCAAGGGTTAACTTCATCTCCCCTCCACCCTTCTTTTCTGAAGGTGTGATCTTAGGCAAATGGAATGCCAGGGGATCTGGTGAGTGCGTGCCAGCAAGAACTCTCCAGGAGTTTTGAAGATTAAATGAAACTTACTATATGTAAATAAGCAAGTTTTGCTATTTGCTTCTTAAACAGAAAACACTTCTCCCCCTTTTTTTTTTTTAAGATCATTTAGCTGTAAAGGTTGTGTGATTTCTATGTGATAAATAGGAAGCTACAAACTACTTCTGCCGTGAAGTAGGTTGATGGTGAGTAATGAGTGTCAGATGGTTCTCAAATGAGGTTTTTTTTCTTGGTAGCTTTCCTTGCAAATATGCCAAGCATTGAATCTCTGTTTGTTTTAAAAATATCTGACTGCATCAATTAACATTCTTATTTGTGCTACTTGAAACCTATTTCTCAATAGAATCATGGCATGAATTACACTGCATAAGAAAAGGAATGGAAAGGATTTGGGAGTAACAGATAGTGGTGAAACTGGATAGAGGAAAGGTAGAACACACAGAATCCGTTCATTGAGCCTTTTGGTTGAAAGGGTTTGTGCACTACTTTTTACCTACTGGTATTTGTGTTTTAGTCTGTCTTCACCGAAGAAAATTAATTTCAAAATGGTCCATACCTTAAGGTTTATCTAAAACCTTTACAGAATGACCATTCGGGGTGTGAGGATTAGCGGATCTGTGTATCGGTGTACTCTGTGACTGGAATAGCAAGAATACCTGGGAATACAGCAGAAGTCAGTGCATCCACTCAGAAGTGTAAAGAGCAAAGCCTTCTTTATTCTCATCATTACTCATCCTCATGAGCCTATCAAAGTGTACAGCACAACTATGTGGAGAGTTGAGAAGTGAGGACAAAAAGGAAAGAGAATGAGATGATTTATGGCTTTGATACCGTAAGGTGGTACACTCTTGAAATGGATTGTGTACAAAAGAAGTTACAACAAAGGTACCAGGTAGAAAAAGTAGTTAAGTCTCTTTACATAGACAGAGGTCTTGCATTTTGTAATGGGAAGTACAGTTTGTGCCGATTTAGTAAAATCTTTTCTCTTAAAGAAGTATAGAACATACAGAGTGTGTGCAAGCAAAATGGGTTTTCTGACTCCTTGAACCGTCGCTCTTTGGCAAGCCTCCAGTAGGTGTTCTGTTCTTCTGAAAGGCGCGTGTATTGCCCACTCCCTTTATCCATTGTAAATTTTCAGTACATTTAAAGTCTTAGTTGAGAACCAATTTTTTAAGAGGAGGTTTTAGCTTCTCAGATTGGACTGGAGCCTGGGACAGGATTTACGCCTATAAATGCTCGATTACAAAGCTTGGAGCCTGTTTAGTTGATACATATGCAGGACAGATGAAATGCATCTGTTCACGTAATTGGGAAACTTCTGTGCATGTGTGTGTGGCAGGAGGAGGAGAAGGAAGTGCAGATGTGTGTGGTGGTGTGTGGTTTTTGTTTTTTTTTTATACCTGACTGATATCTGTATATTTTTTTGTAACAATGGTGCAAAATACAAAGTGTAGAATCCTCTAAATCCACTATAGATTCTTCCTTTTAGAATCCAGGAGCAAGTGTTTTTAAGTGCAATAAAAGAATGCTACTGTGACTTGAGTTGTACGTAAGAATGGAGGCTTTGAATCCTGGTTATTTGGGGTTTTTTTCTTTTTCTTTTTTTCCCTGGAACAGCAATTAAATGGTGTATTGCCAAGCATTTTCAAATTGCTTGAACTAGTTCTCTCCAATATAAACAACTGATACTGCTGAATTGAAAACAAATTTAAATAAAAATTGTTTCATGTTTGGAAGAATTGTGCCATTGAAGTGTTTTAAAGGTGACTTGCAAATACATCATTACTTATATTTGCACACTTTAATGAATAGTTTGTATATTTGTGGTTGAGTAAGACTTTACATGGACTTTTTTGCTTTTTGTGGATTGGAACAGCTCTGATAGGCTGGTCTTCCCAGCGAGAAGGAAATGAAAGAGATAGGATAGATGTTTTATATGTTCCAGTTAAAATATTGCTATTGAATGTGCTCAGATTCTTTTGTTTCATTTTTGATTTATTAGAATAGTGAAGCTTTCCCCCACCCACACGTATGTTCAATAGTGTTCTTACAAGGTGTGTTTCTAGTTTCTGTGTGATAATAGCCAATAATTTGATAAAGCTTCTTGTTAGAATCTTCTAATCCTAATGAAGCACTAGAGAATGTAAAAATCTGCTGGCAGGTCTAGTGTCTGCAGTGGAGTAATTACGGAGAGTGCTGTTGGTTAAAATGACCGGAGAGCTCTGGGACTAATTGTAAGGAGTGACAGAACAGAGAAGTTTTATTGCTGCAGTTCCCTGAATTATGTTGAGCAGCAGCTGCGTCAGCAGATTTCAATTACCATACTACTGCTCCAGTCCCTTGGTGTCATTCTGGTTGGCATCAGTGTTAACTATTGATCTTTTTATTTATAGAAGCATTTTGTGTTGTTTGGCTGCAAAGGTATATTTTCTTGTTTGGATAAAGCGGAGCTTGCAATAAAGACATTTCTTTGCAAGGAAATACACTAAAAGCATTTACAAAACCCTACAAATATGAAGAATAGATGAGAGAATTGTACTACCTTTTGCCTACCTGTCCCTTAAAATACAGTGTGTTTTATCTAGGCAGGTTTGTAGCACAATGCCTGTGCTTGCACTGATATAAATTGCTCAGAGACTGGGCAGAGAGAAACTTAGGGCTAGGGAAGGAAGCCTGCTTTTCCAATGAGATGAGAAATTATATACTGCTGAGGTTTTAAATCTCACTTGTGTTCTGTGTATTTGCTGCTTACTGTCTCCTTTTTGGGGAGAGTAAGTGAAACTAAACTGCCATTGATTTGATAGGATCTTGGCAAAACAAAATCGTGGTGCTGCAGGCACTCTTTACTGGGAAATACCTGTTCCAGAGGTTAGGGAAGGCAAAACAATGTATAAATTATCACGTATTAAAAATAAAATGTTACTGCATTAAATCAAACCTGAAGGGCAAGGGAATAAACTCTCCTGGGCCTTTTCTGGCTCCCTGCAGGGACACCACAATCATCTCTGCTTGCTTTTGGAACTGGTATCGTGGTGCAGAGGTTCTTGAACAGGTACAGAAGTTGGCTTGCTCAAGAGGAGACTGTTAGCTTTAGTCCATCTCCCTGGATGCCAGAATTGGCAGCAGAATTGAGGACCCGGGAAGATAAAGGGGAGACGAAAGTAGAAGAGTTGCGGCGGTAGCACTTGGATAGAGAGCTGAAGAATAGAAATGGAAGGAGGTGAACCTCAACCCAGGGAAACACAGACCTTTAGTGGGGGGATGGTTGGTGTGATTTGTTGCTTTCTGGGTTTAAGTGGGACCTGGCTGTTTTGGTGTGTGTGGGTTTTTTTTTTGGTTTGTTTTTTTTTTAAAAAAGGCATGAAATTCTGTAGGTAGTTATCTGTCCTCCTCTTCTGTGCTGATTTACCTCCCCAGCTGTGTATCACCACTCAGCAGTGGTGTTTCACATAACAGTTTTGCTGACTGAGTAATTTGTCCGTGCACTCTCTGATATGCTGCTGGCAAGAGCACCTGGGGCAATTTCAGTCACTACTGTAGCCAGCTCATCAGATTTTGACTGAAGCAGATTAAGAAGCAGATGCAGAAGCTGGTCCAGGACCACATCTCCAGGCAGTGACACCCTGCAGGAGCGGTAATGGGCAGCTGGCTTTGGGGATAAGTGAATGAAGGAGTACTCTCAGCTCTGCAAACAACTGTGCTGAATAGAGTTGTTGCTAAAGCCTTGCGCTGGTATAGCTGTACAGTGAAAGGCCAATACTGGCATGAGGCAGCTGTCACCCATGTAAATTTTTCCATAAGATAGGATTGTGCATAGCTATTGGATGCAGAATGTCACTGTGACTTGTTCAGGGGCTGGATGGCAGCTGGCATCTGATATTCTCATCACGGTTTGTCCCGATTTTTGGGGGCATGTAATTTGTGAATGAAATTGCTGATCTCTTGCAAATGTAGGAAATTTTCTCTCCCCCTGGCTATTTTAATAAAAGTCAGTGGTATTAGTAAGGAATTTTTGATGGGTTTTGCCACCCCCCCTTCTATTTTAGGCTAATCCATCACAAAATGAAGGAATTTCAAGGGAGAAAATTGAGGTGCTCTGTTCTGGGATCACTTCTTCAGTAGCCTGTGATAAAAAGCTGTCTCTGTATTTTATTATTAAGGCCATCAGAATTAAATGGTTTAAATTTATTTGACTAATTGCACTCATTTAAGTTTTTAATAATTAAATGCACTGAGGCTATGTAACTTGTTAACAGTCATGTCCTTTTCTTTGCTTTGAGCAGTTTTACTCTGGGCACCGATCTCCTCACATTCCATATAGGTTATTGCACCTGGTATGGACTCATGCACGGCATTTAGCAGGGTACGAGCAACAAGATGCACACGAGTTCCTCATTGCTGCATTAGATGTGCTACACAGACACTGCAAAGGTAAGGCTTGTACTGAGTCTTCAATCAACAAGGATCAAAAGGAGGTAGAAGAATCTCTTCTTAAAATCAAGTGTAGTGTCTTCCAGTACAGCAGTCTAGCAGATTCCTTTTAAAAAGTTTGAGGAACTTAAAGGAAAAAGATCTATAGATAAATAAGTAAACCATTCCCACTGTCAGAAATTATCTAGAGTTAGAAGCAGACAGGTCTGTACATTGATTTGAATCACCATCATGATGTTCTCTAATTGGTTGTGAGTCACTGTCTTTTCTTTTAAATTGCCATTTTAATTCTATTTATACTTGAGGTAGCTGGAACTCTTACTCAGTGTGTCATGGGACTGATGAAAATAACATAGAGGAGGCTATGGCTGTTCTGCTTAAATATTATTCTACTGTATTTATGATGCCCAACTGCATACAGAAATGTGAATAAGAAAAAAAAATAGCATTTGTTTTTGGTGTCTTTTATTAGTTTGTGTATAAAAATACATAGTTGTATGATTCAGTAAAAATACTCAGTGGCATGCTTTTAGAGATGAAATATCCAAGTCTTGGATGAGTTTTGTAATATCATACGAAATTATGTATTTCATGTTAGTTAACTGACCTAAATCTGAACTGAAAATTTGCCAATCTGCCAGTATTTGATCTAGCTGGATTCATTTAAGCACAGAAATTTTTACTATTCTTGTAAGGGTAAAATAGTAGGGTTGATGCTAACAAAACAAACAAACAAAATCCTTAGTCACTAAAAATAAGCTTTAAAGCACTCAACTTTCCTGTAGTACTCTTAGAAAAAGCACTTAGAGGTTATTTTTTTGGCTTATCAGAGGACTATCAAAGGGAAGGCTGCTGCTGCTTCTCTGAAACATTTTGAAGTCTTGCTTTTATCTTGGAGATAGTCTTACATGGTAGCAGATGTGCTTGTTCAGATTCATAATAGGTGTCCTCCAAAAGAGTCTTCTCCAGAAAGAGTACTTGTAAGGACAGGAGTACATAGAACAGATCTTTTGTAATTATTAATATCTGTCATTTGACAATCACTTAACTGCAGTTCAAGAACTGTGATGAAACTAGTGTTGAAGCACTGTAAGGAACAGAGTCCACCCAAACACTGACTTCTCACTTCTTAATACTGAATAAACTCAGCTGCAAACAGAAATACTTCATGGTTACTGTGAAGTTTCTGAACCACTGATCTAACAAATCTTGAAGCTTTTTCATCATCTTTGATATAAAAAGGTGTTCATATTTCTTCTGTACTTCTTGACTAGTTCATGAAGGAGGAATACTTCTCAGAATTGTCAGGAAAAAACTTGCAACGATAAAGGTCCCTGCACTCTTAAAACTGATAAAGAATCTGAAAATACACACACACACACACACCCCCCCCCCGTGGTTTGGGTTTAGATGAAGCTTTCTCAACAGTTTCTTTATTCTTGGTTCTGTTTGGCCTCTCCAACCTGAATGAAAATGCAACTGTGATGTGTCCTAAAAGTTTGAAAACATTGTATGTTAGACATTCTTTGGTAAGAGTGTGTGCATGAGTGGGGATTCTTTTACTACTGGTTGGGTATCACAGATGTGTTGGAAACACTGACTTCTGAATTGGTGTCAAGTTTTGTAATGGTTCCAGCCAGCCTGAACTGACTTTAGCGGGTTTTGCACTTTTCAATATTGAGCTTCTTTGGGTTGTGGCAAGGGTACCATTTACATTCAATACAAGGACTGAAATTGAGTTATTTAATGGATATCCTTAAATTTGAGCTACTTGCAGGGACATAAGTAAGCGGTTACAGTGCTGCTAGGGGGAAGGCATTAGCGCTAGATCCTTGACATCTGTGCACCAAGGTTTTTAAATTTCTGTTTCAGAAGAAATGGAGAGACTTTTATTAAACTATGGTAAATAATCTATACCACATCAAGGTAATTTAAAAGAAGTGGTTGAGCAGTTGTGTGGGAACCAAACAAGTTAATCTGAACAAGAACTTCAAGTACGGTCATGATAAACCACATTTGGAACTAACTAGTTTGCTCTGTAATAAGAAAGTTTTCCCACTTATGTATGCACACAGACATACACATGCATCTGAAGTATACATGTGCAAAAATATTATTACTAATAGTGAGAATATGTCCTAAAGCCACAATAAGCAAATAATGCCTCCCCTGCCAATTTTACTGAATCAAAAGAGCTTTTACAGCTTCTAGTCATAGTAATCAAGTTCTACAATTAACCCACAGTGAAGTAAAAGTATAGGGAAGATTTTGTCAAAAATCCTAGCTTATTGTTTGTGGTCACAAAGGCTTCAGGCACCAAAATAAATGAAAGTATTCCTTATGCTAAGGACTTCATAAATATCCAGTGATACTTCTTTGGCTGAATTTGGTCATTTATTCCTTTTCCATTCCATGTACTCTGCTTTCTAGGAAGTGTCCTACTGCAAGTCAGAGAAGGCGGTGAATGCTCATTATAGGTGTCTGTCATTGCCTAAATTAGGAAAAGTATGTGATTTTGATGTGCATTTAAAGATAAGTTTTGTAGTACTGCATCCTGTGAAGCATAAAATTAACTGCCCTGAGATTCACCTATGGGGCTGGCCCAGGTAGTTGGTCGTTTGTGTTTTTGTTTTTGTTTTTTTTTAATGCTGGTTCAATATAAACATTGTTTTAGTGACATCTGTGGAGTTCTGGAAGCTCAGGTTACCTGTATGATCACCTGTGGAAATCACGTCTCGGGGCTGGTAGCTCTCCTTGTGCTAGCACTGCTGTGTTGAGCTGTGGTATCTGTGCAGCGCATATTCTGAACTCTTAACAGGGCTTCTCCGTGCTGCTAGAGCAATAGAAAATGTTTCTGAATAAAAGGAATCTAATCTGTCATGCCTGTGCATCACTATTTTTCATTCCAACAGCTGGAGTAAGATGGACTCACTGGAAAGCAGCATTTTGGGGGTGGGAATGCTAAGTTATTAATTACTCCTCTTTCTCTACCATTCACCCGAAGTGTGCACAAAGGTCTGTCCTTAAATGCATACTTCAGCTAGAAAGGCAAGAGCTTTCTTGAATCTGAATTCTTTTTCCAACATTGCTACTATAAATGATATTTCAAGTTGTACCTGCATTTTGTGCTCTTCTGGTCTCTCTTGCTGCTTTGACAGTGCTCAGAGTTCTGCAGTGTCATTGTACGTTACTGTTTGTGGTCGTTCTCACCACAAAAAGCTTCCAGATGAGCTTCAGAGCTTACTCTACATCAGATAGTAGCTTCTTCACCAGAGTAATGCTGTAAACAGCCTTGTTGTGTAGGTAACGGCTGCTTTCTTTGTACTGAAGTCGAAGCATTCCCCTGGACTTTGGCATGTATTAACTTTCATCTGTAAAATGCATGGTAGCTTTGAGTTTTGGTCTCTGAATAATCTTGGGTTATAGAAGATGCTGAAAATGATCAGCCATTGATCTGTTGCTTCTTGCATGTGTTCTTGGACTCTTCTGTGAAGAGCAAGTACAAAGTATACCCCACTCTTCACGTGTGATCCTTCAGGAGTTTCGGGTCTCTTCAGTTGTCAGATGAACATAAATCATGGGTATTGCTGCCCAGTGTGTAAAGCATTAGGTCAGCTTTTGGTCAACGTGACAGATACATCTGAATTATCAGCGCTCTGGAAGAAATTCAGGACAGTGAGGTTCCAATCATGCAAACACTTTGTAGTTTGCTAACTTTGTCTCAGACATACTCAGACTTGGAGAAACTTAGACCAGAGTTGTTATTTTCTTGTATGGAGCAGGACCACAATTCGAAAGTTAGTCCAGCCCAGTGATACCACTGCCTGGGGGTTTATTTTTATTTATTGCGGGAGCAACAACAATCAAGCAGAGTGGCAGAGATGGGCATTTGTACACAAAGGTTCAAAAAGCAAGATAAAAAACCTGAAGTAATCCTATAATTTTATCCCTAACTTTATTCAGCCAATGTTATGCTACTCTGACAAAAAGAGAGTAGTACTTTAAAGCTGCTTATTCCTCATTTATGTGGTTTTCATGGAGCATTTTGCATTCGTCTTTAGCAAGGACTGCTCCAAAGCAAGTTTGAAGCCTGGTGCTAGGTATCATTACAGAAAAGAAATGCTGTGCTGAGATTTGGGAGTAAAATACTACCCCGCTCTCTGAATTCTGCAGGATATTCTTAGGAACTGATAAAGCATATGCTGGCAAAACAAGTCATCTCCTATGATCCATGTACATTTGCGCGTACTGCTTTGTCGTTAAGAGTAACAAGCACATGCTCAGAACACTGGGAGCCAAAGTAAAGTGGAGAAGTCAACAGTAATGTCTTGTTTTGATAAATGCCCCTTTTAACACTGGCAATTTCTTAAATTCCTTTTTGTCATTTAAAACGCATAATGGAGGCAAAATGTCTTTATTTTTATTTCAAAACCACAAGCAATGTTAAGAAGTAATCTGTAGCTGTTCTTACAGTTGTTAGGTACGATTTGCCTTTAGTGTTGTTTAACTTGTGTTCAAATAGATATGCATGTAAATGTGCTTAGTTATTGCACAGACACTGTAGTAACTTCTATGGATTTTTTTTTTTAAAGAATTGCATTTAATTTGAATCCAAACTTTTAAACTCAACTTCTTGCCATTCTCATAATTAGAGCATATATTGGCGTCTTCTCAAGTTTGGTTTTAGTTTTGTGCTGACCAGTCTCTTGCAAGAAGCTGCTGATTTCCCTAGTAGGAATTATAACTAGCTTCAAAAACAAAAATGCATGAAACTAAACCTACTTTGTAAGACAGAAATGTTGAAGGGAACCTTAACTTGAGCACAGCAATCTAGCAGCTTCTAGTTCTCAGCTGCATAACATACCTCCTCTCAGCATCTGTTGCATATTGACAACTGTGAGTAGGTGGTAATCTTACTTTTTTTTTTTTTTTTACTCCTCTCCTACCAAATATCATGGCAAATAATGTTGAGTGGCTAATGCCCTTCGGTTTTGCTGGGAACAAGCTCACAGGATATTCTTTTGAGATTCTCTCGTCACTGATCCTAATATCTTGTAGAATAGGAAAGGGAGTGTTCGTTCTCTCCCGTCAGTGGAAATGGCTGTGTATTAAAGGTGTGTGTCCAACAGGGATGTTACCCGTGGTCTGGTGAAAATCTCTAGGCACTGTTTCTCTGCTTCTGCCCCCTGGAAACGAAACAGAGGGAGATAATTCAAATGGTGAGATTGCAAGGATGTGGCAGTTGCATGTGGTTTCTTTAAAAAGTGGAGTTTTAAAATCAAGGATAAAAAACTTCAAAATTTTTTTGAAAATCCACATGTAGTCTTTAAAGCTTATAAGTGATCTTTTTCTAAAGGTGAAGAATGTCTTGTACAGTCTCTGTGCTGTGTGCTCTATTCATTAGCTTAGCATAATTGAGACTGCAGAAGGATCTTAAGTTCGGTACGATTTAGCTGAAATTCTCATCAAGAAATGCCTGAGGCTTGGTCTGGTAACCCCCAACTTGAACCTCATACACTCGAAATCTAATTCTAGCGCATTTTGTTCAAGAGCCATTTTAAGGAAACAATGTGCTTTTCTTGACAATTCACTCAAAAGTTTCTGAAGCAGGCAGCTGAATGAGAGCTTTTCTGAGGCATTTAGGGTCTAATTAACTGAAGTGGCCCATTGCAGCTTAGTAGGTGTTACCTATCTCTGCTTTTCCACACATAGGATCAGGTGGAACCTTTGTCAGTTTATATAGTGTTTTTCTACAATCTTCTAAAGCTTCATTGGAACAAAAAAAACAACAAACATACCAACTCATTCCTTCAGCAGCAAGAAGACTCCAGCTAGAGCACCACTAACACAGGAAAAGTGGTGGGGTTTTGCCCTATGCTTTTAGTTTCCTTGGGTTGTTTTTTGACATGCTTGACTAGAAATTAGTTGGTTTAGAGTAACAGCTGTGATTTGAGGAGTCAGCATGTTAGTGTTTCAGTTTCTGAAATCAAGTACTTCCTAGTAAGTTAAGGATACTAGGAAACATGGCAAAACTGAATCCCACCTTAGCAGTTTCTGTTGTAGGAGGCTGGAAGACATCTGAAGATGTACTTTACAAAATAATTAGCTGGTGCTGTGAAATAGTTTGTGTGTGTATCTCTGCTTACAAAGCAAAACCAGTTGTGTCTATCCTACCCAAGGAAAACAAGCAGTGCAGTCTTGAAAATCAAAGTCTGTCGCTCCTAGTTCACCAGTGGGGAATGGAAGGAGTTTGCTTCAAAGCTGAGAACTGCACCAAGAAATTTTTTGGTTATTTAATGCTCTGGTTAGTCTAAGAAAGCCAAATTGGCCTAATCTCAGCATTCAAATCATAAAAACAGATTACTGTGCTCCTGAGACCTGCAGTGACAGTTTATAATACCTAAAAGGTGGGTATGCCTTCACTGTGCCCCTTAGGAACTTAGAGGATTGCCGTGCCTCTGAAGAAGCTGGAGGAAGACACAGCACTTAGCTTCCCACTTCAGATAAGGACATCTTGCATTTTCTCACCAGTGAAAACTTGAGCGGAAGGTCCATGTTTTCGTTGAAAGCACAGGATGTAGACAGCAGGCTGGAAGCTAAAGGGTCTGAACAAACCCCCTCCCCTCACTCTCAGAAGTTGACTGGGGTAGAATAAAAAAGTAGCATTTGCTGACATTCCTCCTCTCTGTTCATTTAGGAAAATAATGTGCTATTGAATACTCTGCCTAAGCAGAAACTAGTGCTTCTGTGGTCAAGAGCTGGCCATTTGTTTAGATACAAACGTTGCATGGTGGTGCTCTAAGTGAAGCTTAAATATTTATTTTCATGAACCACCTTGGCAACTCCTTCGTCTTAGGAACTGATCTTTACACCAGATAGCGCAAAGCAAATCTCTGTAAGGGGAGACAGGGCTGTACCCTGAAAAAGAGTTTGGCTAACAGCTGGTAGGGCTTAAAGCTTCACCTCTACAGGAGCTAACTGTTTTTGGTCACATTCTGATTATCTTCTATATTTTTCTAGGAGTTCTATTCTTGTTTCCTTGTTTTTTCTTCAGTGCACAACATTTTCACGGTTCTGTGTTTTCTATGTGAACTTGCAGTATGTTTATAAGCTTACGTTATAAAGAGTACTGGAGACGCAGTCCAAGACAAACCACTGTTCCCTCGGAAGATTTTTGACTGCTGAGTCTGTGTTTGCATTCCTCCAGGTGATGATAATGGGAAGAAGGCCAACAACCCCAACCACTGTAACTGCATCATAGACCAAATCTTCACAGGCGGACTGCAGTCTGATGTTACCTGTCAAGTCTGCCAGTAAGTATTTTTTTCTGATTCTGCACTCTGGTCAGAATCTGTACACACTCCAGTGCAACAGTGTACTGAATATTTTCTTTCTGGAATACCAAAAAAATACCAGCAAAATTCCAGCAAGACAAGAAGTGTTTAAATACAGCATCAGCTACGTGCAATCAATTACCAGTTAACTGTCATATATTAAGACGTAACAAAAAAACTACCTGGAAGGTACCACAGGGCTATAGACATAAACTTTTTACTAGTCTGTAAAAGGTGGTTCTTTTCAAAGTTCATGAGGAAAAGGGTTCCAAAATCTTTTTGGTTGTGAAAGTATGTAATTGCCAATACATTTGAAGAAAAATCTGGTATGCAATGATATATTCCTTCAGTTAGGAGCCTCGTGTATCATCAGGAGAGGTTTCAAACAGGCTGACACATAATGTAGTCTCAGGTACCAGCAAGTGAACGCTTTAAAATAGTAGGGAGAAATGTATTTGTTGTTGTACTCTGTGTACTGGAGCAAGTTGACTTCTCTTTCAAGATGTTTGGTGTTGGCATAGTGCAGAAGTCAGAGTTCTTGTTTTTTGTTCTGTCTTGCGTTCTTTATAATTACGCACACTGTCCTACAGCTGGAGTGTTGTGCTGTGCTGGTTTGAATCTGCTTTTATTCTCAGGTTCCTGGAGAGATTTGCGGAAGATTTACACAAAATCCTTATATGATAATGAAAAGCTTGATGTGTTATGACACAATATTAGCATTGATGAAACTTTAACAAAAGAAGTTTGCTTTTGAAAATTGACAACTTTTGCACAAATGAAGCTGAAAAAAAGGCAGAATATTGTAGGCTTAATAAGATTGCAGAGTGAAAGACAGTCAGTTTAGAGGAAGAGAGAACTTGGAAAATAAGCACAACAAGTACAAACAGAAAATGCTTCCAAACTAGGAGCTTAGACCCCTGAAGTTCTGGAGTTCTCTTAAAAATGTATATACTGGAAGGAAAGATTTGAGTCAGTAGAAGTTAAAATTTTGAGAAGCTTTTTCCATAGTCTAGCTGTTGGCTTGTCTTCAGCTGTCTGGTAGAGAAATCTGATGGAGAACATACGCTACTTCTTGATGCATTTTTTTTCTTTGGCTTCTCAAATTCCAAATGCTGAAAGAGATGCTAGTATGAACTGCAAAGCTTAATTCAATGCACTACTGTATAGCAAAAGTATTTGGGGCTCTCTATTGAGTTAGCCTTAAGCACCATCTTCCCTGTTTTGACCAGAGAACCATGCTTCTAAACTAGTTGGATCGTAGATTTTAGCTGGTTTATACTGGTCAGTAGTAAGACCAGTACTTCCATCTCTGAGTAACCCTGCTTGTTCGCTTTGAGTCACAGGGCTCCGGTAGTATATTTTGCATTTAGTACATCAGATGCGTTTTCTAAAACACAAGGCTTTTAAATGTTCAGAAGAACAGTGAGCTGTGAGGAAACATTCTGGAGTAACTGCATTTTCTGTCATCTTTGAGTGCCCTCTAGGGGTGATGTAGATCCTATAGATCTTAAAGGTAGGTATCTGGTGTGCACCCTATAATGAGAGAGACTGTTAATTTTACTTCCTTTACACATGTATTAAACTGCTTTCTTTTTCACAGTGGCGTTTCCACAACGATAGACCCGTTTTGGGACATCAGTTTGGATTTGCCAGGCTCCTCCACCCCGTTCTGGCCACTGAGTCCGGGGAGTGATGGCAGTGTCGTAAATGGGGAAAGCCATGTATCAGGCACCACCACTCTCACAGACTGCTTGCGAAGGTATGAAATGAGACTAATACACTTTTGGCCGGTTAAAAAGAATTTGGCTTCATTCTGTTCTCCAGGTGGCACTGAGCAATGGGAGTAAGTGATGCTTTATCATGGCATTATCCTCAAACAGCATTTTTATACATACTTTAGGTTTTTGCATAAGAGCAAGTGAGATGATAAAGAAAGCTTAGAGAAACAGCAGGCCTAACAATAAGCAATCAAAATCAGTTGCCATACGCGCAAGAAGGAAATAATTTTTCACATTGGCTGCTGCCAGGCAACGTGGTATTACATGATTGAAACCACTAGTGTACGTCTCCATGTTCTTGGTTGTGTCAGCTAAGCAAGCACATAAAAAGAGTTCACAATGTGTTTAATATTTGTCTAAATCATGACACCAAGTAAAAATCTGATTTTACTCTCAGCAGAGCTGAGGGTCTGCTACTGTCAGCTTAGTTGCGGGAATAGCATTAAGAATTAAAGGAATGGGGCTTTCAAAAAGAAAAGATAATTCTGAGCAGGAGACTTAGGTATTTTGGAAACTGGAGAGAATGTCATGGCTTCATACACAGTTAACTCGGATCTTCTAGCAGATCTGAAAGTCATTCTCTTGTGGCAAATGCAGATATTAGTCGAGGGTACCTGTCTGAGGAGATTACCTGTAGCCTGGGGCAAAGCTAATCCTCCTGAAATAAAATTTGATAGCCTCTGACTTCTGATTTCTAACCACTTTAATACTTTTAAAGATCAAGAATTTTGAGAAAACAAGGGAATTGGTGTAGATGAGAAATTGCTGATGCAGGAATGCACCAAGAGGCAAAACCAGTTGAATTTTGGGGATTTTGGTTATTTTCTTCAACATGGGGATTAGTAGAATCAGAGAGAGATAATGATAGGGAAGGAAAAACATCCAGGTTCAAAGATACCCTCCAAGAGTGTGGATTTTGGAAAGAAGCTGAACTCTAATGGATAAAGAGGATGGCTCTAGGTTGTACCCAAAAATTAGCAAGCAAGTTGAATATTCTATTCAGACAAGGAAGGTGTGTAACTTCATTTCAACCAGTATGGCCATGCAACTTGAAGCTGGCTTGAAGGAAGGATTGAGCAGGAATGTGACAAAAACCCAGAAACGTGTAGGCACTCCTGACAACAATAACAACGAATTTGTAAGCCTTTATACAGACTTGAGAGAAGAAAAAACAAAATCCAAAACCAGAGAATGGTGGTACATAGGCTGGGTGAAGGAAATCTTGTCAATCAAACAAGAGAGGAGACCAGGAGGTCGTGATGATGATTTAATGCTGGAGGATGCATTGGCTATAAACAGAATGAGGCAAGGTAGAGGTAGTGACGAGCTGATACCACGTTGCCCTCATGTGCTTACTGTCTGCATTAATGTAAAATGTTCAATTGCATTTCAAAATACTTAATCTCAAAAATTCTAGTTGTAAAGCAGCTTCTGGGGAGATGGTTTATTTGCCCCGTGGAAGTCTAAGCTTGGAGGAAAAGACTTCGCAGTCCATCCTCCTAGCCTTTTCTGTGCTGACAGTTTCTGAAAAACTGAGAGATATTTTGCTGTAGTGTGCTGTAAGAACATAGAGGTAGTATATTTTCTCTAAGCAGTTCCCTATTCTGTAATGGTCTCTTCCTATAGCTCCCTTGAGTGGTTCTGTCTGAAAATTTTGAAAGAGATTTTTCTGGTTGTCAACACTTGGGTTTTCTTGGAAGATATCTGTATTTTGAAAAGAACTTCATGTTTACAGCCCTTTCCATCTCACTGCTTTGATCCTGGCCCAGGTGGGCTACAAGCTAGAAGTGTCCTGCAGACTAGCACGCAGCTGAGCACAGAAGTTCTGTCATCTTGCTTCCGAGCTTCCATATATCAGTGTTTTTGTTTTTGAAAACAAAAGATCTTTGCTTTCTGTATGAAAATTGGCTGTCCTGTTCTGGGAGATGAACTAACATTTAACTCCTTTCTCAGACACTGATGCATTTCGGTGCAATGTTCCTAAGTAGAGCAATGCTAAAGGCCAAGTTTGGGTATCTGAACCATAGCACTTTACATTATTGTAGGTATTGGGTTTTTTCAAAATGACATTTAAAAGCCATGAACTCTGTCTCTTGTGGTGCCAGTGACCCACAAGTAAGTGTAAAAGAGATGTTTTCAGCATGTGTGGAAAATCGTCTGATCGTTTTGTGCATCCCTTTGCTTTTTAATTTTTTTTTTCAGGTTTACAAGGCCAGAACATCTAGGAAGCAGTGCCAAAATCAAATGTAGTGGTTGCCATAGCTACCAGGAATCTACCAAACAACTCACTATGAAGAAGTTACCCATTGTGGCCTGTTTTCATCTCAAAGTAAGTTCACAGGGGGCAGACAGAGCAGAGGACGTATATTCCTCTCCGAGAGGATGAGTTAAACTCCTGGACATATCTTCTGGCTTTCACTGGCTAATCTTTTATGATACAAATTAATATAAAGAACAGCTTGCATGCCCAGCTAGGTTTTCTGTTAAGATAGCATTACATTATCTATAATATAGCTTTGCAGTATGTCTGTGGGAACCCAACTCATCAGAATCCATAAACAAAGTAAAAGGCTAGTGCAGTACCTGAAGCAGCGTAGAAACTGATCTCCAATAACACTCATCTTGCATGGTGAAATTTATACCCTATGCTTCTACTGGAAGAATGCCACAGAGGAACTCTGTGTTGGAGGAAAAGCATGAAAAAATCATCGGTTGCAGTGGAGAAGGCTTCTTGTATCTTTCCAACTGATGTAGTTTTCAACATTTCCAATCCAGATTATGTCAGATGCAGTGATGGGAGATAATGTCATAGTTGGTGCCCTCGGGTAGTTTAGTCCTGTACAATTTATGTCTTAAATATAAAGAATATGATGGTGGTGCAAAGTAGGCAGCTATCGCAGAAGATGAAGGTCGTTCTGTGTCAAGAGGCAAGAGGTCCTTGAAAAGTGATGCCACAGGCCTTTGTAGAAGCAGCCACCGTAGTAATTTAACTGCATCCTTGATCTGCTTGAGCTTTTCAGATGCAGACCTCGAAGGTCTTGAGTGTCCCCTGGAAAAGAATGACAAAGTCCTCTCATTGCTAGGCAGCAACTGATATCACTGGCTGCAGCTCTTACTATGACCACTGTTTCAAGAAACTGCTTATCTGATGATGATACTGATGTCAAATAAGCTACATAATGAAAACTAGCATTTTACCTATGACCGTGGTGACTGGAAACGGATCTTAAAACGACAGCCTTTATGTTGTGTACAAATGAAGGCTTGTATTGCTTCTCTTTCCAGCTGGGGAGTGGTGACTTGAAAGAACACACGCTCCAGAGACTGTTCAGTTGTTCAGTTCTTACATGGTTTCTAGGCTTTGAACTTTGGTAAAACAGCCAGGTAACTTTAATAGTGTTGGAATTAGACCTTTATCTCATAGCTGTCATGGCAAAGTGCGGGCTGGACTTTGCTGTAGCATGCACGCAGGTTTTCTGGTTTATTTTCCAGTAGCCCTCCAAGCTAGGTCAGAATATTCATACTGGAAAATCGTAATAATCTGTGTAGCTATAGTGTCATGGTCTCACTGAGCAAGTCACGGACTGTATTCAAGAAATGGTTGTAGTTTGGAATTGTTTAATTACATAGCAACTCTGTGTCCAGCATAGCGGCAATTTAAAACTTATGTTCAAAATCTGGCTTGTACAAAAGCTTGTTAATGAAATGCAGAGGTCTTGATGTGAAAACAGAATGTCACAGGAAGGTCTATATTTGTGAGAAAAGATTGATTCTGCTTTCTACTGGAAAAAAAAGTGCTACAGGTGGAAAGATTTGCCTCTTCTGTAACTTACAGGACTTTTCAGACTGTTTGGAACAATCGTGCCTTCAGATGTTCACCCCCATATACCAGCAGTTCTTCAGTCGCATCTTGAGCATTAACCAAGATGATACACGATATTACATGCTAAAGATACTAGCCTGGCTGGAGTAGATAGTAGCACAGTTCCCTTGTTGTTCTTTGGCTGTTTGTGGTCTTCATGAAGAGCATTCTTGCATGACTGACTTGGAGGTTTCAGGAGTGCTTGGCTGGCTGCTTGGCTTTTGGGGCGGGTTTTGGGGGTGTTGGGCTCTTGGGGTTTTTTAAATTTTAATTTTAATGCAGAGTGGTTGGCACAACATACCTGGGTGATTCTGCTCTTTGGGCAAGGCAATGTGAATGTGCCCAACCCCTTACCTACACTCTGTTCCTACATTCTGTTGTCCAGAATGACTGAAGATTTCTTTTTTTTTTTTTAATAAATTACTACTCCTCAGTGATTGTGTTGTCCTGTTCATGCAAAATGCAAATTTCATTTCACGTGTTAAAGCAAAATAGAAACCCAAAAGATAAGAATTACAGAAGTCTGAGCTTTTCACGTCTGGATCTGTTGCTAGGGAATTGTTACGGCACCACAATTGGAAAATAATTAACTTGAAGTGTAAATAGAGCAGGATTTTGAGAAATGGGGAGAGAAGCTGCCTTTAAATAGAAGCTCATTCATCTCTTCGTGGTATTTGTTCCTGTTTCCATTTAAAGTTCAGTTGAGAAGGTGAGGAGAGGATGGTGGGTATTGCAGGCTCCTTTTGGTGGAGGGACAAGGCTTTTTTATCATATTCTATTTTTGCCTTGATTTGAATTGGTATTCCTGTGTAGGCTTGACTCCTGTCACTTGGGGTGATTGGATGGGTGGATTAAGTGTGTGAATCTGATGGCAAGCTCTCGTTGTTGCCTGTTTTGTGTGCTAGTGTAGGCAGCAGCCATCTATGTGAATAGTGTGTAGTACAAATGAACACTGGTTTGGGTAAAGGCTGTGTGTGCTGTCTCTGTTTAATACATTTTTTTCTTAATGTCAGTTGGCAATAAGTTTGTATGTATAGATATTAAGGTAAATACTCTAATTAATATTGTCTTTTTTGCCCCCACAAATTGTGGTTTATTTTCCTGGTAGAAATGTGTTAGCATTTATGTGGGGGTTCCCAGCCCAGACAGTTGGTAGAAAAAATCGGGGGATGTGTCTGGATACTGACTGCTAATAGACTTCCGTGTTGTTGTTCTTAAGCTTAGGACATTTATAAAAGACAGAAAACTTAGCCTTTCTCTAAAGAAAAAAAACCAATTCTTCTACTTTGTCTCCAGCGGTTTGAACACTCAGCCAAACTGAGGCGAAAGATCACTACGTATGTCTCGTTTCCGCTGGAGCTGGACATGACACCATTCATGGCTTCCAGGTGTGTACCAAATTCAAACTCCCCCAAAGACCTGGACAGAACTGTTTACCAGTTCATACATGTGCAGCATGAAACAGGAACATCCTTGAATCAAGGTTATAGAACAGTATGTATAATGATACTTCTGCTGTAAGCTTCTCCTTGAAATGTGCATCTTTTCTAAACTAATTTTTAGATAAACTGTTGTTTTGTGTGCCAGAAAAGGCTTAATATTTAAATTTTTTTAAATTAATGTATGTAATGTTTCTGGTTGCATGTTAAACTTGTAGGCTCAGATCCATTGTGCCGTCCCATCACCCGAGTGCCCACCCACCAGTCATCTCGTGTAATCAGGCAGACTAGACATAATCTAATGCCTAACCTGGTGTTTCTCGAGTTATAAAAATCCTTCCTCTTTGTTCCTGCACACATACAAATCTGTGGTTTTTTGTTTTGTACCCTCAGCTTTTGTTTAGAGAGTGCTGCAAGCAGAAAAACCATAGTCCAGATTAAAATAGATATTTCTAGCAGGTATTTAAACAGGAACAGCAGGACTTCTCCCACCTCCCAGGTTTGTTGAAGACATGACATTTATATAAATATACCTTTATGAAAGGAACTTAATCGGCTCAGTTAACGAGTATTTGTCAGGTATTCTATTCAAATATACAAGAGGATATTCCAGTTTAATTTATATCTGAAGCGATGCAGAAAGCCCCAAAACATGTCACCTCTTAACACAGGGGCTCTATTTGATGCTAAAATTTTACTAGTAATTTCAAGGTTTGCCTCCCCCTCCGCCCCCCGCCCGAGAAAAGCAGACACTTCTGCCAGGAGAGAAAGGAAAGCCCTGAAGCTCTGCTAAATAGTGTTATATTAAGAATATGGTTTATTCCAGTATATTCTGGAGATTTTGAGACTTTCCTGTTCCTCTGTGGTGAATTCTCGGTGGATGGAACAGGCTCTGCTGATGAAAGGTATCAAGCCTAATGGAATATAGATGGGATAATCAGCAGGCATAACTCAGTAATCTGAATTTCATCAACTATGAAATCAACAGCATAATCCTATTGCTGCTGTCAAAACACAAAATGAATTTACAAGTCAGGCCAGGATGATTGACCCATCACAGGATAAAGGACTGATGTAATTAGATGTTTTTCCAGGTTTAAAATACAAATCTTTTCTTAACCTGTTTTTAAGCTTTCTGGATAGGACATTTGATGTAAACAGATCTGTATTTGCAGCACTGAAGCCTTGACCAGGAGGAGAAATGGTGTTTCTTATGTAGCATTGCTGTGAGAACAAATAAAGCATCTTTAGCATCCTAATCAGCAGCCCTTCTCTGCTGCTAAGCAGCATTGTGCTTTTGAATAAGGATCTGGATTCGGCAGACAGGCTCTGTGTGTCATGTAAAACCTGTTTTCTGGGAAGCCACTGCTTGCAGTGACTGGATTTTTGTGTGTGTGTTGCAGTAAAGAGAGCAGAATGAACGGGCAGTACCAGCAGCCGACGGACAGTCTAAACAATGATAATAAGTAAGTGGTACATTCCATGACTTCTGTTGTGAAAGGTAGTTGGCTTCTAGAAGGAGACACACAGTCTGCTGTATATCCCGCAGTGCGAAGCACATTACCATGTTTGACAGCGCAGTAAGTCTGAACTGTTGCAAAGTAAAGCTTCCTTCACTAAATTGCCTACCCTTTCGTGGTTTTATGGCAGCTGACTTTCAGATCTGAAGGGGATAACCCCAGCAATCAGTCTATGAATAAAATGAAAAGCTATGGTTACACTAATAAAAGGGATGGGTGTTTCCTTTGAATAATCCTATTTTTATTGCAATAGCAAAGGGAGTTCCGGAGGACCAAAAGAAAGTTTATAGAACACTGACACTCGAAGTCCCAAATAGATGGCCCCAGTAATTCCGGGGTCTCTTGGTCAGGCATTGATTCCAGTCAGAATAAATGGCAGGCTGATACGGGACTTGCTCAATGATACAAAGGGAGGGTAGTGGAAACCAATATCCGTAGCTTTATGAGAATAGAGATGGTCACACAAACCTTGTCTTTTTTTTTTTTTAATAAGGTTACAATGTTGGTTACGAAAGTCATGTGCTGATGTTGTGTATTATTTAAATTCTTCAGGGCACTTCATTTGGCATTCAAAGTTGCGTTAAACTGGAATCACACAATAGATTTAAAAACTAGCGAATTAGGTCTTAGTGCAGTGGTCATACAAGCAGGTATCAGGCAGGTGTTACGGGTGGTCCTATAGCACTTGATTCATTAGGCGTGTGGTGTTTAATAGTGTTAGCAAAGATCTGAAAGAAAACGCAGCTGATTGCTTTTGAGCTTTGCACATGACTTAAGTTGGAGAAGTTGTTAACAATGAAGAGCGTTAGGTGATGACAGCAGAGGCATCTGGGCTGCTTGGTAAGCTGGGTGCCAGTAAACAGGGCAATCCTGGAAAGCTCCATCTAGGACTGCAGAGTGGTGTCCCTCCTGGCTGGGTTAAAGGACTCCGCTAGCAAGAGGGTGACGTTACAAATCAGTGGCTCTGTAGGCAGTCCACTGAATAGGTGTCTTGTTGCAGCACCACCGTGTCCAAAGAGCTCTGTGAATTTTGAACATAAGTAGAACAATATCAAGTGAGATTAGAGAGGTTGTTTCACCATTGTGCAGATGTGCTTGTATCCCAGTTTGAGGACAGCATTTAAGAAAGGGTTAAAGAGAGTGGAGAACATTTGAAAAAGAGCTGCAAGTGTGTTTAAGACTGGAAACAAAGTTTTACCGTAGAACAAAAGACCCAAGGACTTCAGTCTTCTCCTTTTTAAGAAAAGGGAAAAAAATTAAGAACAACTTGATCAGTCTACAAGTATCTTTCTTTGGAACAGAGATTTGTCTGCTAGTTTTCAGGCTAGCAGGCAAATGCACAGCAGCATCTGAAAGCTGCAAGTTGAGGCTGAATATATTCAGTGTTTCAAAATAGGTACACACTTTCCAGATTAAGGACAATTAATCAGTACTGCAATTTATCACTAGAAATATTTAAGATTAGCTATATTTAAGGTTACCTCCTTCCCCATCCCTCAAATGCATTTTGCTAGTTCACTTGAGTTGCTAATTTGGGGAAATAGAAGATCAGACCAGATAATCAGTGGTCCTCTTCAGGAATGTGTCAATATTGATCTGTTTTAGAAGAAAAATATTTGGAAGCCAGTATTGATAAGGCTGACAGCTGTCATCAGACTGGAGTCTCACAGTAATAGCAAGACAAAAAAAAATGCAGTTATTTTCCCTGGTCAAGGATGCCCTCTTCCCAGTTAATGTTAGGAGGTTGTGTTTTATTCATGAGTCAGATCCTTTACTATTGCTGTACGTGTTTATGGACACAAGCTTCTGTCTAAAATGTCAGGTTTTTCCCTTTTTGATGCGCTTACTCGTTAACTCTTTTCTGTACCAGGTATTCCTTGTTTGCAGTAGTTAATCACCAGGGAACCTTGGAGAGTGGGCACTATACCAGCTTCATCCGGCAGCACAAGGACCAGTGGTTCAAGTGTGATGATGCCATTATCACCAAGGCTAGCATTAAGGATGTGCTAGACAGTGAAGGGTAAGTTGTGAACTGGAAACGGAAAAGGAAGGGAAACTTTGATCTTTGGGTATTCCTTACTTTTGGTTAAAAGACCCTTTCGTCAGAGAGACTTAATTACTCCCTTTGAATATCTGATATCTCTGTGTACGTATCAGTGCTTCAGAATGTTGCTTTATAATCCTGGATTTGTTGAAGGAAGAAGAGGGGAAGGCCAAGGTCGTCAGCTGACTCTGCGGTGTCTGTAGCTGGTGCTCGTGTCCACAGAATCACAGAATGGTCGGGGCTGGAAGGGCCCTCTGTGGGTCATCCAGTCGAACCCTCCTGCCGAAGCAGGATCACCTACAGCAGGCTGCACAGGACCGCGTCCAGGGGGGTCTTGAATATCTCCAGAGAAGGAGACTCCACAGCCTCCCTGGGCAGCCTGTGCCAGTGCTCCGTCACCCTCAGAGGGAAGAAGTTCTTCCTCATCTTCAGACGGAACT
>Ga0065711_1027969_pt1 | contig 44572 bp, 17 predicted proteins | sample Hoacrofraction12_FD_59098 | JGI IMG/M metagenome (GOLD analysis project Ga0065711, IMG submission 59098) | Hoatzin crop microbial communities from Cojedes, Venezuela - Epithelial fraction 12 v2 (version 2) | ecosystem: Host-associated > Birds > Digestive system > Esophagus > Crop | place... | reverse complement strand
GCAGGAAACGGTGACGTTCCCCCTGCTCCAGTGTCCCGAGCTCGTCGCTCTGCCTTCCCAGCAGGGTTCCGTGTCAGCCGCTCCCAAGGCTCACATCCGGATCGGAACCCGGGTTGCTCAACGCACCAAGCTATGTCCCCTCTCATCCAGCCAGGACTCCACACAGTTTGAAGAGTGCGTTGAAGTTCATAGCTGAACTCAGAGGAAGGTCTGTCTGGACCATAAACTTATATTACTGTTTTACTATTGAACAATTCTAGTTCTTCCTGAGAATCTACTAAAGAAATGAATTATGTTCATGATTTTTTAAAAATTTTTCATTTTAGCCAGGCAAATGCAGGCTGGCAAGTATACAAGAAGCCTAGAAATCTGCACTAGGAGTGAAGTGTGTTGAGTGTATGACTTGTATGCAGTGACTATGGGCCCTAGGACTCCTTAAATCACATTAAATGAAGTTTTCCTACTGAGTTCAGTGGGAATTCCTCAACTAAGTACTCACACTTGTAGCTTCATCTGCTGTATCTACCCTTTAGCATCCCAGTCTGTTTTTTCCTTGTTGTGACTTCAACTCCAGTGAGGCGAATTTAAGTTAAACAACAGGATAAGCATTCTGGTTGTAAGCTGTGAAGCAAAGGGGTAGACTGTCTGAGGAACTTCTGGAACCATAAGGGATATGAGAGGTTAGACATGCATCTTGGAATGGTTCAGGTATTCTGGATCCTGGTTTGGGTCAAAGCTGTGGACTGGATGCCCCCTTTAAAGCCCTGCCAGTGGTATTTTCTGATGGTTCTGGCTTAGCCGTGTTATACCTTATAGTGAGTCCATCAGTATGGGCCAGTGCAATATAACAAGGAAAAGAACTTAACGGAATGTACTTAAACTAGTACAATGTATTTCTTTGTGTCATTTAGAGTTAGGAAATCCACATTGTTTTTAACTTTCTACTATTTAGATATATAATGAGAGGTTGTACTTGCTCAGATTATAGCATTCAACTGGAAAAACACAACAATTTGGGGAAAAAGGTATAGATGTCTCCTATAACGCATAGATATCTGATGCATAGTAATATTTGGAGTTAATCAGTGATCCTGAAGTCCAGGATATGAACCAGTATCATTAAGGCATTGACTATAAGCAGCATTTCCTTAGCTGCGTGTCTCCAGTATAGCAGTGAAATGGGTGGGTGTCCAGAAACGTATCGAAGAGTCGTTTTGCTGCTGTAGAGATACAGCATATACTGTCCCTTTAAGTAGCTAGCTTTTAACACTGTTTTTAATGATTCTGTGCGTAGTAACTGGGTTTCTTAGCTTAAATAATTAAATAGGAGTAGAATATGCAGGTTAACTTCTATCACTTGTTTGTAGGTGAAAGCTGATGAGAATCCTTCCCATTTTGCAATTTTTCCTAGGGAAAGGGACAATATTTTTCACATTTCTTAGAGTAGAGCCTGTTTTCTATGCTGCTGTTCAATAGGATGAAATAAGCTCTCTGAGCTCAGCAAAAAAGGTGTCTGAACAACAGCAGACTATTAAAAAGGATTAAAAAAGTGGCTAGCTACACATTTTAATAGAATAGATATTTTAATAGCAAAACATCCCCGTATAAGCAATTCTATTGCTGAAAGTCCACAACGTTTTAGTGCTCCTTTCAGTATCTTCTATAATTTCACATCATATTTAGTTACATAGAATTCAGAAATCCTGATGAATATCTAGTCTGCTTTTGTTTCTTAGCAGTGATCCTCCTATGCAGTCTTACCTTCTGTTGACCTACATTTGAAGTGCAGCTCTGTGCTGAAAAGCTGCAACTGTCTGTGGAAAAGCATTGTATAAAATGGACCTACTGTTTAACATCCCCTCTTAGAGTGAAAAGTCAGCAGAAAAACAACATTCCTGCTTTTTCCTGTGAGCAGCTTGGAGGTGAAAGTCTTAAAGAAATACGGGAAATTTGCATTGCGTATCATTCGAGGATTGGTTGTTTGGCTTCAGTAAGAAAACTGAATTGCAGAAGGTGTGATGGTGGCAGTTGCACGGGCCCCAGCAAAGTGGGGTGGGGGAGTATGTGCAAGCAGAAAGCCTCTCCTCAGCTGGTTAAGAACTGCTCAGAGGCAAATCGGACATATTCATTCCGTCATGCTGCGTAAGCAGTGCTGGTGAGTAGCATTGGAGTGAGGATCAAAAGATGTACCAGATTTTTTAGCTTTCCTGGCTGGCTGACTTTTCTTTGAAGGAAGCTTATTTGAAAGCAGTATTTATGTATGTATTGACTGGCGAGGAACATTCTGGATTGAAACACTGGCAGCTGCGGGGCTAGAGACATTAATTTCTGCTCTGATTTTCTTTCTCAATGTTAGCTTCGCTATAGGTAGATTAAAGGCTTCTCTTTGGTACCAGTTCTGATGCTGACTTTTCTTTTACCGTTATCAGGATTGGAAGCAGAAATAGAATGGTAGGTGGGAAAGAGAATGGAATAACAAAGTTTGGTGTATCTTAATGAGGAATCATTGCAGACAAATGGAGAGGGATCAAGGATAAAAGTAACTCTTAAGTCAGTGAAGTTACAGAAATTGATTTATTTAGTAGTAGTGACATGCAATCTAGTTTTCAAACTGTGGTAAAGAAAGGAGAATGATGCTATGCTTTGTGGAAATAATTTTCTGAGAGGGATTTCAAAGAGAAAGAAGTTACATAACCTTTGGAAATGTTTTGAAAGATTTGAGACTTACTCAAGTACGTGGTTTTTGAGGCTGGTGGAACCCCTAATTGAAACCATATTATAGTGGAGCACCATGGTATGAAAAGACTGCTAGCTCGTCCTGGCGGGATGTAGAAAAAGCAATGAGAATTTGCCAGCTGCAGGGTGAGATCAGGCTGTAAACTTTGAAGAGAAATAGGACAATGTTATCCTTGAACCTAAGAAGTAGTTTATAATTTAATCAAAAGAAGCCTGTAAGAAATAATGCAGAAGATTTCACAAATCATGACAGAAAAGCCTGTCTTAATCTGTGTCCGGTTTTTGGACAGATAATTGTGAGAAGTGAGAGAGGTGTGCCGAAGCCTGAAAGTAAGAATGGAAAATACCTGAGGAGAAGCACAATACATTTTGTGCAGCAGAGGAAAGTAATTGTGAGTTTTCTATAGACCTTTCTATCTAGTGACTAAATTATCACCCTGTACACAAATGAAACTCATATGCTTATAAATTTGCCCAGTCACCCAGAAACCAATACACTGTAAAGTTACAGTAAAGGATATATGACCGAGTCACATTGAGCATAGACTGGTGTTTGTGTCTTAGCTTGTGCAGTGGGGAAACGTGCTTACCAAATATGTCGGTGAGCTAGATGGGATTGCCTCAGGAAGTGAAATTACTCATTCTAGGTCTGAAAGTATGCCCAAAAATATAATTCAGAAAGACATGCTATCATAGAATAACAAGAACTGCTGTATATAAAGCGTAGAGGAGAAAAAAACAAACTAAGTGAAAATATGGAAATACTCTAAGGCAGGCTATATTATCAGAAAGAAGGTAAAGGATGCCATTAAGAAAAGCTAAAACTAGTATTTAGTATGATTCAGTGTCTCACAAAGAATATTATTGCATGCTAACATGCTTAAGGAAAGGTAAAGGCCTTGGTCTAAAACTGAAGTGTTTGTGCATCCTGTAACATAATTACTCTATGGTCTTTCATATGGTTGTGATTTCTGCAGTCCAGAAATAACATATCAGGGTGCCACTCCTAAACATGTAATTTGATCCATAAATTCTGCACTGAATACTAAATGTGACAAGTGTCCATAATGCATCCGTTTGAGCCTCATGGCTGCCCTACCAAAATACAGGGCATCCAGGGACTGGTGCCGTCAGCTGAAACGCTACTGCTTAGAAAATGTGGTGTCAGATTCTTGGCTGTATGATCACTCTCATTACAACAGAAGAAACCCCAACCAGATCATATGCTGCTGTGAGGGTAGACATGACCTGCTTAGCTGAACCTGAGGCCACTAGGTAGATTAGGAAATGTTAGCGACTTGTTGCAGCTGGAGATGTTACAGAGGACTATCTGGAATTTCAGCAGCCCAAAAGAGTGTTATCTGTGGGGGAACCAAGTAACAGCAGTGTGAAGGGCTGAGCAAAATGGCACAGACAAAAACTACTAAGGTGCATCTTTTCATATGGGTGGTGCTATTGCTAACTGGCAACTTTGTTTTTACGTGTTGTTTTAGCAAGGCTGTTTCTTTCTTTCAAAAAAGGGAATGATCAGAGCTAGATTAGAGTTAGAGCTTGACAGATGGAGAGCCTTCCCTGCTTCTCATGTGTTGCCTTTTTAAAAGTAATTTTGGTTTATGTACCAAATAAAAATATTAAAAAACACAGCTATAAGAGCATAGTTTTTTCCTTGATTGCATTCACCTACTACAGGAAATTATTTGTAAGGCTGGTATCTAATATTGCAGTGCTAACTGGATATTCGTCTTACATATCAAAGAAGTGCTTTTAAAATGTAAGATATAAAATCTCACAGCTTTTGTTCCATGCTTTGCTTTTCTTTTTTTTTTTAATAAAATACATAATTTTTTGCTGCATCTGATAGTTCTAAGTCAGATGACTACTGCTCCTAGAAACAAGATAGTTATAAGCAAATTATCAAGAGGCAGATATAAAAACTCCTTTCCTCTCTTCATTATTGTTAATTATCATGGTGGTTCCATGGACAGGACCAGAAGGCCGTTTTGGTTTCAGATTAATTTAGCCTGTGAATTGCTCCACTCAAAGACAAATATCAAGCTAATTTCTAGGAGAGAGGTTTGAAGTTGTGTAGTTTGGGATACTTCGAAAGTTTCAAAGTGTGCTCTTCAGAATCAGATTTGCCCTGGCACATGAGGAAAAGCCAAAGGATCTTGAATTTTACACCACTGTTTCTGTGGTGCTCTGCCATGAGACTGATCTTAGAGGTCTCTTCCAACCTGAATGAGAAGTCCTATGAAATAATGAAGTCAATGGCATGTTCCAGCCTTCAGTGGAGGAAAAGTATTAGAGGATGAATTTAAACAGTAGAAGTCTGAAGGACTCCATTTCAATGTATTTGAGCCTCTGGATGCATGATCTTGTGCAGTCATGGGTGTGACAGAATGCCCGTCTTCAGGGGAAAAGAATGAAAGATGAGAGTTCCCTCACTTTGGGACAATGGATATGACAGGTAGTGGAGAATGTCCTTACCTGCTAATTCACATCAGCCATTAAATTATTTTCATTAGCGATGATTCAGTCCCTTTCATCACAGTTCTAATTCAGTGACGTGTAAACTCAGAAATGTCCAAGTCATTGTCATAAAAATATGTATCTTATAAATGCACATTACAGTTCATAGTATTCAGTTCAAGCTGAAAATAAAAGGTGAACTTCATTTTGTAAGAAGTGTTTGAAAGGATGTTTTAAGAAAAGTGATATGCAAATCAGATTGAGGTTGGTTAATTAGCTATAAATGCTTGTCTTCTGGGAAACTGCACTACAGCAGCAACCGGAATGCCAAAGGCTTGTCTGCCTCTGACCTCCTCCAAAAGATTATAAAACATTGGTATTCCGAGATCCCAAGTGCTAGTATTTTTGGCTTTTATGGAGATTAGCTGATTTAATTATGTTTAATTTATTGATTGAAATGACTGTAGTTGATTTAATTATATTTAATTATAGTACTCAGTTTCTTCTTCAGAGTACTTTTGATTTATTAACAATTGTTGAAAATATTTGTCATACTCACCATGAAATTCTGTCTACAGAGGTGAATGGCTGTATCGCTGTGGACTTTAAACAAATTGATTTCTTATCTACTAGACCCTCCTGTAAGCAGTAATTATATTGTATTAAAACATGCAGTCAATGAGCCAAACTTTCAGTGAAAGGGTGAAATACTTCTCAAGTCAGATCTTCGCTTATTAATATGCTAGCAGCACAACTGGCTTTAAAAATAATGTTAAATTTGCTCAGTTAAGGATTTAGAAGCCAAGAAATGGCAAATCTTGGTCCTGTGGATGTGTAACATTGCAGTTCCTAATTAGATTAATGCATACTGTTTCTCAGTTCTTGCCATATGATGTTTAACTGGCTAATTCATTCACTAGATTGTGTTTCCAAGCCTTTGTTCTTGGTATAGTTTGAAATCCATGGTTACATACAGAAATAATCTATATAATGTATAGAATTCAAATAAAGTGAGAAGACAGATCTTTCTTGCAGGGAAAAATGTGGCAAATCTCTAGAGATATCTTTTATAAACTCCCTGCAAATGAATCTTTGTTTCCCAAATACTGTATAATGATGCTACATATGTGCTGTGCTTTTTAGTTTTTCATATCTTGTTTAGAAGATGACCCTGTGGTTAAAGAAAAAGGTTGAGATTAAATTATGAAGATTGACACTCAATGTATGTAAAGTGGATTTGTTTTGATAGTTTTCTCTTTATTCGTGCAGTGCTGCAGTAGTCCTTTTTGTGATCTCTAGTATTGGAAAGGAGGGAGAGGGTAAAGGTGAGAGCAATTACTTTGCTAACAAAGTGTAATTTAATGGTGCCAGACTTCCATCAAGTGATATCTAATACTCTTGAAGTGTGTCCCCCCTCTCCTCCACAACCCCCTTCAAAGCAGAATTAAGTAGTAGAGATAGGTGCTAATGGTCGTATAACAGTAAACTGTGTCGGACTGCGGAAAGGAGGAATGGCAAGAAACAAGACAGACATTGATTCTATTACGTATTATTCATATTCTGCAGGAATTTTTACTCCACGGTGATAGCGACGTTATTATAGTGCTGTTACTGCATTGGTGCTGGTTCTTTGATGCTTGTAATTCTAGTTTATTTGGGGTTTTTGAAGGGGTCTAAAACAGAGCCAGAACTCAGATTTTCTTACTCAGTAGGTTAGAAAATTTAAAAATATGTCTGATTTGAAGCCACAGACACCTTATTTGGAAGAAGGATCACAATGCCGCTTTAGGTATGTTTGTGCCTGTGATTAAAAGCTTTTTACATATGCATCCATCTCCTTTAGCTGTTCTGCTGCCTCTGTTTGAGAATAACAGTGCTATCAAAGTGACAAAAGGCTAGGTTGTACTCCTAAGGGAAGTAATTATAGCAGCACAGCAGAAGGTAAAATTATAATTTTTTTGCTACTTTATAATGCAGTACCAAATATTTATCATAGTATTAGTAAAAAAGCCATAAACTTTATGTAGATTTTAGAATATAACAATAAATGAACTCATACTGCAATGAAAAGCTAGATTTTCATGAGACCCCAAAGAAATCTATTCTAACAGTGGTTTAGTCACAGTACAAAATATTCAGGATGCATTATTCTGCTGTCGTGTTTTATATAAAAAAATTGTAGTTTTACCTATGGGTATTCTTACAATTTTGGATAGGCTGTTCTGTGGGTGAGCTCTAACTGTCAGGGCTTACTGTATCAGAAGGAAGATGGCGCATGTATGTCAAAGGTAGGCAGTGTTTTTCGTGTTTTGGAAAAATATATCTGAAGGATGGCCTCAAAAATCTGTATTTTTACCAAAGGTATCAATGTAAAGGAATATTTTGCTAACCTGCAGTTATATGGGATAATCTGGACTGTGGCAGTAACAAGTTTAATCTTTCATGCAAGTGAGAAGTGCGCTATAGGCGCTTCACGAGAGACAGCTACGGTTCTGTACCTCTTGTTCCTTATATTCTGTACTGCCCTTCACGCAGTATGCACCCCTGCAGCGATTAATCCAGTCCTTGAATGCGCCCACTGCAGGTAGTTAAATATTTGCTCAGCTCATAAATAACTTATTTCAAAAAATGCACTAGTGAGTTGTTACTGCCTTGCAACTTAATGCACACAGCGAATGCGCTTCTTTGCACTGGTGCAGCCACAGGAAAGACACAGACCTTGGTCAAGTTGTGCGTGCTGTATGTGAAGCTGAATGTCTGTTCCTCCCGGGGCAGGCAGTGGGACAGGCTGTTCAGTACATGATCTGACACTTCTGCATCGCTCGGCTCGGTGCCCGAGTGGCGTCGGAGAGCAGCCCAAGGCTTGCCTGCACATCTGATGGGACGGTACCTGTTCCCCTGCGGAACTGTGTCGGGATGGTCAGTGCTCTGGCAGCCGCCCTCCAACCCGTAATGTGCTTAGCAGTGCTTCGGTGGGGGAAGAGTTTGTGTCCCCAGGTTCAGTTAATGTAAAAGATAATGCTTCGTGTGGCCAGGTTTCCTCTGGCAGTGAATGGTTGTTCTGGTGAATGCAGATCAAACACAAGACACTTTTCTTCTCTGGTTAAGTCAGGGGGGCGTATTTTCCACTGTATGGTCTTGTGCAGGTGCTGAAGACCTCGAGTTAATATGACTTGGTGAAGGCTGCAATAGATTTGTTCTCCTGTTCTATGTTCCTCTGAAATCTTATCTGCTGGCTGGTAAAATTTGGAGGTGTAATGTAGCAGACCTTCAATGTGACTTTGGTACAGACACCATTTAAAAACTCTAATCTGGGATTCTTCTACCATGTTCTGCAGATACTTGTTGTGGCTCTGTTGGTAACGTATGGCCCTGAAGGTGAGGCAAGAGGAAAAAAAACCCGGCATAAATAGGACTAAGCATGTAGGTTCATATGCAACACTGTCATCTATATATTGAAGTATGTTATTGATTGATAAATTCATGTTTGAGATCTTCAGTAAACATTCACGCCAGCTATTCAAGTCATGCTCAACTCTGTAGACTGTTAGTGACTTGATTGATTCATTGATTAAATTTGGTTTATTATGCTAGTACAGATCATAAAAAGATCAACAAGGCTATATGGTTTTGTATTGATTCTACATTGAAATGATATATATTTTATCAAATGTAATTACTTCCTGTGATTTTTACCTGCTTCTGATATTATCTTATAGAAGAATTCTGTTGAAAGAATCTGCTTTCAATAGAATTTGGATTTAAAAATATTTAGCATTGCATATCAGTAACACAATCCAAAGTACATTTATCTTACTCTTATTCTATAAATTTTGAATTGAAATCTTTTTGAGCCACGAAGCATTTTTCAAGTATATTATACTGGGATATGTATTTTTAGTATCTTTATCAATACAATTCATACATTTCATGTAGGATAGAGTAAGTGCCGTAAGCAGTTGCAGATTCCAGGTTGTACTCCCAGATGGGGGCAGCATTGCTTTAAAAAGAAAAACAAGGATCAGGCAGTCCTGGACTGGTAACTGAACTGTTCACTCTGAGGAAGTAGATGGGCTCCCAAATCAGACTAATAAACCTGTGGGTTAATAACACGTTGGTCAGATCAGCATGCCCCATAATCACTGCTGTTGATCCATTTGTCTGTCTTTACACAGCAAATTGATTTTAACCAAGGATTCATCCATGATGAAACTTTCATAGAGAAAAAATTCAGAAAAACAATGAAAACCAGCCATCCTTCTTTCTTCTTTAGCCCTAGTGGATAATGTCTCCTTAAAACTATGCTGCTATTGTTAATCCTGTCGGGAAATTAATTCCTGGCATTGCAACTTAAAATGTTATTCAAATGTCACCTTGTGTTTCCTCAGTATTTCATATTGCCAGTAATTGATTATGTAAAGAACTGCAAGAAACAAGGCTGGAGCTGTAGAGACTGAAGGTGACAGAGTTTACTGCCAAGAGCCTGCAAAAAATCATTGGCTTCTGGGCTTTGTCTCTGGTGGTGCTTTTTTGGGTTTTCCATAGCAAGAGAGGAATTCTGTCTCCTTTGGTGAGACAGGTGTTTATGTACACTCTCTTACCTCCTCTGTCTCAGAGGACCTCTGCAGCAGATGGAAAATCATCTTTATTAATCCTGGAAAATAGGGAATGCACTGAGCAAATGGAAGTTTGCTCAATAAAGGAAAAAGAAATAAATGGACAATTAAATTATATTTACAGTGTGTTACAGGTACTGCTTAGACCAATTTCGATTTCTGGCACTTGCTTCTTTGGAACTAGATCATCATCATTTTTCTTCAGTTCATAAAGTTTAGTTCCTTTGAAAGTGTTTCCATGGTGTAAAGATAAAAGCTGCACAAAAAGTTAGTTAATTTCTCAGAGCGATCGTAGGTAATTTTTTTGGTGACCTGTTTTTCTGTGGCTAGAGCAATGGATAGAGTGAGAGGCGATGTCCCATTGCTCATCCTGCAGCACTGTGAGATTAATTAGTCTTGAAACCTGCTGCCAATTGCTTGTTCGTTTGTTAACTAGAACAATTCATTCCTCATTCAGTCTGAAAATGGAGGTGTGGCAATCAGAAGATTTGCATCTTTATTTTTATTACTAAGAATGGTGATCAAAGCCTTGTAAGGATAAATTGGTGACACTTGCTACAGAAAATTTCTTATTTCAAGCAGATTAACTATCAGCTATAAAATCTTCTGGGATGAAAGCAAGCTGGAGAGATATACCTGTAACACTGCACTTGTGCGCATAAAGTTTTTGTGGAAATGTACGTAACCCTAGATATATTGGCATAGATATATTTAATAATGAAAAATAAGACTCATTTGGATGTAGAAAAGCCTGCAGAAATGTGTTAGAACACAGATGGAGTTGTGATTATTACCGACAGGAAAATTACACATTTCTCCTCAGAGATGCCTACATTCATAATTTGTGTTACCACATTTGTATGTGAAGAATCCCACTAAAGAGCTCACAGCTTTCAGGTTTATTATGAACAGAGACAAGGTCAACAGAGCAAACACCCTTCTCATTCCACCCAAATTTTAGCCTTAATAAATTATAAAAGTGTATCCTCATGTCTGGCGCGATCTGAGAAAACTCCTATGCTGTGCGTTATTTGCCCCACATATTCATTGGCTGACTCTGAATATTGTACAGGTTCAGAGATGGCACCGCCTGCTCTGGGCCAGCTCATGTAATGAAAGTACGTGCGTCTGCTACGGTGAAGGGGACTGAGGTCTAGAGAAGGCTGAATACGGCTGAAACCTCTCTGAATGACTGAACGCATTAACTGTTGGATACACAGGATTGCCTGCAGCAGGCGTAAAATGACATTATATTCAACCTTTGTGCAAGAATTGCAAGAAGAGTACTTTTGATGTGCAATTAGGAGGAGAATAAATCAAAATACTTCCTAGGGAGAGAAAAGCTAGAGGCAAGTTGCGTAGGGAGCACGTTCGTTTTGCCTAATTCATATCCATGTCTGCATTGCAGCGAGAGGTGTAATTACAGCATGCAAAGGCATACCTGAGTGGTCTTTATCCAGCTCAGCTGAACACTGATGCCTTAAGGCCGTGGCAATATCAACTTCAGAAAGGGAGGGACATGCAGAGAGATAAGTGACTTCCTTTTAAGTGAAAATAAGACTAAAATTGCAAGCACGGGGTATTAAAAATGCAAAATAATATTCTTTAAAATAATACAACTGACATTAAACTTGACAGACGTCTCTCTAGATGGGTATCTCATGTGCACATAATATCCCTAATATGGCTTAATTACACTGTTCATGTGGTAGTTTTTAGAAATGTTCTCAAATTCTCAGAAATTACTTATATAGGAAAAGATGGGTCTGAAGTGATAGCATTTCTTCTTTTACCCGATTATGGTAGATAGGCTGGGATTGTAGGACCATTTTATAAACCTAATACTTTGTTGGATTTTTTTAAGGACATTAAAAAATCCCTCTGCTTTATTTTGCATTGGCTTCAGGAAAATGCTTATGGAACAAAAAATTGCTGCAGATATTTCAAGAGGTTCTGTGGCTATGCAGAGCCATAAAAAATGGAGAATCTAGCAAAGCAGTAAATATTACAGTACACAAGAACAATATTTTTTTGCTCTCTTCCCTTTTGATGGTAGATTCTTTTAATTGGAAAAAGTAAGCTATTAAACAGATATGGCTTTTCTGATTACTCGAAATATTCCCGATGTTTTATGCATGCAGGTTGATTGCAAATGTATCATGACTAATTTATTTCTCAATTAAAGTTAGTCCATTAACTAAAATATTTGTCTACTTGGACATATTATTTTTAGATAGTAAACTAACTCTGGTTCTGTGCAGCTGGTTTTCAATTTCTGCATTGAAATACTGTTTGCAGAATAAAGATACTTTATCAGGTTTATTCTGGTGAAACTCTGTTGACGTTGGCCATATTTGACTGTTAAAGTTGACCGGGTTTTAATGCACGTGATTGTCTCTACAGTGATCAGTGATGAAACAATAATGTTGCATTCTTCATGGTTTCGGGATATGAATAACCTTCACTGATGCATATAGCAGATAGATGGAAAACCAGATCTTCTTTTCAAAAAGGAAATTTGTGCAGAATGTAATTTTTAAACAATGTTTGCTGTATTTCACACTGAAGAAATCTTGTCTTTACTTTTATTATTCAGAAAATCTGTGATACCAAAGCGTAACAGAGTGCTCAGTTAAGCCCAAGACAGAGTAAGAGGAAATCCATATGCTAGGGAGATAGGACTACCTTCCTATCTTTAATTTATGGTATGTTTAGAAGTAGTATCATATATAACTCCTGGTCAGGGAATAGCAGAAGACGGTTAACTTCTATCATAAAGCCTTATGTACTCAAATATGACTGGGCAGAAGTATGGGGGATGGCGGGGCAGTATGTTACATTTAGGCCTTTTATTTCATCTTTACAAGAAAAAGCATTAATGTCTTTATTGTATTTTTTTAAGCCACCAACCTATTTCCTGTTTTCATGATGTGTACAAGACACAAAGTACCTTGTCCTTTCAAATGATGTCATATTTTTGGTAGAATAAAGTGAAACTAAAAGTACCAGAGATACAGCATGATGGTATCATGGCATTGTGAAGGCTACCAAGAAGTGAATTAAAAATGGAAAATACAAGGGAATTTCTGGTGGAACATTCGTCATCGCAAAGGGCTTAATAGTGTTGGCATTAATCAGGGATGTCGGTGACTATGATCTGTATTCTTGCTCCCAGCCAGGGAGCAAAAGGCATTAAGAGATGGAAAATCTGGATCCAGGTGAGTGACCAAACACTGATTGCTGCTCTTGGCTAGGTGTCTCCTGAACTTTATGTGAAATTGAAAAGTACCTGTTTTGTCCTCATATAGAACAAAATAAAATTCTTGGCCTTGAAACTTTTTCACTGAAATTGTATGTTTATTTTCTAACCTGCCCAGCCATTTGAGCCTTGTGATTACTTTCAAACTCTGTCCAGGACAGCATCTCCCCTTCTAAGGGCAATGAAGCCGGACCATATTTTATTGTTTCTTATATCTTTCTCCTTCAGCAATGCAAGCCTCTGTCCTTAGATTGCTTCTACAGCTCTTTGCAGCCTTTCCCCACTCGTTTATTGGCATGGAGAGTTACTCAGTAAACTAGACTTAATGATTGGTTTGTCTGAGGAAAAAACCCAGAAACTAGAATTGCCTACCCCCTTTACCATTACTCCCAATCGCAGTCTCAAGAAGTGCTTAGTCTGACAAACTCTTTTCATAACCCCTAGGTGGCAGGCAGTAAAAGCCAGAAAGGAGACCCTTTGTTATCAGAATCTTAGTCAACTAAACAAGTTTAAATGAAAAAAGTATTTAATAGTGGTCGGTTTTATCACACTAATGCATATATCCTGGGTCACCATGGGTGAATTGTAATTTCCTAACGGTAAAAGCTATGTGAAACTCCTAACCTGAACAAAGCTCAGTTCGAAAAGGGTTTTCTTCTCAAGACAAAACTCAGCCAAGTGTTTTCAGGAGGATTTTCTCAGGTCCAAAACTCTTTTGCTCTGCCTTGAATAGCATACGCAGTAACATTGATGCTACCTACCTGTGCTCTGTATTTTTGACTGGTTAGTATCCATCAGGTCTGCTAACTGGGAAGAGTAATACCAGTTAACCTTTCATTGCGGGACAATCTCAAAATGAGGTTCTGGGAGACTTTTTGATGGCTTCAGAAGCCATGAATTTGAACCAAACTTGTTAACCCTTCCTAAAGATATGTTCCACCTAAGCTCTAAAGGATTTTGAACTGTTTCTCAGTTTGTAAGAAAAGATATGTCTTTGAGATGTATTTTTTTGTATTTGACCAATTTCTAGCATGACCATTCATCTTTTTAACCAATATTTTCCCATTTTGATCTTAACTTTACACCTTCCTTAAATTATAGGAAATGCTTTGCAAGACTGGAGAAGAATGGAGTGAAGACTGTGTTAGGAATATCTCTCGTTTTCCTGTTTTGCTCTGTTTTTTTTTTTCCCCTGGGAAATTTCTCACAATATTACTATTTCATGGCCTGACTTGATTTAAAAGTGAGGTACAGAGAAAATTTCTTAAGCAGCTTCTTTTCAAAGAATCTGAACCATGTCCACAGAAACTGCTCCACTAAACTACCCAGTTTCTTCCCAAAAGTGAACGTTTCCATGCTACAAAGAGGAGAACTTGAACAACAATCTGGAACACTACTATCTAACGTTTCTTATAGCGATAAATACCAGATGTGGAGTAGGGAAGTTCTCTTACCTTTGATAGTCCTTGCTATATACATGCAGATGTTTAACTCAGTGACTATCCGTGTAATGTATCACTAAATAGTTCTGAGGCCTCACTGGAATTTTATCATTTCATAAAGTATCTAATGAAGTCTCTTTTTTTAAAAACGTAGATCTGCACCTCTCTCTATATATGTGTAAGAAAAAATGGAAGACAAAAAAGTGTAGAGTTCAGAAATGATATGATTTGCTAGCAGAAAAAGCTATTTAAAACTACAGGACGATAGTTTCATAAATGAATGTCGTGGTAGGAACATCATTATCTAAAGGCCTTCAGAATTTTATTTTCTTATTTCATTTTTATTGGTGAAGATAACAATGCTATTAATATCTTCCACATAAAAAAGGTACTGCTCAGAGTGCATCTCTGTAGAAGATTGATCTAAAAGTTGTGCCTTCAATTTTTGAAGGAGGGTCAGTGGTAAAGTATGGCCTTTTGTGGGCTTATGGAGCATGTGCTACTGGGTAAAACCACATAAAGAAAACAGTTTATATGATGCCTTGAAAATGTAGGGAAAAAAAGGAATATTAAAAGTTGCTTTATTGTTTGTCAGGGTAAATTCATGTGAGGATGGTGACTGTGTGAGATCTGACCCATCAATGGAGCTGCTCTAAGTCTGAACAAGCATACAGCTGCATTTCAGGTGGTGTTGAGTACACCCAGACGTACACCACCCAGGAAAGGCAAAGGATCAAACAAATGCTCTCTTCATCCTTTCTCTTCCACTCTGTTGGTCCTTAAGGTGGCTGTTACAGCTACAGGGGCAGCTGTTTCGTGAGCCTGGTGTGGGCAGTCCTCTATGCCTCAGACGTTGCATTCTCGTCTTAGCAGTTATCTTCTTCTAGATGAATACAAATACTTCTTTTCCATAAATTAAAAACTTTATATGTTTATATGTTTAAGGAGCAATTAAAAGCTTTATGCTATGTTCTATTCTATTTCCTTACTCATAATTTTTTTCCATGTGTCCTTGCTTTTATCCTCTTAAGTGCAGGAACGCGCCCAGTGACTCTGGCAGGTTAAGGGTGTTGTCAGTACAGAGGAGATTTGTCCTGGTAATGGTGTGTGTGACTGAGCACAGAATGCGTGACTTGTGTGAGCATAAGGTTGAGTGTGTCAAAGATTTCGTACGAGTTGCTTTTCAGAATCTATATGCTTGCATCGATGTTCTTTGGTTGTCTTTTCTGACCCTATTTTCAGAATCTATATGCTTGCATCGATGTTCTTTGGTTGTCTTTTCTGACCCTCTGACTGAGTCTTATTTGATGTCTCTTGTAATCGTTAATGAAAAGTCACAAACCACTTTGCTTACTGGATGAATGAATTAGAAGAAAAAAAGCCCGTATTTCCACGCTTAGGATGTTCAAAATTATTGTGACCTAACTTTACCATAGAAGAGTAAAGGACAAGAAGAAAGAGCAACTTTTTTTAAAAAAAAACAACCTCAAACCCCGCTGTTTTTAAGAATTTCTGAAATCTTGTGTGTCTGGTTGTACACACTCAAACTCTTTGGGATTTTTATGTATGCCAAGTGTACATACAGGTGTGCTGGAAAGGTGAAGGCAGCCCAGGTTCCAACCAGGTGTGTCCCTTTCCATTCTGAATCATATTTAGAACAAACATGAATTTTTTTCTATCGTTGTTAGACTGCTCTTACAGCTGTTTGGAGACCCAGGAGAAAGTTTGAAGCTGTGGGCTCCAGTGAGCACATGTAACTCAGCATGCCTACTCTGCCATAGAAGAAGGCCCTAAACAAAATAAATAAAGAATTCCATGGCAGTGTTTCCCATAAACCGAAATAATTGATTGTGACTAGCCTGATAGTTCTCAAGGGCTCCAAAGCCCTACTACAATCTGTTGTTTAAAAAGAAATATGCTATATAGAATTCTGAGAAGAAAGACCTGCTGTTGTAAAAATGTAATCCTGTGTTGTTTTGTGTATTATACAGTATTGGAAATTATGCATGTAATCGATCATACGCAATTGATGTAATATTGTGCTGCTACTCCATGCAGCTAGGGGCAGCTAGTGTTCCTTCGATAAGCTGTGTGTGAGGAAAGTAGATGATTTTAACAGAATCTACTGGATGAGTCATTAAGAGATTAGGAGTCCAAAAAAATGGAAGGAAGAAGCCTCTAGGAAAACAATTGCCAGTTGTTAGAGAAAAGAATTATAGTAACAATGTTATCTGTAAACTTGGTGTCTGCCTAATTATTCATAATGTTACACTCGGAGGAAAATGGAAGGGGAGGTAAAGTAGGCTGTTACAGTGAATGATGGGAGTTACTGGAGGAATTGTTCTGTTTCCATCTTTGGTGTAGATTTTGTATCTTGAAGTCTTGCTACTGCTCCACAGAGCCAGAGAGTCCAGCTCTATAAATGAGGCTGCTGGGTTTTTTTTACATGAAAATGAATGTACAAGGCCTTCAAGGATGTTCATTAAAAAATAAAATTAGATCTTAAAGTAGGAAAGTCATATCTGTTTATTGCTGTATGCCACCACAAAATAAATGGATTAATAATGTAAACAATAAAAGACTGGATAGGAAGTCTTGTTCTGGAGAAATGTTAGAAATAATAAGAAAATTCAATCTTTCTTTGACAATCAGCTCTGAAAACATCCTGTTGTGTCTGAGTTTTACAAGGTGCTGAGAACCTGATGTAATGTTGTCATTGGATGTGCTATGATATCCACAGACTTAGGGCTGAGCTGAAGAATGAATATCAACTGTGATTACAGTGTTCTTGCTTTTGACAATGTGTACCAAATTGAACTTCTACTGAAGTGTACTTCTGCATTTGCTTTCTAGGTAAATATATGCAAAATGGAGGTAGTGTATGTTTACAGTTGACTCATATTAGTGTTAGTTACATCTTCCATACTATCACAATCTCAGCACAATCCATTTTTGTTGGTGAACATAGATAAATGATACTCTAGGAGTGTGGAAATCACATTTAGAACTGAATAAGATGCCGTCCCACTGAAGTGTCACATGTAGCTTATTTGAGCGAAAACTTAGTCTTAGAATTTGATCATGGTTCTAAATTAAGCTTTTTTAACTATTAAATCTCTTATATATTTCTGTTTTGCAAGAGGCAGTTATTAAACATGGTGTTAAAATGCTAACGTGAAATCTGACATAAGATTTTTTTTAAACTTCTCACCATTCTGCTCATGTGTTTTACAGTCAATATTACTGCAGCTGCCTCTTCTCATTGAGTGCAGGTGTCTTAAAGGAAAACACAGTTCTGAGGCAATTCACCCTCGGGACACAGTCTACTAAATGAGAGCCTGAAGAAATTAGAAATAGACAGTGAAAATGCAAAAAAAAACCCAGAGTAGGTGAAGGCTGGATAATTGCAGTCTACATGAGGAAGCAAGTACTTGCAGACTTGGTTACTGACCAAGTCACAAAAAGGTAAAATGCGACTTAATGGCTCAGTTTCCAGAAATAGCTCTTTACTGAGTGCACAGAGTTGCATATGCTAAACCAGTTATACAGGCAGACGTTTGCCTGCACATAGCCACTGAGATACTTACCCTAATACCTAAAAGGCATTCATCATCATGGCAGAGGTCTACAGTGTGACGAAATGGAAAAATCGCTTGATCAGAACATATTAAATTTCAATGTTTTAAAAATTTGCCCTGAAGTTGCAAATTATGACAATAGCAGTTTTGCCTGCGTATCTTAATTCTAGAAAGAAGAGGTATCTGCATATATACAATCGTATCCCAGATGTTTTAAGTGGCTTTTGCGCTTCTTTTTCCCCTTCTGTGTATAGGCTGTATACAAGGAAAATTGTACTGCAGTGAACATGTCTATTGCAATAAAGACAGTCTTTAGTGCTGGGTTTGAGAATAAATGTGGTAAACGTTTGTCTTTCCATCTGAGTGAACTGCTCTTCCAGTTTTTAAAATTGTAATTTTGTGCAGTCCTTTTTTAAACCTTCTGGGAGCTGTTGATGTGAATGGAAGATACAGCTGTTAAAACTACTGTAGTATATGACTCCAGAAATCAGGGGAGTAACTAGCTTTAACACCATACAAAGATTACAGTTAAATCTACGTGTTAAGTTACTTTCCTTTCAAACCTTGTGCTTGCTGTTGGATGTGGACAAGAGCAACGCAAGTCTGAGTTGCAGTCCATTTACTGAAGCTGGAACGTGGTAAATGAACATCATGCTGCTGCGAATACTTGGGTTAAACTTGGGTGAGTTACATTTAGAGTTCCTGCCAGCAGAACTGACTGACTGAGCATGTTTTAAGCAAGTTCCTGCCCCTCCACCACAGCTTTACCGTCACACTGAAATAAAGCCTGCTGTTGTAACGGCCTGGTGGGATGGTTTTCACAAGCCGGTTTGGAGACGGGGAATATCAGGCTGTCGTAAGGCAGTATCGTGGAAGAGACCTTTCTCAGCAGTGAGCAATGGGCAGCAGCCGACATCAGTAGCTTACTGAAAGTGAAAGCAGGTCGATGTGCTCGCTGGTGGGACCCTGGGAGCTTTAGACTTTCTATCAACACTAATCCTAACCTTGTGGAGCCACGCACAAGTAACCCAACGGCCATTGCCCACGCAGAAAATTTTTCCGCACCTTGAGAAATTTTTCATTCTGGCGATGTTTGGGGCTTCTCTGATGCTCAGACTGAGATGAGGGTAATCAAAGGGATGTGCAGGCTGCAGCAAGAGCTTGGCTGTGTTTGGGCAGTGGCAGCAAGTGGTTTATTGTGTAAGGCTCAGCCAGTGCTTATGGTGGAGAGAAAGCTTTGAGTCTTGATAAGAGCGGGGCTGAACAGAGACTGTCAAATAATTAATGTAATGCCATTCTGTTCAAACCAGTCAGTTTGAGAGAAAATAATAAAGAGAAAGCAGGGGAGTCAAACACAGTTTCTGTTCTAGAGAAATAGGGTTGGTTTATCTCCTGTTCCATCATAACCATGTTGAATTTTGCTTGTTTTGTCATAAGTCAGGTTTATGAAATACTCATTCTAGATACTGTATAAAAAAGAGGGGTAGGAATGGCTTTTGGTAGAGAAGCGTGTACGTTCAGAAGTCTGTTTCTGATATGCACTTTCTTTCCCATTCTTGGGTTTTCTGTACTTGTGATTTTGTGAGGTTCTGAATAGAATGTTCTTGGTTCAGATGGGATTTCTTTTTTTCTCTCTATTATGCTGTGGCCATGGGATCTTGGCTGAAGCTTGAGACGTGGATGTGACTGACAGCATCCCTTCAGGAACAGTGAGTGAGGAAAAACTGATGACATTCACATTATTGTCTGATAATTAAAGCTGTGATCTAATTAACCCTCAGTGCCATCACATGGTTCTTCTGAGAAAACCATTTCTTAGTGGGGTTCCATTGCTTAATCAAAATTGCAAGAAGTGGATAATTCTGGACTAAACTTACAGAAAGCTTGTAACGCTCCTTCACTGTAGTATTGCTGTATGACCTCATCTTCATTACCTCTAGAGTTACTGTTTTTACGTATTTGCCATCCTAAATTTACACTGGAATTACATATTCATTTTGGAAATGCAGAGCCACTTAAGTCCCTTGAAATTTGCTTTCCTTAGGAAGAGAGGGTTTTAATGCCTAAACTAAGATGGAGGCAGGGAGAATTTAGGACACACACTAATGTGATTGTAGTGAATCTTCTCTTGCTTTACCTCTTCCCTTACAGCTGACAGGATTCAAAATGATGCTTTCCTGAACTGAGTCCACTCTTGTCTTCCTCCCCTATTTTCAGTGTTTTCTCAAGGATTTAAAGAGGTGGAGAAGAGATTCATCTTTAATGACACCCTTTCTTCAGAAGGCAGCACTCTGTTTTCTAGGTTAGAATGCCTTGCCAGAATCCTTTTTAGCGAAATTCTGAAGTGCTGGCTTTAGATTTAGTGTCAGTAGTCAGGAAAATGACTCGGAGTAAATCAACACCACTGATACTCAGCTTGGAAAAATACAACCCTATAGATTCCAAAGAAGAAGAAGAAGAGTTTCAGGGTATCTAGTGTTTAGAGGGGAGTGAAAGAAGGAAGAGGAAAGTGAGTAAAATGATGTGAAAATTGCACATTTTCAAGTGATAGAAATAGCATTTCTTTATTGTAGGAAAACAAACAGGGTGTGAAAACCATGGTCTCCCATGACTAAGCTGTTCCTAAGCGTATTCTTTCCTGTACAACAATGTAGTCTCAGCCAGGCAAAAGCTGTGCCTTATTTTGATTTTATAAATCGCTACTTTTGATTATTGAACAGCAAAAAATCCAGAAAAATCCCCCAAAGAGTGCTGCAGTTGTTGCTTTTAGTGCTTTAAACTCTAAAGAGAGGTTTATTCCATTTTGTCCTCTATATAGTATTTAAATAGAGAAGTATAGATAACGATTATCATCACTTAATGGTACCTTTCTACGTTCCTGCTAAAGATAAGAACAGAAGAGTTTAGGTAGCTGCATATGAACTGTACAAAGTCAAAATCAGCTCTATAAAATGAAGATTACAGTGATGCATTCAAACTCTGAAGGAGGTTGATCGTACAGCCTTTTTTCAGTCCAGTAATACCAGAAGGGACCTAAAAGATACTAATCATTATAACCTGCGTTGAGCAAAGCTTTTAAACACATGCTTTGTTTTAATCCTGGGATTTTATTTCTGTAGTGCTTTAGGGATTGCTGTTAGTACAGAAGACAAAACTGCAGGCACAAAGTACAGCTTGAACCCATCTTCTGTGGAGCAGGTGGAGCTGAAGGAGCTCAGCTGACTTTGCCGTGCTGCCTGACTATGTAGGCTGCCTCCAGGCAAGCGTGGTAGCCCAGGCTGAATAGGTTCTACTATTCATCTTGATGCTGTGGTCTGTTGAACTCAGCATTATACAAGTATGCATAGAATGTCAATCTGACCTCATTATTTAGCTAGAATATGTAGTCTAGGATTAGCAGAAAGTCAAGGTCTTGACAAGAGCAGCCGATGCAGGTCTGTCTAATCAGGAACTACCGTCCTTGGGAACAAAGTATATCTTGGAAGAATGTGTAAGCTAAGATGTTTTTGAACAGTTTGGAACTAACAGCAGAAGAATGATAGAGAACCCTTAAACGAACTGTCCTCATTGTAATACTAAAAATCACAGCCATTGAGTTGGAGACCCTGCCCCAAGCAGAAACCCTAATTTACTGGGCATGCGTATTACGTTTTAGGACTACTGTATCTTTAAACCGAAGTGAGAAGAGGACTGACCAGTTATAGTGAGGAGGGCATGGCTAATGGGTGGCACTGACACTTTGGACTGTATAGATATACGATGTGATTGTAACCAGATGTGCTAGCCTTGTGGAGCTACCATCTAACACCCATCTCTGCACAGACATGAAGTCAACTGATATCTCGGCTCTGCGTGTGTATAGGATGTGGCACACCAGGTAATGAACTCGGTTTGTGAGACAACAGTGCCTTTTTTGTAGACTGGTGTGAATACACTGATATAACAGGTTTAGTGTTAACATTTTGGCTAATGGGCTCTGCACAGCTAGAGCTTCCTTTGGACTAAACCTTATGGGACTGAGTTTCTGATGATGAAGGTACAAAAGCATAGAAAAAAATATAGTTGCAGGCAAAAATGTGTCTTATAAGAACTATGCAGTACCAACCATTTAAATAGTTCCAGATATGTCAGTGATTGCATCCTGACTTACATGAATGAAGTTGTACTCTATTTTTTCTACTGAGGGAAAAAAAATAAACTTCCCTTCTGCCACAACAGAAATTCTAAAATATGTTAGATACGTGAGGTATTTATGTCTTTGAAATTTTTCTCTAAATGAATCTTAGTTCTAGTGGCTGCAGCAGGCGACTAATCTTTCCTTGCTTCATGCCTCTGTTGGGAAGATGTGCTGTAATAAAAAAAAAAATTTAAAAAAAGCAATCTTTTAAGGGATTCAAAAAATCTGAACACGTGGGAGGAACGGGCTGTTTTGTTTGAAATTTTATGATTAACAAATGTCTAATTGTTGATAAAACTGTTAGCTTTAGCGTCTTAATTTTATAACTGTAGTCTAGAAGACCAGTATGGTTGTCTTGTTTTCCATCTCTCCTTAACAGTACTAAGACATTTCTAAAGGACCATATTTAGCCTGTTGAATCCATTCAACACCTAATGTTTTCCTATGGAGACCAAAGTAATATTGAAAATATTCTTTTAGGACTGGGAGTACAATGCCTCTTACAACTGCTAGTGTAGTACCAACTTGCATAAGGAGAACAGGACAATCTGAATAGTGTCAGGAATGGTATTTAAATGTTTCTGCCATGGCCTTTTTCTTACGAAATGGTGAGACCTGGCAGCAGAAAAGAATTGGTAATTCATCAACATTCATTGCTAGAGGCAATAGCATGCTCTTACTTTTCGAATCTTAGCATTTGGATTTTCATTGCAACCTCAGTGCAATGTCTGTAGGAACAAAGAATGATTTGCATGGGTGTAGTGTTATACATGAGCTGACTTCCCTACGTCATCTGCTGCAAATGTTCTTCATCTTTTACCAGTCTTATTTTCTTATGAGGCTGACAATAAAAAGGTCAAATTACTGCTAATCTGCCAGAAATGTTAATAAATAAGTTATTTATTGTTTCACACTGGGAGTCAGCTTTCTTAATGATATAAATCAGAATGGTGTTTTTTACCGCAGAATGTGTCCTCATGTGACAAAATCATTGATGGAAATCCACCCTTAAAGAATTGTGTTCCTATGGCAGCCAAGCAGGACAGAAGGCCCATGTGTTGATATGTGCTTTGACACTGAGTTTGAAACGTTGCTCTAGTCTGTTGTATGGCTATCAAAAAGAAAGTTCTCTGACGTTTAGTAGTTGTAGGAATGGTTTTCAAAACAAACAAGCCCTTGTCAGCAGATCTTGGTGGACGGTGAGGGAAAGGGAAGAAATATTTCAAGGCTGAGCGTCTAAAATCAGGTGCCTAATTTACCAAAAGTGAAAATATGTAGTGTAATTGACTTGATTTCTGAGGTTAGTGGGTACCCATCTGAGTGTACTCAGCAAGTCCATATGGGTGCTGGAATTGACTCTCCACTTAGCTTTAGAAATACAGAATCACAGGATATTAGGGGCTGGAAGGGACATCTGGGGATCATCTAGTCCAACCCCCCTGCCAAAGCAGGGTCACCTAGAGCAGGCTGCACAGGACCTCGTCCAGGTGGGTTTTTAATATCTTCAGAGAAGGAGACTCCACAGCCTCCTTGGGCAGCCTGTTCCAGTGCCCTGTCACCCTCAAAGGAAAGAATTTTTTCCTTATGTCTTTACAGATATCTTTAGCTTGGTTTAGTCAGAGGAATAGTCCCATGTTTGCCAAGAACGTTTCAGCTAATAGACAAGAACTGTTCATTTCATGCCATAGCTGACTCCAATTAACTAAAGAAACTGTACTACTTCAGATTTAGTAGTGGCAATCCATAATGTGATGATGGGATGTTGTTAGTGATGCTAATATGTTATTGAGACTTGGGATCTGAGGGAGGCCAAGGAGTGCTGAAGATACCTCTTTTCAAAGGACTACTGCTCTGGTATAGTAGAATAGAGGCAAGTGAGAAGGGAGAAATTACCTCCTATCATCTTATATTTCAATATATGAACAGGAACACCGTCCAGTCATCAGAAGGAAAGCTGTTTCAGGCAGCCAATTCCTTCAGTATTCTTGACCCAACTGTAATCAATCTCTTACACATGTGGGAAAAGGTTATCCTCACAACAATCCTTTAGTAGAAGTTATTTACTGGGGAGCAGAGAGGTCAGAAAATAATCTTATTATTCTATAGGGACTTTATAAAGTATTTATTATAATTATTGTCTTAAAAACCTAGAAGGTCATGACCATTTTGGGTAGAATGAACAAGCTGTTATCCAAAGGGACCTGACAGTATTAGCACAGAGACTGGAACAGAGATTTCTTGCAGAAGCAGGCAAAAGCCTACCCCAGGAAGGCTGTATCCAAGCATAACTCTTAGCGGAAAAAAAGAATTAATTCTTCTTTTAAAATGGTAAATCCACCATCTGAGGTAAGCTGTTTCAGTATTTATTCATTTTCACTGTTCGTTTGGAAAGTTTCCGCTTTTTGCAGTCTAACTCAGCTTAACTCCAGGTTACAATAACTAGTTTTTTTTTATCCTTGTCAGCAAATGCTAAATACGTCATCTACCTCCCAGTAGTGGATTTTTTTTCTCCACAAAATTCTACATGAAGTGATAACCACCTTACAACCTTATATTGGGTTTGCTTGGCAAGGTTTTGGTAGCAGGGGGGCTACAGGGGCGAATTCTGTGAGAAGCGGCCAGAAGCTTCCTCCATGTCCAGCAGAGCCAATGCCAGCCGGCTCCAAGACAGACCCGCCGCTGGCCAAGGCTGAGCCCATCAGCGATGGTGGTAGTGCCTCTATGATAACTTATTTAAGAAGGAAAAAAACAAACAAACAAAAAACCCTGCAGGCAGCCGGAGAGAGGAGTGAGAACATGCGAGAGAAACAACTCTGCAGACACCAAGGTTGGTGAAGCAGGAGAAGGAGGGGGAGGAGGTGCTCCAGGTGCCCGAGCAGAGATTCCCCTGCAGCCCGTGGAGCAGACCACGGTGGGGCAGGCTGTGCCCCTGCAGCCCATGGAGGTCCATGGTGGAGCAGATCTCCACCTGCAGCCCAGGGAGGACCCCACATCAGAGCAGGAGGATGCCCAAAGTAGGCTGTGACCCCGTGGGAAGCTCATGCTGGAACAGGCTACTGGCATGACCTGTGGCTCGAAGGAGAGAGCAGCCCATGCTGGAGCAGGTTTGGTGGCAGGGCTTGTGACCCCTTGGAAGGGACCCCCACTGGGGCAGTTTGTGAAGAACTGTAGCTCGTGGGAAGGACTCAGGTTGGAGCAGTTCATGGAGAACTGTCTCCCATGGGAGGGACCCCAGGCTGGAGCAGGGGCAGAGTGTGACACGTCCTCCCCTGAGGAGGAAGAAGTGGCAGGTACAACGTGCGAAGAACTGACCGCAGCCCCTGTTCCCCCTCCCCCTTAAGTCGGGGAAGAAGGGAGGGGTGGGGGGAAGGTGTTTTTAAGATTAGGTTTTATTTCTCCTTATTCCACTCTGATTTTATTGGCAATAAATTAAGCTCATTTCCCCAAGTTGAGTTTGCTTTTCCCGTGACAGTAATTCGCGAGTGATCTCTCCCTGTCCTTATCTCAACCCATGAGCCTTTCATTATATTTTCTCTCCGCTGTGCAGCTGAGGAGGGGAGCGAGGGAGTGGCTTTGGTGGGCACCTGGCCTCCAGCCGGGGTCAACCTATGACAAGCCTTCGCTTGGACAGTGGAAAATGGACCTCAGTTAAAAAAACTTTTTTTGGGAAGCTTTCTGCCATGTGCTAAAACCAGTTAATTATGAGCCCATATTGCTGTTATCTTCTTGGACAAACGTTTATTTGCCTAACATTTAGCTGTCCAACTTTGCAATTTCTGATATGAAACTGGTCCCCATTCATGCATTTTGCATAATTTCTACAAAGGATTTTCTGCTTACTTGAGCATGATATGATTTGGAATATTTTACATTTGTAAAGAGTAAACCAGATTCTCCACATCATTGTCTGTATTAATGAGAATGATCTGCTATGCTTTTAAAATACTTGGTCTCTAAAAACATCTTGAAAGCAATTCAAGATTTCAGTGTCCTTACTACTTAGTTATTTTTCACGATTTTGTCAATGTGGTAGTTGTAGTCTATATATAGATGTGAGAAAAATTTTAGAGGTTTGGTTAAAAGAGGCACTGGAAAAGATTTCAGTTATTTAATGAAAGCACACATAAGATATTTTAAGAATCTAGCAATTTACTCCGTAGTGTGAGCTCCTAGTAGGAAGTAACTGGTAAGAGGAGAACCTGTGTTTTTGCGATTGCAACTTGCAGCGTTCATTTGGAAATTGCAGATAATGTTCTAAAAGCATATTAAAACACTGTACTCCCACTTTTCTTAATAGCCTGAAGTTTGTACTTTCAAACGTAACGACTGAGACAAACTCAGTGTTAGAAGCAGGCAGTCGCCTAAAATGTACTCAACTTAAAACCAAAGTCTAGCCATGTCAGAGATGATATCTGCTCCTGTTTTGACTATGCACTACAGCACATTTTCCTCCATTCTTGTGAGAAAAGACAGTGGCTAATATCCAGCTTCTGTAAGGAACAAGATACCTGGTTAAATCTAAGCATGTGAATAGTCTCACTGATATCAGTGGGACTACCTGACAGGTGGAAATAAACTGAGTTTAGTTCTAAGTGATTTATGTTTTTCCCTATTAAATGTGTTGTCTATTTCTTGATATCTTTTATGCTTAAATTGGAGTAATTTTCCTTAAAATATTGTCTAAGCGATCACTACAGGAAAATTAAATAAAATTTGGCGTAAAGTTTTGTGACAGCGTCTTATGGGATATTTCAAATATTCCTAGTGACATTCTGGAACCTCATTTGCTTGAAATTTGACATTATTAAAGGTGTAATTGCTTTATGGGTCTAGATTTATATGCATAGTACATCAAGATGCTTTTGAAAGAATTTCAGATGGTGAGTTGTGTGCATATCATTATACTATGTCTAGGATCTTTCCTTGAAGTGAGAAGTTTTTGACAATAGGAGGTGTTTTGGTCTCCTTACTAGGCCATATATTCAAAAAAGCATAGTAAATAAAGAGGTATATGTGCAGAAATAATTCACGATGATGTCTACTAATAACTCCTAAGACTTGATTCTTGCTGCTGTGAATATAGTTCAGTGTTTTTCCTAATTTCTTTTTTTGCTGTCGAACATCTTATTCTAAATATCAGTGCAGGAGTCAACCTTAGTGATATTCTTAGATTTGTTTCTTTGCCTTGGCAGGAGATTATTTAGCACTTTACCGAGTATAGTAGTGCTACAGAGTCTAGCGCTGATATGCTCATCATCATAATGTGCCTTCAAATGGCCATTAGTTTACAACAGTTTCTGTGTTATCTTTTGGGATCGTTGAAGAATGGATTCAGCTATGAAACTGCCATTTACAAAAGTAAACTCAGAGGTTTTCTTAGAATGGCTTAGTTATAGGAGGTCATATTTACTTTCATAAGTTGTGTTTCTGACTTGTGATTATAATATCTGCTGTGTAACTAATAATTTATTTTCTGGCTCCCTGCCTTTTTATTGAGGAAGTAGAATAACCAAGGATGCTGAACAGAGAAACAAAGCAGCCACAAGTGCCTTAATGAAATAGAGCTGTGCTAGCCAAAAGAAAAAAAAAAAAAAAAATCCTTTTGCCTGTCTAGGTTATTAAATTCAGGAAAACAGTGCATAAATAATCTTCTGCCACCATAGGCTGCCCTTGGACAGGTTAATTAAAGTGCATATGAAGTTCTCAGCAAGCCCTTTTAAGCAAGGAGGAAGCCGAAGGCACACTTGACAATGAGGTTGTGTTCCTGGGTGCATAAACGGCAGCTGCAGGACGCTGTTATACACCTGGCTTTTAGCTATCTACGCAGTGTTGGTGGGTGTGCTGGGAGAAAATTGTCTTTAGATGTTCATTTGTTTTTACTTAGACTTCCAAGGATAATGTGAAACAGAGTAATCTGTACTATGTGGAATACAAGGACAGGTAAAGGTGTAATTTGCCGTTTGTAGCCGATTAAATCAGGCTTTTAGTTCAATCAAAGCAACTTGCAGCTGAATGTTACAATCAGATTACCTGACATGGGGAGAAAAATTGAAATTTGCCAAGAAGCTTCCTCAGGTTGTCTTAATGAAAGACAATTTCCAGTTTCTCCCAGTTGCTGAATGGTTTCAGATTTACAACTCTGCCACCCAAGGCTACCTCAAAATTGTATATCGAAACTTAATGAAACCATTAGTATAATGCAATAGAATGATGGTGCTGCTATTCTGTTAAAATCAGCAAGGCATTTGGTCAACATGCAGTTGAAGAGTGGGGAAGGATACTTTTGACAATTGTATCTTGACAACTTAATAAAATGTCCTTGTAAAGATATTTAGCTGACAGTGTCTGATAGCACAGTCATGTATTTTAAAATGCTATATTTTGATTTTTGCCTTTTTTTGACAAATTATAAAGAGCTTCTGCTCATACTTGCAGTTTTCTTATTTTTGCAGTTTTGACCCTGGCTACTGAATGTACGCCTGCTTGCTTTCTCTTGGTTTTATAACATTGTGGCTTCTTAATGTATATCTGAGTCCTGTTTCTTCTGCGGCCACACTTCCATGGTCTGTTCATGCCAACTGGCTTGCAAAGTTATCAGAACTCTTCTATTGGATATCTTTCATAGCAGCAATCATGCCTGTCTGTTTCCTGAGTGACTATGTAATTTAAAAAAAAATATATTAATTCTGAACTCCTGCTCCTTGCACAGTAAGCTGACAGTTTGCAAGTGACAGATCTGCTGAATAGCTTTGCAAATAGAAAAAGAGTTTCAAGTAATGGAATAATTGCTTCAGAGCACCTTTTGTGTCAATAGGAGTCTTTTCATAGAGTGCTGTAATCTTTGGATCCAGACTATATAGCCCATTAAATGCATTTAAAACATTGTAAGGGCATAATTAAGTCTTGTGGTATTCTTATATTCCTTGACAATATCTCCATTTAAAGCCATAACATCCTATTATCTGAAGTAAGTTCAAGTACGAGATGATCTTGATGTGCTGTTCAAAATGGCTTTTGTCCTATGGGAACACTGGACCAGTCATGTCAAATCCTTTTATCATTAGCAGTTACAAGTGCTTTCTAGAACGATTTCAGAGTCAGTGATCTAAAAGATGACTCTGTCATCTTACAAAGAGTATCCCCGTTGACCAATGTTTTCTCTCTCTCCCAGCCAAGAATTCCTGGGATTACAGGAGAAGCAATGAGTATTCAGAAGGAAACTACTACATTTTTTTTTCTCTTTTTACTTTGATTGATGTCAGATGTGGTATAGTCAACGTCACCTATCAAGCTATGGCTGTACTGTGGTTCCAGAGGTGACAAAACAGAGGGGTACTGGTGTGTAACTAGCTAGATAGAAGCTGGTTATTCTGAGCAGGACAGGGTGAATTAAGGTGGTGTGGTAGCTCACTTTGGTGATTTCATTGCCTTGGCTGAAAATTGTGAATTTTTCTTCTGAGGGTTTTGTGCTGTAACAGGGAGATGAAGCTTCTTTAGGATTCAAAAATGCAAATGTTTGTGCAAAGACTGCAAGTTCTTTGAGCCTAATGCAGTTAGATCACCTTTTAAATAAGACTAGTCTGGTAGTTTTTTTTTATACAGCGGAATAGGCTCTTTTGCTGTATACCAAGCAACTGTTTGGAGGTTGTCCTTTATTTATGGGAGTCTTTCTCTAGTCTTGCAAAATATTTTCTTAGGGCTGCATCAGAATCCTCCTCTTTCTTACTGAGATAATCAAAGTGATTTCTACTAGGCTTTGTGGAGTTCCTTTGAATTTTTCAGGAACGCAGAGGAAAATAAAACCTGTGTTAGTCAAAGTGAGTTTAAGTCAAATCAAAACTACAAAGTAGGTGTTGCTGACCCAGTTTTTAAGGGTAACACCAGTGCGAGTGGCTGTTTAGAGATTTGTAAAAAGGATGTTATAAAAGAGTTAAACTAAACATGGTATTTTAAAATGAACAGATATACAGATTTTAAGTTCTTGATGTGCTAATGATTTGAAGAGGCTTGAAGGTAAAAGCATGGTGTTTGAAATGAATAGAAACAGCAATTATTTACAAAAATGGAAAAAATAAAGATACAGTTGCGAATTGGCAGTCACAAGTCTCACCAGGCATCAGTTCCAAGGAGCTGCTAATGAATTATTAAACTGAACTATGGCCCTGAAAATAGATTTTTAAAAAGAGAGAGTGGGGAAAATTACACCTCTTGAATTATCTGAAATAAATGTGACAGTCATTGACTTTGAAAACGTTGTGAGGATATGAAGAAGATACCATCTGATTCATACATTCCTACATCAATTACATGGTTTAAAGTAAACGTAAAGAGGTTCCTAATTAGTTCTTTGTGCTGCTGTCAGGCTACTTTTATCTTTATTTAGTATTATGCCTTTGGTCTGTGTTAGAACACCAATGATTACTGATGGAGACTTCGAGTGAAATAATTTGAAATGCACTGAATGACTTCAAACCAATTAGGTATGTGCTAACTGGCATTTATCTTGGGACTGGAGCTGGGCAAAGGAAGCATGGTGAAAATGTTTTTCTAAATGTTAGGGTTTATATTGTGAGGGTTTTTTCCATGAAACGCTTGGAAAGGTTTTATTAATCCGGAGAATTAAATATTAAGGTGGAATATTGCTTCTTTTAGGAAACTCAGACTGTTTGGGCATGCATATTTCTGAAAATCAAAATGCATACATGCACGCTCTCAGACTGTGCATGCCATCACTTTTGCCTGCATGAAGAGTTGCACTGATAAGATACCAGTGTCTGAAATAATATTTCTGTACACAAATATGTCACTTTCCATCCATGTTGGCATAATCTGAATTTATTTTATGTAACCTTGAAATAATGAGATAAAGCATACCCTAGTGCAAGTTTGAGTAAAAAAAAAATAAGATAGTTTCTTGGGGAGACCGTAGTTGCACCATCAATGGGAACAAAATTGCCAAGGTGGTTCCATAGATATAAGAATGTCTTATTCCCCCAGGGGGGTAGCTGGAGATCAAAGAGGATCCTTATCTGGACATAAAAGTCTCTGAGTGAGCGCAGGCAGGCAGGCAAGCAAGTGAAGACTACCTGAGGGAGGGAGAATAATTACACGGGTATTAAGTTATGCTGCTGCTCCTTTAAAATGATGGAAGTTATTTGACTTCATGGGGATGGAAAGTTTGAGTAAACTCTACAAGCAGTCCTGATAACTCTCTGCTTAATGGGTAAATAAAAACACTGTTTTCGGAGAGGCTGGATTTACTGTTGCATTGTAATTATTAACCTGAATGTGCACCTGTGATGTGTTAACACTGGTTGGATTTGCCTTGCATGTGGAAATTAATAAAAGAGATAATTATAATCCCATGGCTCCTCTGCCAAGACAAGCACTATATAGTTCTTTAAAAAAAAAATTAAAGCACAGAATCCTAGGCTTGTCACAGACTGGAGTACAAATATATAGCTTTGTCTTGATGTGCGGAAAGAAACTTCACAACTCACGGAGAGTTATAAAGTAGGCATGTTTGCTGCGGTGCCGGGTGCAAGGGGGATCGCTCCTCCTGACTTGCACACCAAGTCACAAAGCATGCACCTATTTATTACTAAGTTTATCTAAGTAGGCTGGATTATTGTAATTATTTCTAGGAATAGGCGTGATTATTATAATTATTTCTAGGAATTCATTATCATACTCCGCCCCTCTTTAGCGCTTGCGCAGTGTCGTCTGGTGGTAGTCTGTGGAGGTATTCTGGTTGAAGGCTCGTAGTCTTCCTCGCTGTGTGCTTTCATCTTTGGCTCAAAAATTCCTGAGCTGGCTGTGTTGGCTGAGTCCCAGACCATAGAACTCGTTTCAGCTAGAGAGCTGCTTCTTACAGACAATAAAGTTCTGGTTATCAGTCCTTGTTTCTCTTCGTTTGCCTCGCAAGCAGTCCTTGTTAGCCGCATTTGAGCTCACAGCAGTCCTTGTTAGCAAGGTTACAAAGAACAGAACTAAACTAAATGTCAGAGGTTAACTCTTACCTTAACATAGCTGCAAAGCTATATAACAAAATTAAACTAAAGCTATAACAAAATTGAACTAAATATCAATTTCCCACATCAGTCTGTGACTGACATCCTTTAAACTCAGGTAAGAGATGATGCTCACAATGAAGTTTGATTATTCCAGAACCTTCAGAGGAGCCACAGAGAATATCAGTACACCAGAACTTAGGTCTAAAATGAATGGAATAAATTAATTTCTGGCTGATATTTAACTAGCTAAGGGTTGATCTTTCACAGAGCCATCTTAGTGATGAACTTTTCAGATGAGGGGGTAGCATTTCAATTTCTCTGTGTTTTCCAATTTTCTGACTAGAAAAATTGTTTTATCTTTCTGGGTAAAAAAGATCTACTGTAAGTTAAAAAGCCTTACCTCCTTCTAACAGGGATAAAAGCCTGCACTAAGAGCAAGAAAGGCTAGGCCCTGTCCTGTGCTTTCTCTTTTTAGCGTTTACTTTTCTATTCACTCTCAGTAAATCAATTCTTTTTTTTTAGATGAAGAACAATGGCATTTGACGGGAAAATACGAAATTTTAAATACCATTGAAAGTATTTTATTTTTAAGATTGTAACAGACATTGTCAGACCAACTGGTGAGCTTGCAATGCCTTTGACTCTATTAGGCTTTTTCAATAGCATAGCTCATAACAGCATATTATGCACCAAGCTGCTTGTGCTGCAAATTAATCTGTGGGATGCAGGTGTCCAACTGTGTGGAAGTCTGTAGGATTGAGGGCTAGGGATGCTGTGTTTTCTACATACTAGTACTACATTCCCAGATATCCAGGTTTCAGATGTATCTAGTACTTAAAATAGTGTGTGGTACTCATAACATTTGCTTTATATACCCTTATTACTGTAAAAATCTATATTACAACATTTCAGTTTTCTATAAATATCTATGTCCTGTGGTTAAAACACCAGATATAATGCCTTAACTGGGATTTTTGTTCTGCTTAGAAAAAGAAATGAAAGATGAGTAACTGATTTCAGATTCTGTCTAGTTACTTATGTTTCCTCTGTAAATAAAAATAATTCCATCCTTTGAAATACTCTTTCCTCAGCTGTGACCTTTGTAGCCAAGTGATACATTTGATTTTTATTTTTTTCCATGCTGTATAAGTTTTAATTTCCTGGCAAAGACATTTCTGTATTATGCTTTGCTGTATTCTTCAGTGAGTTCTGCAGATGATGCATGAGATAGAATGAGGAAAAGGGTGAGGGTCAGGTTTCTTCTTCTTTAGAAAAATAAATTTGCGATGGAAAGAATGCAGACGTATGTACCAGAAGATGTGAAAGATGTGCTGTGTAAGAAATGTACATAATTCATCAGGAAATGTTGTAACAGAAAGGATATACAGATATGGCTTTTAGTTGTACTGATAGCCCCACAGGTAAACTCTGATTAACAATTTCCTTGTACTGGGCTAAAGCAGACAGCATTTGTAGGCTTCTCCTTGCCAGGAATGTGCGGCAGTACTGCAATGTACAAACAGGATAAAAACTCTCCAAAGTGATCACCTGCTAGTCCCTGTGGTTTCACGTTTCACATTGTATAATTTACACAATCTCAGGCATGTTATCTGGAGCTGAATGTTTGCAGTTCAGCTGTAGCCATGTCTGGGATAGCTTAGAGGATTCTGCTGCAGACCTCCTTGTCTTTCGCTATGTCTGCTCAGATTAGGGCAATGTTGCACGCACTTTAGTCTCTTACGTTTCAATGGTAGATGTGTGTGATTTTTTTTTTTTTTATTTTATTTGGGAAAACAAGCAACAAAGCAAACCATAAGCCTTACAGACTTTTTTTTTTTTTTTTTTTTTGGTAGCAGCGAAATCTCAAAAAGTAATTGAGTGTTTTAAAATACAGCTTGGTTGCTGAGAAGTATTTGGGTCTGTCTTCTGCGAACTTCAGCTGAGACGTCAAACTCTCAGCCTGTGCAAAGCAAAATGCTTCACTGAATTCCGTAGGGCTTTCGTCACTAACTCCAATATCGCCTACCTCCTGTCTCAGGAATTACAATCAAAGTATTTAAAAAAACAAAAACCCTCAACGTGTTTTTTTCCTGCCCTCCTCAGCTCCTATACTTGCTGTAATAGAAGGAAATCTAAACCCCTTTTTTAAGCAGGGTCATCTAAGTTCCTCAGTACAAGGCAATAAAATCCTTTCCAGTCTTATTCTAATATATAACTAGCGCATAATTTCTTCCTAAGTAGTCTAGCTTCGTTCTGCTTCTACAGAGATGGGAATACAGGCTGATAACCAAGGAGACTTGAAAGAAGACTTTTGATTGGAGTAGATGAAGTTAACTAAAACCATGCAAAAAATGTTCTGTTGTTTTAATTGTCTTTGTGGTTTGGTGGCAGATATTGCCAGAAGTCCAGTAGAAATTCTGCAGTAGGCAGTTTTCTTATGTCATAGAATATATATAGAAACTTTTCCTTCTGTTTTAAAAATTATTTTTAATTGGTCTCAGAGTTGTCTTAGAGGTATGAAAACATGAGTTATTTATTCAAGTTTTCAGCTAGGTAAGTCTACATTGCACTGATGATGTGCGTTTGCTTTTGTTGCGTTATTTCTGCTAGTCACTGCGTGCAGAACTTTCTCTGTCCTCTTTTCTCTCTTTCTGACAGCGTGGCTTAACAAGTAAGAGAGTGTGGATTAACAAGTAAGAATGAGCAAGCGCATCTCTTGTTCAGGCAGATAATCAGTCCTACTGTGAACTAGCTGGACATTCTAGGTGTTACTCTGTGGGCTGTGGTGTACATCTCGGTACTTCTAAGAGAGTAAAAGTAGCTATTCTTGCGTCTGCTATTGGCAAGATATGCCAGTGCAGCTGCTTTTGCCCTTTTCCATGGAAGTTATCTTTGGTTATTTTGATTTAACTGTGCTAAGAAGAACATGGATATGAAATTTCAGCGGAATGCCTGAAAGCTGAATTCTACATATCTAAATACACAGTTAAATTACAGAGTGGATGGATGGAAATTTTGATTAGAAATGAAGTTTTCTATAGGCCTTTCTGACACAAGATATAAATATATTTTGAAGCTAAATATTGTAATCTGGAGTGCAACTATGGCATGCGGAATTGTATTTTGGATGGTGATTTTGAGAGAAAATTGTGTTGAAATCTTTAAGTCCAGTCCTCTTTGTTTATGCAGTGGAAACGTTCCTCTCAGTGCTGCTGTCTTCCCTGGTTTTCAAGCGTATTAAAAGGCAGAAGGAACTAGGTAGTGTCTTAATGACTGTTCAGATGTTACTGTATGTTGTATACATATACACACCTATACACACTTTTTCTCAACAAATTCTTGCATGAATTTTCAATATTATGGTACCAGAGTAATTGTTATCATAATCATGTGTGCATATCCTTACCTCCATGTCCTTTCTGGCCTTGACGTTTCTCATCATTACAATATGCAGTTAGGAGTGCTAGACCAGCGAGCCCAAATGCCTTCTGTGCTTGGTTTTAGCTTTCCTTTTCTTCCAGTTGCAATTCAATGTACGGTACATTTTCTTACATCAGCTGCCATACAGAAATATCCAAGACACACTTTTTGTGTGTGTGTGTTATCACCTATAACTGCGGTACCAAGGTACTACCGATTAAGGAAAGTTCTAGAGGCAGTTCACAGATTGTAATTACTGAAAATAAAATGAGTTGTATATGTTTGTCATTTTTCACCTTGGGTTTTGATGTACCCAGGATCATTTTTCCTGGATAGATTATAGAAATGGATGAGTAGTCTGACTTCATAACAGGATGCACAAAAGTTGCATTCCCCTGGTGTGTCCTAGGTAATATTACTTACAAAAACTGCCCAATATTAATTTTAGATTTGCCAATGACAGAAAACCAGCTGTTTAGGAAACCATCCGAAAAGCCTTTGCTCTTCAGTGTCTGGATCACAGGATCTAGTGATACTTTTTTTTCCTGTTGTGTTGTGGAGTTCGCTGTCAAAGTTTCCTTCCACTTTAGTTTTTCCTTAACTAGCTTTTTGATTTTCCTCCTGGCATCTTCTGTAATGTCAGTTTTCTGGTAATGGAATTGTTCCTTGTGGATCATCTCTGAACCCTTTCTAATTTATGAACGTTAGCACTGTAAGATACATTATTCCAGTACGGATCATGTTGCAAAAGTTGTGTCACCACTCTGACTTGATTCCTTTGCTTGCACACATACAGACTGCAGCAATCTTATGGTGCAAAGATTAGTCAGTCTTTTTCTGATTGTCTGATGGAAGACATTGATGTCTCCTTCACAACTGGTCTAATTGGGCTGTATTTTTAAGAAGTATTTAGCTGTAACCCTGTGATTACTAAAGTTAGCACAATCATTCATGTGCTCAAACATCTGCAGGATCTGGGCATTAGCTCTTCTCTGAAGAATATGGCTTTGTAGTATTTGAAATACCATACTTTTTTTTCCCTTTAAGTGCTGTTTTTGTTTCTGGCTTTATTCTTTTCCACTTTTAGTCATAAATCCCTTTTCACAGATTCTCCTTGACCCTCATCATTTTTCATTTACGGGCTTTCTAGTTTCTCCTTGACTAATCATCTTACATTTTTTTAATAGCCTCAAGAACTTTAGCCAAAATGCAATTTTTAATCTCATTTTCTGTTTCCAGCATGCATTTTAGTAATCCTCTTTTCTTATACTACTTGCAATTAATGTGTCCCATTAGTGTCCCAGACTATCAATGTTTCATTTGCTCAAAGGATTATTGTTGAAAAATGTATTAACACTAATACGTAGTAAATGAGAGGGATTCCACTTATGCCTTTTACTTGCATGCTCACTGGAAACAAGGATGCTGGCTTTACCTGGAGTCCTAGCTAGAATGAGTATAAAAGATAAACTAGGATGGTTTCTTTGTAGATGGATTCTCTCAAACTTTTGTTAAAGCTCATTTCCAGTAGTAGGCAATGTTCTTGTGCAGTCTGTTGAGAATTCTCCCATGGCTGAGCAGTGCATGCTTTATGGTGATAGCCTTTGCCAAATCAGCCTGTGGAAGTAAAAGTTAACTGTAATTGTTGAAATAGATTTTGTTGAATTAGCTTTATAGCTATAGTTCTGAGAGTAAAACAGAGTACAAAAATAGCTTTCTGATGTCTTGGGGTCTCTTCAGTTCTGGCCAGTCCTTGACAGGAGGAAGACAGGCCTTCACAGGCATTGTGCTGTGTTGCCTAGTAAGAACAGTTTGCTGTGGAGAAGTCAGATACCCAAAGTGCATCCTTATCCAAGCAGGCTAGAGGCTATTCTGTACCTTCTTGGGAGCTCTATTACAAGATGTCAGAGCAGTTTGTTTCCTGGCCTACATTAGATATATATACACTCGTAGTCACATGTCGTCCGTTGATCTAACAGATATTTTGGACGCCAGTGGAAAAGAATAAGTTGGCTTGCAAGCATTTTACCTGTGAGCATTAGTGTTTCCCCAACCCATAAGGACAACACGCTTTTGGGAAATTGTTCTATATTTGCTGGGCTAACTAAAGACTGAGGTATAAGGATTTTCACTACTCATTGTTTTATATTTATGTTGCAGGAAGTTCTTGAAATTGATACATTCTTTGTTACGCTTTGATGCTGACAGCATCAGTGTCTTTTATAATAGAAATGGGCCGTACTCTTGATATTAGCCTGAACTTTGCCAAAATTTAAGTGGCATTTCACTGCCATTTCTTGGACCCTGTTGATCAATACACCAGTGCAATTCCAGTTTCATAAACTGTTGATCTTAGTCAATTACAAATGAAATTAACTTGAACTGCATGAATTTTGCCAACAATTGGCTCACTTTTGTGCTTGTACATTTCTGAAAGATAAGCTTCCTAATTAAAATATGATCTTTATTTGTAAAGTATTTGTTTTATTCCTGCATACCATATGTGCATAGGAGAAACTGAAGACCAAGGGAACCATAGGCTGCTCAGCCTTAATCTTGGGGAGGAGGATGATTCAGGGGGAATATGACTGATGCGTATCAATACCTGGTAGGATTGATTAAACAAAGTGCAGTCAAGCTATTTTCAGCTTTGCCAGTTGGCAGAACAAGAGACAACAGGCACAAACTGAAATACAGGAAATTAATAAGAAAAAGCTGCTTTTCTTCCTGTGTAGGTGATCACAAACATTGGAACAAGTTGCCCAGCTGAGGTAGTCTCCATCTTTGGAGATATTGATACCCTTAAATGTAAAATTTCCACTTACCAGAGTGATTGTAATTAAACTAAACTAGATCCTTGCTGTTTTGAGAAGACAGGGAAGCTTTAAGATAGAGAGGCAATTCAGATGATAGCAAATGCCACAGGAGCTAAGGATTGTTGGATTTGTACTGCCTTACCAAAAGGTAACATGAGACTCCCTTTATACAGGGTAGGGTCTACTCATCGGAACTGTGACAATAATACTTGGCCCGAGTTTTGGAGAAGACATGATGGAGGATACTGTGATTACGACAACTCGACCTACATGACAGGGCCAAGATTTGACCTACAGATATTAGATAACAACACCCAGATATTGGTCAGCAATAATAGTTGCCTATGGAAAGCAAGATCCAACAGTTGTTCGTGGCAAACTCCCTTCCATACGCACAAAAATTGTACTTGCAGGGACGGGTGGAATGATTATTGGATCAACAAAACTACAGTAGAAGTGGGAACTTGGGATTTGAAAGGAACAGATCTGGTATATATTGATTTTTGTAACAGAACCCAATTAGAATCCTATACCCCCTTGAACTGGGATTATTTTAGGAATGTATCAGTCATCTGGGTAAACCGCAGAACATTTTATGGAGCTAATCTTACAGCCAGTGACGGGCCCTGTAAATTACCTGACGGGTATTGGTGGCTATGTAGTGATGGCATTAACAAAAAGCAACTCCCTCCAGGTTGGAAGGGAATGTGTACCATAGGTCACCTAGTCAGCCAGGACCGAATATATAACCAGTCTCAAATACCTAAAGGCATATTGAGAACATCATGGAAATGAGCCAAACGGGAAGGCAACCCACTTGTAAGTAGGGGAACAAAATTTCATAGCTTTGTCAGATGGTTTTTGCCGTGGCTAGGAGTAAGCGAACTAGAGAAAGCCATAGTAAACATTTCCACAGTTTTAGAGAAGATGGAAAACCTAACAATACATGCTATGGAAAATTTACAGACAGAAGTATCATCCCTTAGTAAAGTTGTGCTACAGAACCTAATGGCATTAGATTTATTGACCGCAAAAGAAGGGGGAGTATGTATGATCATTAATACCAGTTGCTGTGCATATATCAGTAAAGACAGACAGATAGAAGCAGATCTGAATATGCTCTGGGAGAAAACACGAGTGTTCCATAAAGTAGCTTTGGATGATACTTCCTTGGGGTTTCGAGATTTATGGGATAAAGTAACCTATGGCTCCCTAATTTAGAATGGTTAAAACAATTATTGATGGGATTAATCACTCTGATGGTTTTAGGAATACTTGTGTGCATATCTCTCAAATGTTTCCTTTGGTGTTGTCAAGATTCAGTTGAGACATAGAGCGACAGGAAAAGTAACAAGAGTAGGCACCAAATAGAAACCGGAAAATACTTCTCCCGGACACTTGGAATAAAAGACTGAAGAAATTTGAAAATACCTATAAAATACAACAGTGAGAATTCATACCTTTCTAGCTACAAATCCTCAAAAGAGAAGGAGGGATCTGATACCTGTAAATGTAAAATTTCCACTTACCAGAGTGATTGTAATTAAACTAAACCAGATCCTTGCTGTTTTGAGAAGACAGGAAAGCTTTAAGATAAAGAAGCCCCTCAATAACACTACTTAGACAAACTTGACTTGCTGTTTTGAGAAGGCAGGAAAGCTCTAAGATAGAGAGGCTCCTAAATAATTCTACCCCAGACAGCTCAGCCTTGGGAGGGCCAATGTACCAAGCTACAGAGATAAAGAGGCATCAAGAGGGCAACAAGACCGGAGCAAAACAACCTGGAAGGACGCGGTATACGTGATCTTAGAACTGAGTCTGCTCAGAAACAAAGGTCAAGCAGCGGACACTGTGATGAGGAGTATAAGCCTTCATCTTGAGACCCCCAAAGACCACCCGAGGATGCTAACAGACATGCGTGACAGATATTAACATAAGCTAATTAGTTCTTGTAAAGTCATGAATATGCTAAGCATTTCTTGGAAATATAATGAATATGTATATTGTGATTGTATTTAACCTGAAATGACAGGGTGTTTGGCGTGCACGTTTGGAGGAGAGATCCCCCGTGTGCCCAGCGCCGCAATAAAGAGTACCTGCTTAATAGCCCTCTGACTATTGAGTCTTCAACGCCGGCTTTTCACTGCATCAATATCCAAAACACAGCTGTATGCAGTTCTGAGCAGCCTGTTGTGGCTGGCCCTGGTTTGAGTAGATGGTGTTAGAGTAGATGAGTAGATGGTCTCCAGCTGACCCTTCCAAGCTCGGCAATTCTGTAATTGTTCTGAAGATGTGGATGGGACATTTGAGTTGGATTTTATAATTAATGAATCCTTCATATGAATAAGTAGATTAGCAAGCATTAACAGAAAAAAAGGGAGTCAAGTTCCTAGTTTTGTAATAACTGAGTTTATTCTGTGATGGATTAGAGCCCTGGTGCATCAAGATGATTTTGTCAGTCATTTCTGTTGCCTGCGTGATCTAGTTTAGATTAGAAACAAGAAGTAGTAACTTCCTTTTGTCATATGCCTCTTTCTGCAAGACTTTAAAAATCAATTCTCTCAAAACCCAGCCTAAATCCCAATTAGAGTATTTGAAAGTGTTGTGCTTCAGCGGTCATAATAGGTCTGTTTGATGTCTCTAAGATGAGTAAGTTGCTTACAGCTGAAGATATGGTCAATGTCAGGCAGTAGATACCCATAACATTTTGAAGACAGTTGAAACTGTGTTCAAAAAGAGTTCAGTCAGTGTCTGAATTGTGTTTTAGCCTTTTAACTTTATTCATACGTATGAAGATTCAGGGTGGCCAGATGGGAAGTTTCAACCATAACAACCCAGGTACCAGATGATCTAATCCTGCAAGCCAGTTAAGGGGATATTAGTAGTAGAGCTGGATGGAAAATGAAAATATGAAACTTAGATTATGAAAATGAGGTAGAGGATTGGAAAAGCTGCTTTGATTTTTAAGATGGTTACTGATGTTATTAATTGATGGTTGGATCTCTTCCCAGCTGGTATTGTTGACAAAAAAGATACCTCTCTGTCATGCAGAGAAAGAAAAACGTATTGTTCCCATCAGTAAGAGTTTTAAAAAGTACCTGCATTGAGGAAGGAAGAATTCTGAGGAAGAATGAAAGGTGTTTATTCTCCCAATGTTTATATACATGTTTTATGTTTACATACTTTTAAAGATGTTTGGCTTCAGTGATAAACTCATAGTGCTTGAAAACATGGGCCATAAGTGTTTCATTCTCTGAGATTGAAAAATGAGGGTGATGCCTCTGTTCAGGATTAGCTAAAATGATAAGGCATGTAATGGGGCTATTAACTCTTTTCTGTAAGTTACCAACACTTGATGCTTTGCCTTGTTTAAAAATGTTTATTGCAAAATTGTTACATAAATAAACTTGAGATGGGCAAGAGCTTTACTCTTCGCTAAATGCCATGATATATAATTTTGTGGAGCAGATTCTCAGCAAGTTTTGGTTACTGTGTCTGGCTGGATTTCATGGGCAAATACCACTTTCCATATGTTGGGAATCTGGACTTTTCTTAGTATTCTACACCCTATTTGAATTATTTCCAAGCCCCTCCATCTACAGATCTCAAAGTTGGCTTGGGTGTGAAAATGTGGCATCTGGAACCTCTTCAGAAACAAGACATCACATATTGCTGAAATACAGAATATTCTAGATAATATTGTTGAATATTTTTGTTGGTGAGTCCTTTGTTCTGTCAGTCTTTCAGCTGGTTTTACTAGATAAAACTGTTTAGTGAGTTCATCTCTTATCTTGCAAAATGACTTGCTGTATGAATTTATCCACATTACTTAAGAAATAATTTTAAGCCAACCTTAATGTGCAGCTTGTCACAGATCTTACAGTTGCCACTAATTATCTGATACAAAGATAGTGCTAAATTTATGGTTGTTGATGCAAGCTGTTAACTGGGTGTTAAGGCAATGTAATTTCATATAGTTCAATTAGTGATTTGTTGACATTAAGAAATAATTGAAACAATTTGGAGATCAGTTTTAATGGTCAGTTATTGTCTCTTGTCTTAACTCAGTCCTAGAATATAATTTGACATCATTTTCTGAAACAATACAATATCCTTAAATCACTGTGATTGTTCATGTTATCACTATTATCCAATTAGCACTTAATTTTTCCCTTAGACATGTTAAATGCCACAGTTTTCATTCAAGACTTCTGTTGCTTTTCTCATTTCTGCTTTAATTTTTCTCTCCCTCTGCTCAATCTTCTTTTGTAAAATCTGTTTTGATTATAGCCCTTTATGACTCACATATGGCCTAAATTCAACACAATCCTCTTGGCATTCAGGAGATCCTACTTTTGATTTTTGGCCTGTTGCATTCATCCCATGAGGCTCTGAGACTTTTGCATGTACATCACTGCTATATATTTGCTTACAGGACATGGCTATCACATTCCCACTTTTTCCAAATGCCAATTTCAGATCTTTTTCTTGAAGATTCCGGCAGAAGCAGCTAGGACTTGGGGCTCCCAATGGAAGTTCTTCCAGTTGTTCTGTGGACATTGAAAGCCAACACATCTTACCACATTCACTGAATTGCAAAGCTATTTCAAGGACCTTGCAGGACTTAAAAGTACCTGCGATCATTATGCTTCAGTGACAAATTGGAGTTCTCACTGACATCTTTTCAAACGTCTCTGGCAGTACAACCCTAGAGAGACGTCAGTCAGTGGCTTCCCTTTGAACAAGGTTCCCTCATGATTTGATTTGAAGACATCAGAGAAAAGAGAAAGAATGGGAATCATGTCTGATATTTTTTCTTGATGCCAGATAAAGAAAAAAGGAGGTATTATTTAGGAAGAAATGGTGAAATATAAGTACCTAACTACAAAATTGTGATCCTGGAAACCCTGAACTCAGTTGCTGACTAACCCTGGAAGTACAAAATCTGAATGGGATTTTCAGTGATAACTTGGATTCTTTTTTATTTGTAAGAACGTTCTAACATATGTCTTTCCTTTCTTGGGGTATCTCAAAAAGACTTGAAAATTTTAATATAAATCGAAGCTTATGTTACTTACAGTCCTCATCAAGTGGTGGCTGCTTGTTCTTGATCCCTTGTAACTATTACTTGATTATCTTATGATTGTGCTTTTAGGTTTATTAAATCCATGAACAGGCATAAGTTGTGACAATATAGCTGCAAAATTAAGGAAAAAGAAAATTCAGTTAATGAAAAATGAAATAACACCCTGTCATTCAATAACTATTTTACATTTTGGCAGACAAAAGCAATCCCACTCTGCAGTGGCTTTTTCTCTGCAAAGATTTAGTGAGTTTTGATCAGAGTATAGGAATGGAAGGCGCTCCCCGTATTTCTGAAATGACATGCGATATCCCTTTGCTTAATCCCTGAATGACCAAGCGTGGGAGATGGACTTTCGGGAAACAAGTACTAGGCTGGGAACTCTAAGTGGAGGAAGGAGGTGGCTGGTAAACAAGAAGTAATGTACCAAACAAGGAGAAGTAAGGGACTGAAGGCATTCTTGTTTTTTTTTTAGTTCATGCTTTTTGTACTGGCCATTGGGATTCAATTTTAGGAAGCCTGTTTCTGTATACTCTATAGGGAGCCTGAATGCCTGACATGGAGTGTCAGAGTCCTTAATGCTTACATAGAAATCCTTCAAGAATTTGTCTTCGTGGTAAGTTGTTTTCTGGACCATTCTGCAAAGGTGTGTATAGTAAAAAAACTTGTTTCCCTGACATGCTGCCTTTTCCTAACTGAGATCAGGAAATCAAGTGCTTCCAGGAAGTGGAAAGATGGAAGCCTAAATTAAATTTGTCATTTATTTCTAGTGTAATGCTAAAAGTCTGTATTGACCTTCTCTACAAGGACTCATATTCAAAGGGAAAACTAGATGGTTAATGGCATTACTAAATTATCTAATATGGAAGGATAATTGTTTGTATTGTCTGCAATCTTGATTACAGGAAAAGAGGAGTAGTTCTAACCTTTTGTGTCTATTTATGATAAGAAGCAAAGTCCATT
>Ga0065711_1004554_pt1 | contig 44580 bp, 27 predicted proteins | sample Hoacrofraction12_FD_59098 | JGI IMG/M metagenome (GOLD analysis project Ga0065711, IMG submission 59098) | Hoatzin crop microbial communities from Cojedes, Venezuela - Epithelial fraction 12 v2 (version 2) | ecosystem: Host-associated > Birds > Digestive system > Esophagus > Crop | place... | reverse complement strand
CATCTGAACATGAGGAAGAACTTCTTCCCTCTGAGGGTGACGGAGCACTGGAACAGGCTGCCCAGGGAGGTTGTGGAGTCTCCTTCTCTGGAGATACTCAAGACCCACCTGGATAAGGTCCTGTGCAGCCTGCTGTAGGTGACCCTGCTTCGGCAGGGGGGTTGGACTAGATGACCCACAGAGGCCCCTTCCAACCCCTACCATTCTGTGATTCTGTGATTTTCTTTCTGGGGAAATAAAATCACACCACAGGACTCATTAGTACTAAGATTCCTGCATTAAGCTGTATCAGAACTAGGAATCTGAAAACTGTTTTCCCTATCAAAGGTAAGTGTACAGCCTGTAACCCTGTCGTTTGCACAACCTCACTTGATCACTGATCATTTTCTTATTAAAAATCTTCAGATTCTTCTCCTGTAGGGCAATATGAGAAGGATAGAGTGATCATGCCAGTTGGCACTCCTCTGTGAGGAATTCTGAGGTGTGGGGTGGATGGAGCAGAGTAGGAGCACAGGATTGGGGAGAGGTTGCGTGTATTCTCCAGATGCCTGAATTGGTGCTTTCCTATGCCAGGTCTTGGATTAGAGAACCCTGTACAGAAATGGATCAAACTGTATTGTAAAAACCATCAGGTTTTGATGGTATTTCTCGTACTGATGGGTTTTGTCTGGAGCTATGCTGTTCTGACAAGTACTTTCTAGCCATGGCCAGCCTGGAACTATTTGGTTTTCTCCTTTAGCTCACATTGCTTGTTTTCCTCCCCAGTGCTTATCTCTTCTGTTGCCCTGGATTCTTGGGTCTGTGGTTAGCAATCTTACTCCCTCTCAGCCTTCATTTTATTAGACTAAGAAAACCAGGCTTTTTTAGTCTGCCCTCATAATAGGCTTGCCATTCCCCCTGTGCTCTTAGTAATTCTCCTCTCTGCCTGTTAAAGCTTCTGCATTTGTAATTCAGCTGGAGCTGCAGGTCCCCAGCATGCCCAAAAACCAAGCTTGACTGTAGGTTAGCTCAGTTCATTTTTCAAAAAGGTGATGCTTGTAATCACAGAATTTGCGTGGTATTAGCATGGATGTTACAGAGAGATAATGCCAGTGCTGCCACAGAGACCCAGCACCGTCCTGTCCTTGCTCTTCGTTCCCTAGGCATGTGCCTAGTGCTGGTGTCACAAAGGTGGCCTATCTTTTATGTATTCTTCATGTGAGCAGCTGTTAAAATAACACCAGCAGGCATTATAAAATAATAATGAATAATAATGATCCCAGTAGTAGCCAGCCCCTCCGTTAGCTCAGCTGGAGGGTAGGATAAATTGTAGTACATTCTAGTTAAGAGTTTAAAGTCAGTGGGGGATACGAGACAACCCTGCTCTATGCAGATGCTTCACACATGGATGTCTGCAAAGCTGTGTCTCTGCTGACTCGCCTGTTTAACAGGCAACTTGGCTACCCTGAGCACTCCCTGTTAAGCTGTTTTTGTGTTCTGTTATCGAGGTGCGGGAAGAAAGCAAGCATGCGCTCTCGTTTCTGTGATCCGTGCTGCTAATGGATGCCTCACGGAAAATCTTTTAATAGAAAGAAATGGGCATAATCAGAGAATCTCTCATGGACACCTCTTGGGGTGATTACTGGCCTTACTCATCATTATCCCAGGACATCTGCAAGTAGAAAGAGCTGTTACAATTTACGTGTTGAGGCAACAACTTCACAGGAAATGAAAATATTTGAGAATCAAGATGAATGAGTGTACAAAGCCATTTCCCCAAGTCTCTTCCATTGAAACAGTCTGTTTTACTTCATGTCCACTGATGGGAACTGTGTGCAGCATTTTTCTTTATTACTGAGTATGTTTAAGTCATTGTGAGGCCTTGCAGTGTTACCGTAATCAGACAAATATCATACACTTTTATGCTGTGCTATCAGTGGTAGTGTAGCAAAGCTGCTTCCAAATTAAAAAGTTCACATGTTCCTGAAGGAAATACCAAGAAGTAACATCTCTGATAATCCAATAAATGGTTTTTCCCTTGCTGATACTCCTCATTTCTCACATGGGAGATTTATGAAAGAAGAGCGTTTTCCTTATTTTAGGAAGTTGTCAGTCATTGTGGAGTCATAGAAAAGAGGTGTGGAAGAGACTAGTGAAATCTAATGAGGAATAAAAACCATGCCTCAACCAGGCAGCATCATGTGTGAGTCCAATAATGAACCATATGAGCACTTCAGTTAGCTTGTGCATGCCGGTGAAAAGTAGTTATTGTTTTTTCAGTCACTTATTTCACAGTTTTGCCTATCTCCTCAGCTGTAATTATCATTCCATCGGGGTTCTGTCTAAGAAAGCAGAACCATCTGGGGAAATCAGCATTGCTTCACTCAGTCTCAGCTGGAATTAAAATGATCTGCTGTGAAGATGAAGAAGGAGAAAAAAAAATCCAAAATAACTTGTCATGGGAATTAACCAAGGCTCTTGACCAGCATCTCCAGTTCAGTATGAGAAAGAAATTTTATTTAATTAGATACTGGAGTGTACACTAGCATTACAAAAAAAGGAAGGAGAGAGTTTGCAGCTATTTTTATATAGCAAATATGCTGTCTTGAAATTGTGATGCGTGTGCACTTTAATGAAAGACAATGAATCGTTTCTACTTATAAAGATGACAGGATGAGGCCAGCATGTGTTAAAATCAGTGAAATATATTAATTCTCATTCCTAAAATATGACCTCATATTCCCAGGACTGCAGAAACGGAGGATGTGCAGTAAATTTGTCCAACAGCCTTTTACCTCTAGATCTGAACCCTGCTTAGATCACTGGTTGAAATGAATCTCTGCCCTCATCTGAAGCAAGTCTCCTCTGAATATTTATTGACATCACAAAACTGCTTTGGCAGCTGGCACAATTTGACATGATTAATTGTCACTGTTCAAAGAGAGCAGGGAAAAAGTTAGAGCAGAGCACTGTTGTAGTGTCTGGAAGTCTGCACAGTGACTGCCAAACTCTTGTTGTTGCTGTCAGGCCTACGCTTTCCAAAACATGCAGGAAGCTAATAATAACAAAAAAAGTGTGTGTATGTGGGTGAGGAAGAAGGGTAATCAACAAACATGTTACCAAGACACTCAGTCATTCAAAACGACCATCTATCAAACACGATTCAGCACCAGTGTCATAGGTAATGGTTGTTGCTGCTTATCATTTGAATTTGTCTCATAAAATTATCTGTGCAAACAACACATTGGCAAAATTATTGAATAATATGAGAATTAAAGTCACACCAGGAAATAATGTTAGATGAATAATTCTCTGAGCACTGGAGCAAATGAAGCCTGATGTTTTATGAATTTGTATCTAGTGTTTTGACAGGATAGGATTTATTGAAGTGTGAGTTTTTCCCGTTAGGATGTTTCTGTCATTTCTCTGCTGTGCAAATCCTATAGTACCTGGTAATGACTTATTTTGTAGCCTGTCCCTTGGTGAGGACTACACAGTGTATCTCCTCTATCCAGCCTCAGTCATCAAACATCTGGCTGTGTATTACTGACTCTGCCTGCACAGCTGGGATAAGCTGGAATCAGAGCCTTTACTCAGTCCTGCATTTTTTTGATAATCTGCATTGCCCACGTGATTCTCATTCTGGCTGCAGTGAGTCTGCAGTGAGGCAGACAAGTAAAGATCTGGGTGGGAGAAAAACCCAAGCTCTCAGTCATGAAGGCAGTGTGGGTGCAACTTGCCCAGACCATTTAGCTCTGAGAGCTGGAGTAAAGCCTTTCTGTTGAATTTAGGTGAACCTGCTCAAAAAATGGTAACTGACAGATTTTGTCACTGCATAAGCCTTGCTTTCCAATAAAAGCAGATCAGCCATTGTGCAGGAGCTGGGAGGAGCTCATCTATTCCTGCTTGTGCCCTTTTTTATGAATTGGGGAATAGCAAGTGATGACATCTGTCAGTTTCTGGGAAACAAATATGAGACTCAATCTCATTAAAGCCTACATCACGGTTGCTATCCGGTGTTAGAAAGGAAAATGTTTTAACTGATAAAAAAGCGAAGTAAGGAAGTCAGTATCACCACTACAAAAAGGTTAGAGTTTTTATTTGTTTCTTTCTTGACTGTTACTTGATTTAGAGTTGGAAGTAGACTGTGGTGTTTCACTGCACTAGAAGGCCAGAAAAAATGTCTGAAATTGTCAGCAAAAGTATGCATGTGGAAATAGTGTTTTCACCCATCAAATTTTACAGCAGCTGAGCAGAAATCTTGAGAAGTGTAGGCTTCAAGTTTCATAGAGTAGCTTTCCGCTGCCAAAAACACTAGCTAGCTGGCTGCCCTCAGTGGGTGTTCCTGGCGAATGAAAACAGGGGGAAAAAAAACCCCACAGAAAATGATATTCCTAAAATTTGACAGCAGTACAAGAATATTAATAGGCAGTGCTGTTTGTTAGGGACATTCACTTTTGTGCCTTTGTTTCCACTTGGTATTGTTTATAGTGGAAGCACTTAAAAGCTGTTTCTGTGGATGAATCTTCCTATCTTGGTGTTGATTCAATAGCATTACATGAAACATAATAGAAAGAAGTGGGGGAAAGAGCTTGTTCCTTCTTCTGCGGTTTCATACTGCCGCTTCAGGTGGCTGCACTCCCTCCACTGATAACGTACACAGACATATCTCTCTCTCAATGCATGCAGGCATTTTTCCTTTTCAGGGTGAATATCGTGCTCGCTGTCTTACTGCTTTGATGTGATTTGGTTTAAGTTTCAAAGTTATTTTATGTTTTATGAAAGTATGCATTTATAAAAATACATGCCTTTATTAAGAATTACAGAGGGTTTTTTACATTTATTATCTGAAATGAGGTAGCATATAGCAGCGAATTCATTGAGCACAGCACCTGTATCGCAGGGGCTCAGGTGTTTGGGAAAGATGCTCCATTCTCTGAGCAGCTCAAAACCTAGAGAAGTGCCCCATATCAGATGTGGCCTGGGCTGATGGGAGGAAGGGTAGTGTCTAGCAGTCAAACATGGATGTTACAACTATGGAGCAAGGATGAAGCGTGAAGAGCTATGCTTAAGAAGCTGAAGAGTGAATGAATGTTTGTCATTAGACCTTGTGTTTGCAGCTATCTTGGTCTGTGTTCAGCTCATTTCATTGTAGATCACCCCTGATTTCTCTGGCCACCCATCAGACCACCTCAGCCAGTGTGGACTGATTCTGACTTGTGAACTGGTGCTGCTAGTTGCATTTTGAATGAGGCTACAGTGATCATTCCAAAGCAGGATTTGTTCTTCCTTTTTTTTTTTAGATCTTCTCAAACAAGTGGCTCCAAGCAGCAATGGCTTGCAAAGCCACTAGCAAGGGAGCATGTTTGAAGTGCAGAGTCCACTCTTTTGAGCTTTTCTTTATATTCTGTGATGCAAGCTGCCCTCCAGTTAACCAGAGTCATGGTGTCTTTGACGGGTACTGTCTTCCTTGGTGGCTGGACTTCACTTCAGGTGCAGTGCAACCGTCAGAATGGGATAGTGTAGTTCAAGAGGGAAAGATGAATGCTTTTAGATAAGTGGTTCAGTCTATTCTGAGGTATTGCATGAGGATGTTTAAAATGGGATGTAAGAATATGGAGGGGGTAAACAAGTTACCTTCAGGATTTGAGATGGATTTTTAGAAGTGAAAGAGCAATTCATTGTCCTTCACATTTTATTTATTTGAAAAGAGGTTGTTCTGGTGCTTAGATGTTTTGAAGACTTGTTCTCCAAATCCCATACATAGAGAATATAAGCTCCTGCTTGGCTTGGGAAAGCCAAAGGTCTGTATTTGCAGAGAACAGCATTGGCTGAAGTATGGCAGGTCTTGAGAGACATACTGCAGACTTCAAGGAGGCTCTGTAACCACGCTGAAGCAGTCTGAGGAGCTGGTAACTAGAATGTTACGTACATGGATAGCTGACATGTGTGGATGTTCAGAGACACCCACAGGCACACACCCTGCAACCAGGGAAGAGACAGACTAGAACTGCTGATTAGATATCCCTTGACTTTCAGTGTTCTTCGCATTAAAAAGTGCTCTCTTGGAACCACCCCCTTTCTGTGTTGTTTTTTTCTTCCAGATTTGGGGTCATATGTGATCTGTGATAGAATATCCTGGTAGAACAGCTGACTTCTCAGTCCATTTTCAGAATGAAAATCCTGTGAAAGCAGCCCAAAAGACAGTGACATCAAAGTATGCAATTTAGAACAGAGTTTATTAATTGTAGACTCATGTTTCCCACTGAGTTTCATATAGATTTCAGGTGAATGTGTGCAGAATTCACTGTAAGGTGAGACAGATTTCCATTGATCTACACCATACAACTATTTGGCTCAAGCAAACAATCGGTTAGTACATCTTAGAATCATACAATGAATCATAGAATGGTAGGGGTTGGAAGGGACCTTAAAGATAATCTAGTTCCAACCCCTCTGCCATGAACAGGCACGTCTTCCACTAGACCACGTTGCTCAGGGCTCCATCCAACCTGGCCTTGAACACTTCCAGGGAGGGGGCATCCACAACTTCTCTGGGCAACCTGTGCCAGTGTTTCACCACCCTCATGGTGAAGAATTTCTTCCTAAAATGCAATATTCACTTACTACAGCATGGTCACTAAGAGACCTTCCTCATTAAAGCTAATTCAAGCAAGCACTGTGTTAGGGCCCTGCAGGCACCAATAAGCCTTAATTGCCCTCAGCAGCCTCACCTGGGACCCACCTTACCTGGACACCCCTCCACCTCCGCTACTTGGCACTCACCCCACATACTTCCCCCTCTGCTCACTACTGCAGGAGCTCTGTGTAAGCTGCACTCTGGGTTTTGCTCTGGGCCTGAGTTATGCTGTAGGTGTGTGTGTTTCTGGTCCTGCTCCTGACTTGTTCTTAGGATTTGCCAAATTATTGCCTTGCTTTTGCCTGACAGTCCATGGGGTATCTTGCCTGGCCCTGGTGCTGTGGGGCTGAGCCCTGTTGGTGAGGCTGTTGCCCAGCCTGTGTTGTGGCTGCCCTCAGCTTGCCCTCTCTCTGAGCTGCCATATTGTTGTCTGCTCCCTGCAGGTAGGAGACTCCCCATGACTTCTCTAATTGCATGTATTTTCAGTGTTGTTATTCCATTCTAATGAACTTCTGTGAAATACAGCACAAACTTAAGTGTTGTAACAGCTAACAGGATACAAGCCAGGCTCAAGAGTAAAGTTACCTCCTCCAAAAAATTATGACTGTTATTTTCAACAAAATTCAAAGTAGTTTAAAGTAGTAACGTATGTAGTTTAAAGACTGTGTTAAGACAGCTGAAAGGGTTAGCAGTGGAAATTGCTGTGGAAAAAATCCCCCACTATCTGCTGAGGCTTACTTTTAAAAATTAATTTGGAGCTGGGCGGTTTCATCGTGTTTGAAATGCAAACACTAATCTTCGTGGCTTCATCATTATTGTTTTCTGTTATTATTATTGATTCTCTTAACTGCACTAGCCTAGTTACAGAATTATCTTGGCTGTGTGCTTTCTGAATGATAAGTAGTGTCACCTACCTGGCTTTGCAGAAGGGGAAGAGAAACATAAGGAAAAAGCATAAAGGTTTGGGAGGTGGAAAAAGTGAGTCTGGCTCTGCAGAGACCTAGGAGTCCCAGAGGTGTCTTTCTGTGGCCATGCTGCTAAAGCAGTCATTGTTACGTGTCCACGTAGCTCTGTGTGAAGAACATGGGGCTGGCTACGTGAGGCTAGGGTACCAGGTACCCTCAGCTGAAGCGTCTGTATTTTATTCACCTCTTGTTGCACTTCTCAAATGCTGCGAGCAGGCTCAGTGCACATGTGGGAAGGATGTAAAAGAGGAATGAGATGGGATGGCTCTACGCAGAGGGTTTCTCATGGCCAGATTGCTGGTAGTGGGGGAGAAGAACAGGGGATGTTTAATTCCACTCACTGTAGTTTTTCCAAATGCAGGAGGGACTCCGCAGCCTTTTTAGTCCCCGTACAAACTTGGGAGGCCCAACTGTGGCTCTAAACACATGCTGTTTTCATAGGCTGCAATCTTCTAACAATTCATTAAATGGCAGATTTACTTGCAGCAACATAGATATGATTGCCAGAGAACATAATTCGGCATCCCACACTGAGGACTCTTGGTTTTAATGCCTCTGCGATTCAGTACCACTCTACTGTTGCATCATGAAAGCCCTTCAGTAACTGCCTGCACAGTTTGGAGCCGCCCTGAACCAACCGAGTAAGAAATCATCCACGAAATGCTGCGTGTGTGCTTAGAGCATCAAAGTCTGTTCAGGAAATTAAACAGCCCATGGGCTTTGCTGGGTTTATTCTTTTTGTTTGATTGGTTTTGTGTGGGTTCTGGGGTTTTTGTTGTATGTTGGTTTAGTGTTTGATATATATTTTTTTTTTTTTAAAAAAACCCAAAAAGCAGGTTGTCTTACGAAATGCACACAGCTATCTCAAAATCATCTCTGGTTTAGCAACAGAGAGAGATGACAAGCCAAATTGTGCTTGCTTTTTTCCTATTATCACAAGCAAAGTGCCTAACTACAACACTCAAGCCTGTGTTTGGTTGTTTCAAAATGACAAGTGACAGAAAGCAAAGTCTATATGCAACCATTTACCAATTCTGCCATTGGATTTAATAAATACTGTTTGAGCTTATATTCCCTTGCTGGCTCATTTGGGGGAATTGCCCACCACTGTGAATCTGAAAGTTCAAGAGAAGAATCTATGAAAGGGAATATCTAATTTCTTTACTCTAGCTGCTGTTTCATTGCCTCAATTAATCTACACTTGCAAGTCCTTCGATTTATGGAAAATTATTGGAGTGGCAATGTGCACTATGCATAGCTGAAAGCTGGATTTTAATAAATGTGGGCTATTGAGTACATAGACATAGACGGGCCTTTGAAATCCATCAAGGTTTGTCCAGCCTGCTCTGAATAATTTTAAGGAATCGGTGCATAATTAATGAAAAATACTATCAGATCTTTTGCCTCTGGGCTATCATCCTTATTTCCAGCAAATGTGAGGTTCCAGCAGTCTGGGTTAAAATTTCTGAACTTGTCCCCCTCCTGTAGACTGGCTCTGCTTGCACACTAATATGATATACCCCTGCAAAATACAGACTGATAAATGGAAAGCAGTTGTTCAATAGTACACCTGAACTAGAAATATATTTATTTATATGATGCATCTAGTGGTAGTAAGTGTCAGGAATATATTTCAAACAATGTGCCTTGGCTATAATTCTGACTTCTGTTTGCTGAAGTAAAACTGCAGCCTGGAAAAAAAAACTATCTGAAGGATCTAATCCAGGTTGTTGTCCTCATCACTAAAAGCTTGGCTGCAATAATAATTTATATCAAATTTGTAATCAGGTAATTTGCAATAAGGCCTTGATTGTTATAGTCACAGTCACCATGGTGAGTTGGCACTGGCTGTAAACTGCATTTGTTCTCTGGATAAGCACTCTTGGCAGGTCTGTGTGCTGGCTTAGCCCTCGTCCGCCCAAGGAGAGCTTTTGTAAGCGTGCGGTGTGACATGGAAAGTGTCCAGGAGGCACCCAGTTGCAGTGGGGCGAGTGTCTCGCTGTATGAATAGCTGGATAATGAAGTTTCCACAACTTTGTGGGAGGAGTTCTGGACTGAATCACTTCATACCTATTCATATTTCGCTAATGTTTATTGAAAGTAGGTAACCAGCATTGTACCCTGCTCCTCTTGTAGAGAGGGGTGGATGTGGGGAAGTGAATTTTGAATGATCTCTTGCAAGTCATGAGATGCAGAAAACGTGGTGGTGAGGGATGAGAAGGCAGTTCCAGTGAACGGTGCCTCATGGGGAGCCCGTGCACAGGCTCGTCTGGATTGCTGATCAGGTGAGGAAACAGGGCTGGCGTTCCCTCTGACTCAGTAAAGGACTGAACCATATTTGCCCTGCTCTAAATATTTGGTTGCTTCCACTAAGGAATAGACTCATCGTAGTTCTTTTTATCTGTACAACTTGAAATGCTCTACAGAAATGGTCAGAACGGGGAAGGAAGAGGAGGAAAGAGGGTATTTACTTCTGTATAGCTACCGAAATTTCCTTTTTGGGTATATAATGTGTAAATATAGCTTAGATATACAAATTCATAGAGCAATACAAATACACTAGAAAAAGATATAGATGTGTATAAAAATACAGAATCCATTTGTTATAGTGAAGCAGACAACAGTATTTACTGACATCTATTTTTTTTTAATTTTTTTTAAAAAAGCAGTTATTTTGACCCCAGCTCCTGTTTAAATCCTCTGCCTTTGGGACAGTTTGTCCTAACATCACCAGGCTAATTTGACACCGGCCGAGTTTTCCCTTCTGTATTTTTTCCCCCCCAGTGTCTTTGCATGCTGTTCTGGTTGTTAGTCTTGCTGAGTCATTTTTTAATTGATTATAGAAAGGAATGTATCTAATCGTGGAAACTCTGGAAGCGGAGTCTCTGAATATGAAGTAGAGCTACCCCCAGTGCTGGAGGGAGTTGTCGCCCAGTCCTGCTGGCTGCTTCCATGGTGCTGTGCTGGGCCTGGCCAGGCGTCCCCCTCGCTGGCAGGCCTGCAGCCCAGATTTACTGTGCTCAAGTAAAAGCAATGAGATGTTTTTGTCTGGAAACTCCTTTCATTGCATCTGCGGTGAGTTTTATCTTCCTGCCCAGCGTTTGGCCTCCCTTCAGCAGCTGGGGAGTGGATCAGGATGTCCTCTGTAGGTAGTGACACTGATTTCAATTAGACCATCTGGAAAGCAAGTATAGACTTTGCATGACAGAGTATTTATACATTTATACAATATTTTTTTTTTTTAGTTTAAAAAGGCCCCAGCTGCAAACCCCTAACAGCTGATAGAGCCCATAAAAAGTAAAGGCGGGGGAGGGAAGTCGAGACAAGCTGACCCTCCATGAATGTCCCACTTAACATTACACCTCCTGCATTTCCAATAGTTTCCTAGCCCATCACTTAATGTTAGCTTTGTAGGTTTCCACTTGGAAAACAACATTTTAACCCCTGCTTCTCGTGTCCTGGTGTCTCGGTGGCTGAGCGGCCTTTTCCAGATTTACAGCATAAAGCTGTTAGTGGCTGGTGGTGGTGTGTGCCTTTACTTGACGTTTTCTTCTGGTTTTATCTATTTCTTTTACCAATGTCTATAACTGGCAGAGGGAAAGGTGGACTCTGGTCCAATGACTGCCCATCCAGGAGGAGAGTCTGCCTTTCCTTCTGCTCAAGGTCATCTCCAGAGGATGAAAGCACTGACTGCCCCACATTAAGCCACTCTCCAAACTGTAAAATTGCTTGTTTACAATTTACCAGCTATCTGCAAAGCCTCTATTAACCTATAAAACCAGGCAGATGTATTTTGCAAGTAGGAGAAGGAATTTTATGCCACTGGTCTTGACCAAGAACTATGATTTTATTTAAATTAGTTTGCTTCCCCCCTCCCCCTTCTCTGACTTCTCTCCCCTGCTTTGCTCAGATTGTATTGCCTTTCTCACTGATTATAAAAGCCAACCCATATTATGCCTGAAAATAACACTTGCAAAGTCTATCATGTTAGCTGCACCACTAAATAAAACAAACCTTTATTGTATGTTTTTAGTCAAAGTTTAGTGGTTGAAATGTCAGCCTTGTAGCTCGTTAAGCTCTTCAGCAGGGCTCAGAGTTTATAGGAAAAAGATGATGACTTTCTTCTTGATTAAGAATGAACTATTTCAGCCTTGGAAACTGCTCCTTAATTAAAAAGTAAATCTTATTATATGTTCACCATGATGAAATGATAATAATTGGAAATTATTATTTTATTACCTTACATATCAATAAAATGGCATAGTATTTGTGAATGGGATATCAAAAATAACCTTAAAATTCTGTCTTGATGATAGGCTCTTTAATGTCTATGAGCATAGGCATCACTTTTGTGTCTGTTGTGGCTTAGTGCTTTTATTATCTTGAATGTCATATAGAAATAAAAAATTATTTTCCATCACATTTTAAATATTAGTCTGTAATAAACCTTGACTGTGCCATTAAATCTTCAGGAGCTATTAACTGCTTTAACAGTAATGGAATTTACATTTGGGCATACTGTTGCTGTTAGCTCAAGTACAGGACATTTGGGGGTTGGTCTTGACTTCATAATAAAAGATATTTGTCTGTTTTTCTGAGTATTAGATATTGTCCAGCCTGCAAAGGAAATGACAGTGCAGAGCTGTATCAGTGCAATGCACACAGGTGTGACAGGACTGCTAGTTTTTCACCAGTTATTCATTCCAAAGCAATTTTGAGAGCTGTTCAAAAGCGTTTAGCCTTAGGTGCTTGTGGGTCAGCCTCAAATGTAAGCAAGAAAACTGCAAATATGGAGATGTCTTGTGCAATCAAATTGGAGAATATTATTCTATAATATTTTGAAAGTGGGTATTATGAGAACTATAACCTGAGTGTGGAGTAGAACTACCTGCCTACACAAGTAGAGTAGATATATGGAATTTATTGAGCTAAATGAGGCTTCAGAACTGGGGGACTGTTCAGTGTGAATGATGCACATCAGGGAAGATGATCCACTTTTTCGTAAGAGGAGATATGGGTGATAAGAACCCAGATAAAAAAAGTCCCCAGTGCACTATATATTGTATTTCAATACAAACTTGTGTCTCTACCACATTTTTGAAATAACTTCTGCTTGTACTAATTATCAAAATGACAAGATCTCTGTATGGGAGAAAAAAGCATTTCCTTCTGCGCTCCCTTCTGTGTTCTGTTGTGAAGTGATCGTGATCAAAACTTAGGAGATTACAGGTGTTGGGAGCAAGAGTGAAGTTCTGAACCCCGTATTCTAATTTCATTGCAGAAAAAAGAACAAAGTAAAACCTGGTCTAGGAGAGACAAGTTGTTTTTCGTAAAACTTTCCAGAATTAGCAAACACAACAGGGATAAAGGAAATTGGGCACAGTAAGTTGCTTTTTGTTTCAACTTTCTCTTTGTTCAGGCTTTCCCCTGGAGTGGTGGCCATTCTTTCAGTCTGAATTTTCATTAGTGATTACAAGAGATTTCAACAGAACTAAATGGTAACTTTTAGTGTGTGTCAAGCTCAAACCAATTTCTCAGTCTTCTGAATTTGGTCAAAATAATTCCTTTCAGGGGCTCTTTTTGGCTTCAGAGGATTTATGTAAAGGAAAAAAAAATCTGATCCCTGACCTATAAGTGAGTTGTCATAATTTCACCAATAGCAAGCCTGCTGAGACATACTCAGAATAAGAAAACTGGACTTGCAAGTAGTAATGTCAGATGCAATGTTGTGCTTGTATAAATTTATGTAGGTAAAATCAAGTGACAAGTGATGTATTACAGCTTGAGTTCTGTCATCTAAAGAGGATTTTTTTCCTGTTTGAAAGAAATTGATTTCTTAATTTTTTTCTATTTTCATTTTATAGCAGAGTAAGGAGAAAGCATGCATCTGTGATGCACGATAGTCATGGTATAGTAAAGGGCTGCTGAAGCCACATGGCATTTTAATAAGGCTGTGTTCCAGTCCTAGGGATATTTGAAGTAGAGTCTTGGTCACGGTGGCCTTAGGAAAAAGGGAGATGCAATTAGGCTATTTTCCATTTAGTAGAATTATTACCTCACTTTTACTGCAGCTTAATATTCAGGCATCCTTGGTGACTGCTCAGTGTGTGTGTGGGGGATGGGGTAAAGCTAATAGAGGAGTACAAACTGGAAGATATTGACCCCATTCAGCCTTTCCCAAAGCACTCTGTGTTTGGGAGCTTGAGCAAAGAGAGCTCTGCAGGACCCAGTAATCCTCCTGCTGTCACATGGAGCAGGACCATGCCACTTCAGAGGGATAAACTGGGCTCATGGGATCGCACTCATCTGCGTGCAAGGGTAGGGTTTTCCCTGGGGACGGACAGGGTGGAGGAGCAGGGAGCTGGATGGTTTGGTTCTGCACCATCTGACATGGAGCACTCCCTATCACTAATACTATGACTGTACCAAAAGTCACATGTGTCAGGTGATTATCCCAGAAATACTGTCCAAAGCCAATACCAATTTTATTGTTTTCCAGTGCACTTTGTTCTTCAGTGTCCCAAATGTCCTACTTGGGCAATGAGTTGCTCCTCTCTGCCTTCTGAATAGCTTTGAAATCCAGTATCTCAATTCTTGGTTTGGAAGCTAAATAGCTGAAAGTTTAGAGGATGTTCAACTCTACCAATCTGTCAACTTTTATATAATTCCAGTAGATAGCCTGTAAGCTCTAAATGACATTAAATTATACTTTTTTTTGCATTGATGAAAGGAATCTCAGCATTCATTTTCCATATATTTGTTGCCCATTCAGATGCTATTGAGTGTTTTGTAGTTTAGGAATGGCTGAATTAAGCTCAGCTGGGCATGCTGTGTTTTCTGTTTTATAGCTGTGTATCAGCAAATGGAGCAAAACTCAAACTGACTTCAGTATGGGCAGGGTTCTGATTCTGTATTAATAGGATATACTTAGGTAGCGGTAGAAAATGCCCTGGTTGATACCACATGAGCAGCTCTGTTTTGCTCTGCTGGTTTCTTCTACCTACAACATTCTGACCTTTTAAACTTCAAGACTGAAATTTTCTAGGTGGCTCCCCAATTTAATTAAGCTTATTCACAATTTAAATATGAAAAATATTTGCTGACAATTTTGGAGAAAGAATACTGAAAGATGTTTACTCCATTACACACACACGTGCATCAGTATCTGCCTTGCTTATCTCTTTATCTGCAACTGTAGTGTTTTTAAGATTGTAGATATTTTTCACTTTCAGTTCTTCTGTGCAGATATGTGCCTTTGAGCGTCCTGGTGAATATCACTTTTAAGTAAGACTGAGACACTAAAAATGCTGTTGGATTATGCCCTGCATGAATTCACCTGCAGTTTTATAGCATTATTAAGTGGGAAGGTGGAATTTACTGTCATTTACTAAGGAAACTTTAGCCTCTTTGTTATCATGGCTTGCAGTGGTGTGCACTCTGTCCCAGGAGATACAGATACATTCAGGAATATTCAGAATGAATGAAGTATGTAAGAAGAAAGAGGCGCTAAGAAGTCTAAGAGGCCCATAGCTTGGTTAGCACATCTGCTGTGCTGAAGGCATTACATGTAGGGTGATGGTGGGGGGATGCTAGTATATTCTCTCCATATCTTTGTCATTAACCTAATATGAGTTACGGATCCAAGATGCTAATCCCCCAGGACTGGCACACCTGGCTTCACCATGCCTTTAGGATAGCAGACCACCTCCTTCTACCGTTTCAACAAATGAATCCAAGAAGTTCTTAGGGAAGATGTCAGTCCCTCCCCTACTGGTGAATAGCATCATGTGAAAGGAAGCCATAGTTAGTTTTGCTGAAGGAGCTCGTGACCTCAAATTTGTTGTGGAAATAATAAGATGACATCCCTTCTGAAAGGGGAAAATCATGTGATTGCTCTTTGAGAATGACGATTATTCTGTGGTCTCTATTAAGCTTTTATTTATGAGGGATAAAGAAAAATAAAACTTCTATTAATCCTCTCCAAAAAACTACCCTGATTCATATGTCTGGCTTCATGTAGGTTGTTTGGAAAAGTAACAAATACAGTCTTATACTTTGTGTGCCTGTATTTCCCGGAGGACCAGTTTCACTGTTATAATTCATAAATGAATTTATTTATGAATTCTCAAGAAAGTAATTCTTTACCTAAAATTTTATTTTGAGAGCTTCTATGCTGTTCTCCAGGCAAAACAGAAAGCTTTAAGACCTATTTTAAAAGTAACAATCAATGTGTTCTGTATTGTTGGGTTATCTTTAATGACTACATAATATAAAACTAGGGCCAGATCCTTCACTGGAGTATTTGATGCATTTCTTGCCTCAGCACTCCCACTGCTTTAACTGAGAAAGTCAGTACTGAGTTCCTCCTGTCGTGCGAGTACAGAGCCAGTGAAGTAAAAAGTCTACATGTGATGTCAGCATTTATATTGTATCTCCTTCTGCTTGCTGCAGGAGTTGCATTGGCCCGCTGATAATATTTCTTGGCACCTCTTGATCCTGTCCATTTTATTACTGTTTAGAAATAAGGAAATAAGGAACCAACAGTATAACTCTCCCCCTTGCCCTGAGATTTCACTACCAAACTACCTTGGTTGATTCCTAAATTAATCTAGTGCCACCATCCCTTTCAGACATCTCACAAACCTACACCATGAACACATGGACACAACAGCATTTATCTGCTTGTTACTCAGGTAAACTTAATGCAGAATTTGTGGTCTAGTTGCTATGTTTAATGTCCTTTCTTGTCTTTTACTAAGACACTTGTGTCAAATTCGAACACTCGTTCAGAGTATGAGTTGTGGTTTTAGGTACTAATGATAAAGTGTGTGCTTTGATCTCATCGTTTAAATATTCACAGCCTTTCAATGCTTGGACTTTCAATCACTGGTCAGTAGTGACATAATTAGTGATTTATGGTTAAGAATGCAGCCAATTCTGCATTAAAATTCATTTTTACATAGATACCTTAAAAATAATCCCCTTAAACTATTGGGTTTGCTGTTACTTGCAAAGAGACCCAGAGTGATTGCAGGGTAATTTATGTGTGCACAATACTCTCGTCATACAGAAACTTTCCACATAATAGAAGCAAATCTTATGACAGCTGTAGTCATTTAAGAGTGAAGACAGTTTCTTACATAAAGCATAAATTTTGTGTTTTAAATGCTGAGTAGATTTCTATGTGGTTTATTTGTGGTTTTTTTTACCAGCTAGAAATGTAAGCTGTTACATAAATATTTGCTCAGGCTTAGTTGCAAAGCGACAGAGCTGTGTTTCATGTACAGTACTTTACTGATGGAACAATTTGATTGAAGTCTATAGGGAAACTGACGATGAAAGGAATTATTTCAGTGCTGCAATCATTTCCAAGCACTTACGATCTTTTCAGCCATAGCTGTATAACATGGCATATACGTAACAGTCAACTATGGAGATGCATTGTCTTTCAGTTTTGGTACTCTCGGTAGTGTTTCTGCCCTCTTGTAAGATGTTTAGGAGCGTGCAAAATTTCCAGGTTCTTTTTTGAACAAATCTAGAAGTCTGGGAAGTCCATGTGTGCTTCAATATAATGATTGAGAGTTTAATCTCTATTATGAGCTTTCTGCTTTATCACTTTTCCATTTCAGTCTCCCATACACAGTGGATCTGTGTCTGATATTTAAAAACAAAACATCTCACTAGGAGACATAAAGAGAATAAATGAAACATCCTGTCACTGCTCTGTACAAGCTATGTCTGTGAAGGGCTGTAGATAACTCTCTTGTTTTCTGTAGCTGTTCCCTTGAAGAGTGCTTCATAAATGTAGTACTGCAAAAGAGGGGAAAGGATTATCTTTCCTGGCGTGAAGCTAGGCCACTGGGGTCCAGCATTTCAAGTGTTCTCTACCTAGTTCTGCTACAAATCATTGGCTGATTTTGATCAAATAATTGCAACTGTATTTAATTTCATATAAATAGTTTGGACTGTTACATGAATGTAATAATTTGTCAGTTCAACTGTGACAATCTGTGCTTGAAGAAGTCTGAAATTATGAAGTAAAAGCCTTCACAAAAATTCAAATGGCGAGAAGGGTGATTTATTAATAGACCTTTTCACTGCAAATCTGAGGCAGGTGTATGTGCCCAGCTACATAAAGCGATTTATGGGCAGCCATAATGACTTGGTTGCTGATACGTATGAGGTTTATGGTAACACATCAAAACTGCCGTACCACATAACCCACATACATGGGCTCAATTCTGTCTCCATCATCTTCTTTATTCACTGCATTTAAAAAACTACTTTGTGAATCAATATTTAAATATATATTTATTTCCTGATTAACATTGTAACACAGCTGCTTCTTTGACTGAAAATAGTAAGGAAATCAAAAGAAGCACTGACTGCATACAATTTGAAATAAAATATTCCGAAAACTTAAAGTGTTTCAGTATGTCACTATCAGATATCTTGGCGTGAGTGATCTGGCCTGTTAAAATGACAAATACAGCTCTGAATTAAGAGGTTCACCACTTTTTTGAATTATCCAGGGATGAATAACTTAGGAAAAAAATGAATATGGAAGAATGGTACTACTGAAAGATCTCTAGGCCACAGGTAGGAGAGTTCCTTACACGTATACTTCCTGTATACAAGTGTCTTCATTGTCTGACAGGATGAGCTGCATGCCTGAGTCCATGTACTCTGAATTATTTTCTCTCATGCAGCAGTCAATTTTATGATCAACAGTCTATGCTATCTCAAAGTAGGTAGCAAGATATGAGAGGGTTTTTATGTGTAAATCCAAACTCTCCTATCTGGGTCACTGCATCACTGATAGTTGCATCTTTCCTGGGGTGGTTTGGCTGGGAATTGCTACCACTGACAAAAACTGGTGCTGGATAATCTTGCAGCAATTATGAAGGTCTTTTCTGACATTGGACACTATTTTTTTTCTTTCCCACAGGCAAATGCACCTTTAATACATGAGATCATTTACAGAATCTGTGGCACTCCTTCTGGATTCTGCGCTTAGAATGAAAAGTGGAAAAGCACCCACAAGGCAGTGGTTGAATAAACAGCCCGTTTCACCCTTCAGAGCTCTCCTGCTGCTTTCATGGAAAGTGCAGTGGATGGACAAAGCTTTCAGAAAGAAATAATCAACTCTTGGCTAACTGAGAAGGAGACTCTAACTTCAGAGTCCCAGAAGAGGGTTTTGAGTCAACCCTGTTATCCTTGTAAGGCTGTAACAGTATGAGGAGCGTTGATCCTTTCATCCTGCAGTTTTAACATGGTTACTATCAAGAGCTCTGCAAATACTTGAGACAAAACTGACCTTTGGGCTTGGAAAAGCCTTGGGTTTCTGGACTTTCTTGACTGTGGAAAAAATCAAAGGAAAAGCCAGCATTGGTTTGTTAGATTGGTCTGCCACTCTAGCCTTTTAAAGATCACCTTGGAAAAAACAGTCGAACAAATCAACTGGTCTGGAAGAATCAAATGCTAAAACTCTGTAAGGAGAAAACTTTTACATAAACTTTTTTTTTTTTTTTAAGAAAAGGAAAGCTTTATGACATAAAACTTGTAGGTGATATGAAGTAGCAGGAAACAAATGGAAGAGAAGACTATTGTAAAGTGAGAGAGTTTCTGAACCTGCCCAGCGTGAATGCCCTTCCTGCTGACTCACGCAGGATCTGTCTTCTTCAATGTTATTCCCTGCTGTTTCTGAAAATAGTGTTCCAGAGACAGGTAAGCTTCCTTTTCTTTACTGTGAATCTGTAGCAGTACATGAGAACATAAGAAGTGTGTTGGTGGTTAGTGGTGAGGTTTGGGTTTGATTTTCCCTTAGTATTTGGAGTTATGCCTTTAATAAAAATTGTGGTTAGTCTGCAACTTTTCAGAAGTTTATGGGCATCCTGATTGATGCTTCCTTGAGATGTGTTATAGCAAAGCCAAATAATCACAAACAGTACGTACTGGAAATTACAAACAGTATGTACTGAATGTGCAGGCTATTTTCACTCGGAAATTAAAAAATCTTTTGAGTTCATATATGGTAGATGCTGCAGTGTAACTACCTGGTGGAGTCACTGCAAGGACCGATTAATGGTACAGATTTTCAGACCGGAATTTGTTACTTCTGTATCTTGCACACTGTTCTGTGGTAGAAATGATTCACAGGCCATAAAGCTGTCCCTTCTGCCAACTGCGATTTTTGAGAAATCATAGCTTGCTGAAGCCTGGACTCTGCTCTCACATCTCTGTCCCACATCTCAGATCTGTTTAAATGTTGCAGGTCCATTGAAAATGTCTACTCTATAATGAGGGCTCTGTTAAATCTTGGATGTGTCTGGAGTCTGTTTGGTATGACCCTCAGCACAAGGTAAATACCGTACGTAAGCAAAACATCAGCAAAATTACTTGGCGGCCCTTTGATAGCTTGGCTAAGAAAAAATAACCCTTTGCTGAATACGTGTGTGCAGATGCCAAAGATCTATAGTGTTTGGCGGATTAAACCATAGGCGAGATGGAAAGAGTCTTCCCATTCCTTCCTTTTCAAAGACAGGTATTTTGGCTGGGGCAGATACGCTTCTTGTATCACTAAACATGATATGCTGAGTCTCAGAGAGAGAAATGCTTTATTTAAAGTAGTGTTTCATAAAAAAGATTAATTTCTCAGAGGTAAAAAGCAAAGCTTCCTGAAAGAACAGTGATGTTGATCCAATTCCATTACTTTCAAGTTTTTGATGCCTGCTGAAGCATAATGTTGCCTCAGAAGCAAAAGGAAGGGACTTTTTCACAGATTGTAAAGAAGATGTGATATTTCTCAGATATATAATAGTTTCTCAGAAGTTCCAGCATTAACTCTTTTATGCTATCATACATCTGAACTGAAAAGTGTCTTTGTTCCCTATACCAATTATCTTTTAAGGGTTGATCAGTCGCCACAGTTCATGCGTACCACAAGCTCTTGATTCCTAGGAATATGTTTAGCTTTGCCATGCGCTCTCTGTACAAAAATTTCAGCTCAGCCTTTCCTAGTTTTAATTATTGTCTATTGCTTGAATTAATGGCTTTTGCAGTAGCATAGCTGATATTAATGCAATTAAAACACTTAAGTGTAGAGGAGCTGATATTCCATAAAATGTTTGAGTAAGCTGAGAAGTGAGGCTGATATTTTACTCTTCTGGTAAAAGAGTAGAGATATGCTATTTCATTGAAGGTTCAGTAGTAATTATTTACACTGATGAATAGGGAAATGGGGCAAAACATTCTGCCACAGGCTTTTACTGAATGTTGTTTGAAGCTGAGCAAAATAACTAATGTTTTTTCATGAAGAGGAATGCAGATGATGTGACAGAATGTGACTGGGAAATTGTCGTGACGAGATCCTACTTGTGAGGAAACCAGTGGAAGTCAGGGTAGAATGTTCCCCAGGGGGCCAACCAGTGCAGCTCTGTTGGCTTCCAAAGGCACGAGTCTGTGTAGAATTGTGACGATCTGGCCCTCAGCTACTGAAATACGCTCTTAAAAATTATGACCCTTATTTTCTTCTTTCACGAGAAAGTCATTCTTCTACAGAAATTTCTGTTGTTTTGGTGTCAGAAGACAAGGTCGTTTTGAGTAACACTGGTGCTTAGTACCCCAAAGAGTCTGTTGTAAGAAGCTTTTACACACTTTCAGGGAAAACTTAATGAGTGGAAGAGTAATGTGGAGGAGTGGTGCTCCTTGCCAAGGCAAGTCAGGTTTTGCTTCTTTAGCATCAGGAAGGGATGTTGCATGGGGCCACAGACCGAGGCACAGAGGTCCCTGAGCTAGTGGAGCTCTTCACTGTAGAAGTGCAGAAGCAGTGTATAGCTACATTAAGAACTCTGTAGAGAGCTTACTGGTTTTGGTGTGGATTTCTATGGCTCTGCCAATGCTGGTGCCTGAACTTCAATGCACTGCTTTGTGGGTGCAGCAGATCGCTGAGGTCAGACTGAAAGATTTCAAATCTGTATTTCCTCTCACAGAGCACAGAAGAGAGTGCTGTGAGCACTGCATGCTTTAGGTTGTGTCAGCTGTTGCACTGTGTGAACCCTGCAGGCGTTTATGCGTGTACCCCACACTGTCCTTTGTGGCAAAGTGGTATTGATGCCAGTTGTCCTAATAAGAGGAACAAAGTACTGCTGTGGGTAAGGTACTGTCTAAAACCTCAGAAACAAGGAAAATGTAGCTCATCCAAGGTCAATATTGTGTATCAGCTAAGCTGTGTATCAGTGGAGTTTACTCTTGATAATTTTTCCTAAATATGAATAAAATTGAAAAACCAGATGGTAATGCATCATAACTTGTGTTAATCAAAGCCAAGAGCAGACTGAGTAATTCCAGTATGAATCCAAACTAGGTGAAGAGACAATAAGATATTAAGTCAAATTAAGAAATGTCAAGAGGGTAAAGGAAGGGGTAATTACTTGTGGTTTATAGAATGACTATATTTTTAAATGGTTATGGTTGCCATAACCCCCTGGAGTAACTGCATCAGACTCTGAGACAAAGCAGATGAAAGATAAGTATAGGTTAAGAATAGAATAGTGAATAAAGGAATCTTCCCAGTAATCATAGAATCATTAAGGTTGGAAAAGACCTCTAAGATCATCAAGTCCAACCGTCAACCCAACACCAACACCATGCCTACTAAACTGTGTCCCAAAGTGTGATACCTACATGCTTTTTGAACACCTCCAGGGGTGGTGACTCCACCACTTCCCTGGGCAGCCTGCTCCAATGACTAATCACTCTTTCAGTAAAGAAATTTTTCCTAATATCCAATCTAAATCTCCCCTGACACAACTTCAGGCCATTTCCTCTTGTCCTATTGCTAGTTACTTGGGAGAAGAGACCAACACCTGCCTCATTACAACCTCCTTTCACGTAGTTGTAGAGAGCAATAAGGTCCCCCCTCAGCCTCCTCTTCTCCAGACTAAAGAGCCCCACCTCCCTCAGTCGCTCTCATAAAACTTGTTCTCTAGACCCTTCACCAGCCTCGTTGCTCTTCTCTGGACACGCTCCAGCAATTCAACGTCCTTCCTGTAGTGTGGGGCCCAAAACTGAACACAGTATTCGAGGTGCGGCCTCACCAGTGCTGAGTACAGGGGCACGACCACTTCCCTGCTCCTGCTGGCCACACTATTCCTGATAAAAGCCAGGATGCCGTTGGCCTTCTGGGCCACCTGGGCACACTGCTGGCTCATGTTCAGCCTGCTGTCGACCAACACCCCAAGATCTTTTTCCAACAGGTGGCTTTCCAGCCACTCTTCCTCAAGCCTGTAGCATTGCATGGGGTTGTTGTGACCCAAGCGCGCAGGACCTGGCACTTGGCCTTCTTGAACCTCATACAGTTGGCCTCAGCCCATCAATCCAGCCTGTCCAGATCCCTCTGCAGAGCCTTCCTACCCTCGAGCAGATCGACACTCCTGCCCAACTTGGTGTCATCTGCAAACTTACTGAGGGAGCACTCAATCCCCTCATCCAGATCATTGATAAAGATGTTAAACAAGACCAGACCCAAAACTGAACCCTTGGGAACACCACTCGTGACTGGCCGCTGACTGGATTTAACTCCGATCACCACCACTCTCTGGGCTTGACCATTCAGCAAGTTCTTTATCCAGCGAAAAGTACACTCAAAGTTGTGTTGCATCTTCCAGTATATCCTTGGGGAATGCAATACTCACGTGGTCTCAAGAGCGTGTAATTGCATGGAGGAGAAAAGACATGAAAGTTCAAGAACAGCAACTGAGAAAAAAGATGATAGATATTGATTCGAAGATCCGGTAGGAAAAACCTAACAGTACAATGTATACTGTTAAGCAGGTATTCTTTATTGCGGCGCCGGGCACACAGGGGATTTCTCCTCCAAACATGCGCACCAGACACCCTATTACTTCAGGTTAAATACAATCACACATGTAAATATTCATTATATTTCTAAGAACTAATTAGCATATGTAAATACCTTTCACGCATGTCTGTTAGCATCTTTGGGTGGTCTTTGGGGGTCCCAAGATGAAGGCCTGTCCTCTTCATCACGCTGTTCACTGATTGACGTTTGTTTCTGTGCAAACTCAGTTCCAGGATCACGTATATCATGTCCTTCAGGTTGTTTGGCTCTAGTCTTGTTGCTCTCTTGGTGCCTCCTTATCTCTGTAGCTTGGCGCATTTGCCCTCCCAAGGCCGAGCTGTCTGGAATAGATTTAGGAGTCTCTTTTATCCCACAATTATCCCAATTATTTGCTGAGAACCAAGACCACTTTTGTTTCCCTTAATTATTTTGTCTAACGACTAAGTGATAGCTTGTGCCCATGTCCTTCCACTACATTCCTTGATGAGAAAACAGGGATTAGTGTAACAGTTACATCATTAGATCACTATGCATGCAGGAATACAAGTTACAGTACTAAAGACTATTAAAAACTAGAAAATATTAAGGCTTTTTTTTGTTATAGTTTCACATTTCTTACAATCCCCTCTATCAATATGTAAAAGAAATTGTTCTTTACAGAAAGTAAAGTAGGAATTAATAGTCAGATTTCAGTAACATTAACAGCTCATAAGGCAGATGCCTCTCCGAATAACTCCTCAAACAAGCAAGGAACAAACTCCAAGAAATACTCTTTTTACAGCTTGTAATATGGTAATGCTAAATGTCACACTGTAACTAAATACTACAATAAAGGAGGGATTACCAGAAGAGTAAACATTTTCATGCTTCACATATAAGCCAACTGCCTAAGTGCTCGGGTTTTAGATTAAATATTCCTTGAACAAGCTATTCCCGATTACCTACTGCAAGGTTTTTGAAGGGAAATAGTCTTAGATGGCATGGAGGGTTTATGCCATGCTTACATTATACTGCTCTAACTAGTTACGGCTTGGTCATTAAATGAAGTGGAATCTTTTGGTGTCTGTGACTCCAAATGTCTCTGAACAGCCTGCTGCCTTCGCTCTTCTCCGGAGCACCTCACATTGCCTCTAGTATGCTCTTCTAGGTGTAACACCGCTGACAGATGATAGCAACTCCTATGATCCTTGTTTTGTTTCCCTTGATCTCTCCTAACAAAGTACAGTTTGTTCAAAACAACTGCCGGAAGCAGAAGCTGTTAATTTTCTTAGAATTGTTTTTGTGCAAACCTATACACTGGCTTTGGTGGCTGCTTGTGGAAGTAAGCCTAGGATTTCTTTAAAGTTTGAGGTACCTCAAGAACTGTTTTGAAACTTGGTTCATTTCTAATTAAAATGAAATCTGAACCCATGTGAGGTTTTCGGTAATTTCAGCCTTTGTTGCGAGAGCAATTCTATGCAAGTGAAGTTCTTTTATCTCGGGGAGTAGCTGCTATTGTACTGTTTTATATTATAGTTGCTAAATTCATCCCACATAGTCTCATTGACTTCAGTGGGAATTTTGCTTGAACAAGGAATTAAATAGTCTTCAGAATTAGTTCCCTCATGAATTCACAATATTAGATATCGGCTCAAGTTATGTTGCATGCTGTCAGTTTTCCACCTGTTAAAATTCTTGGAGCAGATGCAATAAAATTTCTTCAAGCTTGATAAGAAAAGCTACATGTAGTTTGAATTCTCTGCAGAAGTCTGGGAGTTTGGTTGGAGCTTGTGAAGGCTGATCTGAGGTTCTCTTACAGGAAAGGAGTTTTCTGTACTAAGCGCCATATTTTACCCCTGTCAATTCAGCATTACTTTGGTGTTAGGTATTTAAATAAAGAGAAATAACTTTTCTGGTAAGTGATGAGTGAATAATAAAGGCAAGATCATAACGAAAAAAAAAAAAACCCAACCAAACACAGCTCAACATAGGTACTTGACCTTGAAAGAAGACCCACAATACTTTATTTGCATGTTTGTTTTTGTGTGTGTGGTAAGAGAGACAAAATGTAAGTAGTAGGTGGGAAACTGAGGACAGGATTATCATTAGTTGTGCAAAATTGCAGGAATAAATCTTATAATGACTAAATTCCTTCATATGAAAGCAAACTTTGGCACTTCAAATGTTTTTAATCTTCCTTGGCTTTTCTAGATGTGCTGATCTGTCAGTGTAAGTGTATGCCTAAAGTTAGCAGAGGGACATTGTAACAGGTTTAACAAGTGCCCACTGGACTTTTTTCTTTTATTTTTCTAACTTGCAGATCAAGTGATTGATTGGAAATAATTGTCATTTCCCTTGATCCTGCCTGTGAAGGCTGCTTCCATGTACTTTTTCCATTTTTTTTCTCCCATGATTTTTTAAATAGGCACCTTCCCTGTAATCAAATACTTTTGACAGATGTGGATGATTTTGATATTAATTCACATACTCTATTAATAATATATTTAATAAATACTTAGTTCTGAGGCTGCATTAGCAAATAGGCTAGAGGCATGAACTTCACAGGTTCTGGTGACTAGGTCAAGGAAAGAGGAGCTTATAAGAATCTTTTACGCTGAAGTTAAGTTTAACATTTTTTAGCTAAATGCCTTATGTGTAGTATACCTTTGTGAACTGACATTCTTTTAGCCAACTAGAAGGGTATCTTTGAGGGACATTTCGTTTCTAGCAAGCATCAGTTCTATGGGTGTGTTTTACTTTTTTTTTTTAAACTGTATGATATAATATATGTGGATGTAGTGCTCAAGAAGCATACTGTAACCATATCATCTTTAAAATGCTTTAAGTAATTTGTCTGCATGGATTGAATCACTGCTTGCTATTCTTTTATCCTAGCTACCATTTGAAACTGCTACAGGTAAATCTCTCCCTCGGAACTGGGTGAAAGCTGAGGTGAGATCTTCAGCTAGAATAGATCAGTGCAGATTGTCTTGTTTCACATGAAAACCTTGGCTTTGCCCTCATGATGATCTCACTATCGAAGAAATATACTTCACCCTGCCTTTCCTAACAGCCTTGTTCCCGAGATGCAGGTGGAGTCCGGCAGGTCTGTAGCCTGGCTTCCAGCATACTAAAAACTGTGTTGTTTGTTTTGTTTTTTTTTGGTTTCTCCCGCCTCTCCACACTGGGCAATGCGGTTATTTTTTCTTTGCCTAAACCAGATCACATCCTTGTTTTAGCAAGTAGAAGCACAAGGTATTAACACAGAAGCGAGGCTGAAGTTTTACCTGTGAGATTCTTCTACCTGGGCAGTATTGTAGTAGAAGCAGTGTTTGTTTTTAGCTTGGAAATTCTCTAGAAGATACTTTGGCAGTAAATAATACAACAGTACCTAATTTTATTTTAAAGTAAGCATGCCAGATCATGACTTCTTTATTTAGTTCTTCATGGTCAAGCTGCTGTAGACTCTGGTGTGAGTTTGTTCAAGTGATGCTGAATACGAATGTGCAAACCTGGGTTTTGGCATATTATGTCTGATAAAATTGTGAGTGAAAATAATTTCTTATTGTAATAGGTAGGGCACTGAAGATAGTGCATCCCAAAAATGCCTATATTGTTACAGACCGTGTGGTGAACTAGGTGGTGTGTGCAAACAAGTGGGGAAAATGGTGTGCTACACTGATACTCCAGAAATTTTTTTTTTTTAGAATAGATTGAGGTTTTTCCTCTTCCTTTGTAGTATAAGCTGATATAATTTATCATCTCAGGATCTCCTGTGCAGATCCTGGGAACAGATATTGCCACCATGGAAGCTAAGATTTCAGACGAAGCCACTGGATCTCAGCAGCTGGCACATAATGAAAAATGCTAAATATTGTGGAGGCTTTCAGTTAACAATTCTGCAGGGCAATTTCTGGCCATTTGGGATGTTGCCCAGGACCTTACTGTCTGTATCTGTTGTTTCTCATGATGAGAAAAGATTGAAAATGAAATGTCAAGATCTGTGATGGCTAGTATCTGGCTTGCTGTTTCCAAATCTTGTAGAGTGACCGTCATCATTTTTTAATGAATAATGTTATTGCTCAAGGTCAGCATAAGTCCTCGGTGCAATTAATTGATTCTGGAGTGAAATACTAAATTCAGCATGACTTGAGGGTGCATGTGTGTGGGGAAAAGATGGATTGCTGATATTTATTGCTGATATTTATCAAGGAAGGTGGTTTTCTGACACCCTTAAAGTTATTTTTACTGTTGTTCTGTAAACCTGCTTCAAGGAAGATATTTATGCGACAGATTCATGATGAGTGTGCTCCAGGTAGATCCATTTTCTGATTGAATGTGAACTAGGAAAGAATTGTCCCTTTGCTTACTAGATCATGTAGGCTTATTGCCTGACAGAGAAAGTAAGAGACGTAGTCCTAGCCTCAGCATGGCAGAGTTTTTTTTTGTAATAAAATGACTCTGTGGAAAAGGTGTGAATCATCAACCTAAGAATGAAGAGACCTTTATGAAAAGGTTATGGGACCTGCTGAATTGGATCTGTGTGCTATTCCAGTGCAAATATTGAAGCCTGGTATAATCTCAGAGCACTGTGATGGATGGATGCATGACATTATTTCTGCATGAGTGCTGGTGTTTCTTGAACAAATCGAGTAGAAAAGCATTTATGTGCTTCTCAGAGTTAGAGACTGCTAGCAAGTGTCCAAAACAAGTGAGAAGTAGTATGGATCTGTACCTGTGGGACTAAGGCTCCTCCTAATAACGTTCAATTAAACCTACTGTCTGTTGGAGGTATCCAAGTTCATTTTCCACAGCTTTGTCAGGCTTTGACATTGAGATCAAAAAAACGGTACAGATATTATAAGAGCATCCTAGACATGGTTTAATAAGTGCTGACATTTGTCATTTGGTCAAAAAAAGCTCCCGGTGCCACAGAAGCAAGCCTGTATTTGATGGTTGAGACTTAAGCCATTAATACACAACTTGTGAGTGTGTTAGGAGCTGTTGAGGTGAGAACATTTTGAAAAATAACTTTTCCAGGTACATATTGCTTAAGATGTCGGTATTTTATGAATCTTCCTCTCATAGACATTTTGCCTTTACATTCCGAAGCAGCTATCAGAAAACAGACAAAGAAAACCTTTAAGCCGGAACACTAAACTCAGTACATGTATATTCTTACTTATTATTTTCCATGCTCTTTCACCTGGAGAAAGCCGTGAGGAGGACAAGGGAGAAATCATCTAGAAGTCAGAAATCTTGCAGTCTGCTCATAACCATGTATTTTCCTGGGCTTCACACGGTGTTGTTCGCTACGTGAAACTCAGGATGAACACACAATTCTGATACTACCCTTCTTGATCCGTTTGATTCCTACTATTACATCCTGAGCTAATCTAAGAGCAGTTGAGCTCTAAAGGATATACCAGCCAGAACAAGGGCAGACAGGGTATTCTTGCTGCAGCTGAGAACAGGTCTGACAGCAGTGCAGCATCTTGCTTTGGCAGAGGGCTGATCTTGGTTTGCTGGGCTGCCAGAGACAGCCTGATGAGGCTGTGGTAGTAGGCAAGAATTTCGGCTTGCTCTCACGTGGCCTTGTTAGGCTGCTGCGTGGAGAACTGCTAGATAGCTGTGTTCTGTCAAGCAGAACCAGTAAGAATATTAAGAGGAAGGATGTTGACCTTTACTTAGTAGGGAACAGATGACTTCAAAAGAATTGTCAGAAAAATATAGGTGTCTACCCTGATTCCTCCCTGCTTCCTTCCCCCTCCCGTGTTTTTTGGTTTGTTTTTGTGGTAATGGGCTTTTCTGTTCCCCCCTTCCCCCCCCGTTTTTTTTTTGTTGTTTCTCCAGGACTTCTATGATTCTTGCAAAAATGCATCTCCTGCAAGCTGATTTGTGACTGCTATTTTTTTTCCCTCCAGCACTGGTGTGATGCATCACAAGGGAAAGTATTATTGAATGTGTTGCTGGATATTGAATACTTCTAAATTGTGACTGTGCAAGTTGTTGACCTGCACAGTAGTGCTTCAATTGTACAAATTATGGCATGGCTAGGGAGCTGAAGACCTCATGGTGCCAGGTGTTCATGGAGCTCCTCATCTTTGTGCAAACTTGGTGGGCTATTCCAGAAGCATACTATAATTAGTCATCTATTCTGATTTAATATGAGTTTATTGTAAACAAGTGGCAAATAATGTAAACTGATCAGCCTGGCTGCTTCTGGTTTGTAATAGGAGGAAGTGCCTCCTGGTCCTTGCAGTGCCATCGTGGTACTGGTGACAATGGCTGAGAACTTCAGGCCTTGTCCTTTTTGTGTTCCCTGGAGAGACCTCCATTCACCGGGTTTATGGAAAACTGGATTTAACTGTTGAAGCATGAGCTCATTTTTAGGCAAGGCGTTACCCTGGGCTGGGGTTGCAGTTGTCTCCTGCCTTCCCACTGAGCATCCCCACACTGCTCACCATCCCCCAGCCTCTGTCTGCACAGGCAGGCTCGCAGCCCAGTGCCACCATGCCACGTGGGCCTCTGCGCCAGAGAGCAGGGCCTGGGGAAGGAGGTGGTGGCTGATGGCTCTGTGTCAGTGCCCTGTCATCAGTGTGTGCACATGTGTGTTAGCCACCCCAAGTGGCGTCCTGGGAGCCACTTCTCCATGACTGTATAAGGAAAGGTGGCTGCAGACCTCTGACAGAGGAAGCAGGAATTAAATGGTATTGATTAAAAGAAAAAATACATTTTGCAGTTTTAAGTAGCTTTGATACTTGATCTCATTTGTCGTCTACCAGTAAAGCAGGGAACATTGCTCACTGCTGTTTCAAAACAGGTTTCAATACAAAGGTTGACTTACTGATGCAGTGGATTTCGCTAAACAACAAAAGTCTTGAAGCTCCCTAAATTTAGCCTAAACCAGTCATATCAAACTCCTGCATCGCAGTTATACCCTGTGAGTGGATCACTTATCATAGAATCATAGAATGGTTTGGGTTGGAAGGGACCTTAAAGATCGTCTAGTTCCAACCCCCCTGCATGGGCAGTGCCTTCAGCAGAAACAGTTTCATTTGGCTAAAAGCAGTGGCCCTCTGTCACAACACATAGCAACACAGGGTTCTTGCATCTTAAAAGCCTTTAAAATCATGAAGAAAGTGTTACGTTAATATTCTGGGCTGTAGAACTTTCTTTGTGCTATCTCATTCTTTACAATGCCCCTGTATTTGGAGCAGGGGACAGGGAACGGGTATCTGTGATCGTTCCTCTGGTCAGTATCACTAATGCTGAATAGAAGGGTACTAGTGAAACATTTTAGTCCTTGCTCTGATTCCCTCCCCTCTTTGTTTTCCTTTAGCCACTTGGGGGTGAAATGCTAAAAAACAGTTTTCTAAAATCATCTAATCTTTTGTACAGAACTGGTTACTGTTCCAGTCCAGCTTTTACTAGGTGGAAAAATCCAAGTTGCAACTTCTTAATATGAGAAGCGAGTGACTTAGCAGTGAGAGCTAGGTATCTCCTAAAATGCCTTGGGTCTGTCTTGAAATTGTCCTTGAGAGAAGAGAAAGATATAGGTATTAAAAACAAAAATAAAAAAAATGGTAAGATGAATGAGTGTGTGGAGCGGGTGGGGAGAGCTGCTCTTTGTGTGTGTGTACGTAAATTGGGGTAGAAAGTGAGTCTGGACTGTGGCAAATTATGATTAAATAAAGTGCCCTGCTTGTTATTTCCAATGGAAGAAAATTTCATTACTCTATTGATTTACAGTGATTAGTGTTTTGTTGCTGTCTTCCTCTCTCTCTCTTTTTTTTTTTTTTTCCTTTGAGGCTGCATTGTCAGAAGAGTGGGCATTCATAGCTGCTTATTGATTCTAACCAGGACTGAAAGATGATTGAGTGCTGTGGCTTTTTATGCCCCTTTGTTTCTTCTTGTGCTTTGGTGGAAAAACAATTAAAAGCATTCCCAATCACAGCATCTCTGGATGTTCTCTTAGTCTCCAAATACACTGCAAGGGGTGGAGATGGAAATGCCAATGACCACCTGACAGCCCAGTGTAAGATTAATGCTCATCATTTCTATGAGGTAACAGTTATAAACAGTGCCGTCTGGTTCTTCAGAATAAGACTAAACTAATCTGTAGAACTGCAGACATATAGTAATAAAGAATTATTAACAAAGAAAAGATTTCAGGGTTTGGCTGCATTGTAGTTTGTTTATTGTAACCAAACAGGTAGAAACATGTCTGTTTAGGTGATCAGTGAGGGGTATTACTCTGTTTTGTATTGTCCTGTCACTGTGATAATGACATTGGGGATGTAATTGGTTCTTTAGTTTGTTTGATACTATACATATTTGAATTCATAAATAGGATTTAGCTTTGCTAAATATCGATTGGGATTATGAAGCAGTGCTAGCACTGATTTCTTTGTATTGCTTTTTAGCATTTTAGTGAATGAGAATGGCTTTGTTTCACACAAGTGTGTTTCTTCTCTAGCTGGTGAAAAGTGGGGACAAGTGAAAACATAACAATAGGCTGATGAGGGGAACAAAGGGGATGCTGAAAGAAATTGTGGGATTTGAATAATAGCCAAAATAGTGGATTTTAAATCATTCTGAACTGCTATTGTGATTCAGTTGCACTGGCCTGCATGGCTCCTGGTTACAGCTGCCACCACTGCTGGGTCACAGGCACTTGGGTTTTCTATCTGCTTCCATCTCTGGCTCCCTTAATGGCTATTTTTGTTCCTGGGTAGCTGTGGACTTGGGGGCATTAAGGACTACCCTCTCACTGACTAGATACCCTGTAAAATGACGAGGTGAAGCTCCCCTGGTTGGTGGCCATGGTGTTGTCCATATTGCTCCTTGGTCATTGGGAGATACTCTTTAGGAGTGACAGTGTATGACATCTCACTGGCATTGCATTTGAACTTGTCTCATGGTAGGTGTGTAAACTTTTCACAGAGAAGAAAAAACGCAACAGCGAAACCTTCTTATTCTTCTGATTTTTTTTTCTAGCCCAAAAGTAAACAGCAGCCACAGCCCAAATAATTGGAAAGAAGTATATGTATGCGCTGCATACTACAGTTCCGTAATAACTTGTAAGAGTCAGACAGTGAAGGTGATTAGTTTTCCAGGAGAATTTGTTTTCCAGAGTCCTGGGAAAACTTTTCTGCGGGCCCTGAACTTGTGCACAGAAAATGTTCTTGATCTCCTCCCTGTGCTGACAGTAGGTTAGGCATTTGTCTTGGACATTTTAAAAATCTCTGTGTGATTACTGCTGTGTGAATTGAGAGAGCAGAAATTTTGTGGGTATGTTGTTCTGCAGGTTACTCCATGCACAGAAAACCTTTCTTAAGGAAAGTTCTTCATAGCGGCAACTGAAGGATCGTGAGCAAACAGCTGCAAGGAGATGAGTGTGCAGAGATGGGAGTGTGTGTGACCTGTAACTAGCCCAGCGGTGCAAGCCACGTGAAATGTAGGCAATCCTAGCGTTTGGGCTTTTTGGTTTTACAGTCAGGAAAGCAGGCCCTGCCATTCTAGTTGGATGAAGCAAAAATATTTGTCATCTTGCTTACTGTGTTTCGTGTGGTTGTGGTTTTTCCCCCATTAGATTTGTTTGCCCTGTCACTAATGTTTTTACTCTGGCAGGTACGTGTTTGGAGATCAGGCTTACCTGAGCACTGATGCTGACAGTTTTGTTGCAGTAAAACTGTGCTAGTGCCCTTCTCATAAATCACAGCCACTAATCTGGAAACTTAAGTTACAAGTATGTCTTATGAATTGCCCTGTACAATTAAAGAGCGATATAAATACGTGCCATATAAGCAGCATAGTCAAAGTATTGTCAACTGTTTGCTGGCTGCTGTTGGGATGTTAAATTTTTTACTGCTATTAAATATAGTGAGCAACATGGCTACTGTCAGTTGTCAGAAGGAACACCAGCGTTGCCACCACACAGCTGTCTAGCTGGAAGCGTCCCGTTGTCTGCCCTGAGGAAGGGGGTGTATATGAGCAGGTAAGGCGAGCTGTAGACAGCAGTAATATTTCTCTGGCTGTTGGGGGCTGACACCTCCTAGTACAATTGCAATAGCAGTAGAGCTCAGTGCTAAATAAAATGTCAGTAAACCAAAGAGAAGTTCTACCTAGAAGGTTGCTATCAAGATTGTGCCTTGGCTGCTGAGCTAGTGTATGTAGTGAGTCTGGTGACTGGGCCTGGGGCAACTGCAAGACTGGTGCAGTGTCTCGCACTAAGCTGATGCTTGAACTTCTTGCTATGTGTTTTGCTGCAAGTGATGCTGCTGACCACCCTGCAGGTTGGGGGTGGATGAGCAAGGGGAGATACATGGGTGAAGTAGGAGATACTGGACTTCTGCATTTCATTAAAGGGGAAAGATGCCATGGTTTCCAGGCACAGAGCATTGAAGTTAACAATCAGGAATGAATGCACTTACAGCTAGCAAAATTCAGTGGCAAAACTCAAAGCCTGATACTGGTTAGAAGAGGGGCTACTGCATATTGATCACTTGTGAAAACTGTTACTGAAGATGTTGGCTTTAGATGCGTCCACTTGGGACACTCTTAGACGATACCAATCTACCTAAATTTTCTAACTCATCATTTTTCCAGTGGTTTGGATGACTAAAATAAATACTTCTTGCTACTGGAATTATTCCATGTGGACAGGAATAGAAAGGTTCTGCTAACAGTTTCTTTCCACTGAGGTTACACCTCCTACTTAGGCTGCACTCTTAAGGCTGTGACAAACCTCTGATTTTTGCTGCATTCACATATGAAAACTGACATTTTTTTGATACAGTGAAGAAACCCTCCAATTGAACAAATGTGCAAGGGGTTGTTTGCAAAGGAAACTGTATTCCGTTCTCAAAATCTGCATCTGTGTGAGTTGGCATCTGGTGGAGACTTGCTTGTTTTATCCTCGAGGTAGTAGCTGTTTAATAATGGGAATTGTCTGATTTTCCTTTCCAGTTGAAAGAATTCTCTCCATCCTTCTCTCCGTACTCTTTCCACTAATGTTACATGCCCTTTCTTATCTGAGTTGACTGGAAAATGAAATGTTGTTTGTTCCCCTGTTGCATTGCTGTTGATGCAATACCATTGTGCCGTGAGGCAGATATGGTGATTACCACTGTGATGTTTCTTCTTGGGGCTTCTGAGAAGAAACCTACACCAGCTTTGTCCTGGCAGCTCTTCCCAGGCTCAAAATCCTTCTTCCTTCCTTGTACTTCAGCCTCCCCTTTTCAGTTCTGAAGTGGCCTGTTTTCTGTGGAATTACTGATGTCATTCAAAAAATGTCTGTACTTCATTGGTGTTAACTATGTGGCCCAATTACTCATTATTAGTGGCTTTCTTTGTAAAGGATGTAATGTAAGAATGGGACCAACCTGCCTCCTGTTATTATTAAAAACCAGTGAATGACATTGCTTAAGTACAGAAAGCTGCACTATGTTTGTAATGATGTGGTTTGGATCCTTTTGAAATCTGATTCAAGCACCTTCTTGTTTCTCTGGGATTTAATGTCTTGAATAGAAATAATCTGTTTGTTCGTGTGTTTGCTATTTGAATAAATCATTCAAATTTCAGCACTTTGGGGAGGTCTTCACATCGTCAGACTCATGCATCTAACACAGATGCTCGGAATTGTTCCATTGGCTTCTCACCATTCATTACATAAAGAATTTAGTCTCCTAAATTGCAAGACGTAACATAGAGGTACGTAGACAAAGAGGGTCTAACACTGTGGTTGCTGAAACTCCCATTCAGAGTTGTAAATGGATGCAGCTGACTATTTAATGGGAAAATTGCCCTATTATTAAGGAAGAAAAAAAATACTCTTTTATCCTGAGAAACGGGAGTCTTAAACTGTAGTGGCATATTAGGGGAAAAATGCTAAACTACTGTTGTTAATCATGTCTCATCATGCCTTAGACTTCAGAGAAAAGTTGTAGGAATAACACTTTGGTCAATACATTGCTAATGTATTTGGATTCTATGCCTCAGATCATGTGTAATGTCTTATCAAAAATCATTTGGTCACTTGTTATGAGTGAGTTTTACAAAAGATACACATTGATAATCTGTCTTCATATTGAAATATTTTTACTTTTTAAAAATCTATACACCATATGTAGTGCTGTGGAAGCTTTAAGTTCCTACCTCCTTGCTGATTTGATTTATTACTAACTTTTATCTGAAGGATATAAATGAGGGTAGAATTGCTTAAAGACTTCATCTAAACTGCACATTTCTTTGATATGGAATAATGAAGAAGCAGAAAGTTTTCCCATGGCACTTGCTTATTGAAAGTCCTGTTCAGCCCAGTGGAGATACGTGATTTTTTTTTTTTTCTTTTATACACACACTCCTGCTATTCTACAAAATTCCATGAAAGATTTACAAGTATACTTAATTAAATAAGAGTTGTTTAAGGGCACATCTTATGCAAAGAGTATTTAGTTTTCTGCATCATGGGCTAGCGTGTGTTACCTATAGTACACTGATAATGCAAATGTCTTACTTCCCTTGCCAGCTAAGCTACTTTAGCAACTTCAGGTATTGTAATCAATGGTATCTTGCTTAACTTCCATCTGTTACGCCTTGTAGTTTGTGACAGTTTTCTGCCATGATAACGTGAGCTACATGGTTGAGTTTTCCAATGGAATAGCTTTCCCTGCAGACAGAGTATTTCAATGCTGTGCAGAACTCCCCAGACATCTGAAAAATACTGTTTTTCTTTAAAGTATCAAATTGTCGGGTTGTACCCTCAGTGATGCTTCATAGTACATGAACGAAGCAAGATGGGCATGGAGATGCTCAGATGGCCTGAGAGAGGCCAATTCTTACTAGGGTCTGACTGAAGAACATCAGACTGTTGTCCAAAGAAAATATTCAAAATAATTGGTTTTGATATTTTGGATTCTCAATGGAAGTTTGTGTTTGCAACCAACTTTACTTTGTCCCATTTCACATATTAGATTTTTCCGAGGGTAGAGGAAAATGAGCGAAAGATTTCTTAGTGAGTGGAACAATTTCCTTGAGCAGCAGCAAAATGTAGAGAAGTTTGACTGTTGTCTAACCCAATGGGGTAAACCTTAGGCACTAAACAGTGTAGGGATAAGGCTGTTAAACAGATACCGGTGTTTGCTTCTCCCACATGATTGCATAGCACTGTTAAAAAAAAAACAGGAAGGAAACTACTTCCATATTCTGACTGTTTTGGAGTGAAATTGTGGAGTGGGGGGGAAAACCTTCATGTCCTGCCTTTCAATACCAAGCTGTTGTAGCTCAGGCAGGTATTCTTGACATTGTGAAAGCGATTTGCATAAATGATCTAACTTGGACTGTTAAATCCAGCTTGTTAGCTAAGTGCTCAGGGTATAAATAATGAATGAACTTCAGATGCTGTGGTTTGACTACTAACAGGTCGGTAGGATTGGAAGGGGGGCACTAGCTTTCGAATTTGCAGAATTTGTTAGTTCCCTCTGCGTGTTCATGTTGCACAGGCACGGTAGCTGCAGAATGCTTTTGTCTTTCCAGTATCGGTTTTAAGCTGTGTGGTGGTTTGGTTTGTAAGAAGTTGTCCAATGTATAGGATGTGTTCATGTATAGTGCATTTTTTTCTAACAGAAACGGCTTTGAAATTCTAATAAATGGTGGAGCTGGGTTTGGATGATGAATTCTGGTATTCAGCTGAATCAGTCAGCTAAAGCTCCTCTGGCACCTGAGCTAGCATTGCCACATCGCTGTGCAGATCTCCAGTAGCCACAGCTGAAGCAGCTTCAGTTTGGGTATCATGCAACACAGTACAGCATAACGTACGTCCCTCAGCTTGGGCCTGGGTGGGCTGTTATCTGTGTCCCCATGGCACTGTGTGCAGGCCACCAGGAACAGTCTCAGCTGCTCAGAGGTCATTTATCAAGTTTGTGTGGTTGCTGACTCCAGATGTGTAGCCTGTTTGAAGTCTGACTGCCCCTACCACTGCATGGTGGTACCTTTCTGTAATGGAGTAGCTAGAAACGTTCACTGAAACAAATGTTCAGCAATTAACATTTTTGAGTCAGAAACAGTTCATTGAATGGTCTGAAGCTTGACAAGTGTTCTCTAATCTAAGTCAGAGGTTGTTGGCTTCTCACTTGGATTCCTGGTTGGTTTGTCCTTGAGCAAAGCCAATGCCAAATAGCAAAAGATTTTTTGGTATAAAACTTTGTAGTTTGGGAGCTCCTTTCACAACTGCTTGTATATCAGCAAATTTTGCTCACAATATGAAAGAAAAAATGCTTTTATAATTTGCCAGAAGTAATCTTGGCATCTGAAACTGATGTGCCTTTAGTCTTAGCCTGGATGGAATTTATTCCTGCTTCTGGTTAAAGAAAATGGATGTAAGAAACATTTACACTGCAACTACATGATAAAATACACACACAGAGATCCACAGCCGCCCTCTTTGCTAGTTGAAAGAGCTCTTCTGTTGAACTGCACACCTTCTTGCAGCTTGAAGGAATTTGTTTTCTCTAATTCTCCAGTAATTTTAAAAGTTTCATACATCTGGAGAGATGTCTTCATGTCTGACATGGGTGTCTTGATAATGCTTCAAAATGTCGTATGAACACTTTGATTTGCTGCTGCCATTTTCTGACTGGAAGGTGGAAATGAAGGCTTATTGTCCACTGGGTTTATATTTATCCTGCCTCTGAACTGTCTTATGTTGTGGTATTGACAGTCACTGCTGAGCTACCTTTTTCTTGCGGTAAACCTGTGGGACACTGGCCATCTTCTGTATTTGTGGTTTCTCTTGCCATGTACATCCTTTGCATAGAAGGCCATTTACACTCTTCTGTTATTTCTTATACAGTATAGGCTTATATATATAAAACTTTCATAGTATTTGAACATTTCGCTTTATAGATTTATCCTTTTTTATTCATTGCTAAGCAGACAGAATTTGGTCATGATAGTGCTGATCTGTTCTTGCATTTTGTCTGCTCTGACTGGTTATCACAGGCAGGCAACACCACGTGATCTCTAAAATTTTTACAGGGAAGCAAAAAAACCCGCATTTGTGAGGTGAGGGTATTGATTCAGCCTATTGGCACGTTAGCCTGTGGTTTATTTTGCTTTTTGATTGGTCACAGTGATACTGTGTCACTGCTGCAATAGGTTTCTCTTCAGTACAAACTATTTTTCCACAGGAACTCTCAAGCCTCCCCTAAATGGTGGCAAAATAGGAAGTATTCCTTCCTTGCTGGTTAACAGGGCTCCTCTGCCTTCTGTGCTTTCATTATCTTGCTTTGCAGTTATTTTACCCAGGGGACCCTAAAGTACCTGCAGTTGTCACATACGTTTGCATGGCATGTTTTTGTCAACGATTCTCTGTGGCTGACCACAGGGACAAAGCTGTAAAATCTCTTTTGTGTCGGGCACTGTGCTAATTTTCCACATGAAGAGATGCATCTGGGAAGCACAGCACCAAATCATACTGAATTCTAACTAATCGCTCCTCTTCGCTCTCACCCCCCCCGCCCCGAATACGAGAGTATGTATCCTGAGCATCGTTACTGGCATGTTCATTAACTACGTACAGCAGGCAGCTGCAGCTTTGGTGTGCGTGGCCTGTGGCTATAGAAGGACTCGATTATTCCCTTGCTTGCCCTGTGTGTGCTGTTCGCAGAAGTTTGCCTTGCTGTGGGTCCTTGAGGCACTAGAGCTGTGTCCAGAGCACTGAGCACCAGCCTGGGGGGTGTTGGGAGGGAAGGGTTCAGTCTGATTTGGGTAGGTCATCTTTTTGCGGTGTGGTGGGGATGTCTGAAGTGCTGTTCTCCTCTTTTGCGAAGGTGGAAATGGGTTCCTGAGTTTGCCAAAGCCAATGATTTTCATATCCCTATGCCATGGTGGTGAGACAGGCGGGCATTCAGGTTTGCTTGTGCAAGTGTATTTTCTGTTCCTCTTCTTCCTGCCCTCTAGCCCTCCCTTTCTCCCACTTTGGAGGTGAAGGTATTGGGAAGGTAGCCAGCAGATCAAGGGGATTTATCCCACTTCTGCTCACTTGGTTAGCATCCAGTTTTGGCCATCCCCGGAGGGAGCCAGTCAACTGGACCAAGGCCACCAAGGAAGTCAGGGCGGTGGTTGCCCTGGGAGGAGAGGCTGTGGGGCTGGGGCTTGTCCAGCCTGGTGAAGGGACAGCTCTGGGGGGGCAACAGCAGGCCCCAGCACATGTGGAAGGTGACTGAGAGGCACAGCCAGACTTTTCGCAGTATGATGGGAGAACAAGAGGCAAGGGGCATGGAAGGAAATGAGTGGGACAGAGTCTTTGCTGTGAGGATGCAGTTCTCCAGGTAAGGCTGTGCGAGAGCTGATGAGCATGCCAAGCCATTGTAGTCCTTTTCCCACTATATTCCTCTTGCTGTGTCTTGGTATACCGTGTGCCTCACTTGTGTGTAACATCACTCCTTTTCCATGCGTGATTTACTACAAGTCACACATCCTTTTCTAAAGAAAAAGCACCTGCATAGTTGATTATTCCCATGAGAGAATCATACCTGGTACCTGTCCTTGCACCCTCCTGCCCAGCACTTAAGCAGCAACTTTTGCAGTACCTGCTTCTACCTTCTGTTGTGTTTTTACTTTTACACAGTATAATTCAGGTGGCTGCTCTGCAACTCCCATTTCTCCCTGTCTCTGCTTTTGTAAGATAGAAGCTGATTTTCACTTACCAGTAGCTTATTACTTTTTGTAATAAACTTTAACGATTCTGAGATTTATTCAAGCTTTTCCTTAAGGAGTCAGATGAAGTGTACGAAGCCCAGCTGATACAAAGAAATGTCACTGATAATTTGAAGTTGCTTCATCTGGCTGCCTTCTAGGATATTTTATGCTCTTCCTGGTGGTGTTAATTGTGCTAGCAACTCAGTCTTATTAATGGAAACTGACATAAATGGGGTTTTACATTGTTTGGACTTCCAAATATAATTTGCTGATGCTTTTGCTCTCCCTCGTGCAGCAGTCCTGCACTTTATTTGCTGTTCCTCCTCTGGCTAATCTGCTAACAGAAGAGACTTGTTTTTTGTGAGCTGCATCTCATTTCATGGCTTAGCTTTTCTCACTAACGAGCATTTGTTTTGTTCTTCCTGCATGCTTTCTTCTTGTGTGAGATCAGTGAAGAAGGTCTTGTTTGGGTGGCATAGCAGGCTGTGTGTGACCCAGCTACCAGAATGCATAAGGGTGGAGTGTACGATGTCTGAGGCTGTATTTTTGCATCGTGTCTGTGTGGGCTGGAAGCTTGTAAGTACCGCCTTTAGCAGAAGAAAGGTGGTTTCAAAGCTGTTGGGTAATTAAGATGGAAATTCTGGATTATATTCTCACTACAGTGGATATTTCATATGCTGAACATATTGATTCCATCTTGGGGCAATATGATTTAATCTTAAACAGATTTTGAAAAATACAAATACATGAATTCTTACTCTCCTTTGCTCCCCATTTTGTGTGCATATATATATATTTACGGTTTTAACAAGTGCTATCAGATATCTTTCAGGGCAAAACAAATTTTTATTTTGGATTAAAAATGCATGGAAATAAGGATTTCTTGCATCTGAACTTTTAACAGTCATGGTTAAGCTTCTAAACCATTGCACAGTAATTAGGTTTATTGCAGTGTGCCATGGTGTAGACTTATTTAAATTCCTAACATACGGATCTAATTTTGTGTCTTGATGGCAAAGAAAGGGAATATGTAATAAGGTGTTACACTTTTCAATGCTCTCTTATTGGAAGGTGATGAAATAAAAATCAAACCACCCTAAGTGCAAGGGTAATGTGCATTGGGTAATATTCCTTTTAGCCTCAACTGTTTTATACAGGGCTTTTTTCAACGTTATTGAAAGTGATGCATACTAATTAAAATGTGATGATTTTTGCCTTCCAAGTAAGCGTATACATCCCATCAAAGAGCAATTGGATGATCTTAGGTAAATTAATTTTCTGCATTCAGACATGCTATCTTCTCCCCGATTCATACGTTGCTATAGTAACAACTGACTTCACAAGGCCTGACTCAGCTCCCAAAGAAATATGAAATGTGTTGGTTTATATGATTCTGGTGTAAGTCATGGAGGTGACTTCAGTAGCAGTAGCTGATCTTTGTAGCATGATTTTTATTTTTTCATCTTGAAGATAAAACAGTTTGTTTCTCGAGTTGAATACATTCCATTTCTTCTTTCTTTTTACATTTTACAGTATTTTTGTTAGTGTGACTAATTGAGAGTTACAGAATGAGAAATACAAATGTGAGTTTTAAAAGGGCAAATTATGGTTTTTAAAAAAAATTTAATTTTAAGATATGTATTAACTTCTGTCAGTCTCCAAAACAGACATCCAATGGGGAAAAAAAATGGATGCTATCTACAAGTACACAGGTAAAATATAAGTATACAAGATAAATGTCCGCATTCACTCCCCAAAGAAAGCAACATAGGTCACAGTCCTGGGGCAATGAACATCTAAATGAAAACAAAATAAACAGAAATATCCTTGACTAACATGGTTAAAATTTACTGTGGTGCATTCTTGGATTAAAAACATGTTAAAGGTTATCTAGTGCTATACTAAAAGCAGAAATGATATTTCATATATGTATGTATGTGTTCTTTCAGTAATTTAAATGTATTTGCTGTGGCTTTACAAAACAAGGATGAGACTCTCATTGTTGTCTGAAGAAGGTATCCAATGCATGCCTCAGTGTAAGTTCTGGCCATTAAACATGAACAAAATAGGATCTCAAGGAAAAACCTTTTGCAAGTCGAGAGTAAAATCCTGGTCCCACTAAAATCTAGTATTTTTGTCTGGAATGCATATAGTGAAGTGATTTTCTCGCACTTTATAGATCTACGAGAAACTCACTGAAATGTGTAAATAAGATAACCTAAGATATCACATACTCAGAAAAATCACAAGGTAAAACACATATAGCAGAGTTTGGCAAATTTTAATGCACAAGTTAAGAAAACAGAACATCAACTTTGTAGGGTTTTTTTCTTTTTCTTTCCCCTCCTCAGTGACCATAGTAGATGAACAACAACTAGATTCTTCAAGGAGTGGAGACTACAGCAATACGATTTTCTTGTTAAAACTTATTTAGCCATCAAGTGATGCAGGAGCCAGGCAGAAATGTCACTCACTCTTGCAGAACTGTATGATGTCTCCATTGTGTTTGTAGGGAAAAAGTACATATCAGCGATGAACAAAAGAAAGAAAAAAATAGCAAAAAAAATTATTTTGTATAAGCTTTGGGATCAGAGTACTTATGCATCATTTTTGTGTAGTCTAATACTTTGGAATATTAGCTGTGTCAGGCAGTTGTGCATGGTATGTAGTGCACAGTCCACAACAGATTTTTAGTGTGATTGGTGTATAACATTGTACAAAATAGATCCGTAACGGCATATTACAGTGAGGAAAGCTCTCTTGCCACTATCAGGAGCTTAAACCCCTTGCCAGTGAGTTTGTCCCATTATAGCTCATTGACGGGAGAAACTTAGTCCTCATGACCCCTTAATGCAGCTTTCAAATAGTGGGAGACACCATGGGCGTCGCATATATCCTCTCCCCTATGGGGTTCCCCAGTGAGATCAAGTGATACAGGGTTGTATTGATGTGAATTGTTATGCCTTTGGATGTGGAAGCCTGCCTTGTGCTCCTTGATACGATAAAGTCCCAATGAAATCATAGTTGCTGTATCAGAAGTAATCAGTGTTGCTACTGATGCTTATAGAACACAACTGAGTGGAAAACAAAACATAATCTGGTCAAGATCAGTTATAAAAGTTCAAACTTGCAATCATATGCACGTATACCTGGGTGGCAGGTACATGGTCTGCCTGTATGCTTAGTTTCCAGTTACATTAATTCAAGCTGAAGCGTATTACTTTCCTCTAGAGGCTTTTACTTGAAATCCTCTGGGACTGTGTATATTCACATTCACTCCCCAAAAGGCTGCATAGCTTTAAACTATTGCCATTCAATTACATATGTCTCTCTGGATATGTGGATGTTGCTCTGACAGATCAGGTACCATCTCCTGCTCCTGACTGACTTCTTAATTCCTCACTTTGCTTGGAAAAACCCCACTTTTCCCTGGCTTGTGACTGATTTTCAAGTACTATGGGTCACTCTGCACCTATGTTTATTTATCAACCCATAAACTGACAGGACTATAAATGGTTTTAATAAATGCAGTTTGTTGCTGCCTCTTGGCTGAGACCAGGCAATGGTAATCAATCAGTTTGGGTTCACAAAACGCAGGATGCTGTAACAAATGGCAAAGAAAACTGTTCTGCGTTTGCAGAAAAAGCACTTGTAATTGTTAGTAAAACCAGACTAGCTTACTTGATGTTCGCATGTCAAAGTTCACAGCAAACTGCATTATCTAGCAGGTATTTCAAGCTCCGACATCCCTTCACAGAAGAAAGGTGAAATCTGTAATTTATGTGTACTGTTTATGAGGCAGTGACCTTGCATGGAGTTTTTAAGTATGTATTTAAGAGTTCCTTTTACAGCTTTTCACCAATTATTAACAGAAATAATTTAATTGAGTTTTAGAGTATATTTTTTTCCATTAACTTATCATGATGAACTTATAATGGATGCTCTAATTAGGCAGTGTTTCTAGTGGGAATATTTAACTAAATTAAAATTGGGACAAATATGTTCCGTGTGCTCAGCTCTTACTAGAGGCTTACTGTGCATCCATAACCTGCTCAGCAAACAAAAGCAAGCAAGAAAATTTGGCTGAAATAAAGAGTGTGGCTTTCATAAGCCTCTCCTGACATGCTGATACTGAGGGAATATACTGGTTTTTGGATGCTGAAACACGCCTGCTTCTGCTTATTTTCCTTTTTTTTTTTTTTTCTTTTAGAAGAAACCATTTCAATATTTCCTGATCAAAACTTCCTAGAAGTTTTTTGGCCATGTAAAGTTGTCATGCTGACATTTTCTTCTAATCTGTGAAGAAAATGAAGTATGTCAGTATTGGAATTCGGAATTCCCATTAAATGAAATCTTCAGGTTTGGTTCAGGGGTCTCTCTGCTTGGTGTAGCTTTCCAAAAAAGCAGGTGAAGAAGCTTGCCGTTTTTTTTTTTTTTTTTTTTTTTTTTTT
>Ga0065711_1001347_pt1 | contig 44582 bp, 31 predicted proteins | sample Hoacrofraction12_FD_59098 | JGI IMG/M metagenome (GOLD analysis project Ga0065711, IMG submission 59098) | Hoatzin crop microbial communities from Cojedes, Venezuela - Epithelial fraction 12 v2 (version 2) | ecosystem: Host-associated > Birds > Digestive system > Esophagus > Crop | place... | reverse complement strand
CTACCCTCAAGCAGATTGACACTCCCACCCAACTTGGTGTCATCTGCAAACTTACTGAGGGAGCACTCAATCCCCTCATCCAGATCATTGATAAAGATGTTAAACAAGACCGGACCCAAAACTGAGCCCTGAGGAACACCACTCGTGACCAGCCGCCAGTTGGCTTTAACTCCATTCACCACCACTCTCTGCGCTCGGCCATCCACCCAGTTCTTTATCCTGTGAAGAGTACACCCGTCCAAACCATGGGCAGCTAGTTTCTCCAGGAGGATACTGTGGGGAACAGTGTCAAAGGCCTTACTAAAGTCCAGGTAGATGACATCCACGGCCTTTCCTTCGTCCACTAGATAGGTCACCTGGTCATAGAAGGTGATCAGGTTGGTCAAGCAGGGCCTGCCTTTCACGAACCCATGCTGGCTGGGCCTGATCACCTGGTTGTCCTGCACATGCCCGGTGAGCGCGCTCAGGATGAACTGCTCCATAATCTTGCCTGACACCGAGGTCAGGCTGACTGGCCTGCAGTTCCCAGGATCCTCCTTCCGGCTCTTCTTGCAGATGGGTGTTACACTGACGATCCTCCAGTCATCTGGGACCTCCCCTGTCAGCCAGGACTGCTGACAGACGATGGAGAGTGGCTTGGCCAGCTCCTCCACCAGTTCCCTCAGCACTCTTGCATGAATCCCATCTGGCCCCATAGACTTGTAAGTGTCCAGGTGGCGTAGCAGGTTGTTAACTGCTTCCTCCTGGATTATGGGAGGTTTGTTCCGCTTTCCTTCCCTATCTTCCAGCACTGGGAGCTGACTACCCTGGGAATAACCAGTCTGACTATTAAAGACTGAGGCAAAGGCGGCATTAAGTACCTCAGCCTTTTCCTTATCCTTGTTGGCAATATTCCCCCTCGCATCCAATAAGGGATGGAGACTGTCCTTGGCCCTCTTTTTGTTGTTGATGTATTTGTAAAAACATTTTTTTGTTGTCCCTTACAACAGTGGCCAGCCTGAGTTCTAGCTGGTCTTTTGCCTTTCTAAAATCCTCTCTGCACGACCTAACAAGAACCCTGTACTCCTCTTGAGTCGCCTGCCCTTTCTTCCATAGGTGGTAGACCCTCCTTTTTTTTCCTGAGTCCCAGCAAGAGCTCCCTGTTCAGCCAGGCTGGTCATCTTCCCTGCTGGTTCATCTTGCGGCACATGGGGACAGCCTGCTCCTGTGTCTTTAAGACTGCCTCCTTGAAGAATGTCCAGCCTGTCTGGACCCCTTTGCCCCTCAGAACTCTCTCTCAAAGGACCCTCTCAACCAGCATCCTGAACAGGCCAAACTCTGCCCTCCGAAAGTCCATAGTGGTGGTTTTGCCGACCCCACTCTTAACTTCACCTGGAACTGAGAACTCTATCATTTCATGGTCGCTAAGCCCAAGACAGCCCCTGACAACCACATCTCCCACGAGTTCTTCTCTGTTTGCAAAGAGCAGGTCTAGCGAGGCACCTCCCCTGGCAGGCTCACTTACCGGCTGTGTCAGGAAATTATCTTCCACACACTGCAGGAACATCCTAGACTGTTTCCTCTCTGCTGTGTTGTATTTCCAGCAGATATCTGGTAAGTTAAAGTCCCCCACGAGAACAAGGGCTAGCGATTGTGAGACTTCCACCAGCCACTTGTAGAAAACTTCATCTACCTCTTCATCCTGGTTGGGTGGTCTGTAACAGAACCCCAGCAGGATTTCTGCCTTGTTGGCTTTCCCCCTCATCTTTACCCATAAGCATTCAACCTTGTCATCACAATCATCAAGCTCTATACAGTCGAAGCAGTCCCTAACATACAGAGCTACCCCACTGCCTCTCTTTCCTCGTCTATCCCTTCTAAAGAGCTTACAGCCATGCATTGCATCACTCCAGTCATGAGAGTCATCCCATCATGTTTCTGTGATGGCGACCAAGTCATAGCTGTCCTGCTGTACAATAGCTTCCAGTTCCTCCTGTTTATTGCCCAGGCTACGTGGATTGGTGTAGATGCACTTCAGCTGGGCTGTCAATCTCACCCCTGACACTGGCATGCCATGCCTGGGCTCATCTCTAGTAAGCCAGGCTATATCCCCTTCCCCCTTCGAACCTAGTTTAAAGTCCTCTCGATGAGCCCTGCCAGCTCGTGGGCAAGAATCCTTTTTCCCCTTTGAGACAGCTGGACTCCATCTGTCACCAGCAGGCCCAGTGCTGTGTAAACCTCCCCGTGATCAAAGAAACCAAAATTCCACTGATGGCACCAGTCTCTGAGCCACCTGTTAATCAGATGAGTTCTCCTGTCTCTTTCAATGATCTTCTCTGCCACTGATGGGATTGAAGAAAACACCACCTGAGCCCCTGATCCTTTAACCAATTGCCCCAGTGCCCTGAAGTTCCTTTTGATGGCCTTGGGAATTCTCTCTGTGATCTCATCACCACCAACCTGCATTACCAACAGTGGGTAATAATTCTCTGTCATTTCACTAAATTGGGTTAGAAAGCAAACAGTGAAAATGAGAGGGCTAAGAAAGAAATAACCTGTGACAGGGCTGCCAGTGGGACAGGGACATCCAATGGGGAGCAGTAAATATTTCCACCCGGATGATGGTGATGATGAGCGGGTTAGTCTGCCTAGCTGTGCCACAAGCCCCGATGAGCTCCACATGAGTCAGGCACGATGAAGGAGGATGACTGCAGCATGACAGAGGGGCAGGAGTGGGCTGCGAGGACGAGCAGGGGAACGGAAAGCCTCTCTTAGGGAAGGAGGCTAATAGACATGGGTCTGGTTACTGTGCAGCAAAGAAAGACCAGGAAGAAAGAGGATGGTTCTTCATTAATACACTGGGAATGAAAAACAGGAAAACTGTCTCTTAAGCTATACAATAAGAGTTGCTTAAAAACGAGTGGGTGTAAAATTTCCGTGAGTCCGCTCAGGCTAGAAATCAGGCAGTTGTTTCTAAAGAGCAAAGCAAGAAGAGGCTGTGTAGAGCCCATCAGCAGTTTTTTGGTTACAGCAGCCAGTCAAGCGTTCAGCCTAACGGGTCCCATTTGTGGGAAAGCAATGCTGTGTCCAGCTGCCCCTCTTGTCCGCTGCCTGCACCACCGTGCACGTCCCCATGGCAGGAGCTCACAGACGGGCACGGCAGCCACACGGGAACAGGGGTGGGAGCAGCGCCTGAGCATTCGGTTCGCTGGGAACGTCAACGTTTCGATCGACGGATATAATCCCCACTGGCCGTGGAACTTGTGTGTGGGAAAAACGGTAGAGAGCTAGAGGCAGAGGATGACACCAGAATTGAAGAGGCTGGCGTGAGGGAGACGCAGCAGGCTTTGTTCTGATGTCCTAATCAAGGCTGAACTGTGTGTTATTCAGCCGACATGATTCGACGTTAGACTATTCAGACATCTTGGGATCATCAGGCCAGCCAAATTCAGACTTTGAATGTGTGAAAAAGGAGGCCACGTGAAGAAAAGAGTTGCAGTGCAGTCTCGTTGCTGTTCCACTTTATTTTCTCTGACTTGTTTCCAAATTAGTATTTTCCTGAGGCTCGAGAACCTTTGGCAGGGCTGAGGTGGCAATGACCAACTGAGAATGGTAAGCATTTCAACTCAGATCAGCATCACCAGCTCTCTCAATATAAAAAAAAAATGTTTTCGTACTTGAAGCTCAGTAAAAATACAAAACCTCAGGGGCCATTCACACTTGAAAGGTCTTTTGGATTAAGGCCGTGTGGGAATTTACACTCCTTGGGCTCCGCTTGAATACTTGAAGTAGAGTTGACTTTTACTCCAAGTAAGGCAGCTTTTTGTGACTTGACTTAATACATTTTCAAACAGGGGAGTGTCCACACATGGTGTTACTCTGAAATAACTAACTGCCCACATAGGCAAGCCCTAGCAGCTAACACTGGAAGTAAATACCAGCACAGAGCCTAAAAGCACTTACATACCCAGTTTCATGCAGATGAATGTACCTGTCAGGTTTTGTAGGGTTGCTCATGCACATGCCAAAACATTTACAGGATTGGGCCCCTGCTTTGTAGAAAAAGATGTGACCTGTGTCCCAGAGTACCACCTCAAAGAAAAATATGAATCCCCGGGTTGAATGCTGGTGTATAGAATCATAGAATCATAGAATGGTAAGGGTTGGAAGGGACCTTAAAGATCATCTGGTTCCAAGCCCCTGCCATGAGCGGGGACATCTGCCACTAGACCAGGTTGCTCAGAGCTCCATCCAGCCTGGCCTTGAACACTTCCAGGGATGGGGCATCCACAGCTTCTCTGGGCAACCTGTTCCAGTGTTTCACCACCCTCATGGTGAAGAATTTCTTCCTAAAATCTAATCTAAATCTGCCCTCTTCTAGTTTACAGCTGTTCCCCCTTGTCCTATCACTACACACCCTTGTGAAAAGTCCCCCTCCATCCTTCCTGTAGGCCCTCTTCAGTTACTGGAAGGCTGCTATAAGGTCACCCCGCAGCCTTCTCTTCTCCAGGCTGAACAGCCTCACCATCTCTCCCATCTCTCTGATACCATTCCAGTTGGCGCTTTCGAGCTCCCAGAAAATTCACACACGTTCACTCACACACAAACCCTACAGTACCCCTTCCCCCCTATGGCAAAAGTCAGCCAGCTGCTACAAAATTCAGACATTTCATTAACACAGTTTACTGGCTGACACTGCCAAGCAAAATTGAGACAATTAATAATAATCAGGCCTGAAGGGTCTGAGACAGCTTATAAGTAAAGGATTGTATCAGTTGTTTAAAAAGGACAAACTCGCGCCTGCCTGGAGTGATAGGGAACAAAGGGCGGTGATGTATAACCGGGGAGGAAAGAGACTCTCTCCGTGGCTTTTGTAGATTACTGTGTGAATGACAGGAGCGGCAGGAGCAAATACCTCTTTTCATTTGCTCAGCCTGCTGGAGAAGAATAGCAGCGCTTGCCAGTGAAGCTGCAGCTGTGCTCCAGCTCCGTTTAATCACTGCGCATGACTGAGGGTTAATTAGCTGCCATTCTTACTGTTATTTGTTGTTCTAATGAAGATTTGCATAAATGTAAGACTAGGGGGTAACTGATACTTGATTCTTCTCTTCAGAGAGGGTGGGGGTGGAAAACTCACCCATTCCAAGTGTTTATGTTTGTGGGAGATTCAATGTTGCCTTTCCATTTGACCTGATCTGCTTCTGGCTGCTGAATGGTGAACAAAGACTTGAGAGTTGCTTATCAAATCGAGACCACTGTTGGGTTTCTGCTTTTAGAAAGGGGCAGACTAGTTAGATGAAGAGAGGACCGAGGGATTAGAAAATTAGTCCCAGCTGACAGAGAGGAAAATACATATCTGCACGTTTCTGTATGTTTATACATACATAGGTACGTGATACATTTCAGTGACAGGTATCTCAGTGAGATATATATCAGTGATGTATATCTCTCTCTGTCTGTCTGTCTATCCATCCATCCATCCATGTTCAGTCTGGATGGCAAGGAACCAAGCATTTGTTAATGATAAAATGTTGATAAAAAATAATGGGACAGGCAGTACAACCAGAACCAGCTGTAGCATATTAGGCAACACGCTGAAAAGCAAAAACTTTTGCAAGCCTTCTGTTGTACATCATTAACATTCAAAGTTTGCTTTTTAATAAAAAAAGTATCTAACATGAAACAGGCAACCATAAAGGAAGGCAAAAATGACTCAGCAGTTCACAGCTACCTGCCATCAGCACCTATGAGGGGAATTCACAGTATAAATTAAGAAATTGCATTCGTTCCTCAAAAAAACATATGAAAATTTTAACATGAAGTAGTGACAAAATCCAAAACTACTTTGTAATTAAAGAGAACATTTGAAAATGAAATGTCATAAAATTGTTTTGTTTACTATGGTCAGGACAATGCTTATGGCTACTAACTGAAAGACACTGAAGGGAAGAATAACGTCCCATTTTCAGTATGTTAACTTGTTGCATATGATAATATAGTATGGGTAACTGTTCTCAGTGTTCCTCTTACACACTTGGACAGCTAAAACTGTTGTGTGACAGCATCTGTCAAATAGTCTAAGGGAAACAAAAAGATTGAGAAGGCAGAGCTACTAAATTTCTAAATTTCAGATCGCTACTGGCAAGCGGCCAGCTTTCAAGTTGACTGTATCCCTTCAAAAAAAGGTGACCACAACTGGCACATACTTATTGCCAGTTTCTCAATCCCAACACAGCTTTGCAGTGAGTGTCTCTAGCTCTCTACCTGGTCTCTAAGACACACGAGCAAATATTCATTTGTTTTTCTTTACATTCCTGTCATCAATCTGTCTGACTTCCTACAGGCACCTCTCTGTGTTTTGGGGCAGACACTACCACAAATCAGTCTTTCAGACATAAGCAGAGAGCATCCAACACACCTGAAATAAATGTGCCTGAGGTGGTAACACAGGGCTCCTCTACTGCTCCAGCTCTTAGCTGGAAGGAACGGCATGGGTCTTAACGATATATAGAGTAACGAATCCACATGAAAATAAAAGTCAATTGCCTTTTTTGCCCACTTTCACCTTATTTTGAGCTTTGAAATAATTCAATCTTCTGTTACAGCTTTTGATTCAGCCCCCGATTACACAAGAATCTCACATTCTGCCCTTTGCAAAGCAATTTTTAGCCCTTCAGTTGCAGATGAAAGTTTAAAACCAGGAAACCTAAAGGTTTAAAAACTAGATGGCAAATGAAAAAAAAAATTGACGCGTACAATAAAAAGAAAACCAGCAACAATCCTCATGACATATAAACAGATCGCTTAATTTTTCTTTAATAACTCTTTAATAATTTCCATATACTATGATTTTCCAAGGCTACAGTCAGACTCATTCATTGGTAAATAGGGTAAGAGAAAGTGGAAATTATAGATCTAGTGGTCAATGGCAGAAAACAAATCTCAAAGAGCTGAGGGAAGAGGTTAAGTGCTATGCTAGTTAATAAGAATGACAGCTTGCTTTGAATACTCATATTGGCTGTCCAGGATATTGAATAAACCTCATTTAAATTAATTTTCATTATTTGTAGAGTCTGTGTTAGACATCTATCATTGCCAGTTGTATTAATATTCTTTTCAGAGACCATATTATCAGCATATTTAAATGAAAGCTTTCCTTTTCAATATTTATTAACTCATTAATATTTCTTGGTACTAATATCCTGGTTGTAATATCCAAATCAGTGCCTACTACAAGGTATTCTCTACTGATCAGACTTTTTGAATGAGAAGATTTTTATTCACAAGTACTAAAAATGCACTTGAGCTCCTGAAATTGTGCTTGCTTTCTATACTATGTCTTAACGTAAATGAATGGCATTTAAAATTTACATTTTTGTCTTTATTTAGTAGGTAGCAGTAAAACAGCACACTGGCCATGTCCTAGTAGCTGACTGAACAGTGACTGTGAATGAACGTGACTGTGAAAGTTAATTCATCTTACCCGGGTTGCAGTCTGTGAGGAGGGAGCAGATGGAGAGGAGGACTTTAGAAATAGTTAATGCTGGGCTCCAGTTGTCTTTTAAGATGTCCAGGCAGATGACGCCTTGGCTGTTAATGTTACAGTGGTAGATTCTTGTCCGAAATGTTACCTAGAAAAGACATCTTGTCTAAGTACAATGGTGTTCAAGCCAGTAATTACACAATTATTACGCCATTAAAAAATTACATGAACTAACATTCTGCTTTCCTGGTTGAAATGACAGTACTCTGCTACTGTTGGTTAAAAACTGGGAAAGATAGGGATATTCGTAAGAAAATACAGAAAATAAAACCTGCTTCTTCCACGTGTAGCCAGCAGTGCAACTTGTTTGTGCAAGGTGAGAATGGGACATGTTTCCCGAGCTTCCTCTTGCCTTGGTCTCATCATTCTCATTATTTTCGTATGGGGCCAAAAAAAGCTATTCCAGCCCCTCATCTGGGCAACGTTCATAACTCTGGCCCACACCTACTTTATGCGTTGAAGGGAGTCAGAAGAAGACAGATTCTTCTGCTGTCTCCATCTCTTCACTGCTTGACCCAACAGATTAAACTGGAAAAAAATATGTGGAGGTATCGCATCAGTGACTTAGGGAAAGGAAAAAAAATGTGGTGGTATTGCATCAGTAACTTAGGGAAAAAGCAAAGTGAAATATCTTTGAGAAAGGCTGCTTAAATAAAATGCTTTTATTTCCAGATTTTAAGTTACAGTTGAATAAGTAGAATTGCTTACAAACACCTTTTGGGGTTTTTTTTGTAGTTGATTTTGAGGATTTCTGTATCCATTTTATACTGTCTCCCAGGTGATCTATAATCTAACAAACCAAGAAGAAGATCACTTCTGTTAGCCTAGAATGACATGCTTCTGCTTCAAGTTGAAGATATGGGCCTTTTGTTTTAAAAGAAGTTCAGCTATGAAAGTCCACTTCGTAGTTCAGAATGAATACTGGGGCCATTGGATAGGAAAGGGCGATATAAAAAAACACCTTTTGGGGGTCATCAAGGACTAATTTCTCCATCAGTTGTACCCATACGACAAATCAAACCAGACGGTTTTAATGGCATGTTCATAACATCTAAAATTAAGATGTACAATTTCAGTGGTCTGTCTCATCAGCAATAACCCTGCCAAGAGAGGGGCTGATTAGGCAGGAGACAATAGCAGGCAATGTGCACCCCAATTTAAGCAAGCTGTGCTCTTCACTAGAGTTGGGCAGTGCTAATAATGAGCTGGAGAGTGCTAATAACTGGGAGTGCTCAGGCACCTATCCCTTCTCTACCACACCGATAAATGCGTTTCTGGAGAGTAATGGAAAATGACAACAGGCATGCTCCTGTTCTGATCTTATTCAGTATCAGAAATCTCAGTGATTTCAGTGGGACTGAGATCCAGCCACTTGTCAGCAAGCAGAAGACAGGACACAAGTGAAATAACACGGTACCTGATTTACTTTTTTTAAAAAAAATCATTCTCTAACACACTGAAAAATTCTTTCCATTTGGATTAAATCAAGCAGCTTTGATTACAAAATAATGGAAAGGAACGGCAGGAGATTTCTGATATTAAAACACTACACTCATCAAGAAATACTTTTTCTTGTAAGTACTTTTCCACATAAATCTGGGAAAGCACTTCTGGGCCCAGCGTCATGCACTAGTGAGTTCAGTAACAAAGACCCCAACAAAGCAAGCTCATCAGGTTTTAAACACATCTATGTCTAAAGGTATTGCCAATTAATAGGATAATTTAATAGTTTGCCACTCCATACCCTACGTATTTGTAGATTCTTTCCTTTTTTCCCCCCACAGTTGTGGTTTCACTTCTTGTTTTACAGCCTAAGTGCTTCACTTCCGGGACTTACGAGAATTTAAAATATTTCTGACACGATGAGCTCAATTCATCCAAACACTATAGCCAGACGATCTATTTTTTTCCCCTCATTAGGAGTCCAAGCACATTCAGCATTTGGAGTGAAGGAAGTCTTCTGCAAGATCACGAAAATGGTATTTCATTATAAAATTAAATGGTTGTCTACAAAGGGCAGCCAGTTTGAACAAGGAAGGTTACAAATACACAAAAGTGGTGAACTACCTTTGACATACTGCATGTCAAAAGTGTCCACTAAGGGAGCTGGTGTGGAGGAGCATCCTGTGAATTGTAGGTCAGTTAAATCCCCCAGTAGATTAACTCCAGGCACTCTTATACTCAAGATACAAGCGAATTAGGGAATGCTTCCTAGCAGTATGCCCCACAACTTGGGCAAACACTTTAGCACCTGCTTAATTTTAGGTATTCTATGCTTACTTCTCAGTACACTGTTGGAATAAAGCTTTTACTTAATTATTTTTGCTGAACAAAGGTGCTTTCCTGTGCTTCCATGATGAAAAATTTGAGGACTTTATTCAGTGACATCTGATACATCAAGTAATAAGATATATGTGGTCCCACTGAATACGGGGGAAACACACTGAATCCATTGCACAGATTAAATGATACCCTCCAAATTATTTATTGATGGGTCAGTCTGAGCTTGTAACCTGCTTAAGAGAAGGCCATCAATTTGAGCCAGTATTTTAAAGTGTAACTTTTTTGCCATCAGCTGAGGGGACAAGCACATTGCCACACGTTCCCCTGACTTAGCTGCTTCTGAACCCTTGGAGTAGGGACACTGGGAATTCGGCAGGATTCAGAGAGCCACTGGGATGAATGGAGGTAGTTCACGTCCTTCATAAACTCTTCAACACTCCACTGTCATCTTAGGCTATCTGGTGGATAAATGCATGTGGGATTACACCCGTTTGTAGTTGGAAGGCTACTTTTAGCAAATACTTAGACCTGAAATGTAGCATTTTTTCACTATAAGCGCATCATAAACCCATGACACTGAGGAAGGTGCCCACTCGCAAGATGAGGATTGCTGCTCACCATTGACAAATATGTCACCAACTCACCAAACATGCCAGTGCACTTTAAAATGCCTGCCTGAGTGCAAAGAGACATTTTAATGACAAAAAAATGAAAGCTTTCAGAATTTCGAAAGAAGCTGTATTAATAACAGCCTTAATATGCTGGGAACTGTTGACAGGTAATGGTGTTCTTATCCCGAGCAGCATACAGCACAACTGGGATGACACACTGCTTTGCTCATCTAGGTATTGCCGCAAATTGCAGCTAATGTGGGGAATGCTGACATACAACTTTCTGGATGTTGTGTTTTAAAGTTATGCAGGACTGTTCCTATTATCTGTGTCAAGAGAAGCCAAGTGATAATACCATTCCAAGGGAACTACATTTTCTTTATTATTGTCATATTTTTAAGTTTGATGTCACTTAAATGGTTCCTATAAATGGTGCACTCTAATTCTATTTATCCCCTAAGGAAAACACCTAAACAATCCCATGGTGGGGCTCAAGGGAGTGTGTGGGTGTATAGGAGAAGTTATCCTCAGACAATTCAATGGCAGAGGAGTAACTTATCTTTTTTTTGAACTATAAGTGTCCTCTATGGATTTACTTTCTTTGATTCTGCGGTTTTAAGAGGGTATCTCATTTTTGTTGAATAAAAGCGCAGGTCAGAAAAAAGCGAATTACAGGAAATAGGGAAAGATCAGACTGTCTTCTGAAAACTGTCAGAGTACTATAAACAAGATTTTGAAAGGTAATGATAAAGAATTTATATTCAATCAGTTTGGAAGTAAACAATAATAAACTCCTTTGTTTATCTACTGCTGAATGCCAAACCCTTCTGAATACTGTAAAACAAGAGTTAAACAAATAAAACCCCCCTTTATACAGTCTCTAAGAAGATATGAGGTTGTCTATTCAAAAGGGGGAGAAAAAATGATCACAGAGAAAAGAAGTACGTGTCAAGCTATGGCTGGCTGTTCATTGAATAAGTTTTAGGACTGAAAAACACTGTTTATAAAATCCGGGAAGAGTGAATTAAGATGGATTTCAGTTGAGTGATTGGAGGCAACTGGTTGTAGGCAAGATAAATCACTCCTGCATCTCAGAGTGATTTTGAACACCAGTTTCCCAGCATGATGTAGTCCTAAAATCACTCACTATCTCTCTTTTGCACCTAACATTCCTTTACTAAGTCTAAACCCAAGCAGCCACTGCGGCACTGGCATCTCTGTGTGTGGACTTGTTTAACCTTTGCTGTGAGATTCAGAGACAGGCACGTAAAGCCGCTGCGGCTCTGAAAGGCTGGTCCCACCAACACATCGCAGGCACTTCCGGACTCCACTGAATTCAGTCGTAATTCTCTTCAAAAACTCATCAGGAGGAAGAAACGATTCTCCAGCATTGCATATTAGCACACAAGGGGTTACAGCATGCACTCAGGAATTGCTTTCTTCAGACTGTTTGGGTTCAAACCCTCACCTCCTGGTCCTCCTTCCTCCCACCGAAGCCTGGTGGCTGCGCAGGGAGAGATGAAAGATTCCCAGAGTCAACAGGAGAATAAACAAAAACAAACCCCATTTGCTCGGCCAACCCTGGAAGCAGGGCTGAGATCCCAAGGCTCTCATTCCCGCAGTTTTGCAAAGTTCCTTTCAAGCTCTTTCATTTCTTACTGGAGTGCAATCCTGCCTGCCTGCCTGAGATGGAACTTCTGTCTTCCTCAAATATTCCCCTGGAGTTCTGTTTTAATAAAACTGCAGTGGCACTACCTGAAGTGGAAGAAGTTGTACTGCATACAGAAAAGGTTATATATATATTAAAAAATATGATGCCCTTTATGATGATGTTCATGGAGCTCAGGAGGGAGTAAGTAGTTCCCACCTCAGTTTGTCAGACTTTATGAGCAATAGATTTGTCTGCTCGAACAGAGAGAATAATAAAAACAAGATCAGGCCTGTACTCTTTAATTAGAAGAATACTATAAAACAACCTAAATGAAAAATAGCTACAGCTCTGAGTGACACAATGTTCATGCAATAGCCTCTACATTAATTAGCATCCTTACATTTCTTACAGAGTGCACTTAATTTTATCTCTACCCAGCACTGATGCTGCCTTTCTAAGACAGGGTGATCCATCTCTGGTTTGTAACTACATGTTCGTAGCATACACGTGAACAATCATGAGATGCTTAATGGATTATCACATAAAGTCCATAATAAATGACTGACCACATGATGCTTACTGTTAAAGAGCACAATTTCAATATAAGCCAAGAAATGAACTTCAGCCAGTTCTTAAAAAGCTTGCTCACACCTAATTTTAGTTGCTAAAGAACAGCTATAGTTTACTTTATCAAAGGAAAAGATATGTCATCTGCATTAGCAGGAAATAATAAATTGTATTTACTTTTGCTTGACCTACAGAAAAGTCTGATATGCAAACTACACTGGGTTTCTGTGGCAAAATGCACTGTGTGAGACATGGCTAGCTAAAAGCGATAACAACTTAAAAGGGATAGAATAGCATTCACATGAGTTAACCTTTAATATTACTGAAAATGAAACAGTATGCAGTATGAGTAATTATTCATTATATTCATGGTAATTATGAAGCTGAGTAACTACTTATGTTGTCTCATTGAACAGGCTGTTGCAGGGGAAAAAAATATTGAACAAGTACAGCAATATTAAACATCTACACTATATAAACATACTCATTTTGCACACAGATTTAATAGCAGAAAAAGCAAAAGGGGACCTTGATAATCTTTGATGTATTTGAGAGGGAAAATAAAAAATTGTCCTAAACTCCACAAAGTTTTCTGAAAATAAAGGAAGAGTCGGAGAGAGCAAGGGAAATGGATTACTGTTCGGATTAGGAACGTTCAGAATAGAAAAAATATTGTACAATGCAAAGCATCAAAAGCTTTCTCTGACAAAGTTGATACGATTTTTTACAAAATGAGTTTCATTTAATCAACATAATCTTTCTTACAATTAGTAACTCCATATGGAAAGTCAGTAATAAACTCCTATACAGAGTAAAATTTTTTTAAATTTACTGGCCATTTAAGTTTTATAAAGCAAATCCTCCCTTTTGTAGCTTAAAGCATGCAGGCCGTATTGTCCTACATACACGCCTCTCTGGGTTCGCCAAAGTGCTCCTTCATGTTCGCTTTAACACAACCCAACTCATCTCACCTAAATGTGAGTAAGCTTAGCGCGTAGCAACATTTTTATTCTACCTGAAAAAAATCACGTATCACCACGTGACAGGCAGTTTTACCATTTCATTGTTCTTCTCAATCCTGCTACGCTTCTGTAAGCAGGGAGCTTCTGGGTGCATGCATGGCATCAAGGCAGAGGCAGGTGTGGCAGGCACGGGGGCTTCTTTTTTCTCACCCAGTTTTAACAACCTTTGGGTATTCAGGTGTTCCCTACGTGAGAAGTTCGAGGCAGACTGACCTCAAAACTGTAGTTTTCTGTCCTAATCAGTTCATCTGCTCTTATTCTATAGTAATAATGTACATAGAATTCCTCTTCTCACATCTGTGTATATATATATATATATGCATAAAAGAGGACAACAAAGGACATTGATATGCAATACATTTTTAGATCACACGTGGATTTTATGCAGTAGTAAAACGTGTGCTGCAGCAGAATTACACAGTTTCTGAAACATCCAATAGACATCACAAGTCCTCTTTTGAAAATATATTTGACAGGCAGTATGCGCACCACTGCTGTGAGGCAGAAGATATTCCCTGTAAGATGCCTCTATAGGCCCTTTAGAGGAGCTTCGGGTATGGGGTATTTGTAGGAAATAGAAAGAAATGATGAATTGTCTAAGTTTTGGAGATGGAAAACAGGAAGATTTTAGTTGGATAGGGACATTGTAATCAAGACTAAATAAATAAATACAAACTACTGGTATAAATCAGTAGATTAAAAACAATGAAAAAGAAGGCTATTCATTAGAAGGAATGGTAATTCAATTTGGCAATTACTAGAAGAATTGTCAGATAACTGAATTCAAAGGAAATCTCAGAGATTTACATGGTATTTTCCCTCTCAAAAGTAACTTTTGCGTTTATTCACTTTAAAACATAGTTATCGATCCTTTTCTCAGCCTGACATATTTCTGCTTGCATCTCTGTCCTCCACTTTACGTCTCTGTGATTCTGTCATTTTGAGAGACACCGAAGTTTCTTACAGAGCCATCTGGGCTGGACCTGTCCCGAGCCCCACACCGTTGCACGCTGCCCTATAGGTTCAGCGTAACCTGAAGGTATGGGACCTACGGCACGCCCGAGGTTTCGCTGCATGTGATGGAGGAGTGGGAAGCGCACGTGTGGGTCTGCCTTGTAAGGCTCACTTCAATAATTTAGGTTAGAAATACCAATGGATGATTATTTTTTCTCATCTACTCTTGTAAATACTGTTTTTCTGTTGCCCCGCAGATAAAAGTGTCCTTAAGACACAATCACATATAAAATAAGTATGAAAAAGTAGAGTAAGAGCCAAGAATAAGAACTGCCCCTTGTACATGAGGCTGAATTTATGAAATAGGTAGAAAGTTGGTACCACAGGGGGATTCCACATAATGATATTTAGTGCATAGAGATAAGTGTTATATGACAATAACTTATAAAAAATTGAAGAGATGTTTAATGTTGCCATTAAGACCAGATTCCATAGACACTGCACTATATTTACAAAAGCAAAAGACGCTCCTTGCAGTCCAACAGTTGATTTAGAACAGCTAAGCTTTCAAATGCCGAGAACAATTTTTCAGTTAGTTCATAGACATATGAGATTCACAAGGAGGAAATGGAGTTTTCTGTTATTTTAATTTTGATTTAGAGGTGATTTAGCATATTGCAGCTTTCAAGTCCTGCAAACCATTTTTCAGTCAGCTGAGATTAAAGTCCCTAGCAAGATTAATTGTAGAGTTGGGATTAAGAGATTTTATAAATCACTCAAATTCAAAAATAAAGCTAGCAGAGTACTAGGATAATGACAGATATATCCATATTGTATCAGCTACAGCTAAATTGAATTGGCACTGTAATAGACTGAACGCAGTCAAATATGAGAGTAGAAGTTATTAATAAAGATTATTCTTGATGAAAATACAGACACCACTGCAGTGACAATTCCTGGGGGGAGAGTTCTCTTGAAGAGCATTCATTTTTCTGCAAACACCTGTACAAAAGACCCTGATATGGCTTCCTGATTTATCAAGGCTTCCTGCTCCGGGGGGACAGTACTCAGGATAATGAAATTACCGCCCTTCCTTCAATAACTATCGTGTACATAATGGTGCAGTGTTAATTCGTTGTGATGGCTAAACTTTCAAGGACCTCAACTTAAAAGTTTGCATACTAGGGGAATTCACCAATTTCTGATGTGGACCAAGGACAGAAATTTAGCTGAAATTCTTTCTCTCAGATCAGGCTAATGGGAAGATATGATAAGCCCTATTCATATACCCATATATGTACGCACACACATACACCCACACATACACACAACCTCCCACAGAAGAGGCATCTATATCTCTGCGTAGCTATACATCCCATTCAATACCCCAAAGAAAGAGACAGGGCAAGAGAGAGAGTGTTCCTTTGTTAAAGCCAAGGGGCAAACTGTCTGAATCCATTAAGGATGAAAGGAAGATAGTTAGCAGGACGAAGAAATCTCAAAGGTACTTCTAAAAAAGGTTGAGGGGTCATTAAGGCACTGGAGAAATGTAAGGTTATTTCCTTGGCAGGCCATCTAAGTATTGTTACTCATTTCTTTAAGTGGCTGCTCTGAACAGGGCACAGCTTTCTCTGTTCTTCAGCCCACTACACTACAAGGGAGATGTCGTCTTTTTGGGCTGAAGCAGAACCTCACCTTGTGACCAAGACCGAGGCCTCCGCAGCATCTGGCCTTTAGCAGAAGGTGAGCTGATGTCCACATCAAGGCCTCGCTTTGTCTGTTCCATACCTTCCTCCCAGCTGGCATCTCCTAAAACCATCGCGATGCCCAGGACGCAGCTAAGCGGCGATTCTGCGGGCTGCCCGCTGTCTCACCGGCTCAGCCATCTGGGCGCTCAGCTAATTTCTGCAGTGCTAGAGAAGCTTCCTCACAGTGGAGGTGAGGAAATCTCTTTAATTGATTAGAGCCTCCCAGAAAGCCAAAGCTAATTTGTCAGTTCTCAGATGAGCTGTTCTAAAAATCCTGTTTGCTGGTTGTGGAGACAAGTCGGAATTCGGCTGGGATGGCCCAGCCGTCACTCCTGCTCAGGCTGCATCAGTCACACACATAAACTTCCTGGGGAAGAACAACTCCCTCCTCTGCACCAGTGTGCTGCAGTTGTGAGGAAAGCCAAATGCCATTGATTTGAAAGGAAAGCAGAGCTGAAAGGTTCAGTGACCTCCGGCTCGGAAAGTCTGGAATTGTTTCAAGGCATGAGAAAAAGTGGAAAGACTGAAATAGACTGACTTCAAAGGGGAAAAAAATTAATATCGTGAGAGCAAATTATACTCTGACTTACCACATGGTATAGTCTGTTTTGGTGAAGAACAACTTAATTTGACATTATGCTTAGGGCCTAACTTTAGAGAGACACTGGCAGGTAAGGACAGACAAAAAGAAAACTGTGGACCTGTAGGGGAAAGGCTGATCGGCGCAGACTGGAAGCAAAACCTGATGGCAGTGATGCTTGGCTGTACAAAACTAGGAACGTGAACTGGACCACACGCTGTAATTAGTGGATGCAAAGAACAGAGATAAAAGCTTTAAAATCTTAAAAGGATGCAATGATGAAGGCTACAAAGGTTTAAAAACTGAAGAAATACATAAAATGACAGTTTTGGATAGATACTTTTTCTTTGTTTAAACAAAATCTGAATCTATGAGTGACTCAGCTTCTTTTGGGTAATAAAGACAAGGTGGGAAAGCAGGTTAACCAGAAGAACAAGTGAAAATTAATTTATACATTTGTTTAAAAAACCCCAAACATAGGCCAAATATTTTTTGTCACGTGCAAGTGTGCTCTCAGAAGTTTGATTTTAATTAATGTTTTCCAATACGCAGCAGGGTGTCAAATGATCAGAATAGGCATCAACAGTGTTTATAGAAGGAATCTGGATACTTTAGAAAATACTAAGAACTTTGTGTAACACAAACCAAAAAATGGTTACACCACAAATATTTTTAAATTATATTAATAAAAATAAAAGACATTTATCCAGAATACAGTTTCAATATATTTTTTTCTTATTTTAAAATTATTTTACCCTTCTCAACATCCATGTGCAACATACACATGACAACAGAGTGCAGAACATCTGAGAATAGATAAGGAAAAGGGATTGTGGATATCTTTCTGCAGATTTTAATACACTTTGGATTTAGGCCCTTTAACAGTAACTATGTTATGTGACATGGGCATTTGCCTTTGGAACCTCTGGCTGGGTCAAGTAATTGCATCTGGGAAATACAGTTTCTGTTTCTTCCCAGGTCTTTTGTGGTCACATTTTTGGAAGAACAATTTTGACAGTACTCATTTAAATGTTTCCTTACTTCGTAGTAAAAGAGGGATGAAAATGGCCCACAGAAATCTCAGGAGGAAAGTATAAATTCATAGTGAGGAATGTGAATCAGACCCTTTCTGCTATGTACTTTACTTACAAGAAGGCAATCTTGCCAACACTCAGGAATACGTTTTATGTCTTTCTCAGTACATTCCACAGTCTTGTACTTTATCTCTAGATGCTTTAAGACGATAGAGCCATGAGGAGTGGGAACATACTTAGAAAAAAAATCTAAGATCATCTACTCCCATAACCCTAAGACCCATGATTTTAAGAACAGCACCAAATATCACAGATCTTGCGGTGAAGTAGAAGAGATATTAACACCCATTGACACAGACAGCACCATCCCGTGAGTCCATATGTTACAGTCCACGTACTCACCACCTCTCTTTTGCCAGAAATAAGTGCCTGGAGAACATACTTAACCATCGTTTCCCAACAACACTGACTGGCAGAAGCTACCGTGTGACAAGCAGTCATCTTCCTACTCGGCTTTATTCAAGGGATTTCCTGAACTATTTTGCCTATGAATTGGTTTCATGGGGTCTGGAAAATAGGTGTAACAAAATAGCAACTGTTTGAAAGTTCCTACAGCCAGACTGAAAATGGGGGTGATTTACAACAGTGGCGGAAGTGAATAGAGTAAGAATCCATACGTTAAAAAGATGCTAGTGACATAGTAGTTATATTCGACACTAGTCCCCTGTGCGCATGTACTCATTACTTTCTTAGAGATAACAATTTCCCTCATCATAAATACTGGCCTTTTAGTAACAGAATATGGCATCACCAACTCTCTCATCCTTTATCAAGCAGTACTTTTTCATATGATTTATATGCACACATTTCATACAACGACATCTGGCATCAAGATAAAGGCAGACAAAAAATCTATTACAAAGCAGGACAAGAACCACCTCTTTGCTTGATATTTCATTACTAAGCAATGCACAGCTGCATTACTCACGTCTCAGAATAACGCAGTTGCCAAACACAACGGAGCGTGGATTGAAAAAGTCTTTACCTCGTGGTGAAACAACAAACTAGACCTTCACCTTCTATTTTTAAAGGGTGCCTATTGCATATACTGCCTGAAGACTCAACAGATTCAACAGAGAGAACAACACAAGATACCCCTCTAACTTGTCTATCAGATCTAGTTCTTCACATACTAGCTTTGGAACTCTCAGAGAAATTCAAGCTCTATTTTATACTCAATAAATCCATTTAGTGGATATGCCAATATCCCCTAAATAGTACAATTTTAATTTGCTGGGGGACTGAATGTAACCCTTGCATTAGAGCTACTACAAGCAGACTAAGCCCAGCAAAGAAGCGAACAAAAAGAGCCTGTCAAGACGGATCTTGTATAGCAAGTTAGAAGTCTGGACTGGCCTGGGCAGGAGGAAGAACAGGGCATCGCCCCAGCTCAGTGTGCCCAAAGCTTTAACTAACTGAAGGAGAAGTTACAAAGTTTCAAATTCTTTCTTCACAGTGTGATGACAGTTATTTAAACCTGAAAATGTGCGGTTCGCAAGACAACCCCTGTAAGACTTGTCAGTGACCCCAAAGCTTCCCTAAACTGGAACACTGAAAGTGGGAAACAAAGTTCGACCATCTCGAATACTGCTATACTGACCCATCTTTAGGTCACCAGCTAGGAAAGTCCGATTTACAGACTGACGAGTACTTTGAATTCACATCTCCTGTTCTTTTTTAAAACTTTTCCTGATAATATCAATGTTAGCTACTATAAACATTACTACTGTGGCATTAAAATTCTGTTTATAAACACTTCTCTTTCAATAGTGTAGTCATGGCAATCAAATAGGAACCAGCTACTCTCTTCTTTAATGCAATACCCTTCTATTACGGACCAACGTGGCACACCAAGCCTTTCACAAAAGTGTCAAAGAGAAGGTAAATCTTTTTGCTCCCATAGCTCCTCCCAGGGGGGCTGTTCTGGACCCTCACTCTCCACACTGGCAGTTCATCTCTTTTCACTTTGTTTCATAAAAGACAATCAATTTATTTGATTCTATTAACAGCTCTGTGGGGTAAATTTTCCCAGTTTCTGTTCCTGTTAGGGAACACGTGTGCCAAGAATTGCACTCCGTCTTTCCGATCTCTACAGGCAATGCCAGAGGATGAATCTTAGGACTATATTTGCCTTTTTTATAGATGCATTAGATGAGTGGTTTGTAATAATCCTGTGACCACCCAATAAAGCCCCATTTTGACACCCTCCCTCAGCAATTATTACTACTGGTTATCAATGACACTCTTTACTACCGCATTTCATACCATTTCTGTTTTGCCAGTCTTTATAATCATCAGATTTTTCCTGTTTGACATTCCAAGCGTACTTGATCATGGTAATGATCTGCCACCTTCATGTGATTGGTACAGTTCTACATTTGTGGTTAGTGTCATTATTGACAGCATTAAAAAACAAATCTATAAGGAATTCTGTAAGTCTTTGTCTTTCACTCCAGTTTCTTGCCTCTGCTGTTGTGTTTCCACATTCTTCCAGAAAACTGATGTAAAGCAATTACTTTTAACTTCATGAACAATACTGTATCTTGCATCTGCAGAAGTAATTTATATGGGGTAGTGCAAAAGGTGCATATTTTTGTCAGACTGTCACAGACCCCTGGTGAATGCTACAGGTCAATAGAAAAGATTAAGTATCTTCAGCTGCTTATAAAGGGTGCAACTCAAATATAAATGCTTTCATATTAGAAACAAATCCAAATCAAACAAATAACTGCTGGAAATTATGCAACCATTTTCTAAATAAACCCATATCCATCCAGCTATACTGGCAACATGCAGGCAAATTTTAGACAGTTACTAAACTTCTTTCCATCAAAATACTCAGTTTAAATATTCATTATTGCCTTGAAAGTTTTACTTTTCATCCTACAATGATGTACCAACATACACGTAAAAAAATATCACAAGGAGAGGACTCCTATCAGACTTTTAATATCCTACTAACCTTAGGTGGTTTAAAAGGATAGTCCGGTGAAAAGGTAATGTCAAGGAAGAAAACTCCACCTTCATATACAGACCCTGGAGGCCCCAGTATAGTTGACCTCCATTCATAAATGTTGTCTCCTTTGGGTCCAGCACTAAAATAGAAAACAAAAATATAACATAATAACCACATACAATCAAGAATATACTGCATCAGTTATATTCTATTAGTAGTAACACTGGTTTTGCAATAACTCTACAAGTTAAAAGTTGTGTATCACATTCATTAAATTAGTCCTGGATAAAACATGTAACTGGTGTCCTAAGCTCTGTCAGTGAAGTAATATATTCAGCCAGGAAGAAGTATTAAACTCACATTATAAATTCTTCAAATACACACAGAAAAATTCCCGACTGTTTTATCTCAAATGTTTTAATGGGCAGACGTGAAGTATTTATGGTGCCAGGATACAGAGACTTTGCTGAGATGTCTTGTCACTGCCTTGCTTCACAAGCCATCCTATTTTCTCCTACCTCCTCATCCACCTACCTCATCAGTCAGTAGCAGTGTAATTACACACAGTATTATACAGCACAGACTGTACTAAAGACTGAGGAGGTACAAGCGACCTTGCAGCTGCACTTTCTAAGTGACTAACCTAAGGTCTCCAGTCACTAGTACAGAAGGCTGCTTTACTCTGCAATCGTTGCCCTATCTTAAACATACTATAAAGAGGAAGCAGGTTAAACTGTTCAATTATGTTAATTCAAAGTCTTCGCTTAGAAACACTGTACTGAAACACTATTTAAAACGTACAAAACATAAACCTGTATGTGAAACAAGAAAAGTTTCTCATCCACACAGTCAATTCCTGACAAAATCAAATTAAAAACTAATAAAAGTTCTTGGGCATGACTCTTCCAAAAGCCAACACAGCCTGCTTTCATGCAACGTAATGCTTGTCCATAGAAATACATATTTTACTCAGTGTGGCCTCTTAAGGAACATGAAGACTTCCTTTTGGTTCACAGCCTGCTGTTACCAGTCACTGATACAGGACCTGAATTTTAATTAGGATCAATTGGGATGGTGACTTCTAGGTATCTGATTAATATTTTTCAGAGGAAGGCAGTGCTGGTAGATGTCTCAAATAAGTGATGTGGTATTGTCTTAAGGCATTTCTTGTGAAACAATTCTTGTTATGTTTGCAATAAAGATTTCCACAGGATGCAGGGGTTTGTGAAATAACCCTGCGCGTAGAACAGATGAAAGCTCTTGGCTATGCTCCATGCCTCACAATGTACCCAAGGCATACAATTATTATACGACATCATGTCATGTTCACTGCTCAACTATTCATTTTGTTCACTGAAAGTTAATAAAACCCTCTTTCACCTGAAATTCCTTGGGCTCCCTTCATTAAAACTTCTGACTGCATGATTCCCTGCATACGACTGCGTGACTTAGCACTGCACGGTGTACTTCATTAGTCATGGTACCTACATCTATTTTCTATAATGGCTGTTAATGCTTCTTGGCTTTCCAAACTACGTGCTTTCTTAACAAAAATGGATTAGAGAGACTGTAATATTATGGAACATTCATTTTCTATCAGCCATAGTAACAAAACTAGCAATTGTTTTAAAGTTGAAATCTGGCTTTTTAAGTGTCACAATAGCAGAAGTGTTGCCATCCATATTTCACAGTGTCTATAATACACCAGGTTGCTAGCTGCCAAACAAATTTAATTTACCCAGCTCTCAGTTTGCATTAACCTTTGAATAATAAAGCACAGCTGAGACTGCTCTAAGAAACAAACCAGAGAATGAATAATTAAACACACCTCCACTGCCTTTAGAAAGACCAATCCCGAGTCAACAGGGAAGGTTTAATTGTGACTGAACGAGGCATTAAGGGACTAATTGAACTCTTTATAAGCCCAAACGAATGTGGGACTACATCAGTGCTATGGTATACAAGGTTCGCAGAAAGTAAAACCCTTAAAAAAAAAAAAAATCAGGCAATTAGTTCAAATAGAAAAGGCAAGAAGCAGGGGCAGTCTAAATCTTACACCAAAAAAAGCCTGTAATATGTGAAGGAAATCCTTTCCCATTTTCTGTAGAAAAATGTTCTAACACTTGGAGAAGCAATGACTCATCTGATGCCAGCAGGTTAAAATGGAAGTGATATAAATGTCGATCCCAGAGAAATGGTTGGAAACAGCAAGGCGCAAAAGCAAGCCCTGTCTTTATTAGACCTTATTTAGCCAGGAGGGGATGGCTGGGCCATTTCTGGGCTTGAGCGAGGCTCACTTTTTTGATCCGCACTCTCTCTGATAGTGGCATTTTCATAATGTATATTATTTTTATTTGTTTTTCTTATTTATTTAATTGCATTAACATTTGAAATGAACAGTCATTAATTAGAATAGTTGGAAAATGCTCCATCTGCCAGTTGAACTGTTCCGGCACGTCCAGCTACAAGCCTAGCCTGATCACATTCTGAGGATGCTGATTAACATTAATTGAAGGTTTTCTTTGCAAATGAGCGATGAAGCTTTATTAAGTATTATTATTAATTTGAAGAATAGCTTGAATTGTATGGAGTGTGGGAAGACTGCTGTTATCGACGCTGCCTGTTAGAGTGCTTGCTGGCAGCAAGGCTGTTCAGCCGATGTAAAATACCACTCCTTGTGCGTAGGCAACAGCTGGCATTAAGGGCAACAGCATGCACAAGCACAACGTTTTTTCACTTGCACATCAATAATACAAAAAGTTTGACAGGTGTACTATCTTTGTTTTCCTTCTTTCCTAATTGTTAAGCCTTTTATTTATCCACATTATTGGCAACCAGAACTACGACTCATCAGGCTTCACCAGAGAAAATTCCCATATGTGCAAGACCTCAGCCAGAGCCTTATTCTATAAGGTTTATAATGCAAGAGAATTTAATTGCCCTTCTCTCTACATGGATATCTGCCCGGCATGCTGAAGCCCAAATGTTTTACATTCAGTATGATTTATCTTCCAGCTCTATTAATGTTACTGGCAACCGAACCACAGATCTCAAAGAAAGCAAACCAAACATCTCAGTGCCTGAAGTTCTGTTATCTTTGGAAGGATGGATCCAGATGTGCACCCGCTCGGCAAACGGCAGACTAAATCTGTCTTGAACCCAGCTGACCCAGGGCCAGAGCACACGCATGCTGCCTGCTACTAACCTGCTGCTAAACCCGTCAGCCTCAGGGAGAAGTAACAGTGGCTGTGGCTGCTCCAGGGGGGAAGTGGCTGAAATATAAGGAAGGATAAGGTGGTCAGGAGAAGGACAGGTCTGCTGTCAGACCAGCAGCACAGCCTCTCAGTTTAAGCCTTGACGCTGAAACTCTAGTGAACCTGCGGGATCAGGCAAAGAAGGAGCCCAGCGAGAAGCACGTGGTGTGACTCTGGAGCTGTGACTCTGGAGCTGGCACTCCCCACATCTCCAGCGTGATCTCCCGGGTGGAATTTGTAACATAGGACCAAGGAGGTGCAGATGAGCATAAGGGTCATGGAGACCTGAAGTTATCAATGGCTTGTTAAGAGCTAGCTCTCTGCTGTCATTATTCCCCTATAGCTGATGAGACACCACACAGAATATTGCCTGGTTTACCTGCTGGGGAGGCTTTGCTCACTGGAAGGGTTGGGGAGGGTGGGCATGGAGCCAGTCTTCTTTGTCTTCCGGAATGACATCAGTATGGGTGCATGAAAATCAAGACAAAGGAGTCAAAACATGTAAAATGATCTCCTTTGTATTTCACTCTCCTTTGCCTCTCCTTACATATTTTAGTTCTGTCACTGCTTCCCACATCCCTGCTTGCAGGTAAAACGTGTGCACATCAGTTACAGTTAGTAGCAAAATACTTTCAATGCTACTATAACCAAATTCACTTTTCTTTAAATATGCTCAATACGCTGAGTATTTTCTGTTCCCTCAATATGTTTTAGGCAGGCAGTCACTTGAAAGTTGTGCTGCTAAAAACTGCTTGTCTGGTACAATCCATTATGAAGACCAAGCTTTCCCTGCATTTAGAATATCCCGAAATACTAAACTTACAATGATGTGTTAGGAGAGTTGTATGAAAACAGCAGCATCTATGAGACATACTGGATGAAAACCTATCTGGAGAAGTTATGAAAGTACTGTTGTTTTTTAGTTTTATCGGAGCTGTGATTTGTATACAAATTACTCAATTTCCAGAGAATAGCTCAAAAAAGTACAAATACAGAAATTCAAAGAAATAACAGTATCTCACATGTTTATCATGTAGTCGTATGGAATAAATTAGTCATAATAATATTATTATTTTATAATCTAACTTATGTTTCTTCATGAGGGATCCCCTGCTTCCCCAGCATCTGTAACTGGAGGTAGCATAACCTTATACCATAGAAAACAAGGACTAGTTCAGTTCTTGGTCTCTGAATCTTGCTGATATTCACACTTAAAGTGTAACTGTACTCTTTAACACAAGGGAAAGGCAAGCCTATAGCACCAAACAAAGAAGTAAGAAAAGGAATTATAACTTAAAAATGCCTTCTAGTTTCGACATGCTAATGGTGTGTGGGGGGAAGCGATCAGGCCAAATCAAACAGGAAAGCGAGATGGCTGGGAAGCCTTCCCATTCCTCAGGACTCAGAAAGAAATGGAAAGATTCTTCTGAACTGGGTAGGTTTAAGTTCTTTTTTATCCTCATACTTTATAGCAGGTCAGAATAAAGCAGGACCATGATATTATACTAACTTTGTCCTGAACTCCCTTTCCACGGCACCATCTTTGGCAATTCATTCTTGTTACTGCCTTATCTAATCTGAACTGCCTTAGCACACAGAAACACACATCAGAACTGGGGTACTCCAGCTCTAGGTGCAGTCCATGGAGGATGCAGACCCTCTGAACTGTCTTTGGTAGCATATGACAGAAGACGGATACACTCAAGTCTCTTCCCCTTCCTTCTCTTTCATTACATGGAGCCTTGACTTTACTGTTTAAGAGATTTCCCTCTGAGGAGAGAAGCTCACCACAAAATTATCTCCATTTATAAGACATACAAGAGTTTTTCTTGCAATCCCATTTCCTGCACAGATATCTAACAGTTATGCTGGCGCAGATCCTGCCTCTAGCTGCCCTCCATGAATGCTTCTGGGAAGCCAGTTGCCCAGAGGGCAAAGAGGATACAGAAGTATTGCAAGACTGGCAAAATAATTTAAGGGCACTGCTGGTGAGGGAANAGGATGGATGTGACAAAACAGAAGATTGCAGACTCAGTTTTCAGTGACATATGTCTCTCGAGAAGCTCATACAAAGCCTCACTAAAATAAACCCAGTACATAACTCTGCTCTCTGTTCTGAACATGGTGCCAATACTGAAACTGGTCCTCAGTGGAAGCGTTGCTTTGGTCTGTACCACAGCTCGGGGACAGCCATGAGCCTGGCAGTGGGGCTGTGCTGGCAAAGCGGTTGCTGGATAATCTCAATCTGGGAATGAGTAACTCAGATCCACCTGCGCACCCAGCCCAGTCCCGTTCAACAAAATGCAAAATAGTGCCATCGAGGAGCTTTGGCATCACAGCCCCGAGAGTAACTGCAGTTCTCAGCCCTGCTTTCCCACTGCTGTGTCTCTTTGGCCTTGGAACAGATACAGACAGTGCCAGCAGCCCCAGCTATCTGTTCAGCTCCTTCTGCTCTTGTCCCAATTCTTTGTCCTCCCCATTCTGGAAGCCTACCCGATCCACCACCTCTTGAGCCTTCACCCTTTCTTTTCCCTCGTTACTGACAATTCTTCTTTGCAGAACCCATACTTTCTATTTTCCCTTGTTACTGACAATTCTTCTTTGTAGAACCTGTACTTTCTATTTTTCTGCTTTAGGGTGGTTTCTTTCCCACCCCCTCTCTGTATGGTGATAATTCTTTGCTCCTTCTTCATGGTGGATCTTCCCTCCCTTCAGGTACACGCAGATCCCCCTCCCCCTAAATTCAACCTTTCTTTTTTTCTCATCAACAGCCATCAACACATCTCATCATTTTTCATCTTTCTCCAGAAACGAGGAGGGGGTGGAAAATGGTGCAGGGGGATTTTATTACAGTACAGCAGTTACTCGTTTTGTTTCCTTCCTTCCCTGTTGCCCTTCTTCTGAGACACAGAAAATGAAGAGCAAGCAGAGTGGGTGCTGCAGCAGCAGCGGCATAGGGAAGGGAAAGCGAGTCGCAGCTGCCTACCCAGATGCTACAGTGATATCAGTAGGTACTTTTATAAATGTATGTAATAAACAGTTGCCACAGCAGCCAAAGGAATACATTTCTACAAAACAAAAACAAAGAGATAGCAGTGAGCACTGAGACTGCCTGTGGCAATGGGCACAGTTGTATGGCTAATAACACCTCTGCTATGAATAAAATTAGCAGGCTGGTCTCCAAGAAGTAAAATCAAAGAACAACTAAAGAAATAAACCCTTGAAGAATTAGAGAGAAGTGCTTAGTTCGGCTCTATTATTGATGACTTAAACTCTTATCAAGAAATAAACCCTCCCTAGATTTGTACCTTTGGAATGCATAACCTTTACTTCATTTCTTTTTCTTACTGAAAATTTGCTGAAAACTCCTAACATCTTCTTTCTTTTATTTTTTTTTATTAATCCTCATCTCAATTCCTTCATCTAGATGGTGCAAAAAGTGCCATTATCAAAATATGGGAAGATGCTCATGGTTCTTACTCGTTATTATCTAGACCAAAGTTAGAAATTTTTCAGCATTAAATTTGAGGCCCAAAAAATCTGAATTACTCCAAGAAAATTAACAATATATATATATTTTTAAAGAGTTGTTCATCTTACTTTAACTAGACACTATATGTAGTGAAGAAGCTTGGCTTTCCATGATCTAACACTCAGATTTGTGTCTATGCTAGATCCAGTATTTTTGGTCACCCTGCAATATTACTGGGAATATATGTTTTACATGTGTTGGAGTATCAACATAATTAGATGAGATAAGCATGATTTTTGGGTAGGTATTTTTAATTAGACTTAATTATTCACAATGGAAACCAAGAGTGAAATGACTGGGCCACTTTGGCAGAAAGAGAAACTTCAGACAAATCCCTTACACCACTCAGTTTCCAGCGAGAGAATTCAGCTGGTTTTCAGCGAGAGAATTCAGCTGAAAAATTTGGATGAGACTTTCTTCCAGATCTTCCAGTTTTCTGATTGAGACCATCTTTCCATAAGAAACTTTGAAAAAAAAGTACTTTTAGGCAAGCAGTAAGAAAAGGAGGATATTAAGACATTTTTCTAGCTCATACTACAGTTCCTTCAAAGTGGTTATATCCTGCTTTTATCAAGTGCTTTTTATTGAAGCCAGTTACCATTTTCATCTACACTTTGGAACTGACATATTTGTAGTAAATGCGACTGAAAGAATATCTAGGAAAGCTGATCCCAATGAGCTGTCAAAGGAGCAGTAATGTATTGCAGGATAACACTAGATATTGCTTCTTACGCTTATTAAGAGCACTTGAATTCCGTACAGTATGGCATTTTTTCATTGTCAGTCTTCTCTAGTTTTAGCAAGGTGCTTCTAGAGGTCCATTGATCACCCAGAGCGATACACAGTTTAACGTTTGGGCTTCCTGCCACTTTCTTTCTTGCAACAAACCGGCAGCACACCAGGTCAGTGTACTGAAAGCCTGTATGAGGCAAATCCTTTTCTTCTTGCGATTAACTTTCTCTGCCCTCCTGTCACTGGAGCCATTAAAAGTTATTGGCTGAAGCTGCTGAAGCTGTGTTGTGTTTAAAATTAATATGTTTTGGCCACAGTAAAAATAACAAATAGATTAAGACCAAAGCGCGTATCACTTAGTTGATTTTATTATTCACTTGTAAGTAATACCACTAAAAATTATTAAAAGTATCCTAGCACTTTAGCACACTAGTATTATTCAAAGAGTACTTTGATGCTTTTATTCTCTAAAGTTCTGTCCTCAGAGCGTTCCTGAGATAGAAACCATCATGAAGAGAACTGCTTCTTAATGCACAAAACAGTTATTTATATTATAGTATCTACAGCAATTTATTCATTGCAAACACCATTACACAGTGTATGATCACAGCATGCTGAGTATTCACAATGAGATTTTAAAAATGGCAATTTTGTTAAGTATTCTCCACTTTGTTCAGCTGAACAAAATTACATAAAATCCTTCACAGAAGGCTTTCCTTGCCCAGCGTCGGAAACAATCATTTGCCTCCTATTACATGTCTATGGGCTCGATTCCCTGTTGCCACATCTTTTGTTTCTTTTGCATTTAAAGTAATACCACTAACTGTAGTTCCAGCTCCTTTATACCACCAGAAATGGACTGTATAGTTTAAATAAGACAAACTACTTATCACCCTGATTTGTCTCTACGGCAAATTATATCAAGCATATTTTAGCAAAAGAGGAAACCACAAGTAAATAGGAATGAAAAACACTACAAATAAATGAATAGACTGCCCTGGGACCTTCTAATATGACCTCCAACTTTGCAACTTGCCAAGTGATATTATTTCCCTGTTACTCCCAATTTGCTTTTCCTTGAGGTTTTTTTTTTCCCCAGGATTTCCATTTATTATTCAAAATGTAATTACTTTTAAATTTCACAACATTTCCCCTTACCCACAACGGCTGTAATTTACCATTCTATCTCTTCCAAGTTAAACAGAAAACATGGCACACAGCAGTGGGGTGGCACCATCAGGCACTATCTTTTTAAACTCTAAATCTAATTTAAAAGCATGAGGTGACTGAGTGCGGACAGGTAGCACAGAAACCCCAAAGCAGCTGGAATATTTAAGAGGTGTAGTAGGGAAGAAAGCATTCTTTAAAATAGCATTGACTTTTTCGTTTCTGTGGAAACCTTAGAGGCAACAGAGGAGAGAGGCAGACAGGGCTAAAGTAGACCAGCTCAACCAGACTAGAAAGACTTGTCATGAATGGGTCTGATATACTGAAAGCTTTGGATTTGAAATCCGTTTGATATGCTGATTTGATAATTTACAAATAATGAATCCAGATCCCTGTTCTTCATTAGAAATGATGAAAAATGAACAACAAAAAACGTGTAATATATTAGTGATGAAAGGATCAGCCCAACTTCAGCTAATGCCTCCTTCACTTTCTGATGATAGATTGATCATTTTATATAAGAATTTTTTCAAGTCTTATCCTAAAATAATCTCTACAGTCTCTTACTTTAATCAATATAGTGTAAAGATATTCTGCAGTAGTCAGCCATTTCAGCAACTGAGAATGATTTATACATGATTATTTCTAATATATGTACATGCATATTTTCTGATTATTATGAATACTATAAGCAAGGCAGTAACATTTTTCAGTGACTGTATATTCTCTGCTCCTCAGAAAGCTGGGTCTGTATAACCACTAGTCATTATATCTTTCCCCTACTTGGAAATTATTTACCCAATTGCCTATAAAGAGGTTTGATTTGCTCAAGACTGTCATCTTCAATAATCCCATTTACAGGCAGTTGTCTAAATAGCAATGTGGAAATTTTGAAACCTTATGCAACAAGAATAATTTTGTAGCTTTCCTTCTGAAGTGGCTTGATTCTGAGATGTCCTTTTGTGATGTTTTAAAGACTTTAGCTCCTTTCCATAAGCTGCTTGCAAAACTCTCCCAAAATACTAATGAGGGAAAGCAAGGAGAAGAAGAATTAAAGAAGTTAGTATTTACAGAGAGAGAGAGAGAGATCTCAAACATACAATGCAGCTATATAACCAACAAGTCTGCTCTTCTGTCTATGCTATAAACAGAGGAACAGGCTTGAATACAGACTCCCCTCATTTCAGTGCGAGATTCACACAGGCTCACACATGAAATGCTTGCTTACACTAGGAAACAACTCTGTATTATGGCATAGATTAACTAACATGATGTTAAACACATTATAAAACAAGTCATTTCCTCCTGAGTAAACAAGCCTATAAAGCCAACAGGCACAGAAAAAGGAAATTTGATTCTGAAATCCATATACTTCAAAAGCAGATTTCTTTTATTTAGTCAATTTAGTTAAGAGGCTGTCTTATTTCTCCAGATCTCTGGTAAACAGAAGAAAACACACTTGGAAACTGCTGGCAAACAGACACGTTTTCACAGCATTTGTTCCTCATTTGAAATTATTCTCTTACTTCAATATGGAGACCAGCCATAGGTCCAAGGTGAAAGAAACCTTTAAAAGTCTCAACTCTCAGTTGAGACCGATTGCCCTCATTGTAGGCCACATTCTGACTTATCAGAAGAAAACACCATTTATAGGCAATTTTCTTTGCAGAGTCTGTGAGGACTGAGCAATTTACACCACTTGCCTGAATAGCTGAAATAAACAGGGGTCTGGCAGATTCTTGGGGAGTGTTTACATGAGACTGAGACCTGATAATGTGCCACCTTCTACTTCAGTAGTGTATTGCTAAGACTTTTTAATGTAATCCTTCTCTGGGGTTGGGGACTTCTCTGGATCCATGACAGGGTAAACAGAAAATAAAATACACAGAAATTTCTCATTTTTCTATCAGGATAATTTTCTCCTAGGATCTTCTGGGAGAGTCTCTGAGGCTGAGGTTAGGAAGTGGCTTATGTAGGACTGAGCTTTCTGTTCTGAGGTTGCTGGAAACCCCCTCAATGTCAGAGCTGGAGTTACCAAGTGAACTTGCTACAACACTTCCAGAAACTGGTTATGCCATAGGCTTCACTATAAACATAGGGTTGTTCCAATGTGTTTTTCAGTAAAGGTGAGCTTACCGTGGACAACTGAGGCTACATTCTTTACAGTACACAGATCTCCACTGTGTTCCCAGCATCAGGATTTCTGATTAGAAAACCCTTCCCTATAAATTAGTTTCGTCTCTTGCTTTATTCAGAAGCATTAGGATGGGAAGATGGACAGTGGTCCTGGGAAGGATGATGGCAAAATCGGTTCAAGAAAAGAAGGACACTCCCTTGCCACTTGAAAGCCATAATGAAAGTGTAGGACTGGAAGGAGAAGTCCTCAGCCTGCGCTCTCAGGATGGGAAGGTGTCCAGGAACCTGCTTGTGAAAGTAGTTTTCACCTTAGAGCTGGAGTTGGGGAATTCAGATCTCCACAAAATCCCTCTCAAGGTTTCAAGCAACACTTCCACTCCTGTAGGCCTCACACATGATCTACTCTAGAAATGATGCCTTGTCTACTAAGAATCAACATTTCTAAATAGTAAGGGAGAAACGGCATTATAATCTGTAAGTTGTTATCAACGATTCTGTTACAGAAGAATTAAACTCCACATACATAAGACCTGTTTTTTTTTTTTATAACCACAGCGTATGTTTCCTACATCAAGATATAATAACAACAGCAGTTGAAATTGCCATTATAATCTCATTGGCAAACAAGAACTTGGAATCCTTACTCACACAGATGTTTTTTGCATGATAAAAATTACATTTGTGCTATATTCTTTCCCATTTTCAGTTCCAGCTCATCTCCCTGGCTCAGCTGCTGGTGATACCTTCTCTTATCATTGTTTATTCACTCGTAATACAACTGGCTGTGTGCATTAAGTGAAGAATGACCAGTCTCTGAGTCAGAGCTACCACCACGACGAGAACCACAGGACATACACTAGTCACAACATGAAAATAACATGCAGCTTAACCTATGAGCACTAGAGTTATATTACTTCTCTTTATCATGCGTTACTGCTTATCTTTATTATCCTAACCATGCTTGTTGAAGTCCTGCGTATTTAAAGCAAACAGCTGAAGCAAATGGCTATGAGCTACAGAAATATTCATCCTGTGGTCTCCGGTTCAGCCCTAGCCTAGACGGCTTCCGTCCAAATTGTCTGTACTTGGAGGCTCTTTGGTGGTCTGCATCTAATGAATAGGTTTTTTACAAATCCATTTCTTAGTGGACAAATGCCCCAACTCATCAGAATATCATTGCTGATCGCAGCCTCGCTTGCAACTCCGACTGGATGGAGGAGGAAATACTCTTTGGCTCACGTGCTATAGCTCTCGGTTGAGGCTCTGAGAATGCTGTGGGAACACATGCCAGACAGCTGCCTGTCTTTATTCACAGGTTCATTAGAAATGTATCTGTACTAATCACTGTAAGGGTCAGTCAGGTACTCTTCACAAACACCATATTCGGTGTAATAGTTTTAACAGAAGAATGTCCCGCTTTTTTCCTAATGCCGAGGGAAGACATGGCTGAGATTTCAAGCTGTATTCCTGTTTAAATATCTTGGATAGGATCAAACTCAGCAGTGGTTCACCTGTACTACTCGTGACAATTTAGCAGAAATCTAGCCGCCTGAGAATGATTTAAACATACCACTTTCTGTATTAAGAGGAAAAAGTGTTCCTCTGTCAGATTATATTGAATCACAACAGTGCGCATATGTATTCTTGTCACAGTTTCTGTACTTTTACTGGTTTTGATGCCTTCAAAATAATCTTTTTTAAAATTAATGTACTTGCCAATTGTATATTCTGGAAGGGAGAGCAGCTGTTTCCTCACAACTATACACACAGCCTTTTGAAGAAAATTTTGTTTATTAATAGTAATCTGTTTTTCATAGCTTCGCAATTTCTTAGATAATAGGGTAAAACACAATTTTCCTTTCATGTTCTCTGCATACTGAAGAGACAGATGCAATTGCAAGAGACTACTTACGCTGAGGGCAAAACTTAGTACTGCTTAATGTGACTTAATGACTAAAAAATGTGTATCATTTATAGATGACATCTAGTACTCAGCTAAGGTATTATTATGGTCAATGAGTACCCTTCCCTGCCGGTTAGTAAAAGGATTTGGAATTAAATCTGTTTTTATTTTACTTGTTGAAGTAGACACACTGAAGGCAACTGAACTAACCACATGAGTAACACAAATGGGATTTAGTCCTTGCTCGCAATCTTTTTCCAGACAGAAGCTGACATATGACAACATATATTTTAACTTGAAACACAGAATTGAGAGAAAGGGGGAAAAAAAACCAGGACTGAAGAAAGGCTATTTTACAGCCACGTAGACATGTAAACACCTCCAGGAACTTTGCTTAATAAGGCCAGCTACTTTCAGTTATCACTCCATGGCCCATGACAATCTTTGCATGAAAGCGTTTCTTTCTCCCCCAGGCAACACTATCAAGTTAGTGCAGTTCCCTTGAAATACATAAATGCTGTATTTAAAGCTAAATGTATAGCATATGGAGGACTGGAGCTGCGCTCTGGAGAGCACACCCTTCACCCCACCTGAAGGCACTCCGGCTTGCCAACAAACACTCCTGTGAAATGTGGCAAATATGACAGGGAAGATGTCAGAACATAGAAATTTCCTGTAGGTTTTAACTCGTGTCAAGAGACGCTCTTGAGTAAAGAGATACCACAGGGTCCACAACTGATCTTGAACTACGTCAAGACACGATGCACACAATGAAGTAGTCAACATGGCAGTGTTTAATACATGAGCACTGTTTCCCTTATGGGACACATTACTTGGCTTTTCCAAAAGATATCGAAGCGATTTAGGTTTCTTTACCAAACTGGGTGTATTCAAACCCAATGCAGAGAAGTTGTGAGTGACGGTCAATTTCTCTGAAATTCAGAACTGAAATGTCATTTCACACATGAAATAAGAGAGCACATTAATTTGGGAAGTCTGTTTACTTGTTTGACAAAACTAAATTTATTACATTTTTTGGCATACGTTCCTTTGTAAGCTAATATTCTCTATTTAAAGAATCTTTCTATTTTAATTTGAATTTTTACCTTTATTTTCAAGTAATTTTATCACTAATAGGGATTATTGTTGGGTTCAAGACTCAAATCTTACTACAATTTAAAAAAACTGGAACACTTTTACATGAATATTTTCAGAGGTATAAAGTTAAACTCAGTAGCACTACACATGAGAAAAAGAATTACTAAACTGAAAGAAAGATAATCAGTCTGGCTTCAGGGTTAACTTTCTGTTATTTATTGTAGTAGGTGTTTTTTTTTAAACTTCTAACAGTATGCCAATCCAGTGCTCTGGCTCCCTGCGCTACCACAGCACAAACTACACAAATAGAAACAATGTCTAAAAATCCCATCTCCTTTCAGAAACCCACCCTGCTCCACTGCCACTCCTTCCTAAAAAATCCCGAGCAAAGAAATTATCTTTCTTCCTCAAAAACACGAATGTGTGAATAAGAGGTATTCAGAAATGTGAGTGGCCAGCTGCCTCCTCGGATGTGACTGTAAATACTGTGTTTAAATACAGAAACATAACATTTACAAATAGAAATTACACACAGCATGTCTTTCAAAATCGGTCTCCCATTGTCCAGAGCTTTTCGTGGTAAACAAACCAGCATAAACACTGGGAAGCAAAAGTGGTTTAAAAATAATTTTATTTTTTGCAAATGAAGCAGTATTAGCAACGTCAACAGCTACCACTCTTATATTGAAATTGCTGTCTTGTTTTAGCCCTCTTACTTTACCTTCATAAAACCAATGTATATAATCTACTTTGCAAATTGAGGAAAGCCTGCAAAAAGCATTTTTTTCTCACTTTGCAAACTTCGGAGAATTTATCTAAAATACTGTAACATTCAGAAACCCATACATCTTATTGTATAAATAATTTTATATCTGAACTTTCACGTTTTCCCAAAAACTGTCAGGAGAGATTTAGTGCAAGTTAAATGGCACTGCCACAAATACAATTTCAATTTATGGTTATCAATTGAGGCAAATTAGGATTTCCCAGCAATGTTTATTCAAAGTTTCGTATTGACATATCTCTTGTCAAAAAATCAGATACTTTTTTCATCCCTTTTCATCTCTGTTTCCCTATAATAGCCACAAGTATTTTTCATTTGTGGGCTATAAAAATTACACTTACTCATTACATATGGCATTGGCGTACTTGTTATAGCTACCTAGTGTACATTTCAATACCAAAATACATTTCTCAGTTTAATACACTACTAATGAATCAAATAAAATTCAAGTGGTTTGGGTCTTCAACTGACACTTTAACTTATTACCCCTGTAATAACATCATGAGCAGAAGTGGCCTTGTAACTCTTGCTCCATGTTCAGGCAGTTGTAGTGAAACTCACCATAATATTCTTGCTATGTGGTTTGTAATTACTTCCAAATTTCAGAAAACTTCTTTACCTGCCCAGTGACATTATTTTTTGAGGGGGTTCCTGTTATGCTAGTCACCATAGATGCCCAAAAATAAACATCCCAAAAATGCATATCCAGATATACATCCAAAACTATTTCTTTAGCATTTTAAACAAAAGACTTTGCTTCGTTAAAACACTTCACACCAGACCTCCTCAGCAGAGACTGACCCAGAACCAGAAACTCCTGTCTGGGGAGCAGGGCCGGGCAGCCCTTCCCTTGCTGAATCCATTTTCAAACCCTTTGACAACTCACGCTTAAGACGTTCTTCGTTCATTCAATGACATTACTTATACAGGCACGCAGAAGAAAAAAGAGAAAGGTTCGGAGCAATACCCAGTCCCTTGCTGCGGGCTCCCCACCACCACCGAGGAGCAGACCTGGACTCCGGGTGTTCAGGAATAATTTTAGAAAGTTACTTCTCTGCAGTCATACGTAGCACAGCTTGCAGTCATTGCCCTACAATATTTAAAACTTAACAACATGTTGCTGCAAATACTTTCTACCGGGTGATGCCAACGAAAATATTCACAGTACTATAAAGAGGAGGCATTAATTATCTTCAGGTCTTCCAAAATGTTAGGACCTAGTACCAAAAATACATATGGACGTGAACAACAATGTTTTGTGCGCATAAAGCTCCTTAAGGACACAAGCTCTTCAGGTCTCACACTTCCCAGCTGCAGCTTGCTGGTTTTGACAGCAACGTGAAAAGTCACATTGCAGGAACTGAACTACATTTCTTTTATAGCGTTATTTTTCAGCCAGTACATTACCAGGAGGCACTAATAAGCAAGGTCTATTTAGTTCTCTTGGGCAATGGATCAACTCAATTACCCAAGCATGGAATATTTCAGAACAACTCCTAAGAGTTTCGTGTTGGATTTTCAGGGGGTGTTGTTGCTTTTTGCAGGTACAGAGCATGAGATCAGTACCCACAGCAGGCACAGAACACAAGGCTTGTCATCAGCTCAGGGGAACGTCACAATCAGGTTTTCATCTGTTCAGCAGAAGTTCAAAACCACGATGTCCCGTGTTGAACATCTGCATCTGCTGCACCACACGACAGTGGGAAATGCGTTCTTGAGCTTGGGGTGACGAGACCTAACCTCCTCACCACGACACCTTGGTGTGCTCGTGGCTGGCTGACCTAATTGATTCTTTTAACTACAGAAATAGGTTCAGCCTCATTGTAACGTATCCTGCAGGGAGCGGAAAATGAGAAAACAGACTGTGGTACCTCTAATGAGCAGAATACTTCAGCCCATATTCAGTCAGATTCACTGATTATAAGGAATCTATTTACTCTAAGCTGGGCAAGCAAAATCTCTGTCAATGGGTAGAATAAACGCTATTTAGAGTGGAACCATTTGTAATATGCTTTAACTGGCAATATCCCCTTAATGAATAATATAACATCTTTCATACGTGGATTCTGCTGCTTTGATTTTTCGTCCCTGCATTAAGAGACATGAAAACTGATGCACAGAATAAATTCTCTTAATAACAGAGCTTAGAATAATACACCCGTTATCACAGGGATCACACTTGTCTTCTATAACCACACGAATGCAACCAGAGCAACAAAGTAATGTTAAAACACCCACATACTTAAAATCAACATCTTTGCTTCAGAACAGATGGCAATATAATACATGAATTAAGACTAACTTCACATAAATTAAGAAAAAAACTTCTTTTAAATAGTAGAAGATACCTGTTAAGGAACTGTGTTTACACTTACAACGTTTTTTCTGCATGAAGGTATGGCCACGGGGTTCAGCCAACAAAGAAGGAATTGCATATGTTTTTTGTGGGCTACACAGTGGCTTGCAGACTAGACAGACTGACAAGGCCAAAATGTCACCGAGGCTGTCTTTCAAAGAGACAGCTGAAGGAGTTGTGCAGAAATTTAATCTGCTCCAGAGAAAAGGTAACCTGAAATGATGAAGTCCAGTTGACTGGGTGCAGCCGGGAGCTGGAACACACTCTCACAGAAAGCCACTGGGTGCCGGTAAGGTGAGTTTTGTTGGTATCCATACTATACAGTTTAAAGTAACCGGTAAGTCTCAACTGAAGAAAGTTTTAATTCTTTATCTTTTAAAAAGCCTTTTAAATGCTTTGTTCTTCTCACTTAAATTGGGCATTACCTATCCCTCAAGGGTCTGTACTGGGACCAATACTATTCAGTATCTTCATCAATGACGTAGACAGCAGGATCGAGTGCACCCTCAGCAAGTCTGTGGATGGCACCAAGCTGAGTGGTGCAGCTGGTATGCTTGAGGGATGGGATGCCATCCAGAGGGACCTGCACAGCCTTTAAAAGTGGGCCCGTGTGAACCTTATGAGGTTCAACAAGGCTGAGTGTAGGGTCCTGCACCTGGGTTGTGGCAGTCTTCAATAATAATACAGACAGGGGATGAATGGATTGAGAGCTGCCCTGCAGAGAAGAACTTGGGGATATCGTGGATGCGAAACTGGACATGAGCCAACAATGTGCGCTTACAGCCCAGAACCGTCTCCTGGGCAGCATAAACAGAAGTGTCGCCAGCAGGTCGAGGGAGGTGATTCTGCCCCTCTACTCTGCTCTGGTGAGACCCCACCTGGAGTCCTGCGTCCAGCTCTGGAGCCCTCAGCACAGGAAAGACACGGACCTGTTGGAGCAGGTCCAGAGGAGGGCCACAAAAATGATCAGAGGGATGGAGCACCACTCCTACGAGTTAAGGCTGAGAGAGTTGGAGCTGTTCAGCCTGGAGAAGAGAAGGCATCAGCAAGACCTTTTTGTGGCCTTTTAACACTTAAACGGGCCTTATAAGAAAGAAGGAGAGAGTTTTTTTACCAGGGCCTGCAGTGACAGGACAAGGGGCAATGGTTTTAAACTGAAAGAGGGTAGATATAGATTGGATATAACACAGAATTTTTTTTTATGAGGGTGGTGAGACACTGGAATAAGTTGACCAGAGAAGGTGTGGATGTGGATGTTTCCACATCCCTGGAAGTGTTCAAGGTCAAGCTGGATGGGGCTCTGAGCAACCTGATCCGGTGAAAGTTGTCCCTGACCATGTCCCCTAGTCCAAGAGCTGGACTGGATGATCTTTAAAGGTCCCTTCCAACTCAAACTATTCTGTGATTCTATCTTGTTGCTTTATATTAAAAAATAAACTGGAGAATCATAATACATCATACTCTGTGAGGATACACGCTTTTCCAAAATTTCATTTTCACTAGAATAAACTACTTATCTTTATGTTTCCCAGTGTGTTCTTACCCGAATATATACTCTTTCAAGAGTTTGCCAGTACCAGCTAGAGCTGCTTGTAGTAGAATGAAAAAAACCTGCTTCTAATGCATGCATATGTAAAAAAAATCTCATAAATTAAAGTAATGGGCCAAACATTGTCATGATACAATTCACTGACTTCCATGGAGTTCTACTAGCTTACTTAAGGATTAAACTTGGCTCAGTAAGATCATTAGGAAAATAAAAGACTACAGAAACAATTTTTTTTAAATCATGGAAGTGGATTGTGTAAGATCACAATGGAGTAAAAATGTAAACAGCAGGATAAAGATAATTACACAAAACTCTGTATGGGTACCAAGACCAGTATTGTCAGAATGTGATCTGAAGTAAAGAAACACACATACACTACCAGAAAACAAGAATAAAATAATTTCTCACAGGTTCAATGCAAAAGACACTTTCCCCTTAGTGAAAACCTTGTAAAAGTCTTCACTTCTTCAGAGAAGGCAACAGAATGGAAGGGAGTGAAAAGCGGCAGGTAAAACCTCTGCATCTCCAAACATTATTCAAAGTTAGAAAATGAAAATGTTTCATTACAAGATGAGGTAAAAGACAGCTGATCAAAGTCACTCAACTCACTTATTTGTATCTTAGCAAACACCTTGGGTCTGCACTTTGTCAATCTGCAGAAAGCAAAAGATTTTTCTGACCTCATAAATTGGCAAGAAATGGCTTGTGTACTGATCTGTTCAGCTCAGCAGATACTTGGCACCATTCTCACAGAACCGAATGCACCTACCATGAGGGTGATTGCTATGGAGTTCTTCAAAGTCCAGAGGAAAAAGCCTCATTTAAGCAACTGTTATGTCACAGGGGTGTCACGTTGACTCTGGCCTACTTGCCTGACATAGCTGGAGATGGTGACCACTGAACGCTACTGTCGTCGCTATTCTCTAGCTCTGGACACAGCAGAGCTAAAGTATAGTGAGGCAGGACTTCTAAAAAATTGTTGGCAATGTCATATTAAAAACTTACGAGGAGAGGACACCTTGTTTATGGCCTGGAGTTTTCATTCAGCTTCCCAAATCATTTGCTATCCAGAGATCACCACTAAAAAGTTGCAATATAGCACTGTATCGGCACAGTAGCATCTAACGAGAACGACATGCCTAAACATACAGGAGCAGATGAATTTGTCCTGGCAATATATATTCATATTCACATTCATCCAGAATAACTTGGTATGCGAATAGGAAATACGGTGTTTATTCACCAGCCTAAACAAGATTTTGCAGTATCACATTCAGGCACTCTTAGCTAAGTCTGCATGCTGGCAAGATCCATGTATGGATCATATGCTCAGACTAGACTGCAGGCAGAACTCACTATTTTTTAATTTATGTTAACTCTCTTAAAAACACTTCTCTTGAAGAAAACTCTTTAAAACTTGGGGGCCTCTCCCATTCGAACCGGGCATTTGAGAAACTCAACCGTACAGTCTCCTGTTCTCCGCCAGACCGCCCCGCGCAGCCTCTGACATGGCGACAAACGCGTCACACCTGTGGCTATGGAGGGACAGCTTCTCCCATGCCCTGTTTCTAAAATTAGTACAACTACTTTGTACCTTCTACATGCGTTACCTCTTCAGAAGAGATGTAACCTCAGACTCCTTTTCAGACAAGTTGTTTTTCTGTATCCTGATGGTTTTCTTTAAATAAATATCAGCACGGCCAATTGGCTCCACCACATTAATGTAACCTCTAGCCAAGCAGGACTGGCCACTGAGCAGATGTTGTGACAGTTGCCCTTTTAAGCAAAAATAAACAGCTGTAAAAGAAGATGCACCTGGTTTTATTTAAGACTTCACATTACCTCTTCAATGGTTTCTGCTTGCTGACAAGCAAACGCATGACCGAGGCATCAGCAGCTAGAGTTACCTATCCACTGAAAGTGTCTATTTGCAGACTTAATGTGTTCAGCATTTGTCACATACACAGAGGAGTTGACAAATACAATATTCTTGTCCTTACTTAATAATTTTGCGGAGCAAGAAATGACTCAGTTCATTCTTCTTCCTTACTTTACTTGTTCCTGACTATGGTAGCGTGCCAAAAAACAGCTCAAAACCATTTCCCTTCTCTAACATACAACGTCAAAGTAAATTTCCAGCTGGCAAATGAAATGCAATGTTGATTAGGAATGCATTATATTTGAAACATTTGACCTTTAAAGCACAAAAACCTTCCACCTGAAATCTAGTAAGTTTGTCACATATCCGCAAAGCCATATCAAATCAGGAAATGCAGTTGTTAGAGCTGATTAATGCTGACTTTGCAGTTTCATGATTGTTGTATGTATGTGTCATAGTCCTAACTCTGTGAAAGGAACACCGCCAAGTACTTGACTTCCCAAATATGTGCTACTTTTAAACCGCTAGCCTCCTGTGGAATTACGTTATATATATTCCAATTATATTATGTTTAACTAAGATCTCAGATTTTGCCTTGAAACTGACAAAGTACATCAAAGCAACCACCTGAGAACTTGAAACTGAAATACACTGTAAATCTTACCAGTTTCATGCTATTGATAATTGCTGTGGCAAAAGTCATCAAACTCTGAACTTCCTTCATGCTATTTGGAAACTCATGCCCTGAAATACAAGTTCTAGAAAGAGCTTGAAATTCTTTTCCTATGTTGATACAAACTGATTTGTGTGCTCAGACATTGTCTGTCACGTGTCTAATAATAAGAAGCACAAAACCGAAACACTGAGCATGAGAAACCTTTAGTTATGTACCGTTCAATCACTTAAATTCAGCTCATTTTCTAATTCTAGGTAAATGCAGACTCAAATTCTACCCATAGAAGAAGGCTTATTCAGACCTTATGCTTCAGAGATTACTGTGCCAGGTAGCTCTACCCAGGACCTTCTGCCTGGATCTGGTAGAAAAATACAGGCATGAAAAAGGGGAAAGAGTTCAGGTCTGCCCAAGTTCTCCAGCTCTTCCTCCTGTGTTACAGGCTGCAATATGAAACACAGGGCTATGGTGATAAAAAAATAGCATCAAAATTTCTCTTACAAAGGCTATTATGCCAGCGATAGGTTGACTATTGCTCCTGTGGAATACAGGCAAGATGGCAGTACAGGCTCCTGGTAAACTGTATGATGTTTGGAACGTATTCTGGGATTCAGGTTTTCCTCTCTGAGATTAAAAACATTCACCATTTGTCCCAATCCTGCTTTAACAAGACCAGCAAGAACTTTGTACTGATTTCAATAAAAATTAAGCTCTTTTTGCAAATACAGTTTAGCATTTTGTTTAGTTGAATGCCCAAAGATGCTTGCCAGTAGAGGGGGTATAGCTCAACCATTTCTCTTCCCAGAAGGGGCTGTCACTACTGAGGATAATATGAAGAAGAAGAGGCAAACAGGAAATCTGTGCAAATTTCCATGCCTTTAGAAAGAGGAGCTGCAAGGGGAGAAGGGCTTCTGGAATGCGAAAGAAAAAAGCAGTAGGAAAATAAATACTAATTTCAAGCTTCTAGCAGTTTAATATAAGCCAACCAAAATACAGAAAAAAATCACAAGTACCTTCAATTGATTTCAGACTGAAACCTCTTAAGTATTTTATCTCAACAGTGTATATATCCTACTCATTTTGAATACAGAAATTATGCATGTTAAAAATTCCAGGAAGAAACCCAAGCATCATGTAATTCAATGAGTTTCTGCATTAGAGCAAAATAAGATGTTGATGCATTCGCCTTGAGAAACGAAGGGCAAAAAACTTAATGCCATTATGTGAGTCCAATCTAGTTGAGCTGGAACAGTTGTACGACACTTTGCTATGTCCCCACTGGTAACAGCAAATTCTGGTGAGGAAAATTCCCTCCCCCAAAACGGAGCACACCTCAAAGACAGACAGAAAATGCATTTTTATGTTACAGAAATCCTGGCTGCCATCAAACCAACGCCAACTAGCAAAAGGAAATTTTTCAGATTTCCAAAAATACACTTCAAAAATGTTGACAAATATACAAGCTGTCATTAACAAGCAAGTTCAGGCTCAAAATGTCAAACCGATCTCTCATTTAAGAGGCCTGGGGTTTTGTGGAACTATATTAGACATTTTTATGTGAAGATCTCACAAATACCTTTGAGGCCAAGGTGTGGTTGCCCAGCACTTCCCAAATTAGACTATTAGGTCATGATTCAAGACAGCTCTTTAATAACCGCTTGATTACTAACCCAAATGTGTATGTGTTATTCTGACCTTCAAAGTCAGACTCCGGAAACGGCGGCACCCAAAGCAGGAAACCCTTCTGGAGTTTGCTCCAGCCCAGAGAGTGAAGCGTGCCTTGCAGAGCACGCCAGAAGGACGCCTGGGCAGTTTTGAATTCTGCTGAAGCTTTGCAACACTTCAGAGAAATACCCATGTATTCTCAGATGACAGCTGTGGCGTAGTTTAAGATAAAAAAAACCTGCTACAATGTCTTAGAAAGTTAAAATGCTTTGTTATAGACCAGAGCAATTTGTGTTAAAAAGGCATAATACTCTGATGCCATGTGTCAAGCTATTCCTGTACTGCAAATGTGAAATAAATTCTAGAGTTAAGTCTTACAGCCCATGGCTTCAAATGGAGCTAAAGGGGTGTAACTCAGGACAGCATTAGCTCAATTTCGGCCACTCAATTTGTATAACTAAAACCAATATTAGAAACCATGCACGTCTGTTCTATTCATGTAAATGTAGGGGAGTTTATATACATCAACTTCGTGCATGTCATATAGGCATCTATCAGTTAAAGACACAACTCTAAGTGTACCTGTTGTACCTAGTTCACTGTATCCCTATTAACGATGCTCAAGGAAATCCCAGGAGGTGGTTCTTCTTACAGGCTACACATGCACAGGACGATTGTCACCCACAGTGATCCAAACACACTTAGAAATCATTTTGTCCATAGGAGAGAGTCTTTGCCCAGTGTACACTGCACAGCCATTACCCAACTAAAGGCTTATAAAACTCTAGTCTACTTTATCCTCAGAAAAAACAGAGGAAGGAAGGAAGGAAGGAAGGAAGGAAGGAAGGAAGGAAGGAAGGAAGGAA